>Ga0306920_100007488_pt1 | contig 14392 bp, 11 predicted proteins | sample flu12Cox44000170_FD_204666 | JGI IMG/M metagenome (GOLD analysis project Ga0306920, IMG submission 204666) | Lab enrichment of tropical soil microbial communities from Luquillo Experimental Forest, Puerto Rico - flux4day.12C.oxic.44.000.170 (v2)... | ecosystem: Environmental > Terrestrial >...
CGCGGGGCCGCCATGTGCACCCGGATCTGATGGGTGCGCCCGGTCTCCAGGGTGATCTGGGCGAGGCTGGCGCCGCGGAACGCCTCCAGGGTGTCGTAGTGGGTGACGCTCGGCCGGCCGCCGGCCACCACCGCGAACCGGCCGTCGCCGGATGGGTGCCGGCCGATCGGCGCATCGATGGTGCCCCGCAGCGGATCCGGGTGGCCCTGCACCAGGGCGTGGTACCGCTTGTCCACGCCTCGTTCGCGGAAGGCACGCTTCAGCGCGGCGTAGGCCCGTTCGCTGCGGGCGACCACCATCAGCCCGCTGGTGTTGGCGTCCAGTCGGTGGACGATGCCCTGCCGCTCGGCCGCGCCGCTGGTAGCGATGGTGTACCCGGCGGCGGCCAGCCCGGCCAGCACGGTCGGCCCCGTCCAGCCAGGTGTCGGGTGGGCCGCCACCCCAGCGGGTTTGTCCACCACCACAATGTCGGCGTCCTCGTAGACGACGGCCAGCCCGGGCACCGGTGCCGGGGACGCGGCGGCAGGCGGCGGCGGGAGCGTGACGTCGAGCCACTCCCCCGCCGGGAGGCGGTCCGACTTGCTGGCCGGCCGCCCGGCGACCAGCACCTGCCCGCCGGTGATGAGGTCCGCCGCGGTGGCCCGGGACAGCCCGAACATCCTGGCCAGAGCGGTGTCCAGGCGCTCACCGGCCAGGCCCTCGGGGACCATGAGGCGGCGCTGATCCCCGCCGGTCACGCGCGGCTGTCCCCGGCTGTGCCGCCCCCTTCGCCGGCCGCCGGACTGCCTGGGGCAGCCGGGCCACCTGGGCCGGCCAGCTCAGCCGGCCCGGCTGAGCCGTCCCGGGTACCGTCCAGCCGGTACCCGCGGGCCGCCAGCAGGACGGCCAGCACACCGCCGCACACGATGGCCGAGTCGGCCACGTTGAATACCGGCCAGTGCGGCAGCTGGATCCAGTCCACCACGTCACCCCGGAACGTCCCCGGTGAGCGCAGCAGCCGGTCGGTCAGGTTCCCGGTTGCCCCGCCCAGCAGCAGGCCGAGGGTGATGGCCCACGGCACGCTGCGCAGCCGCCGGGAGGTGCGCAGGATGAAGAAGATCACGCCGAGCGCGATCAGGGTGAACACGATGGTCAGCGAGGTGCCGATGCTGAACGCCGCGCCGCTGTTCCGCAGCAGGTCCAGTGTCACCAGGCCGCCAAGCAGCCGCACCTGATGGCCGGACAGGGTCGCTACCACGATGATCTTGGAAATCACGTCTGCCAGGTACACCCCGGCCGCCACCGCCAGCAGCAGGCCCACCCGGCGGCGGCCCGGCTTGCCGGGCTCCCCCGGCTGCCCGGTCAGCGCCGTTCCTCGCGCTGTTTGCATTCCACGCACAACGTGGCCCGAGGAAACGCCTTCAGCCGGGCCTTGCCGATGGGCCGGCCGCACGACTGGCACATCCCGTACGTCCCATCATCCATCCGGGCCAGCGCCCGCTCGGTCAGCTCCAGCAGATCCCGCGCGTTCTGGGTAAGGGCAAGGTCGTATTCGCGCTGGAATGTCTTGGCGCCGGCGTCCGCCGGGTCATCGCCCGCGCCGCCGACCGCATCGCCCAGCCGCTCCGCGATTTCAGACTCGGCCTGGTTGATATCGGTGCGCAATCCGGCCAGCTCGGCCTGCAGCTCGGCACGCACCTTTTCCTGCTCGGCCTCGGTCCAGGGCCTCTCCCCCGGGCGCACGGGAAGCGCGGCAGTGCCAGCGCGTCTCGCTGTGGCCATCTTCTGCCTCCCTCCGCACGACGGCATCGCGCCCCCGCTGAGCCGATCTTGGATACGTGCGGTCACCGGAGGATAATTCGCCGCGGCGCGCTCCGCAAACGCATGTTTGCCCGTCGGTGGCAAGCAGCCCACGGCGGCCGGTTAACCCATTCGGCCCGGTGGGGCTCATCGGCTATCGTGGGGTATCTGCACAGGCGTGGATGGGGACAGCTGCCGCTGACAGCCGCCCGCAGCGACCCGGGGACGGTGTGAGCCCGGGGGCCGGCCCAGCGGACCAGATCACCCCGGAGCCGCCGGAAGAACGCCGTCACCAACCCTCAGGCTGACCGCCCGGGGCCGGCGCGGTCAGTAGAACCGGCCGCAGGACCAACAGAGTGGGCGGTGCTCGCATCTGGGCACGGCCAAGGAGGGTGGTACCGCGGAGCCGCCGCCGGCTGGCTTCGTCCCTCCAGCGATGCGTGCGCGTGGCCGCCAGGTGACCCCGCGACGACCCGCAGGAGGGCTGCCCGACCATGTCAGACCCCGACGCCAGGCGTTATTTCCCTGCCTTGCCTGCGGCGATCGACCTGGCCGCGATGGAGCACGAGATGCTCCGGCGGTGGCAGGACGGGAAGGTGTTCGAGCGCTCACTGGAGCGGACGGCTGGCGGGCCGAGGTGGACCTTCTACGAAGGGCCACCCACCGCCAACGGCATGCCCGGTGTGCATCACATCGAGGCCCGGGTCTTCAAGGATCTCTTTCCCCGGTTCAAGACCATGCAGGGTTTTCATGTGCCCCGGCAGGGCGGCTGGGATTGCCACGGCTTGCCGGTCGAAGTGGCGGTGGAGAAGGAACTCGGGCTGTCCGGCAAGAAGGACATTGAGGCCTACGGCGTGGCCGCCTTCAACGAGCGCTGCCGCGAATCGGTGCTCCGGCATGTGGACGCGTTCGCCGAGCTCACCGAACGGCTCGGCTACTGGGTGGATCTGGACCGCGCGTACCGGACCATGGACGCCAGCTATATCGAGTCGGTCTGGTGGTCGCTGCAGGTCATCTTCGACAAGGGCCTGCTGGTGCGGGACCACCGGATCAGCCCGTACTGCCCGCGCTGCGAGACCCCGCTGTCCGACCATGAGATGGGCCAGCCGGACGTCTACGAGATCGTCACCGACCCATCGGTGACGGTGCGGCTCCCGCTGGTGGCGGTACCGGACGGGGCCAGCCCGCTGCTGGCAGGGGCCGACCTGCTGGTGTGGACGACGACACCGTGGACGCTGGTGTCGAACACCGCGGTGGCCGTCCACCCGGACCGGACGTACGTGGTCGCCCGCAAGGCCGGTGACTCCGAGCGGGTGGTGGTCGCCGAAGAACTGCTGGGGCAGGTGCTCGGCGATGGCTGGCACGTGCTGGCCAGGCTGACAGGCGCCGACCTGGCGGGCGCCCGCTACCAGCCGCCGTTCAGCCTGGTCGACATCCCCGGCGCCCACGTGGTGGTGACCGGGACGTTCGTGACCACCGAGGACGGCACCGGGCTGGTGCACATGGCCCCTGCCTTCGGGGCCGACGACATGGAGGCGGGCCGCGCGCATGGGCTGCCGGTGGTCAACCCGATCGGGCCGGACGGGCGGTTCGAGCCATCGGTGCCGTTGGTCGGCGGCATGTTCTTCAAGGACGCCGACGCCCCGCTCACGCACGATCTGGCCGAGCGCGGGCTGCTGTTCCGGTCTGAGCTGTCCGACCACAGCTACCCGCACTGCTGGCGCTGCCACACGCCGCTGCTCTACTACGCTCTCCCCTCCTGGTACATCCGCACCACCGCGGTCAAGGACCAGTTGCTGGCCGAGAACGAGCGGACGAACTGGCAGCCGCCGGGCATCAAGCACGGCCGGTACGGCGAGTGGCTGCGTAACAACGTGGACTGGGCGCTGTCCCGGACCAGGTACTGGGGCACCCCGCTGCCGCTGTGGGAATGCGGCCAGGGCCATGTCACCTGCGTGGGCTCGCTGGCCGAGCTCAGCAAGCTGGCTGGGAAGGACCTGACCGAGCTGGACCCGCACCGCCCGTACGTCGACGAGGTGATCATCGCCTGCCGCGAATGCGGTGGCGTGGCCCAGCGGGTGCCGGAGGTCATCGACGTCTGGTACGACTCGGGGTCGATGCCGTTCGCCCAGCACGGCGCGCCGTACCGGAACGCGGCGGACTTCGAGCACGCCTATCCGGCCCAGTTCATCTGCGAGGCGATCGACCAGACCCGGGGCTGGTTCTACTCGCTGATGGCGGTCGGCACCCTGGTGTTCGGGCGGTCCGCCTACGAGAACGTGGTTTGCCTGGGCCTGGTGGTGGACGAGCGGGGCCGCAAGATGAGCAAGAGCCTGGGCAACGTGCTCGAGCCGATGCCGCTGATGGAGGACAGCGGGGCGGACGCGGTCCGCTGGTTCTTCGCCGCGGCCGGGTCACCCTGGGCCACCCGCAAGGTTGGCCGGGTGGCGCTGGAGGAGATCGTCCGGAAGGTGCTGCTGACCTACTGGAACACCGTCTCTTTCCTGGCCCTGTACGCGAACGCGGCCGCCGCCAGCGGGCAGGCATGGCGGCCAGCCATGCTCGCCGACGCACCGGCCCCCGCCGACCGGCCGCTGCTCGACCGGTGGCTGCTCAGTGAGCTGAACGCGGTAACCGCTGACGTGACCGTGGCGCTGGAAGGATTCGACACCGCCGCCGCCGGGCGGCGGCTGTCCGCGTTCATCGATGACATGTCGAACTGGTATGTCCGGCGGTCCCGGCGCAGGTTCTGGGAGGGTCCGGCCACCCCGGGCGGTGCCGCCGCGTTCGCCACCCTCTACGAATGTGTGCACACGCTCACCCTGCTGATGGCGCCCTTCGTGCCGTTCATCGCCGATTACGTGTGGGCAGCGCTGCGTGCCCCGGACGATCCGGATTCGGTTCACCTGGCGAGCTGGCCGGCTGCCGACCGCAGCCTGATCGACGACCAGCTTTCCGGGCGGATGCACCTGGCCCGGCGACTGGTCGAGCTGGGCCGCTCGGCCCGCGCCACGGCTGGTGTCCCGATCCGCCAGCCGCTCCCCCGGGCGCTGGCAGGCGCGCCCGGGCTGGCGGAACTGCCGCCGGAGCTGCGGGAGCAGATCGTGGCCGAGCTCAATGTCCGCTCGCTGGACCCGCTGGCCACGGTTGGCGAGGATCTGGTCCACCACGTCGTCAAGCCGAACTACCGGGCCCTCGGCAGCAGGTTTGGCAAGGGCACGCCCGCGGTGGCAACCGCGATCGCGGCCGCCGACCCGGCCAGCCTGGCCAGCGAGCTGCGGGTGGCCGGCGAGACGGCCGTCATCGTCAACGGTGACCAGGTGCTGCTCGGGCCCGACGACGTGATCATCACCCAGACCCCACGGGAAGGCTGGATCGTGGCCGCCGACGCAGGCGAGACCGTGGCGCTGGAGATCCAGATCACCGCCGAGTTGCGGCGGGAAGGGCTGGCCCGCGAGGTCATCCGGCTGATCCAGGATGCCCGCAGGGCCGATGGCCTGGATGTCAGCGACCGGATAGCGCTCTGGTGGGCGGCGGAGAGCCCCGAACTCAGCGTGGCCCTCGCCGAGCACGGCCAGTTCATTGCCGATGAGGTGCTGGCGACCCGGTTCGGCCCGGCCGAGGACAGGCCCGCCGGCCCCGGACTGGCCGAGCACACCGCCGTGGATCTTGGCCTGACCTTCTGGCTGAAGCGCCAGCCATAAGTACCGGCCCGGGGGTGCCGGGGAAGGCGCGCTCGCGGCCGCCCGGACGGCGGTTACTCGCTGCCGGAGCCAGCCTTGTCTGGCTCGCATGCCCGGCAGGGCGCACAGCCACGGGCCTGCGCCTCCTCGCGGGTGACCTGTTCGAGATCGCCATCAGCGAGGAACCTGATCAGGATGCAGCCTGCGCGGTGGTAACGGGCCACGCCGGGCACGATCGTCACCGCGTCCAGCATCCCGGCCGGGCCGTCGGTGACGTCAGTGGGCGGGGCCCCGCTCTCCGCGCCAGCCGGGTCATCCGGTCCGCCGGCCGGCCCGGCAGCCTCATCTGGGGCGGCCGGGCTGGCGGCGTCATCGGTGGTGGCGCCGGCCGCCGCACCCGCCGGCGGCTCCGGGGCCGCAGCGTCCAGGCCCGCGCCAGGCAGGTCCACTCCACGCACGTCCGCCACGGGTACGCCCGCTCCAGGCACGTCCATCACCGGCACGCCCGCCGCGGGCGTGCCGGGTTCGGGCTCGTCCGGCTCAGCCGCCTCGGCCCGGTCGGGCTCAGCCTGGTCAGGACCCGCCTTCTCAGCCTCAGCCTGAGCCGCAGCAGCCTGGGCTTCACTGGTCCCGGCCAGGTCCGGCTCGGCCCCGCCAGGACCCCTCTTATCAGCCTCCGGCTCGCCGGCGACGGTCACGTCGTCCCCGGGCCCATGCGGCCCGGCCACGTCACCGTCCGCGTCATCCTCGAAGATCTCATCGGGCTCGTTGGCCCAGGCGGGCAGCTCGCCCGGTTTCCACTCACGGTCGTCGTCCAACTCGCCCAGGTCGGTGACCGTGAGCGGGATACTCCACGGTGAGGGAGCCGCCTCCGCTTCGTCGGCCTCCTGGTCAGCGGCGGGCCCGGCGGCCGCCCCTTCGTCCTGCTGCGACCTCCCGGGCGCCTTGGCATCCGGTCCAGCAGGTTCCACCGGGGTCCCGGCTCGAGGTTCCCCCGCTTCCCTGGGGGCCGCCGACGCCGTATCGGCCACGCTCGACGTCCAGGCGCTCCAGCCAGCCGCTGGCGGCGGCGTGGCGTCTCCCCCGGCACCGGCGCCAGCAAGCGCGGCGGCTGTGTTCGCCGTGCCGTCGGCAGGCGGGCCGGCACGGTCATCCCGCAGGGCCCGTGGCCCGGCCGAGACCGGCCAGGGCGGGGCAGCAGACTCGCGCTGGCGGTTGTCCAGTTCGGCGCTGACCTGGTCCCAGAATTTGTCGTGCGGCGACTGACCGGGCGGTGCGGCCGGTGGCTCCCCGGACGTGGCGCCGGGGACTCGGCCGACTTCCTCCCGCCCGGAACCGGTGCCACCACCGGGTCGAGCGGCCTGCTGCCGGGGTGTGCGCTGTCCCGGTCCCGGCCTGGCCCGGCGGACTGGCTCCGGCCATGCATTCTCGGCATCACCGGGCCAGCCGGTACCGGCCCGGCGGGTCTTATCCTGGCTGGTCGGGACCTGGCCCGGGCCGGCCTGGCCGGGCGCCCGGGCGGCGGCTTCCCCAGCCAGGCCAGCCGCCGCATCCTTTGCCTCCCGGCGGGCCGGTGGCCGAGGCGCATCGGCGTGACCAGAACCATTAGCGGGCTGGCTGCCGCTGCCCGCCGCAGCCGGCTCGGCCGGGACCTGGCGGCCAGGCGGGGCGCTCTGGCGGCCCCGGCCGGTGGAATGCGTCCCGGCATGACCACCCGCCGGGCCGGCCATCGGGCTCGGGCCGTCCCCGGCAGGCGTGGTCCGCTTGCCCGGACCGGTCCGGTCTTTCCGGACCGGCTTGCCGGTGGCGGCATCAGCGGACCCGGCCACGGCCGCATCCGGCGCGCTGTCCCCGATTGGTGCCGCCCCGCCGGGCCGCGGCCCGGCGCTGCCGTTGCGCACGGTGCCCGCCGCGGCGCCGGCCAGGCCAGCCGGGCCGGTGGTCCCGGCCTGGCTGGCGCTCACGGTGGGAACATCGGTGCCCGGACGCGGCGGCTGGGTGGCCGCAGCAGGCTCTCCGAAGATTGCCGCTCGCTGCCGCACCACTCCAGCCGCCAGCAGCAGGGCCGCCAGCACACTGAGGCCGATGGAGAGGTACACGACCGCGAGGTTGCCATCGATAGCCCCCGCGGCGAGCACTCCGATCGCCGCGGCAACGAGGACGGCGCTGAATATGATCACTCGCGCCCTCCCCGCGCCAGGCTAAGCCATCCTGAGGCTAGCGCCGGTCGTGCGCGGGCCCCTCAGCCGGGTGGAAGCCGCCAGTGGGACCGGTGGGCTCGGACGGCCCGGCGTAGGCTCCGGTCGCCGCCGGCTGCCCATTCCGGGACTCCATCCGCATGCCCGGGCCGACGGCCGACTGCGGCCCCGTCACCGCCGGGAAGGTGCCGCTGTCGGTCGCGCCAGCCTCAAGGTCGCGGAGCTGGCCTTCCAGGTACGCCTTCAGCCTGCTGCGGTACTCCCGCTCGAACGCCCGCAGGTCATCGACCCGGCGCTCCAGTTCCTCACGCTGCTGGACAAGGGAGCCCATCGCCTGGCGGTGCCGCTCCTGGGCATCGCGCTCCAGGCTCTCGGCCCTGGCCCGGGCGTCACTGGTGATCTGCTCGGCCTGGCGGCGGGCCTTGCCAAGGATCTCGTCCGCCTCGCGCCGGGCCCGGCCCAGATGCTCGTCAGCCTCCCGCCGGGCATCGGCGATCGCCTGGTCGGCGGTCTGCTGCGCCAGCTGGAGTACCCGGGCGGCCGTGTCCATGCTGCCCTCAGGCGGCATGCTCATCATGGCCGGCTCGGGCCTGCGCTCTGGCTCGGGCCTGCGCTCTGGCTCGGGCATCATCGGCTCGGCCATCATCGGCTCGGGCATCATCATCTCAGGCCCACGGTCGGCCAGTGGTGACGTGAGCGCGGACACCGCCGACTTCCCGCCACGCAGGCTCTCCGCCAGCTTGGCCCGGAGCTCTTCGTTCTCCTGGATCAGCCGGTCAAGCTCGACTTCGACCTCGTCAAGGAAGGCATCTACCTCTTCCTCGTCGTATCCGGGCCTGAGCCTGGTGGTACTGAACTGCTTGTTCCGCACATCCGCGGGCGTCAGCGGCATCTCGTCTCCTCGGCACGCCTGGAGGTGTGTTCCCTATGGGACCGTACCTGATCAGAGCAGCTGTACGGCGTTGATCAGGAGAAGAACACCGAAGAACAGCAGCATGAAACTGAGGTCCAGGGCAACACTACCGAGCCGGAGCACGGGGATGAACCGGCCCAGGAATTTCAGCGGCGGATCGGTTGCGGTGTACACGGTCTCGGCTACCACGAGCACCGGCCCATGCGGGTGCCAGTCCCGGGAAAACGCCTGTATCCAGCTGAAAATCAGCCGGCCTAGCAGCAGCAGCAGGTAGAACCAGAGAGCGTAGGTCAGCACGACCTTAGCAATCGTCACGTCCTGATCCCGCCTTCAGTGGCCACCGGCACCCGGCCGGTGGCCACGGGAGCCGTGCTGGTCTTTACCGAACCGGGATTGGCCGGGCGGGCCACAGCGTCACCGGCTAGCGGCTCAGCCGCCGGGGAACTGTTCGTCACGGGCGCCTAACTCTGGTTGAAGAACCCTCGTTCCGCCATCCGCGCCTTGTCCTCGGCCGTGACCTCGATGTTTGCCGGTGAGAGCAGGAATACCTTGTTCGTCACCCGCTCGATGCTGCCCCTGAGGCCGAAGATCAGGCCCGCCGCGAAGTCGACCAGACGCTTGGCGTCACTGTCGACCATTTCGGTCAGGTTCATGATCACCGGGGTGCCCTCGCGGAAGTGCTCCCCGATCGTACGGGCCTCATTGTATGTGCGCGGGTGCAGCGTGGTGATCCGGGTGAGGTCCGTGGCCTGGAGCGTGGTCCCGGCCGGGCGGGGGCTGCCACCCATGTCGCTGGCCAGCAGGCTCCCGTTCGCCGCGCCAGCGCCGGAGTCGTCCGCCAGCCCGTCCTCATACTCGGGCAGCTCCTCGTAGGAGTCGTAGCCGTCGTCGTAGCGCCGGTCGTCCTCGACGAGGCCAAGGTAGACCGCCATCTTGTGCATCGCGCCGGCCATCCGTCGCCCTCCGTTGATACTGTGTGCGCTCGCTGCGTCGGACATTACCCGACAAAGCCTGGCCGGCCGCCGAGCAACGCCGTACCGATGCGCAGGTGTGTCGCGCCGGCCGCGATCGCGGCCTCCAGATCACTGCTCATGCCCGCGGAGATCATCGTCGCTGCAGGCTGGACTTCCCGGACAGCCGCGGACATGGCTGGCAGGGGCGCGAACGCAGCGGCGGGCGGGACGCCGAGCGGCGCCACCGCCATCACCCCGCCCAGGATCAGCCCTTCCTCGGCGGCCACCGCAGCCGCCACCGACGGGATATCGGCAGGCAGCGCCCCGCCCCGGTGCGGGTCGCCGTCCAGGCTCACCTGGACCAGGCAGGTGAGCACCCGTCCGGCGCCGCGGGCATGCTTCCCGAGCGCCAGGGCCAGCCGCACCCGGTCCACCGAATGCACCACGCTCGCGTACCGCACCACACTGGCGGCCTTGTTGGTCTGCAGCTGGCCGACAAAATGCCACCTCAGCCCCACCAGCCCGGCACATTCAGCGGCCTTGGGCACCGCTTCCTGATCCCGGTTCTCGCCCACATCCCGCACCCCCAGCTGCCATAGCAGCCGCACATCACTAGCCGGAAACGTCTTGGTGATCGCGACGACTGTCACGTCCGCGGGATCACGCCCCACCGCCCCACACGCCGCCCTCATCCGCCTTCGCAACTCAGCCAGCCGCGACTCCAGCTCCTCCCGGCGACCCTCATCACGAAGCAACCCCTCGCCCATCCCCACATGATGACGCGCTGGGGTGAGCCCCGGCGCCAGCCCCGGACAGCACCTGCCACCCGCCGTTACCCGTGGCACCCGGTAACGCGGCCGGCCCGCGCCAGCAATCGCCCCCTATGGCTGCTTCAGGAAGTCCGGCACATCCAGCTCGTCGTCTTCCTCGAACACCACGGCCCGCCGCCGCGTCGTCGCCGCATCGAACACCCGCGCCGCCGAGGCCACATCCGCATGCGCCCGGCCGCCGTCGGCCACCCGCGCGGGCACGCCGCCCGCCGACGCGGCCAGCGCGGGGCCGGGGCCATCCCCGCCGATGGTCACCGCCGAGCCCGCCGCGGCGGGCTCGGCGGAGCCATTGCCATTCTCCGCGGGCCTGGCCGCCGCCGGGGCAGCCGCGTGGCTCACGCCGCCGTTCTGGCCAGCGCTCATCCGGGCCAGCCGGGCATGCCGGTTGCTCGCCTCATCGAAGCCGGCCGCGATGACCGTGACCCGCACCTCATCGCCGAGGGCATCGTCGATGACCGCGCCGAAGATGATGTTGGCCTCAGGAGCGGCCGAGGTGGAGACCAGCTGGGCGGCCTCATTGATTTCGAACAGGCCGAGATCCGAGCCACCCTGGATGGACAGCAGCACACCATGCGCGCCGTCGATGCTCGCCTCCAGCAGCGGGCTGGAAATGGCCATCTCGGCCGCGGCCACACTGCGGTCGTCGCCACGGGCGGAGCCGATTCCCATCAGCGCCGAGCCAGCCCCTGACATGACCGATTTGACGTCGGCGAAGTCCAGGTTGATCAGTCCCGGGGTGGTGATCAGGTCGGTGATTCCCTGGACGCCGGACAGCAGCACCTGGTCGGCGGCCTTGAACGCGTCCAGGACGCTGACGTGGCGGTCGGAGATGGACAGCAGCCGGTCGTTGGGGATCACGATGAGCGTGTCCACCTCGCCGCGCAGCCGCTCGATCCCGAGCTCGGCCTGTGCGGCCCGGCGTTTGCCCTCGAAACCGAACGGCCGGGTGACCACGCCGATCGTGAGCGCGCCGAGCGACCTGGCCACGTTGGCCACTACCGGGGCGCCGCCGGTGCCGGTGCCGCCGCCCTCGCCGGCGGTGACGAACACCATGTCGGCACCCTTGAGCACCTCTTCGATCTCCTCGCGGTGATCTTCCGCCGCCTTGTTGCCGACGTCGGGGTTGGCCCCGGCTCCGAGCCCACGGGTGAGTTCACGGCCGACGTCCAGCTTGACGTCGGCGTCACTCATCAGCAGTGCCTGGGCATCGGTATTGATCGCGATGAACTCAACACCTCTGAGCCCTTCTTCGATCATCCGGTTCACGGCATTGACGCCGCCCCCGCCAATCCCAACGACCTTGATGACCGCCAAATAATTCTGCGGAGCTGCCACGAGGAGGGCCCTTTCCGCTCGTTTGCCGCTATCGTGTTCCTGCCGCCGCCACCCGGCTGTCCGGCTTTTCATTAGCCAGGCGGATCAACCGACCCTGCGGGCTGCCGACGTGCGCCCCCATAGCCTCGGCGTGGCATTTCCCCGCGATTTCCAGTGGTCCAACCCTCACTCTCAACTTGAGATTTAGAGTTGTGCTATGCTGGCGATTGATACGGACAGTAGGGTCGCCCGCGATCAGGGTCAACTCGCCACGCGCAAAGCTCCGCGATCCAGTCGCCGTCATTTTCTGCCGCCGGCCGGGCCGGTTCCGGTCAGCCCCGGGTGACTGCCGTGTCACGCGCACTTAGGTCGTAATAGCGGGCGTGGGTGCGCATCAGCAGCAGCAGTTCCCTGGCTTTCTCGGCGCCCCGCCGCGGGCTGCCCCAGACCACAACAATGCCGTCGGTCAGCCGGACCGACACGGCTGACTCGCTGGCCGCCAGCACCAGCCGGACCTGGTGAACGACCGTGGGTGGCAATTCCCGCAGCACCCGCGCCGCGGCGAGGACCGCCTGGCTGCCGCGCAGGGAACCGGGTGGTGCCGCGCCCGGGGCGCCGACCGTAAGCAGCGGCAGGGCGGGCGGGCGGCTCGCCGACTGCCGCACAGTCACGCCGAACGCGTCCACCAGCGCATACCCGCTGGCACTGGCGACGGCGAAGACCGCGGTGCGGGGCAGCACCGAGATCGTCACCGTGCTCGGCCAGGACCTGCTCACCGTCGCCGACTGGACCTGCTGGATTCGCTCTACCCGGGCGGCCACGGCGGCAGCATTGACCCGGATGAGCGGCAGCCCGTGCGGGACCCGCGCCACCCGCAGCACCTCGGCCCGGGAAACCAGCGGGCCCGTCCCGGTGACCTGCACCGACCGGACGATCAGCAGGCGCGATCCGAGCAGGGCCCAGGCGAGCGTGGCCATGATGGCCACGGCCACCAGCGCGAAGAACACGGCCCGCCAGCTCACCCGGGCACTCCTTGCCCGGCCCGGGCCGCGGCCGGTGCCCGGCGAGGCTGTGCGCAGCGCGGATCCGCTCACTCAGGTATCACCGGCCCGCGCCGCCAGCGCCGCCACGATCTGCGGCCCGAGCATAGTCACATCGCCTGCACCCATGGTGAGAACCAGGTCACCTGGCCGCGCGACTTCCGCCACCGCGTCCGGCAGCCCGTCCCGGCCGGGTGCTCCGTCCCGGCCCGAGGCGAACACCGCCCGGCCGCCGGGCACGGCCGAGGCGACCAGTTCCCCGGTCACACCCGGCTCCGGGTCCTCCCGGGCGGCATACACGTCCAGCACGAACACCTTGTCGGCCAGGCCCAGCGCGGCACCGAACTCCCCGGCGAAGATCCGGGTCCGGCTGAACAGATGAGGCTGGAACACCGCGATCACCTGGCCGTCCCGGATGCCGCGGGCGGCCCGCAGGTCGGCGGCCAGCTCGGTGGGATGGTGTGCGTAGCTGTCCAGCACCAGCACCCCAGCCGCCTCCCCCTTGCGCTCCATCCGCCGTCCTGTCCCCCGGTAGGCTGCCACCCCGTCCGCGGCCGGCCCGGCAGCCACGCCGAGTTCGCGGGCCGCGGCGTAGGCGGCGGCGCCGTTCAGCGCGTTGTGACGGCCGGGGGCGCCGACCATCAGCCGCGCCGTCTCCGCCCCGCCCGGCCCGGCGCTGGAGACCGCCAGCGATACGCTCATCCCGGCCGCCTGGACCGAGCTGACGCGGTAGTCGGCGTCCGCTGCCTCGCCGTACCTGCGGACCCGGATGCCGTCGCTGGCCGCGGCGGCGGCCAGCGACCGGGCGCCCGGGTCGTCGGCGCAGGCGATCAGTACCCCGCCCGGCACGATCCGGCGGGCGAACGCGGTGAATGCCGCCTCGATCTCGGCCAGCCCCGGGTAGTTGTCCAGGTGGTCGGCTTCGATACAGGTGACGACCGCCACCTCCGGCGTGAGCATGAGGAACGAGGCGTCGCTCTCATCGGCCTCCGCGACGAACACCTCGCCCTTGCCGTCCTCCGCGCCCAGCCCGGTCTCGGTAAGGATGCCGCCGATCACGTAACCGGGGTCGGCGCCAATGTGCCGGAGCGCGGTGGTGATCATGCCAGTGGTGGTGGTCTTGCCGTGGGTGCCGGCCACTGCCACCCCGCGCCGCCCCAGCATCACCGAGGCCAGCGCGGCTGCCCGCGGCAGTATCCGCAGCCCGTGGGCGCGGGCCGCGGCCAGCTCCGGGTTGTCCGGCCGGATCGCCGATGAGACGACCAGGGTGTCCGCGCCGGCCAGGTGGCTCGCGGCGTGCCCGACGTGCACGTCCGCGCCGAGCGCGGTGAGCGAGTCGAGCTGGCCGCCAGCGGCGGCGTCGCTGCCGGACACCGCCACCCCGCGGGCGAGCATGATGCGGGCGATCCCGGACATGCCGGCTCCGCCGATGCCGGTGAAGTGCACCCGCCCGAGCTCAGCCAGTGGCACTGGGGCGACCGGCGTCACCAGTGCCACCTCAGCCCCCCATCGCGTCGAGCACCTCGGCCGCGAGCCATTCGTCGCTGTCCCTGGCCCCCATGTCCGCCGCCGACTGGGACATGGCCGCCACCAGATCCGGGTCGAGCAGGATGGGCAGCAGCACGTCCCGGATCCACTCCGGGGTCAGCGCCGCATCCGCGACGATCAGGCCGCCGCCGGCC
>Ga0306920_100007489_pt1 | contig 14392 bp, 19 predicted proteins | sample flu12Cox44000170_FD_204666 | JGI IMG/M metagenome (GOLD analysis project Ga0306920, IMG submission 204666) | Lab enrichment of tropical soil microbial communities from Luquillo Experimental Forest, Puerto Rico - flux4day.12C.oxic.44.000.170 (v2)... | ecosystem: Environmental > Terrestrial >...
CATTCAGAAGCAGCTTTCGCGACTGCCGGCGCGCCGGCAGCTAGGGAGGACCGCGCTCGGCATCATGTTCGCGACGATGGTGCTGACGCCGCCGAGCTTGCTGTTCTTTATGTGCTAATTTGAATGTGACGCTTGGTGCTTGCGCCGGGGGCCGGCTCGGGGTGGGAAGCGGAGTCCTTCGCTTCGATCCATCGGGTGGCGGGGTTGCGCCGGTTCCGATCATCTCCCGGCGCATGCGACAAAGCGAAGGAATTCGACGCTAAGAAGCACTTGCGGCCTGAAGGTTGCTCATCGCCTTGCTGCGGCGCAGACTAAGGGGCGTGTGGTCGAGGTCGACATAAGTGCTAGCCCAGGGGCAAAAGGGCAGAGCGAGCACATTGGGAGAAGGAATATGAAAGCCATCCTGGCAGGATTTGCGCTTGGCGCGGCTCTGTCCATCGCACCCCTGGGAATTCGCGCGCAAGCTGATGATGTGCCACCGGCTTGGGCCTATGCGGTGAACCCGCCTGATTTCAAAGTGCAGCCCGACGACGGCACGCCGCGCCATGTTCCCGACAGCACCGCGGCGTTCACGGTGACACAGGCGCGGGATTTATTCTTCGCGCTCGATTGGCATCCTTCGGACCACCCACCGCTACCCGATATCGTCGCTCATGGCCGCAAGCCGGACGTAATGGCGTGCGGCGTGTGCCACCGGGCAGATGGGCCGGCCGGGCCGGAAAATGTCGGCATTGCCGGTCTTCCCGCACAGTATATCTTGCAGCAGATGGCCGACTTCAAAGCGGTGCGCGGACGACCTCGGTCCCGCAACGAATCCCGCCTCAGTTAATGATCAAGACGGCGAAGGCCATTACCGATACGGAAATCGAACAGGCGTCCGTTTATTTCTCTGGGTTGGTGCCGCGGGCCGTGATCAAGGTGGTGCAAACCGCCACAGTGCCAAAGACCCATGTCGCCGGGTGGTTTTTGGCGGCGTCACCGGGCGGTGAAACTGAGCCCATCGCCGGTCGCATCATCGAGGTTCCCGAGGATCTGGAGCGCTTTGAAATGCGCGACAGCCGATCGCGATTCATCGCCTACGTGCCGCTCGGCAGTGTCGAACAGGGTCGGCAACTGGCCACTACCGGAGGCAACGGAAAGAGCGCGCCGTGCACTATCTGCCATGGACCCGAACTGAACGGACTAGGACCGATCCCTGGCCTAGCCGGACGGTCGCCAAGCTATCTCGTGCGGCAACTGTACGATTTTCAGCACGGCACACGGGCCGGTCCATGGAGTCCGCTGATGGCACCCAATGTCATCAACCTAACGCTCGACGACATGGTGGCGCTCTCCGCCTACGCGGCGTCCCTTCAGCCTTGAATAGCCGCCATAAAATAGAGCTATATCGGTTCAGTAGCGTGAAGGCGTCGATGCGGGTAAGGCGGCAGGTTACCTGCGCGACATCACTAGGGCGGAAGCCGGAATTCCGCGATTGCGCACCGTGTCGAATCCGGCTTTTTGGCTCACGCGGTGACCGCAGCGGGACGACCCGTCGTGAGACTGTACCGCCACAAAGCGATGGAGAAGGCAACGACGGTGAGCCCGGCTACTATGATTGCCCAAGGTTCAGCACCAAGCCGCTCGAACCACTGTGTATAGAACTCGATCGCGCCGAAGACTGCTGCCGTGGATACGACCCAACGGCGGTTGGGTGCGCACCGCCCAAGCCCCAACGGCAACGATGACGATGGCCCAGCCGACGATGAACGCGATCTCCGGGACATGTAGGTGGGCGACGTGTCAAGCCTCCCCGTTAGACCACAACCGGTACTCTTCGCCCTGCGCCCAGGTCTCACCCGGATAGTCGCCCCACAACGAGCCGATCCAAAAGGCGAAATTGACGAGGATCAGCGACACTACTGCCGATGGGCTACCCCGCGGGCAGGTTCGGGTCTGTGCGCCGTGTCTCGCTCACCGATGTCGTCTGAGAAGATCGGTGGGGTCAGGTTTACCGGGATCTATAGCGGCCTGCCCGCCCTTTTTCATGATCGAAGCTCGCTGCGTCTCATGCATGCCGGAAGGCTGCGATCTATCGGATGAAGCCATCGATGTGAGATGTGTATACAGGATCAAGGCGGGCCAAAAGCTCCTTGACCTGTGCATCTGGCGAGCCAAAAACGATTCCGTTCGTGGTCTTTCTAACTTGCCCTAATTCCTTTAGGAAATCAGTACTCGTCAAATGCTTGAGATGGGCCGCCAAGGCATCAGAGTTCTGATATACTTCCATCACGTTATAAGTTTTCTGGTCTGGATGGAAGCTCCACTCATAGACGAGTGTCCCTGGTTCTTCGGCCACCGCTGCAACCAGCTTTGGCACGAGTTGCCGAAAATTGTCCATCTGACCAGGGAGAACCTCGCCGGTAACCACCAGGGCGATGTAGCCCGCCTTGAGGCCATGTTGAGGAGCGGGTGTTTGCGCGCGGGCCGAGAAAGCCACGAGGACCAGAGCACTCAGCGAGATGAGCAATTTCTGCATCATCCTATCTCCTCGACAAAGGTAAAGCCGCCTTCTTAAAGAGGCTAGCCGTCGCGTACGTGGAACGCAACCGGCGTGGGGAGAGATTTAGCAAGGTGCCACGATCGAAGGATTTTCTTGGGCCGATGTCGTCTATGAAGATCGCTGGGGCCAGCGTTGCCGGGATCTGTAAAAGACTCCGGGCACCCGCGGTAATAGCCGAACGACGGGCAGCGACATTTGAGGTTATCGCCGTTTTTTGATCCGGAAAAGGTATTGGCCGTCAAATCCTTACCGATCGCCTCCTCCTAATCCTTATCCCTCCAGAATTCTTGGCAGTGCGGATGCTGACCGGATGCCTCCTCAGTCTGCACCCGCCCGACCCCACAGCCCGCGCGAATTCGACGCTCCGAAAAGGAGGTCTTTTTTGATGATTTATCTGGCGTGCCTGCTCGTATAATATGGTTAATAAATGCCTTTGGGCCACTAAGGGTCTCGGCACTCACCTGCCCAGATAACAAGGCGAAATGCGGAAACGAGAACGGGAGGAGGACCACCACATGCCGTCGATGTTGAATGAAGCGTTGGAATGGCTTGACCGCGCCGAGCAGGCGCGGGAGGTGGCCGACCAGTTGACCGATCCTGGCGCGAGGAAGGCGGTCTTGGAGCTTGCCGAAAGCTTCGATCGGCTCGCACGAGCCGCCGCTAATCCCGCCGTGCTCCGCAGAAGGGAGTTGGCCACGAAAGGCCGGGAAAGAACCTGACTGTTTCTCCCGCGCGCTCCGCATAGTTTATCGAGTCAACGCGTCCCAAAGCTCTACGCAAGCAGAAAACAGTCCAATGGGTCATCTTGAGCCGGACGCTCCCACCGATACCGGATGTCGGGCATCTGCTTCTCGTTGTCCGCGCCATCGGTAAACGGATCGCGTGAAAGCCTCGTGCTTCGTGAAAGCGTCTGGCACGCTCATTAGCCTGCAAACACCACAGCGGTGGCCTTTGCCGCTTCGATTAGCTGCGCGCCCCGCACCCATGGCGATCCGATCAGGCCGAGTGAATAACAGGCGGGTCTCCTCTCGCTTGAGCGCGAGAAAGCCTACGATCCCACTTTCATCTTCCGCTACCGTGACCTCGCATTCCTTTGAGATCACATTGGCAATAAACCGCCTGTATTCGTCGATGGTGTGCAAGATCGACAGAATGGTCAGCAGCCGGAAACGAAGCAGCCGAATAGACATCCGCATCGCACAAGGTGGCACAACGCACGTGAAGCGCATTGTGGTTAGCTTCCGTCCCGCTCAGCGGTCGTCTCGGTGCTATTCGTTTTAAACGGTGGTGCAGCCGTCCTGTCGAATGCGGCGAGGATCGCCCGAAAGCGTTCTTCGACGACGCCACGCATTACAGGGTGCGTGAACACGTAAAGTTCCTCATTGCGAATAGCGGCCAGGACTCGTCGCGCCACCTCCGCAGGGTCCATGCCAGTGCGGACCCGTTCGGCAAACGAAGTATAAACCGGGTTTGCCGTGTCCACGGGCGTTGGCGGTCCATAACGTTCGGGACGATTGCGGGCGCTCTCTAGAATGTTGGTGCGGACGACTCCGGGACACAGGATGCTCACGCCAATGCCAAAGGGCTTCAACTCGACGGCCAGTCCCTCGGACATGCCGACGACGGCATACTTGGTTGCCGGATAGGGCGCGAAGCCCTGATCCGAATTCACCATCCCAGCCATCGACGCGGTGTTGACGATGTGCCCGCCCTCGCCATGCGCTCGCATTTGCGGTAAAAAGGCACGCACAACGTTGACGACGCCGATCAGGTTCACATCCAGAAGCCAGCGCCAGTCGTCGAGCGCTATATGGTCGATACCTCCCAGAGTACCAACCCCGGCGTTGTTGCATAGGATGTGGACTTTGCCGAAGGCCGAAAAACTCGCTTCCGCAGCGGCGTCGACGGAAGCAGGATCGGCGACATCGCACACAACGCCCCGTATTTCCGGGCCGGAGCCTGTGAGGCTCGCCACCGCCGCATCGAGCGCAGCCGTTTCTATATCGGCGAGCATAACCTTGCAGCCCGGTTCGGCAAAAGCGCGGCCTAACGCCAAGCCGATGCCGCTCGCGCCGCCAGTCACAAAGGCAGCTTTACCAGCGAACTCCCGCATAACTTTGCCCTCCCTTGGGTCCATATTTTGAGTGGTGACCACTCGTTGTCCGCCGATTAGCCAAGACGACGCCGATGTCCCGTCGTCTCCGAATCCGAATAGCGGGCCATGCTACATCATATCATATTCTTTGGTCGCGGTGATCCTGGGGCTCGGCCCATCCCAATAAGGCGATTGACCCAGGACCGGGTTAGCCGTACCTGATGAGCGTCGGGCCGTAACGCAGTCGCCCAGCTTACCCGAGGCGTTTCGCCCAAGCACTGCACTTCGCCCGATTGCCGGATCGGATTGTTGGCGGATGTCCATTTTCCGCAATACCGCCTCGGCGTGGGCAGCGGAGATCCTAAATGTCCAATGTAGTCGAGCAGAACACACTCAAACGTCGGGGTGTCGGCCTGCGTGCGTGCGACCCTGAGCGCGCATGTCCGGGGTTTACCCTTTTCGCCCCGGTTTTCGAGCAGAATAGGACGGTGTACCTCATCGACCTTCAGGGCGAGGTGGTCCACACTTGGCAATTGCCCTACGCGCCCCAGCGACCAACGAAATCGGCTGGACCTATCAGGATAGACCGGTTTCGAATTTCTTCTCACCCCGTATGGGCAACGCTCAACGCCTGTCAAATGGCAACACGTTAATCAACGAAGCTTCCTTCGGACGCTTTTTTCGAAGTCACCAGAGAGGGGCAAATTGTTTGGGAATACGTCAATCCCTACTTTGGTGGACCGCCTAATGCAGAGACCAACGCGGTCTTCCGGGCACTCCGTTACAGCGCAGAGGAGATCGCCCGTGCAAAGGCCACGGCTAAAGCTTAAATATCTAATAGCGCTCCTCCAGGCGTGAGAATTTGACATTAAATCGGGGACGGCTCCGGCGATCCCATCAATATGTCTGGGAATGGTTTTGGCCTTGCTCCATCCACAATCGCAGTAGGTTCGCGAGATTTGCCATAGCGATTGGGAGGTTAACGTCGAACCGTTGAGGTGCTTCCTTGTCGGCGGCGTCAGTTATGGAGCGGATTTCGAGCGACCCGATACCGTTGAAGAGGGCTGCACGCGCCGCCCCGCTGCCTTCCCAGGCAACGCACGCGGCACCCGTCTGGTCGCGGATTGCCTGGGCGCGCTCCGACGCGACGACATCCTCATCACCGCTCGCGATCACGTCGAAAGCGACTTGGAAGCCGATAACGCGTTGCGCCGAGCGACGTAACGTTTCAATCGACGGTCCATGACCTGGAAAGTGCGGCAGCGGGCGGGATGCGAAGAGTTGGCGGTAATCATGCTCTACTGTCTCAGTCCCGACCACGACATCACCAACGGATAGCTGTGAAGAGAGGCTACCGGCTGCACCGGCACAGATCACGAGTTCGGTCGAGGGAAACTTGCCGATTAGGTATTGGGCCTGAACAGCGAATTGTGTCTTCCCGTGGCCACCCGGTGCCACCAAGGCGCGCCAATCGGGGATATATGCGGCCCCGACCTTGAGATGATGAGGGCGCTCGACGTGAATCGATGGCTCGAAGGTGCTGACCAGAAACGACCATTCTCTGTTCAATGGACAAAGGACAAGAATCCGCGGTTCGAGAGCCACTCGCATTCTGTTCACGCGCCTCGCATCTTCCTCGCGACTCGGCGAGTGTGTCGTCGATGCCAAGCCCATCTCATCAAATAGGAGCCTGATCCCCTCGACCTCGATGGGCCTCCTGCTGCCTCAAGACCGGCAATGGTCCACCGCTTGCCAGATAGACACCAGCAGAGATTAGCACGATGCCGAACCAATCTGCTTTGCTCGGCCACTCCCCAACCAGCGGTACGGCGAACAAGGCGGATAGCGCTGGAACCAATGCGCCAAATGCCGAGCCGCCCGAAGCGCCCAGGATCACTACTGTACGGCCATACAGGACGAGAGCAATGATACTGACCACCACGCCCTGAAAAAATGCCTGGACGGCAGCATCGGCAATCGGCACCTGGGCGAGTCGGGTTCCACGCAGTGCGATATAAAGAGGAGCATAGATTACCATAGACCCGGTGGAGACGAGTGCTGCTGCATGGATCGGGTCGAGTTTCGCTTGTCGCATGATTACCGTGAAGTAGGCCGTTAGAAACCCTGCCATCAAGAAGGCGGCATCACCAAGGGTGCGAGAAGCGTTCCAGGCTGAACCGCGCCCGCCGATGATGATCAAAGCGCCGGCCAATATCAGCGAGAGGCCGCATTTCTGCGTAGTCGAAGGTTTCTCCCCGACGATCGTGGTCGCGATCAAGGCAACGAACAGCGGCATACAGCCTGGACTGAGCGCTCCTAGATCGGCGGCGGGGGCAAATTGCAGTCCGAGGGCCGCGACAAGAACATAAGGTGCGCCTTGCCCGACTATAATCCCGGCCAATCCAAACCACCCGAGACGATCAAGGGCGAGCCCGTGTCGGATCAGGATCGGCGATAGCAGTAGGCCCGCCACGCCGAAGCGGAGGGCCGGAATATCCCATACTTCGAGATTGGTCGTAACGGCCAGCCGGGTCATAGCGCTCCACCCAGCCCAAAAGGAAACCGCAGCGAGGCCGTATACTGCTCCTTTCAGATAGCTCGTGCTATCCGACTGCATCCGTGACCTCGGCTTCGCCGATCCCGAAGGTCTCCAGAAAGCCGCGTTTTCCCAACGCGGTGATTGTTACCGCGCGGCTGTGCTTCATCCTCTCGGTCCAGCCGAGATCAAAATAGCGCTTGGTGAGCGCAGCCCCAACCGCTCCCGCAATGTGTGGCCGTCGTTCGGTCCAATCGAGGCAGAACCGGCAGAAATGGCGGCGGGTCGAACTCAGCGCCGAAAGGTCGAGTCCGAAGTCGCTAAGGAAGCGAGTTCCTGCCGGCGTGATTTCAGCAGCTTCGTCGCCGAGCACGATGTACTCATGCGCAGTGAAAAAATCGGTGAGGTCGACGCTGAGGCGACCAGCAAGATGGTCGTAGCAAATCCTGCCCGCGCTAACCTCCCGCGCTTGCCGAGATAAAGGCCGGTATCGCGGTCTGTTTTCGAGCGCGACGGCTACGATCCCATCGAGCATCTCGACCACTTTGGGTGATGCAAGCCGGAAATAGCGATGTCGTCCGTCCCGAACAAAAGACAGCAAGCCTGCCTCGGTCAGCTTAGCGAGATGCGTGCTGGCGGTCTGGGGCGTGACTCTTGCCGCGAAGGCAAGCTCGCTGGCGGTCAGGGCTCGGCCATCGAGAAGCGCCGACAGTATCGTAGCTCTCGCAGGCTCCCCGACCAGCGCCGCTATCTCGGCGATAAGAGGGCCTGTAATCATTCCGCAGATATAACATCTGATCTGGTCGGGTCGGTGGCCGAACAGTTCGACCGTGATCGAAGCGATGTTCTTCTTTGCTGAAAATCTACTCTGCGGGTGCCGTGGGGTTGTGGGGCATGAAGGGCTACCCTGAATGGGATGGATGATGATTTGATGTTGTTATCCGCTCACCGTTGGGGCGGCTATGGTAGCCCAACGAGAGGTCGATGGTCCGTATCAATCACGACCTCAGGCCACCGTCGTCGTACACCCGCAGAGGTGCGTGCGAAATGGAGCGTCTTGCGACGAGGATTGGGCCTCAGTCTCAGGGCGAACAGGTCGGCAAGACCGAAGGGAGCCTCGATGTGCAGCCGATCGTCTAGTTCAAGTCGGACGCCGACCGCGAATGTCGGCGAGGCAAACCGCTCCAATGCTTCAGCCGCGCACGAGAGCGGCGTATATGGCTCACCGAACTTCGCCTCGAACCAGAGATGCACGCGCGCTTGGTTGCGCACTTCGACCATGCTCCGCAGCGGCTCATCGAAAGCGGCTCTCACCCGGCGAATCACCGCATCCTCGGCTTCGTAGGAAAGGTCTGACTCCTCGAAATAGGCGAGGTCGTAATCCTTGATCCCATAGCCGAGCGGACGACCTGTTACGTGATTGAGTACAGGCTGATAAACCGCGCCCGAAAAACACGAGCCAGTCAGGGAGATAGAGGCCGCGTGCGACCGAAAGCACCTGCATCAGTGGAGGCGTCGCATGCAAAATCGCCTGCAAGCGCCCGCGTAATTCGCTCTCCTCGTCCTCCACACCCGGCATTGCATTCGACAGCATTCCTGTACCTTCAACCGTGCACCAACAGGTCCACCAATTTCTTTCTAAATAAATGTGATGTCGCTTCAACTTGATAGCCGATTCTTTTGTAAAACGAGTGAGCGTCGGATCGAGATATGCTTGAGGTAAGGGCAACTGAAGAAAATCCTCGATTTAGTGCCCAATGCTCAGCCATGTTCATCATCGCTTTGCCAACCCCCGTGCCCCACCAATTCTGATCGACGACGAGTGCCTGAACAACTACTTCTGGCGGTTTGTCGAATGCAGGTCGTTCGTAGAGATACAGAAGTGCAATGACCTGTCCATCTTGCTCGCCTACAAACACTGCATGATTCCGGTTCTCCTTAACTGCCTCGTATCGTCGGATCACTTCCTGCGGGTTTAAATCGTAGCCAAGCTGCGACAACAGCAACCGACAGGCGGGAGTGTCCGTGGGCTCCATCTCTCTGATCGCGATAGTCATGCACGACCCACTTCCCGATTTGCGGCCATACTATTGAACACGAACTTCGATGTGTGTCGATATTGGAGCCGGCTCTATCCAATCGAGCTACCCTGCTACAATTGCCCATCGGCTTTATGACGGGAGAGACACCAACCCTCCTCATGCAACCAGCAGGTCTCATCTTCTCCATGAGTGTCACGGCGCAGCGACCTCACTGGTGCACCGAAGTTGCGACGTAAAGCGGCAGCAAGTCGGCGGCTTAGGGCCGGATCACGCGCACCTCTGAAATCGATGAATCCCGCCCGGCATAGAAAGCGGGCCGCAAATCCATCCTTCGAACTGCGCGCCACCAGCAGCATCGCGCCAGGGCCATCCCGCAATGTCGTCATCGGAAACAAAAGCCGGCCTCCGAGTCTAAGCGCGTCAAGCCATGAAGATAACGGATGGGTTGCACCCGCACTTGCCACGATCGCGTTGACCGGCTCGAACGAAGTGCCTGCCCCATCTGCGTGGATCACTTTGACCTGGGACTAATCGGCGAGCGCGATTTCGCTTTCTGGGCCAGCGTCGCGTCGATCTCGACAGCGGTGACCCGCCCGGCTGAGCCTACAAGCTCGGCTATAATGGCAGTGTAGTATCCGGTGCCGCAGCCTAGATGGAGCACCTGTTCCCCCGGTATGAGATCGAGATGATCGAACAGATAGGCCCAAAGGCTCGGCTGACCGTTGTTGATGCCGCGCGACTCATCGAGTGCAATTAACACGTCGTGATATACGTGGCTCGGGCTGTCGTCGTCGGTCGTCCAGTATTCGACTATGTCCATCGGGCTCTTGATCCGCCAAGGCCCTGGCCCAACAAATTGCTCGCGCGGCACGGTGGCAAAGGCATCGACCACAGCGGACGACCTCACCTTGGCGGTGAAGCGCAATTCCGCAGCGTACCACTGACGAGCTTGCTCGACCGGCTCCAATTCGGCCCTGCCTAGCGCGCCTTTCCAGCCGCCGTAGCTCCGGGGACTTCCACGAGTTTCCCGGATTTCACGTCGTAGATGTAGCCGTAAATCGGAATGTCATTGGGAACCAGTGGGTGGTTTCGGATGCGCATGACATCCTCGACCACGCTCTTCGCATTGTCTGAGAACGTTAGCCAATTGATGTAGTTACCTTCCGTAGACCCAAGCCCCTGGCCCGTGTCGTGCCAGCCACTTTGGTCCAAGGTCGCTGTCTTCAAGCTGCTCGCCAAGAGATTGCGCATATCGTCATTGGTGAACAGCAGCATCCCGCAATCGGTGTGGTGGATGACAAACCATTCGCGGGTGCCGAGTAGTTTGTACGAAATGACCAGTGACCGGATCGCATCGCCGCTCGCACGACCGCCAGCATTGCGGATCACATGAGCATCGCCCTCGGCTAGACCGGCGTACTTCGCCGGATCGAGTCGGGCATCCATGCAGGTGAGAATGGCGAAGTGGCGGCTCGGGGGAAGTGGAAGGTTGCCCCTGTCTCCGAAGCTTTCTGCATATTTGGCGTTCGCCGCGAGCACTTCATCCAGGATCTTGGTCATTGCCGTGCCTCCTGTTCCGAAATTCCGAGCCGTTTTCGGGGCATCAGGAAAATAGGGTGCGGCTGTGCGATTTTAATGGTCAGGCGCGGCGCTAGAAGATCGCCTATGATCGATAATCGGGAAAGGAGAAAGGGGGATACGACGGTGGGCTCTGGTATCCATAGCCCGGAGACGGCGGCAACGGGGCTTCTCCCGACTCCCTCGGGTCTTCATCGCCAGGGGAACCAGAGTACGGCGGGTAGCCCAAATCGGTTTGCGGTCCATAACCGGGAGGAACAAGGTAGGTGGGCTGGCCCAAACCGCTCGGTGAAGGACCGGAATAGCTGGGGTATCCTGCGTCGCCCTGGTACCCATAGGCTGGTGAACCGGGCTCAGCGGGATATTCCGAGTGGCTGGGGTATCCGTAGCCGGGAACTCGGGGGCGCAAGTCCGCTCTGGTATCCATAAGTCGGGGGACCGAGGTAACCGGGAGCACCCGAATGACTTGGGTACCCATAGCCCGGTTGTGGGTAGGCCGGATAACCGTAGGCTGGAGATCTATAAGCCGGGTAACCGTAACCCGGATAGCCGTAACCCGGATATCCGTAGGCGGGGTAGCCGTAGTAGGTGCCGGGTGGCGGTGGAGGTGTAGTAGCGACCCCACCAAATATCCCGGTAGCCCCTCCGACCGCCGCTCCAAGCGCGGCTCCTGGCCCACCACCTGCCGCTGCTCCGATGGCAGCGCCAGAGGCCGCTCCCCAAAGACCACCAGCAAAGCCGCGCTGGACGGGGATCATGGTGCAGGGCGACAATCTTTTTGGCGACGCCGTTAATGTCGCGGCCCGTTTGGAAGCTCTGGCGGAGGCGGGCGGAATTTGCGTCTCGCGGGTGGTGCGCGATCAGATTCGCGATAAACTTCCCTACTCGTTCGAGGACATGGGAGAGCAAAATGTCAAGAACATTTCCCGGCCAGTGCGTGTCTATAGTCTGGCTATAGGGTCAATATTACCTCCAGTGGCGGTCCCGGCAGGTGTTAGCGGTTCACCTACACCGCCGACAACGGCGCGGCTATCAATCGTTGTCCTCCCTTTCGCGAACGTGTCAAACGATCCTGATCAGGAATATTTCGTTAACGGGATCACCGACGACTTAACGACGGATCTCTCTCGTATTTCCGGCAGCTTCATTATTGCACGCAACACGGCCTTTACTTACAAGGGAAAACCGGTCGATGCCAAGCAGATCGGGCGTGAACTCGGCGTCCGCTATGTCCTGGAAGGAAGCGTGCGGCGGACGGGTGACCAGATCCGCGTAAATGCGGAGCTAATCGACGCCGAAAGTGGTTCCCATATCTGGGCCGACAGGTTCGACACCGATCGCGCGAACGTCGCGGAAGAGCAGAGCTACATCACTGGCCGCATCGCGCGGGTGCTCAACGTTGAACTCGTCAGGGACGCAGGTCGCCGGATCGAGCAACAAAATCCAGCCGATCGGGACGCTCGCGATCTCGTCATGCGCGGCTGGGCCTGGTTTTACAAACCGGCTTCCAAGGCGAACCTGCACGAAGCCCTTCGGGCTTTCGAGCGGGCACTAGAAATCGATCCGCGCTCTGTCGATGCAAGAATTGGCATCGCAGGGGTTCTCGTGGATAATATAGACGCGGATTGGAGCACCAGCATCTTTCAAGATGATTCAGTGCAACAAAATGCAGAGCACGCCGAACGGCTGCTTTTAGAAGCGATTGAAATCGATTCTAACAAGTCTATTGCCTATTCCATTTTGGGACATTTGCGACGGCTACAAGGCCGCCTAATTGAATCGCGGATAGCCCATGAGAGGGCCATCACACTCGACCCTAACAACGAGTCGGCGAACCGGCAGCTTGGCTGGACGCTACTCTTCCTTGGCGAGCCTAGAGATGCGATCGCTCTGGGCCAGAAAAGTCTGCGGCTGAGCCCACGTGATCCGCGCTTACCGGCTATTTATTTGTTGTTGGGTTGGTCCCACTTGGTCTCGAACGAGGTGGACAAGGCAATAGATTTTCTCATCAAAGGGCGTACCGTAAGCCCACGGCTTTGGTATTTCCCATACGCGCTCGCTGGAGCGCTGGCGCTCAAGGGCGACCTCGCCGGGGCAAAGGCAGCCTTGCCGAGTCGTTGAAACTCAAGCCCGAGGTTAACTCGCTGGCTCAGTGGTACGCGTACCTACCCTGGACTAGCAAGGCTAACGCTCCTCAATTCTGGGTGCTGCAAGACCAGACATTGGACGAGGGTCTGCGCTGCATCGGTTTCCTCGAAAAATGACCCAGACCCGCCGCCTCGCCGCAATCGTAGCCGCCGATGTGGCGGGATATACACGGCTGATGGGGGCGGATGAGGAAGGAACCCTTGAACGCCTCAAAGCCCTCCGCCGTGATGTGATCGATCCGAAGATCGCCGAACACCGGGGCCGCATCGTCAAAGATGGCTTCCTCGTAGAATTCTCCAGTGTCGTTGATGCGCTGCGTTGCGCCACCCAATGGCAACACCGGATGACTCTGCGAAATGCCGCCGTACCGGACAGCAATCGCATCGAATTCCGCATCGGCGTTCACCAGGGCGACATCGTTGCGGAAGCCGACGACATCTTCGGTGATGGGGTGAACGTCGCGGCTCGTCTCGAAGGTCTGGCCGAGCCCGGAGGCATTTGCGTGTCCGCCCGTGTGCAGGAGGACGCAGCGGGTAAGCTTGACCTTACCTTCGAGGATCTGGGTGAGCAGAGCCTCAAGAACATTGCCCGTCAGGTGCGAGTCTACCGAGTTCGCAATATCGCCAGGAAACGGTCATCCTTGTTAACTCCATCGGCCTTGCCGCTCCCCGAACAGCCGTCGATCGCGGTTCTGCCCTTCACCAATATGAGCGGCGACCCGGAGCAAGAATATTTTGCAGATGGGATGGTCGAGGAGATCATCACTGCGCTAAGCCGCATCCGATGGCTGTTCGTCATCGCCCATAGTTCGACGCTCACTTACAAAGGTCAGTCGGTTAGCGCGAAGCAGGTTGGCCGTGAACTCGGCGTCCGATATGTGCTGGAGGGCTCAGTCCGTAAGTCCGGCCAACGGGTGCGCATCGCGGGCCAACTGATCGATGCGGCAACTGGCACGCATCTTTGGGCAGACCGGTTTGATGGCTTCCTCTAGAGGATGTTTTCGAGCTTCAGGACAAGGTGGCATCGAGCGTGGCTGGGGTGATTGAGCCCGCACTTCAAACCGCCGAGACCGCGCGTTCAGTGGCCCGCCCCACGAACGATCTCACCGCCTACGACCTTTATCTACGCGCCTACGCGATGTTGTGGTCGTCTGCGAGGCATATCCCAGCGGCGCTCAGGCTCGCAGAACAGGCGATCGAGCGCGATCCGCATTACGGCCCTGCCCTCGCCTGGGCTGCCTACTGTTATGTTGCACTGCTTCATGGCCACCAGAGCGAATACCCTGAGGCTAATCGTCGGAAAGGCATCGATTTTGCCCGGCGAGCCTTACTAGTGGCGGTTGATGACCCCGGCGTTCTGACGAATGCCGCCTATGCACTAGCCTATTTCGGCGAGAACATCGAAGCCATGATGGCATTGGTTGAGCGTGCATTGACGCTCAACCCAAGCTT
>Ga0306920_100007490_pt1 | contig 14391 bp, 11 predicted proteins | sample flu12Cox44000170_FD_204666 | JGI IMG/M metagenome (GOLD analysis project Ga0306920, IMG submission 204666) | Lab enrichment of tropical soil microbial communities from Luquillo Experimental Forest, Puerto Rico - flux4day.12C.oxic.44.000.170 (v2)... | ecosystem: Environmental > Terrestrial >...
TCATTCACTGATCTCCGTCTCGCCGGAGGGCGGGTCGCGGTCCCAGCGCGGGTGAGAACCGCGCCCCGCCCCCGGCTCCGTCTCGCAAACCAACAACGACTGTCGGATTAAGTTCGAGCTATTACAAATGGATCGAGGATCGCGCCGAGCATTTCCTCGCCACCACTCATGAGCGTTCGCAAATCCATGACGCCGAAATTGCTCTGGCCGGTGACGGCCGCATTCTCGGGATCCGGGACGAATTCCTGCACGACAGCGGCGCCTACGATCCTTACGGCCTGACCGTGCCGCTCAACAGCCAATGCACCCTGCTCGGCCCCTACGTCGTGCCCGCCTATGACAGCCGGTTCACCGCGGTCTTCACCACCCTTCCGATCGTCTCGCCCTATCGCGGCGCCGGCCGTCAGCACGGGATGTTCGTCATCGAAAGGCTGCTGGACATCGCCGCGCGCGAGCTTGGGCTCGACCGCGCCGAGATCCGACGGCGCAACTTCATCGCGCCCGACGCTTTCCCCTACGACAACCACATCATCTACCAGGATTTCGCGCCGCTGCATTACGACAGTGGCGATTATGGCCAAGTTCTCGATAAGGCACTGGAGGCGATCGGCTATCGCACATTCATTGCCGAGGAGCAGCCGCAGCTGCGGGCTGCGGGTAGGCGCGTGGGCATCGGCGTCGTGTGCTACGTCGAAGGCACCGGCATCGGCCCCTATGAGGGCGCCAGAATCCAGGTCCAAGGCAGCGGCCGGGTGCTGCTCGCGACCGGCATCGGCACACAGCGGTGTCACATCGCTCGCTAGCCAAACGACGTCCTGCTTCAGCCTCACTAGCTCGCGCGCGAGGCGTCCCGCGATAAGCTCGAGGCCGCTGCGATGGCTCTCGAAATAGTGGCTGACCATCAAAAGCTTCATTTAATAACCATCTCGGTCTTGGCCCCACGACCGACCGTTGTTTCGTATTTTCAGCAAGAGACAATCTGCAGCAAGCAAGGGATGGGTCGGAATTTGGCTAGCTCAATACGGGGCCGACGGCCGGGATTGCACTCTACACCTGTCGGTCGCGGGCTCGCCTCTGAGGAGGATTTTACCAGACAAGACCGTTCGCGCCGGCGCGTCGGACCGTCCTGTCCCGACCACTGGCCGCCACTCGCGATCATTCACGTCTTATATCCCTCTATAAAGAAGTTTGCACCCTCTGAGGCTGTAAAATCGATTGACGCCGCGACTCTGTCGATTAACATACCACTAAAACATTTCCAAAATAGCCGACGTAAAGTTCCGAGGCCCGGAAGTTGCCCGACACCGCGGCTACCCAGAAGCGCCAAGCAAAAATATTGTTGTGTAAACTCTATAGGTTGAAAGTAGCTGATTTGATTGGTATGTAAACTATGTTTTTCCAGAAGCCTTTGCCACTCGGTGTCGGATAAGAGATTACGATGAAACATAAAACTGTTAACTGCATTCGCAAACGACTCATCGATCAACGTCGTCATCTGCTTTGTGAAAGCGGGGCTCGGGACCGATATATGAAATCGGGCGCCAGGCTTTAGGATGCGCGCAATTTCACTGATGCAGTCGCAGAGGTTCACTGTATGTTCAAGAACTGAGCAAGAGAACACGGTGGAAACTGATGCCGGAGGAAGCTGATCCTGCAACTGTTCAAGTGTAAATAGCCGATCGTATAATTCGTATTGTTTAGCAACAAGAAGAGCTTCTTCGTCGATATCGACGCCGTATTCTATACTGTCAAAAATGGAAGAGGAAAACGAGCCGTCACCACAGCCAAAATCTAAGATCGGGCGTTCAAAGGATGCGGATGCTCGGCGAAACAAACTCAGTTCCTGAGCACGCCAGAATGAATGAGCAAGGGAAGAAGGGAAATAGGGAAGCACAATAGCACGGTCAGCATCCTTTCTGGTCTCTGGCACGTCGGATCTCATCGTAATCCGGCCGGTTAGATCCATCTCCATCGAGTTACTGACCGAAGCTGAGGTGGCCTTTTGGTGTTGCAAGACGCCGCTCAACTTGTAACCTATTTTGAAAAATGAGAATGCGACAGATACGATAAAGCTCATGGTATTCGGCGCCATGTTGCGAACGAGCGAGCGAATGGTCCGACCTTTAGGTGCCGTGCGCATCTGAACGCGCAAATGCTTCACACGACCGGTGGGTATGAGACACCAACTAGTGGTCAGAACCCAACAGATGGTACCGTCGCTCTCAAGTGCTTGTGCGGGTTTCTGCCATGTCCCGAGGGTACCAAATGTTAGATTCTCACCACTAGACTGCGTCATATTAACAGCTCTCGCGCTGAGGCGCCAACATCGAAGAGGCGATACTGACGCCACAATGCTCCAATTCCAGCGAGTGACACGACCCGTTTGGCGTGGTATGGTCGGTTTGCGGTACAGCGTCTCGGATTTCAATCTGAGAAATTGAGGCGTAGTAAACAGGGGTCGAGATTGATAGGATTACTCCGGGCGGGATATTCCGGCGCGAAACAGGAAAGTTGTCCCGAGCGCCGATCAGGGTGAGCGAGCGACGTTTCGAGGAAATGGTATCTGGTCAATGAGCGCCAGGGCCAGGCAGTCCCCAGAAGATTGACCAGGATGAGAACTGTATTCCCGCCTATAAATGTCGCCGCCATTGGCCTGGGCTGGGTGGCGTTGCATCGTCATCTGCCTGTCATGGACGCGAGCCCCGCTTTCAACGTTGTTGGGGTAATAGACCGAAGGGGTGGACATGCTCGGGCGGTTGCCGCGCAGAGGTCGTATCGTTTCTCCGCCGAGACCGATGATCCAGGAGAAGCCCCGTGGCTCGATGAAGTAGACGCCGTAACCGTGGCAACCGCTCCGATGAACCATTATCCAATAATTAAACGAGCACTTGAGATCGGAAAGCACGTATTAACAGAAAAACCGTTTGCGATGACTGTCGCTGAGGGCGAAGATCTCGTCCTCACCGCTCGGACCGTTGGCCGCCATCTTGCGATTGTTCACAATTTTCAATTCACGCGTTCGACCATGCGCCTGTTGGCCGATTTGGATTCAGGAAATCTGGGAGATATTACAGCAGTAAATGCCGTCCAGTTTAGCAATCCGCGGCGCCGGTTGCCCCCTTGGTACGATGAGTTACCGCTAGGACTTTTCTATGACGAGAGCCCTCACTTCCTGTATCTGATGCACCGCATCACCAGGGACCTGCATCTGCTTCGCGCTCTTGAAATTCCGAGTAGAAATGGTCTTAGGACCCCGGCGCGACCCGATGCCTATTTTAGGGGCGACGGCGCGCATTATCCCATAACGCTTCACTGTAATTTCGAAAGGCCGGTGAGCGAATGGCATCTGGTGGTGTTCGGCGACCGGCAACTTGGAATTGTGGATGTATTCCGAGATCTCTATGTGAACCTGCGAAACGACGGTGCGCACGGAACGCTGGACGTCTTCCGCACCAGCCTCGCAATGACCACGCAACACTGGACCCAGCACATAACGAGCGGACTACCTCACCTAAAAGGCAGGCTATTTTATGGAAACGAAGAGGTATTTGAGCGCTTTGTACGAGCAATCCGTGGAGAGTCCGAGGCTCTTGAGCCAATCGGGTCGGATAGCGCCCTCCTCATTTTGAGGCTTCAGCACGAAATTCTGGATCGCGTAGAAAATGTCAGCGAATATGCGTCAGTGCGGAGCCATCTGGAATGACGCTATTGATGATTACTTACCATTTTGACAGTTGTCGAAGCGGAGTTCAGATTATTACCGATTGGTTGATAGGAGAGTCGGCCAGTCTCGGTCAGGAGGTTGTTTGGCTGGCATGCAACGCGACAGCTCTGCCATGCTCCGCTGGTCCGCAGAATCAAACAGATAGTACAGGACAGCGACCGAGTTTAGCCAGAATGGTCTCGGCGGATTTGGTAAGGACAAAGGGTTTGGGGCTGGCATTGTGCTCGGCGAGACGTAGCCCGCCACCGAGTTGACAAACCGAGCCGAACCGGAGAAATCGCCATCCTTAAAATTATCAATGTCGCGGTTCGGATTCTCGTAACAGCGGGATTGCTATGGGCGTTGGCGGCGCGGTTTGATCTGGGCCGGGCCGCAGATCTGATGGGCCATGCCTCGCTGCCGCTCTTGGCGACGACCTTGACGGCGCTGTGGGCGGCCAATCTGATCGTCGCGCTACGCTGGCATCTTATTCTGTCAGCGGCAGCGCCTTCCCCCGGACCCGGCACGTTGCTAAAGCTCGTGTTCGTCGGCCTCTTCTTTAACCAAGTCCTGCCCACTGGGGTTGGCGGCGACGCTGTCCGCGCCTGGCGTTGCAGCAAACTCGGCATCGGCTTGGGCGCAGCGGTCAGGAGTATTCTGCTCGATCGCGCTTGGGGGTATGCGGTGCTGGTGATCCTTTACGTTGCGGTCCTGCCCAGCCTCTTGCGGGTCTTGCCGGAAACGTGGGAGCGGGTCGGCGTCGTCGCGGTGCTCGCTGCGGCGCTCGCAGGGCTGCTGGCGCTCGTCTCGCTCGACCGCCTGCCGAGGCCGCTCTCCGGTCTTCGAGTGATTGCACCGTTCGCCGAGTTGTCGCGACAAAGCCGGCGTCTGTTCATGTACCCCGGGCGGTGCGGCGCTGTCCTCGGTTTGTCCTTTCTCACGATCTTGCTCACCATTGTCGCCTTCAAACTCATCGCAGACAGTATCGGCAGCCGGCTTTCGCTCGGAACTTGGACCATCGTCGTGCCGCCCGTGACCCTGATCCAGCTGCTGCCGGTGTCGCTGGCCGGTTGGGGGGTTCGGGAAACGGCATTGGTTGTCGCCCTCGGGGCATTTGGGGTTCCCGCCGAGGCGGCACTGGCAACTTCGATCTTGCTGGGTCTTTGCATGATTCTCGCCGGCTTGCCGGGCGGTCTGATTTGGCTCGTCGGCTGGGACATCGCACGACCGCGGCTTCCCCCGAGGGCTCGCACGCTGCGATCGGGCTGAAGGGCTCAAAGACACTCACGCGGAGTAGCTTCGGTCGCCGGCCAGCTTGCGTCGTACCCTGCGTATCCCGAGCCCTAAGGGACGCCGGCACGCCGCGTGTTCGTGTCGCCGGCGCAGAAACCGCGTATGCGGTCCGCTAAGCCATCTGTTTGGGATGACGGCGTATCCGACAAGATCAATCCACTCAGTGACTTGCAGCAGATCAGGATTGGGTAGTTCAGCGGGCGAGGCTTGGGCAGACCCTTGGATGAGGTGATCTCGGGGGGGCCGCCTTGCGGCGAGGATAGGAAGGCCGGGACCAATGGACAGGAGATGCGGGCTTGTCTTGCCGGGCCACGGCCGAGAAGCGATGAGACGTAGAAATCGTCGAGGCGGTCCATTTCACGATCGGCGTGAACGAGCCGGGAGGGCTCGGACAGCTCTGATCCTGTCTCTGTGACGCGCTCGTTCCCGGCCCGCGCTCGCTCGGCGTACCACAGGAGGGCCCCCGGCCGCAGCGAAGGTGCGGCCAACTCGATGCCGATGCCGCCGGCGTGAGGGACGTGGCCGAACCCGAAGGAGACAAATGCGTTGAACACGAACGCACCGGTCATTGCCTTCCACCAGTTGTCGGTTATGCATCGCCCCAGAATCATGAACATCCCAGGCAATGCGGGCAGCATGTATTCCGTTTTGCCGGACTCGATGACAAATGTCGGCAACAGGCAAACAAATATTAGAATGAAATTCCAAACCCAGCTCTCATTCCTGCGAAGCAGCTCGAATAACCGTTCGTGATAGGTGAAGCACGCAGCAATGATGATCAGCAAGGCAGGGATATGACCAATAAGCTCGATAAAATGGTATCCTGCCAACAGGAGGCCGGGAACAAGGTTATATTCGACCCTGCTCAGGGGCTCCGCACTGATATTCGCCCAGGCATCGGGTCTCCAAGCGATCACCGAAACCATGAACGCCGTCGGGACGAGAGCGGGGATCGCCGCCCATACGGCAAAACGGATCACGCCCTGCCAGCGTCGCTCGATTAGCACGACTCGGAGGAACAGCGGGCCGATCCACAGCAGCGAACTGGGACGAAAGCCGAACCCAACGGCGCAAGCCAGGCCGGCGGCGGCAAACTGGCGCCGCTCGATGTAGTAGAGAGCGGCAACCAGCGCACTGGTTCCCCAGATGTAATCGAGGCCATGCGTACCGCTGCTCCATACCCAAGGTGCGAAGGAGAAGGCGAGCACCAGCCAAAACGAATTTCGTATCCCATAAAGAGGTGCGAGCCCGCGCATATAGACGAGGGTCACCAGCGACGCCAGCGTTGCTGCGGCAGCACAGGCTGTGGCTCCTCCCAACCACGCCATCGCTCCCATCAATATTTCATTGAACGGATAGCCTGGTATACGCGACGGGAAATAAGTTCCATGCAGCCAGAAATCGAGGCCGCTGCGAATGACGAGCCATTCATCCGGGTGGCCGCCAAATCCGTGCCAGAGGAATGGAAGCCTTGCCAAGACAGCCACTAATAAGATGACGACGGTAAGCTGTCGCTCGTGCCGATGATCGCGTTCGGCTGCGGCACCCCGAGTAGAAGCTACCGTGCTAGGCAAGCCCTTGGGGATCATTTGTCTGAAGATAGTATTGGCTCTCATGCACTATCCTTGCGGCATGCCGGGGAGGCATTTCAGCCCGGCGAAGGATAGCCGGCCAGTCATCGACGAACGAACCGGGCTCAATCGGGGTCGAACCGATCCCTGTAGTCGACGCGCAGGGCGGGATCCTGGTCTGCTTTGTGCAAAAAGAAATTGCCGATGGCGAGACAGTCGATCTCGCTGCCCATGAAACAACGGAATGCGTCTTCCGGCGTGCATGCGATCGGCTCGCCGCGCACATTAAAGCTGGTATTGACGAGAACAGGACAGCCGGTGAGCGCCTTGAACCGCGTGAGCAGCGCATGATAACGAGGATTAGTTTCGCGGTGAACGGTCTGAATCCGCGCGGAATGATCGACATGCGTGACCGCCGGGATTTCCGAGCGCGGCACGTTCAGTTTGTCGATGCCGAAGAGGTCGCGCTCGGCGGCGCTGATCGCCCGGCGCCGGTGTTCGGCGACATCGGCGACGATCAGCATATAGGGGCTGTCCCGATCGAGCTCGAACCATTCGTCGACGTCCTCGCGCCGCACCGAAGGCGCGAACGGGCGGAAGCTCTCGCGATACTTGACCTTGAGGTTGAGGATGCGCTGCATCCTCGGGCTGCGCGCATCGGCCAGGATCGAGCGCGCGCCGAGGGCCCGTGGGCCAAACTCCATTCGCCCCTGGAACCAGCCGACTGCCTTCTCCACGGCGAGCGCATTTACCGTCTGGTCGAGCAGCTCCTCCTCGCCGAGTTGCGCGAAGCGGGCGCCGGCGGCGTTAAGCCGACGGCCGATCTCGTCGTCATCGAAGCCCGGCCCGAGGTAGCTTCCCGACATACTGTCGATCTCGTTCGACGGACGGCGGGCCTGGTGGAACTTGAGATGATAGGCGGCGAGAGCCGCGCCGAGCGCGCCTCCCGCGTCGCCCGCGGCAGGCTGCACCCACACATCGTCGAAGCGGCGATCGCGCAGCACCTTGCCGTTGGCGACGCAGTTGAGCGCGACACCGCCCGCCAGGCAGAGCTTGCGGGCGCCGGTCTCGACGGCAAGAGAGCGGGTCAACCGCAAGATGACCTCTTCGGTCACCCGTTGGATCGAGGCCGCCAGATCCATATGCACCGGTTCGAGCGGGTCTTCTGGCTTCCTTGCGGGAACACCGAACAGCGCCGCAAAGCTGTCGTTGGTCATCCGCAATCCGGTGCAATAGTCAAAGTACCGCTGGTCGAGGCGGAAACTGCCGTCCTCCTTCAGATCGATCAGGTGATCGAGGATGACCCGGGCAAAGCGCGGCTCGCCGTAGGGAGCCAAGCCCATCACCTTGTATTCGCCGGAGTTGACGCGGAACCCGGTAAAATCGGTAAAGGCCGAGTACAGCAAACCGAGCGAGTGGGGGAAATGGATCTCTTTCAGCATCGTGATCCGGTTCCCGTCGCCGAGCGCCGCCGAGGTCGTCGCCCATTCGCCGACTCCGTCCATCGTCAGGATGGCGGCGTGGTCAAACGGAGACGGGAAGAACGCGGATGCCGCGTGGCTGAGGTGATGCTCCGAAAACAATAGACGACGCTTCCAATCGAAATCGGGGGCGCCGGCACGCAGCGTCTGGCCCAGTTTTTTCCTCTGGAAGAGCTTATCCTTCAGCCAAAGCGGCATCGCCGTGCGGAACGACGCGAAGCCTTTCGGAGCAAAGGCCAGATAGGTTTCGAGCAGTCGCGTGAACTTGAGAAACGGCTTGTCGTAAAACGCGACGTAATCGATATCGACGAACTGGATGCCCGCCTCCACTAGACAATAGGCTATCGCGTTGGCGGGATAGCTGCTGTCGTATTTCTGGCGCGTGAACCGCTCCTCCTGGGCGGCAGCGACGATACGGCCATCCTCGATCAGCGCCGCGGCGCTGTCGTGGTAAAAAGCCGAGATGCCCAGCACGCGCATTCCGATGTCCGCCGGCCTCGCCCGTTAAAACGGTCTGGCCATCGACCTGCGCCGACGCGAAGCCCGCGGAACCCAATAACTCGGTTCTGCCGGCTCAAAGCGCAGCCGCAGCGGGTCGCGGCCCGCCAGCCGCATCACGATCCCTGTCGGTGTCACGACGGCAAAAAATAGGATGCCCATCGTGATCAGCGTGCCGATCTCGGCGAGTCGCGCAGCAAAGATCCGCGGGCTCGCTTCGAGCGCGCGCAAGCCCGGGTCGGGCAACGAACCAGTCATTTCCTGCTTCCCCTCAGCCGAGCCTTGTCGGCCCCCTCCGTCCCTATTAGTCGCGCCCGGGTCAGAGTTAAACGAAAATTTCCCGTTTAGAGCCCCGCGGCGATTACGATCTTCGCGGTCTCGCCCTTTTGATTGGAAGGAGGTGCCCGCCCTATCGGAAAGATCGATGATCCACCCTGATGCCCGGACACCGCGGTTGCCGCGTCAACCGTGGAGACACTCGCAACCCGCTAATAAGCACTGCTGATCATCCCTAACGCTTATTAATTTGCATTCCTGCAATGATCAAACGCTTGGTTGCTAGGGCTGGTGGTGTGGAGCTAGGCTGTTTTGCAGCGCAAGAGGGAGAGGGACGGCGATGGCGCGGGGCTGGAGCGAAGCAGCATTCGAAGTAGCCGGGGCCAAGCTGCACCTTGCGCGCGCCGGCAGCGGAAGGCCGGTTTTGGTGCTGCATCATGACACTGGCAGCCCTGATCGGCTCGACTTTTACGAGGCCCTGGCGAACCGATTTGACGTGCTGGTCCCGCACCATCCCGGCTATGGCAAGTCCGAACGGCCGGATTGGTTGCGCAACGTGCGCGATGTCGCGGTCGTATACCAGTGGCTGCTGTCCGATCTCGGGATCGAACGAGCCTCCCTGATCGGGCTCGGCTTTGGCGGATGGATCGCAGCGGAGATGGCGACGATGGCGCCACGGGACTTTCATCGTCTTGTGCTGGTCGGGGCGATGGGGTTGAAGCCGCCAGAAGGCGACATCCTCGACCAGGCGATCTTGAGCTATCTCGATTACGCGCGCGCCGGCTTTCACGACCAAGCGGCCTTTGCTCGGATCTATGGCGACGTGTCGACCGACCAATTGGTCGATTGGGATTTGTGCCGCGAGATGTGCTTCCGGATCGCTTGGAAGCCTTATATGTACAATCAAAGCTTGCCCCGCCTTTTGGGCGGCGTACGTACCCCTGCTCTCGTCGTGTGGGGCGACGACGATAAAGTCGTGCCCAAAAGTGCCGGCGAACGTTACGCCACGCTTTTACCGAAAGCGCGGTTCGAAACCGTGCGCTTCTCGGGGCATTGCGTAGAGATGGAGCAGCCGGAAGAACTCGGGAAGCTTGTCCTCGGGTTCATCGACGAGAATTAGGAGACTCATGGGCCGCTCCCGGCTCAAGGAGGAACCATGCATTTGATGTATTTCACCGAGCAGCCGATGTCAGCCTATCCGTCGGATATCGGGCTGTCCACCGGCTATACCGCGCTGATGTTCTCGAACAAATACTTCGATCCGGCGGCCGGAAGCCGGCTCTACAACGAATACCTCGAACATTACATGATGGTGGACGAGTTCGGCTTCGACGGCATCATGCTGAACGAGCACCACAACGCGCCATTCTGCATGCAGGCCAAGGCCAACATCTTCGCCGCCATCTTGGCTGCGGCGACGAAGAACGTAAAGATCGTCATGCTCGGCAACCCGCTGCCGTTGGCCGAAAACCCGGTGCGGCTCGCCGAGGAATTGTCGATGATCGACATGATCTCGAAGGGCCGCCTCGTCTCGGGCTTTGTACGCGGCGGCGGCCAGGAACAGCTCGCCGCCGGCGTCAACCCCGCCTTCAACCGCGAGCGCTTTGAAGAGGCGCACGATCTCATCGTAGCGGCGTGGACGCGCGAGGGACCGTTCCGCTGGGAGGGCACGCACTACCAGAACCGCGTCGTCAACCCGTGGGCGGTGCCGTTGCAGAAGCCTTATCCGCGCGTCTGGATCCCCGGCGTTATCAGCCCCGAGACGATCGTCTGGGCGGCGCAGCACGGCTATCCGTATATCGCGCTCAACACGCCGGTCGAGCGCACCAAGCAGATCTGGCAGATCTACGACCAGACAGCGGCCGAGGCGGGTTTTCAGGGCGGCCCGGAATATCACGGCCTGCTGAAGCAGATTCACGTCGCCGAGACCGAGGAAAAAGCGGTCCACAACGCCGCTCAATTCCGCTGGATGCAGGGCGAGTTCACCGGCCTCGCCCACCCGGTGTGGTCGACCCCGTCGGGCTACGGCAGCCCGGTCAACCGCCGCGCCTTTGTCGAGTTTGCTTCAGGCCGCGCCGCCAACCCGCGCGGGCGTCCGTCGCTGGAGAGGCAGATGGAAGAATTGATGATCATCGCCGGCACGCCGAAGACGGTGATCGCGAAATTGCGCATCCTTTTGGAGGAGACGCGGCCCGGTATCCTGGGCCTGTGGGGCAATGACGGCACCGTGACGCACGAGGATGCCAAGACGTGCATCCGGCTGATGGGGCAAGAGGTACTGCCGGCGGTGCGCGAGATAGCCAAGGAGTTGGATCTCAAGAGCCCGTTCGAAACCAATCAGCCGGTCAGCGTCCAGTACATGCCCGGCCGCAGGGAGCGGTTCCGGGCGGCGGCCGAATAACCGACACGGCTGAGGCTTCAAAGGAGACAGTCATGTTCGTCATGTATTTCACCGAGCAGCCGATGTCCGCTTACCCGGCGCAGATCGGGCTCGAAGTCGGCCACACGGCGCTAATGTTCTCGAACAAATACTTCGATCCGGTCGCCGGCAGCCGCCTCTATAACGAATACTTGGAGCACTACATCTACGCCGAAGAGCAGGGCGTCGAAGGCTTCATGCTGAACGAGCACCACAACGCGCCGTTCTGCATGCAGGCCAAATGCAACATCTTCGCCTCGATCCTCGCGGCGGTCACCAAGAAGGCAAAGATCGTGCTGCTCGGCAACCCGCTGCCGCTGGCCGAGAACCCGGTGCGGCTAGCGGAAGAGCTGGCAATGATCGACATGATATCCAAAGGCCGTCTGGTTCCCGGCATTGTGCGGGGTGGCGGCCAGGAATCGCTCGCGGCCGGCGTCAACCCGGCCTACAACCGTGAGCGCTTTCAGGAGGCGCACGATTTGATCGTCGCCGCCTGGACCCGCGAGGGGCCGTTCCGCTGGGAGGGGACGCACTATCAGCACCGCGTCGTCAATCCGTGGGCGGTGCCGCTGCAAAAGCCCTATCCGCGCATCTGGGTTCCTGGCGTGTTGAGCCAGGAGACGATCGTTTGGGCGGCGCAGCAACGCTATCCCTACATCGCGCTCAACACCTCGATCGAAGCGACCAAGAAGATCTGGGAGCTATACGACAAGGTCGCGCTGGAGACCGGCTACGAGGCGGGCCCGGAGAACCGCGGTTACCTGCAGCAAGTCCATGTCTCGGATAGCGAGGAGAAGGCGGAGAGAAACGCCCGACAGTTCCTGTGGATGCAGGGCGAGTTCACCGGCTTGGCGCATCCGGTGTGGTCGAACCCGTCAGGCTATTTCTCGCCGACATTGCGTCGTAACTTTGTCGAGTTCGCGGTGGGGCGCGCAGAGAACCCGCGCGGCCGCCCGACCTTTGAGCAGCAGGTCAAGGACGGTCGCGTGTTTTTTGGCACGCCAAAGACCGTGATCCCGAAACTGCGCCGAGTCCTTGAGGAGACCCGGCCCAGCATCTATGGCATTTGGGGCAATGACGGCACGGTCAGCAACGAAGACGCCCGGACTTGCATCCGCCTTTTGGGACAGGAGGTGATGCCGGCGATGCGGGAGATCGGCAAGGAATTGGGGCTCAAAGACCCGTTCGAGACAGATGCTCCGGTGCACTTGCGCTACTCGAAGAACCTGAAGGAGATGCCGCAGGCCGCCGAATGAGATTGTGGCCGGCCCGCGTTCTGTCGGCCCTGACCGTTCTTGTTGCGGCGTTGCCCGCCGGCGGCCAGTCCTCGGCGCCGCCAACAAGCGCCTTTGACGAAGCTATGTCGGCGTGTCAGCGGAGAACATCAGCAGCGGGAATACCCTGGCTGGCGGCCGCGCCCACACCCAGGGTTACGCCGGGGCGAGAGCGTGCCGGAGCTTTCGCGCGCCGGCGAGGCTGACAATCAGCGGTGGCCGCGCCCACGCGAAGTGGGGGGACTACACGCTCGAAGGATATGCGGCACCAGACGGTTTCCTGGCGATGAGCACCGGATACGGACAAAAATTCGAAGGCCGGATCGAGGCGCAACAGATCAAAGGCCGCCTTGTTGGCTACTGTGTCTATAATCTGACTTGGCAAAAGCAAGGTTGATCAGCGGCCTGCCCGCACGCAGCGCAGGAAGCGTTTAACCGAGCCAGCCTATTGCTACGCCGACGAGCAACACGGCGCCGATGAACGCCCGGTACGCCACAAAGGGCCAGGCCGAGAAGCGCTCGAGAATGCGCAGCAGGCCCCAGATCGCGACAAACGCCGCGAGGCTGGCGACGACGAGGCCGACCGCGAGCACCAGCCAGCCATGCGCATCGAGACCGGCGTGCCGCAGTTCCGCCAGCTCCTTCAGGCCGGCGAGCGCGATGGCGGGGAGGCCGAGCAGAAACGAGAACCGCGCTGCCTCATCGCGCTTGAAGCCGAGGAAGAGCGCCGCGGTCAAGGTCGAGCCCGAGCGCGAGACTCCGGGGATCAGCGCTCCGACCTGTGCGACGCCGACCACCAGGCAATCGAGGAAACTCACTCGCTCGAACGTGCGTTGATGGCGCGCGACGATTTCTGCAAGCCCAAGCAGGAGCGCCATCACGATGCAAGCGATGCCGACGACCACGAGGCCACGGATCGGGGAAGTGCAAGTGTTGAGCAGCTTGGCGAGCACAAGCCCGACAATTCCGATCGGTATCGTGCCGATCACGATCCCAACGGCCAGCTTGAGCGAGCGGTCGGAGAAGTCGCGCCTGCCGATCGCCGACAGCGAACCGAAAACGAGATCCCTGACGTCTTGCCAGAAGTAGCCGATGACCGCGGCGAGCGCGGCTAGCTGCATCGCCGCCGAGAAGGCGGAGCCTGGGTCCGGCCAGCCGAATAGCGCCGGCACGATGCGCATATGCGCCGTCGACGAAATCGGCATCAGCTCGGTAATGCCTTGGACGACGCCGAGCACGGCGACCTTACCGTAGCCGAGCGCGGCAAATCCGGTGTCGATGCCGTTGGTACAGGCAGTGGCCATGAGGTTCCTTCGTCCCCGAGAGAAAAAGATGGTTGCAGGTCGCCGCTTCTGATCAACCGGCTCGGTTTCTACTCGCCCCGCGGGAGCGGTCAATTTGGTTTTCGGCAGAATGCGCGGTAATTCGGATCAGCCGCGTCGTGTGCGGTCATGCGCCTTCGCGACGAGAGGTCTTTGCGATGGGAGAACGCGTCCGCGCTTTGGGTGCGGCCGAATCGCGTGTTCTCGATCTCTTGCGTTGCACGGCTGCGATTGGCTAGCCTCGCCAAGTAATTTTCGCTGGGGGGCAGCCATGACGAAATGGGTCTCGGTTTCGCTAACGGCGGGTCTCGCGTTGGCTGTATCGGGTTGCGCGAGCCAGCAGCAATTGGTCGGGCAGAAAGAGGATCTCCTCGCCGCGGCCGGGTTTCAGGTCAGGGTCGCGGATACGCCACGGCGTCTAGCGGCTATGAAGAGCCTGCCACCCAACAAGTTCGTCACCAGCGTGAGAGACGGTCGGCCGATCTACAAGTATGCCGATCCGCTGGTCTGCCGGTGCGTTTATTTCGGCACGCAGCAGAACTGGGACGCCTACC
>Ga0306920_100007491_pt1 | contig 14390 bp, 16 predicted proteins | sample flu12Cox44000170_FD_204666 | JGI IMG/M metagenome (GOLD analysis project Ga0306920, IMG submission 204666) | Lab enrichment of tropical soil microbial communities from Luquillo Experimental Forest, Puerto Rico - flux4day.12C.oxic.44.000.170 (v2)... | ecosystem: Environmental > Terrestrial >...
ATCCGCCTGGGACTCCTTATCAACGTCAACTTCCTCTTACTCAAGGATGGAATTAAACGGCGGATTGTTTGACTTGGTTCTCTGTGTTCTCTGTGCCTCTGTGGTGAATGCGGTAACTCACCACAGAGGTACAGAGGACACCGAGGAAGCTCCGTGAAATCGAGCGGCATCCGCCTGGGCCTCCTTATCAACTTCAACGTCCTCTTACTCAAGGATGGAATTAGACGCCGGATTGTTTGACTTGGTTCTCTGTGTTCTCTGTGCCTCTGTGGTGAATGCGGTAACTCACCACAGAGGTACAGAGGACACCGAGGAAGCTCCGTGAAATCGAGCGGCATCCGCCTGGGACTCCTTATCAACGTCAACTTCCTCTTACTCAAGGATGGAATTAAACGGCGGATTGTTTGACTTGGTTCTCTGTGTTCTCTGTGCCTCTGTGGTGAATGCTGCAATTGCCGTGTATGACCAGGCGATTCGCACTGTTGCGGCTAGCGCCGATCCGGTATACTTCCCGGCAAAGGAGGAAAACGGATGAACAAGGACACACGCAAGCCGATGCATCGCGACGCTGGCGACCAAGGCCGTGGTCAGCCGCTGCGTTCAGACGAGACGCCGACCATTGCTTACACGGAACTACCAGATGGCAGCCCGGATAGCCCCACTGCCAACGAGTGGAACCTCTATCGGCGCGAGGTGGGACGGCTCTTGGCCGAGGGCCATGAAAACCGCTGGGTGTTGATCAAGGGCCAGGAGATCATCGGGATCTGGGACACCGAGGCGGACGCCCGAGCCGTCGCGCTACAGAAATACCTTATGCAACCGTGTCTGATCCAACAGGTTCGCAGGCGTGAGCCAATCGTGCGCATGTCGGCAAGGTTCTGGGCATGCCAAAGCTAGTTTTTCCTGTGCTTGCCGATGGCTTGCTCGTCGATGTGGTCATCGGCGTCGATGGTGCCACGACGGCCGCCCTGTTCAGCTCCGGACAGCCGATCACCGCACCGGTTCCGGCGCGGGGAGCGATCGACACGGGCTCCGATGTGACGGCGGTCAGCACGGCGATCCTTCAACGCCTTGGCATACCGACTCAGTACCGGACAACGACCCGGACCGCATCGGGCATCCTGTCGGTGAATGTGGCGAAGGCCAGCGTAGCTGTTCGCGATGCTCGCGACCCCACGCGCCAGGAATTAGTCGAACCCGCCTTGTCCGTCATGGAGCTGACAACCCCGCCAGCAATGGTCGAAGTGCTCATCGGTCTCGATTTCTTGCTGGCTGCAAATTCCTGCTCGATGGCCCGGCCCTGCAGTTTTCGCTGGAGTCCTGAGCAGGGAGTGATCTATCACGGCGAGAGGGATCGTCTCTGGTCGATGATCTATTTCCTCCGTTCCGCTGTGCCCTCGTAGTTATTCGTTATTGGTTATTCCAGATCGTGCCAGGTAAGTGGCAGGGCCGCCATTTGCTGCATGAGGGGTAGGGGGCTCGTGGACGCAATCGATAACGCGGATTGGGGGCCGTTTCCTTTGGTACACTGTACAGAGTACCCAATACATGGTACCCAGGAAACAATCGGAGGGAGAAGGCAACCCCATGCCCAGGACCGCGAAACAGGGCGATGTGCCGGCGATGATTGACCGCATGGTCCAGCGCATTGTGAAGAAGTTCCACCCCGAACGGATCATCCTGTTCGGATCCCATGCGCGCGGCCAAGCCGGGCCGGACAGCGACGTGGACCTGCTGGTGGTGATGCCGATGGATGGCTGCAAGCGCGACAAGCGGCTCGAGATACGCCGCGCGCTTCGTGACGTTTCCCTTCCTATCGATATTCTGGTTACCAGCCCCGAAGATTTTGCGTGGCGCAAGGAAATCGTGGGCACGATCGAGTGGCCAGCGGCGAAGGAGGGAAAGGTACTCTATGCCCGAACGTGAAAGTGCCACCATCCAAGTGCTTCGCGAATGGCTCCTCAAAGCGGATAATGACTTGAAGAATGCGAGCCACACGCTTACCCTCGGCCAAGCGTGCCCTACCGACACTGTTTGCTTCCACGCTCAACAGTGCGTCGAAAAATATCTCAAAGCCCTGTTGGCCTTCCTTGCCGTACCATTTCCAAAGACGCATAACATCCGCGACTTGATGAACTTGCTCCCGACCAAATATCGTCCGGACCTTGACGAAGATCAACAAGACCTGTTGACCGACTACGCAACCATCATCCGTTATCCTGATGCAGGACTCGACATTGCTCTGGGCGAAGCCCGCAAAGCGGTGACCGTTGCGCGACGCGTACGCCGGGAGGTCCGGCGATTATTGCCCAAAGCTGCGTTGCGCCGCAGGAAAAAATGATAGACGTGTAGTCGAAACCGACTCCCGAGAAGGTACGTATCCAAATTCAGCGGTGCTGGGATAATAAATGACGCCCCCGACGCCGCCTTTGCACCAACTGAAGGCTCGCTTGAGGCGCCTGCTTCCCATCTCGGTTCGGTCCCTGGCGATGTTGGAAAGCGGAGCCCCTCCCAGCGAAGCAGTTGCCCGCCGATTGCACGAACTCCAGCGCCTCACGAACCCCCTGGCCGAGGTCATCCACGAGGAGTCGCTTGGAAAATGGCTCCGAACTCCCAATGACGCGTTCGGCGGGCTCAAACCCCTCGAAGTCATCGACCGCGGCGAAACCGATCGTCTCTGGTCGATGATCTATTTCCTCCGTTCCGGCGTGCCGTCGTAGTGATCAGTCATTCGTCATTGGTCACGGAAAAGGTAGAATGAAGCAGGAAAGCGCGGGATAATCGAACAGGAACCAAAGGCCCCAAGGTGGAGGATCAGTAACAAAGGAGGGCCCATATGAAATGGCAAGATCGGATCAGTATTAACCCGCAAATTTGCCACGGCAGACCGTGTATCAAGGGGACGCGGGTGATGGTCAGTGTTATCCTGGCCAACCTCGGCGAAGGGGAAACCCACGAAGCGATCATGCGCAACTACCACGTCAGTGCTGAGGACGTTCAGGCCGCCATCCTGTTCGCAGCGGACATGGCCGACGACCAGCACCTTCCCCTCGAGCTGGGCGCTACGTGATGAACTTCAAGATCGATGAGAACTTGCCGCCGGACGTAGCCAATTTACGGCTTGACTCTTCGAATGGTGTGACTCTGGTTCCCAAACTCAGTTTGGGAACCTGGCCGTCCTGCCCCGAAGCCTTGACTCTGGTTCCCAAACTCAGTTTGGGAACCAGGGCGTCCTGTGCCGACTACAAGATTCCTTGACTCTGGTTCCCAAACTCAGTTTGGGAACCAGGGCGTCCTGCGCCGACTACAAGATTCCTTCGAATCCAAACGTCAGCAAATTCCAGTAATACAAAAACCAGATGAACCCGATGCCGACCAGCGCCACAAGCGTGTAATGCACCCGGCCGGTTAAACGCCAGTAGCGATTCTTCCAGGCAAACAAACAACCAAGCACCGTCAGCACTGCCAGGACCGCGCAGATTTGCGTCACGGCCAGGATGCTTTTGACCGCCGGCGTCAAACCATAGGCAATTTCATTCGGTTCACGCAGTGCAATGCCCAGCGCGACCGCGAAGCCGATGCTGACAGCACTAAAAAGCCACGCCAGCACGCTCAGCACTCCCGAAAACCCGTTCCGCTTGATGCGCGGCGATTGCATACCCCTTATCGAGAAGGCAATCGCCGGCCACAAGAGAACCGCCGATATAAATACCACCAGGCTTGCGCCTGCCAGCCCTAGCTGCACAAACTGCAACTCGTACCATTCGCGCCGGACCGCGGAACCAACCGGGATATCGCCGGAGAACAGGTAGGCGATCTTGCCGTTCTTGTCCTCCTGGAACACAACCTTTTGCGGGCCGTCCAGCTCGCGAAAAACAAACGGCTCCACCTCGGCGTAGCGGCGGGCCGAATCGAACATACTCACCGTAAGCGTATCATCCGCGTTCCGCGCAACCTTGAAGACACCTGCGAGAGCCGCCAGCTTGGCCAGGCTGGAATGGGAATACCGGGTGAAAGTATACTCGCCCGCGACTCGTTGGGTCCGTTCGTGGACGCCATCGGCCGGCTCGATGCGAGGCGGATCGGGCTGGGGAAAATACCGCTTCAGGAAGGCATCGAACAGGATCCCGCCCTGCCGCCCGCCGGTGTCGGTGTTGTAGGAAACAAACAGACCCACCTTTTGCTCCGGGATCAATTGCATGAGCGAGTGAAACCAGAAGGTGTCGCCGCCATGCCCCACCATCCGCTGGCCATTCTGGATTTGCTCCATGAAACCGTAGCACATGGCGCTCGTCTTCGGATCGTTCCGAAACAGCGGTTCACGCATGCGCTTTGCCGTCTCGGGCTTGAGGATGCGCCCATCCCCCAGTTGGCCGTCGTGTAGATGCGCGAGCATGAATTTCGCCGCGTCCGCCGCCGTCATACTGATGCACCCGGCCGGCGCCAGCGGGATGTATTCAAAATCCTTGGCGACGAACCGGCCTCCCTCCCACTTGTAACCCTTCGACAAATCGGCCGGCAGCTTCTCCGGCACGGGCTGCCGGACCAGCGTATGCTTCATCCCCAGCGGCTCCAGGATCCGTTGCTCAACGTAATCTGCCCACGACTGACCCGTAACACGCTCGACCACATCGCCGGCGATTCCCGTCCCATGGTTCGAATACGACGCGATCACGCCGGGCGGAAGCACCCGTACCGGCATCTGCGTCCGGAGAACCTCCTCCAGCGGGCGCAATTCGTCGGCCTTGTGGGCAAACAGCCCGAGCACGTAATCCTCGAAACCGGGCGTGTGCGTCATCAGGTGCCGCATGGTAATCGGCTGTTCAAACGTGGCCGGGATCTTGACATCTTTGAGGTACTGGTTGACATCCGTATCGAGATCGAGCTTCCCTTCCTCGTTCTGCTGCATCACCGCCGTCCAGGTGAACAACTTCGAGATCGAGCCGACGCGAAACATGGTCTTCTCGGGATCAACCTTCCGCCGGGCTTCGATATCCGCGTAGCCATAGCCCTTGCTGAAGACCGGCTTGTCGCCCGCGACGACCGCCACCACCGCCCCGGCAATGTGCTTCGCCTCCATCTGGACGTTGAAGGCCCCATCAAAGAACGCTTCCAGATCGGCCGGGTCGGTAACCTTGCCGGGCTGCCGATCTTTCTGTTCCGTGTCCGCGGCCGAAGCCGCGACAGCACACAAGCAGACCCCAACGAGCGTAATCACAATTCGCCTCGGCAAACCGAAAAAATGGAACATGCTAACACCGCCTTCTGAATTGGACGCGGTTTGTCACCGGGTAATACGCTTAGTGAGTTATTCGTTGATTGTAGCCAAATCTTGGCCCGCACGGCACCGGCTGGTTCGAAATGCCTTACCAGTGACCTCGCGCGAATTCTCGGCATTGACACCGGTGCACATCCTAATACCTAAAATAACCACCGATCAATCATAAACTCCTGACCAATCATCTATGACGAATGACTAATAACTAATAACTAATGACTAAATCTGAAGCCATCACGCAGGGCTGGCAGTCGTACCAAACCGGCGCTTTCGCGCAAGCCGAGCAACTCTGCCGGCAGCTTCTCCAATCCGATCCCCGCTGTGTTGATGCCTGGTTACTGCTCGGATCGTCTTGCCAGGCACAGCAGAAAAATAGCGATGCCGTAAGCGCCTATCAGCAGGCGATTCAACTCCAGCCCGACTTTGCGGAAACGCATTATCGGCTGGGCAACACATGGGTAAACATGGGCCGGTTTGCCGACGCCACGCCGTGTTATCAACAGGCACTGCGCTTGCGGCCCCATCATCCCGAAACACTCAATAACCTGGGCGTCGTTCTGGCAGAACAGAAAATGTTCCCGGAAGCCGTCGCCCATTATCACCAGGCGTTGCAGATCAAGCCGGACTATCCGGAAGCCCATTACAACCTCGGCAACGCGCTCAAACACCTCGACCGGCTCGATGAAGCAGAAGCAGCCTACCGCCAGGCATTGCACTATAATCCCGCTTTTGCCGAGGCGCATCTCAACCTGGGAATCGTGCTTGCCGCTCGCGGAAAACCGGACGAAGCGGCCGCCTCCTATCAACAAGCGCGGGCGCTCCGGCCCGATTCCGCGCTTGCCCACAATAACCTCGGCCTGGCGCTGTCCCATCAAAATCAATATGACGCCGCTCTCGCCTGTTATGCCAGGGCCCTCCAGTTGCAGCCGGACTTCGCCGATGCCCACTATAATCGGGCCTTGACCCTGCTCGTCCAGGGAAACTTCGAGCAAGGCTGGGCCGAGTACGAATGGCGCTGGAAGCTTGCGGAAGTACCACCCCGGCCCTTGCCGAAACCGCGCTGGGATGGCTCACCCGTGGCAGGAAAATCAATTCTCATTCACACCGAACAAGGTTTCGGCGACACCATCCAGTTCATTCGCTTTGCCCGCCTTGTCAAACAGCGTGGCGCCACCGTCCTGGTGGAGTGCCGGCCTGCCTTGCTCCCGCTCTTGCGAACCTGTGCCGGAATTGATCAATGGATTCCCCGCAGTTCCCCGTTGCCGGATTTCGACTTTCATGCCCCGCTCCTGAGCCTGCCCGCCGTTTTCCAAACGACCTTGGCCACGATCCCTGCGGAAGTTCCCTACCTCATTGCCGATCCTGCCCTCGTGGAACAATGGCAGCGCCGACTCCAGACCATCCGCGAATTCAAAATCGGCATCTCCTGGCAGGGAAGTCCTGGTTATCGCTGGGATCGGCAACGCTCCTTCGCACTTACCCATTTCGAGCCTATCGCGCGGTTGGTCGGCGTTCAGCTCTTCAGTTTGCAGAAAGGCCTCGGCATCGAACAGTTGGCTGCCGTGAGCGATGCCTTCGCCGTCACCGACCTCGGCAGCAAGCTCGATGAAAACACCGGCGCCTTCGTGGAAACTGCCGCGGTGATGCAGAATTTGGACCTGGTCATCACCTGCGATACTTCGATCGGGCACCTGGCCGGAGCGCTTGGCGTCCCGGTTTGGATCGTCTTGCCTTTCGCTCCCGAGTGGCGCTGGCTCCTCGATCGCGAAGATAGTCCGTGGTATCCATCGGCCCGGCTCTTTCGCCAAACCACACTGAACAACTGGGCCGATGTCTTTGCCCGCATCACCGAGGAGCTGAAGAAAAAATGCTCCACTTCCTCCCGGACCAAGAAGATAACCGTTGAAATCGCCCCGGGAGAACTCCTCGACAAGATCACCATACTGCAAATCAAAACTGAGCGGATCACGGATGAATCCAAGCTCCAAAATGTCCGCAAGGAACTGGCCCTCCTCGATCAGGTGCGTAACCGCGTTTTCGACAATATCGAAAACCTCACGCCATTGATTCAGCAACTCAAAGCGGTTAACGAAGCTCTCTGGCAAATCGAGGATCACCTCCGCGCTTGCGAACGCCAGAGCGATTTTGGTCCCCGATTTATTGAACTGGCTCGCTCGGTCTATCGCCAAAACGACCGCCGGTGTGCGATCAAACGCCAAATCAATGAGCTGCTCGGTTCCGGCATCGTGGAGGAAAAATCGTACGACGATTACTAGGGATGACCGACTTCTTTCCCGCTCAAATGCCCCAAAAACTCCTTCAGCAAGTCCGGACCTGTTCGGGGTGGCGGTTCGCTGGCGTGCGCTTCCGCCCACTCGGGGGCCAGAATCAGCGGCACCCACGGAATGGCTTTCGTCGAGACATCCTGCTCCAGCCGCGAGACGGCCTCGGACACCTTCCCCGGCAGGGGCACGCAGCGAACCGTCTCGGCGCTTGGCTGCGCACATTCGGCCGCGGGGGAAGTGACCAGATATTCCCGGCATGCAATCGGCCGGTCGGGATGAATCGAACACGATTCCTCTTCCAAAAACGGGCAGGCAATCTGTTCCTTGAAATATTCCAGGCCAATAGGTCTCAGCTCGCGGGACGGAATTGCTTCCGGATGAATTAGTTTTTCCAGCAAACCGCTTGCCTGTAACATTTCCCGCGCCTCGGCAAAACGCGCGCGGATCATCGAGCGGCGCGGTTCGGGAAGCTCATTCACCAGCTCGCGAATCCATCGCGCTTCCGTGGGAGAAATCGGCACCAGCTGCCGGCAACAGGCCCCGCAACCTTTCTTACAGGAGATGCGTTCTCCCTTCGCCTCCACGGCCTTCACGCCGATGTCCACCACTTTATCCGCAAGATCCTGGAAAACATTCAACAACTCGATTCGCCGCATCGGACCAAGTCGCAGCGGAACTTGCAGCGAGACATTTTGCCCCCCAATGCGCAATTCCAGGTTGGCAATCCTCGTTTGCGAGTGTTCATTGCTGCTATTCTGCGCGCTCATCGGCGTACCCTTCAACTCTGCCACCTTCTACGTCCGGCTTTTTCGCCACCAAAACAGCTTCCATGTTGTAACGGCCCTGGATCTCAACCGACTTAAACCCGATTTCTCTCAGTTCCTGCACAGCATCCGCTGCCTTCATCACCCGGTCCGGAGCCTGATCGGCCACATTGTGGAGCACCCAGTCCTTCAACAGGTGCACCTTGCCCAACGGCACGAACGCGTCGAAAAATCGGCCCAGGGCAACCTGCAGTTTTTTGAACCGTTCTTCGTCCCCTTCCACATACTTGTCGCCGTTGATGAATAGTCCTCCGGGCTTCAATACCCGGAAAATCTCCCGGTGCAGTAACGAACGGTAGGCATGGTGCATGTTATGGAGCGTCAAGACCGAAGCCACAATATCAAATGTCCCATCCCGTTGGTCTCTTGAATAGTCCAGGGCATCCTGCAGCACGACCCGGCAACGATCTTCCCGAATATCCTCGCTCAGGTTTTCGGTTGCTTGCCGGGTCATCTTCTCTTCATTGTCCAGGGACGTGAGAAGAATGTCCTTCCCGGAAGCCAGGATCATCTCGGATGTAATCCCGCTTCCGCACCCCAGATCAAGAATATGAATGCGACCCGAGGGACCCGCACCGGCAAACCGGGCCACCGCCTCGCCGATGCGCTGTTGCAGTTCCTCAAAATGAGGCATGGCAAGTCGCAGGAGATGATAATCCTCGCTCATCGTTCCTTTAAATCGACGTTCGGTCGCCACAGGCATCTCCTCTTTCCGAAAGCGTCATTCTCCGATGATTTTCACCAACACCCGTTTCGGCCTGTTGCCGTCGAACTCGCCGTAGAAAATCTGTTCCCACGGTCCGAAATCAAATTTGCCTTTCGTGACGGCCACGACGACCTCTCGACCCATGATCTGCCGCTTCAAATGGGCGTCGGCATTGTCCTCCCCCGTTCGGTTGTGGTGATAGTGCTCCGCAGATGCATTGAATGGAGCGAGTTGTTCCAGCCATTTGCCGAAGTCGTGGTGCAGCCCACGCTCGTCGTCATTAATAAATACCGATGCGGTTATGTGCATCGTATTGACCAGGCATAACCCTTCCTGAATGCCGCTCTTGCGCAGACAATCTTCGACCTGCGGTGTAATGTTCACAAAACTCATCCGGCCTGGAATATTCAGGCTCAAATAGTGCGTATAAAATTTCATTAGAAAACTCCTGTGGAACCCAGAGCATTTTCAGGTTTTCCCGGCTAATGAAAAATGATACAAGAAAATACCCTGTAGCAGCGAGACCAAGGAGCTTTTCATGTCCGGTGCAGATCATCCCTGGGTCGATGGCCTTACCATAGCTCAGGCTTTACAAAAAATTGTTGCGCGCGTTCCGGACAGCGAGGCCCTCGTCTTTCCGCAACTGCAATACCGCCGAAGTTACTCGACTTTTCAAACCGAGGTACGGGAAGTTGCCAGGGCATTGTTGGCGTTGGGTGTCCAACACGGGGAGCACGTGGGCATCTGGGCTACCAATTGGCCGCAGTGGGTCCTCACGCAGTTTGCCGCAGCCCACATTGGAGCAGTCCTGGTCAACATCAATCCGGCGTATCGCGCCCACGAATTGGCTTATGTCCTGAACCAGGCCGATATCACCACTCTTCTGTTGAACGATCGCTTCAAGACTTCCCATTTCATCGATATCCTGGCGACTGTCTGTCCGGAACTTTCCGTTGCCGAATTCGGCCAGCTTCGCGCCGAGAACTGTCCGAAGCTCCGCAATGTGATCAGCATTCAGCCCGCCAAAGCCGCCGGCATGGCCGATTGGAACGAATTTCTGCTCCGGGCCAACGAAGTTTCCGATGCAGACCTCGTTTCCCGCGAGGCAAAGTGCCGAGCCGACGATGTCGTCAATATCCAGTTCACCAGCGGCACCACCGGCTTTCCCAAGGGTGCGATGCTCACCCATCGCAACCTGCTCATGAATGCCTTTTATGTCGGTCAGCGCTTGGCGTTCTCTGAGCGCGATCGTTTGTGCATACCCGTTCCGTTTTATCATTGCTTTGGCTGCGTCATGGGAACACTTATGTGTTCGCTTTATGGCGCGGCCATGGTCGTTCCCGCCGAGGCATTTGATCCCGAAGCCGTCCTGCAAACCGTGCAGGATGAGCGCTGCACCGGACTTTACGGCGTCCCCACGATGTTCATCGCGGAACTAAATCACCCGCGTTTCCCGGAGTTTGTCCTGAGTTCTCTACGCACCGGCATTATGGCCGGCAGTCCTTGTCCCATCGAAGTCATGTGTGCTGTGGTCGAACGCATGGGAGCACGAGAAATCACCATCGCCTATGGCCTCACCGAAGCATCGCCCGTGATTACGCAGACGCACGCTGGCGATTCGCTCGAACACCGCGTCGGGACCGTCGGTACCGTGCTTCCCGGCTTGGAACTCCGCATCGTCGCGCCGGGAACTGTGGACCCGGTTCCGGATGGCCAACCGGGAGAATTGATAGTGCGCGGTCACGGAGTCATGAAGGGTTATTACAACAAGCCGGAAGAGACAGCCGAGGCGATCACGCCGGATGGCTGGTTACACACCGGCGATTTGGCCGTCCGCAACCCGGACGGCTACTACCGCATCACCGGTCGAATCAAAGATTTAATCATCCGCGGGGGCGAAAACATTTATCCCCGGGAAATCGAGGAATTCCTGTACACCCATCCCGCCATTGCCGACGTCCAGGTGGTCGGCCTGCCCGATACTAAATTCGTGGAAGAAGTTAGTGCCTGGATCCGTCTCAAACCCGGCGCGCACTTAACCGAGCAAGAGATCACGCAATTTTGCAAGAGTAAAATCGCTCATTACAAAATTCCCCGCTACATCGTCTTCGTCGATGAGTATCCCACTACAGTCACCGGAAAGGTACAAAAATTCAAACTCCGTGAGCTGGGCATCGAACGCTTTGGGTTGCATACCGCAGCCGGGATGCAGACGGCATAGGTTGGCCCGGCACTACGTCAGGTTGTAGACCAATATCCCGATGAAATAAGCTCCTGTCATGATGAGAATAGCAGCCGCCCCGACCAAGCTTGCGGTTAACCTGGGAACGGGGCCGCCCTCTTGGCGGGCTCGCATGCCTCTGTGGATGACGATTGGGCACAAAATAAATGCATTAAGGGCTAAAGGCAGCAGCAAAAACCAGACGATCTCATTTCTCCACGCACCTTCCAGCCCACCTTCCAGGTGCAACCACCCTCCTTTCATAAAAACCGCTCTCAAGGCAGTCCGTAACTTGGTCATCCCTTCCAGGGTCTTGTTCTCCGTCCAACTTGACAAGCAAAGATGAAGAGCGTGCATGACCAATAGCAGACCGGCCCCGAACCAAGCCAAGTTAAATCCTAGCTTGGCCGTCCCCGCGTCATGTTCCGCCGGCCGGGGACAAAGATTCCTTCCATTCAAACGGCTATGGACCGCGCCATAGCCAACATAAATCACAAAACCGAAGTTTAGCCACGCGGCGAAACGAAGCCAAGAATTAGGAGGCAAATAATAGATCAAATAGAAACAGGACAAAATCCCCAAGACAGGAAATATGTGATTACGGCACACCGCGAAAACCACGGCAGCAATCCCCAAAATGATACCGATCGTAGTTTCCGATAACGGAGAAATCATTCCCGTGAATTGCAAGGCAAATATCCCGCCGGCAAAAAGTGCGTAGAGCCCAAGAGCCCAGACCCATCCCCCCGGAACTCGGAAAGGACGTTCCCTCGCAGGGTCTCTCCTGCGCAGAATGATGATTCCTCCGCAGACCAATATAAAAGCGAACAACGTGCCGATATTCGTTAGGTCCACCATGTCCGAGATATCGGCAAATGTTGCGATACTGGCAACAAATATCCCGGTAAGAATTGTCCCAACGTATGGGGTCCTGAAGCGATGATGGACTCGCGCAAAGGCTTGTGGCAGAAGACCGTCGCGGGCCATGGAAAAAAAGATTCGCGGTTGACCGAGCTGGAAAACAAGTAGAACCGCCGTATGTGCAACAACCGACCCGAATGCGACAACCCCGACCGCCCAAGTTGCCGCTGGGTTGGCATGTTCCAACGCCATCGTGAGCGGTTCCGCTTGTTCTGTAGCCAGTTTTTTTTCTAAATCAGAATAAGAAATCAGCCCCGTGAAGACCGCCGATACAATCACGTAAAAAACGGTACATATCAAGAGAGATGCAATAATGCCAATGGGCAAGCTGCGCTTCGGGTTCCGCGTTTCTTCGGCGACCGTCGAAACCGCATCAAATCCGATATAGGCAAAAAAAACGATTGCCGCCCCCGCGCTGATCCCTCCCCAGCCCTTTGGCGCGAACGGAGTCCAGTTGTCTGGATTCACCCACAGAAAACCAACGATAATGAAAAACGAAAGAACGACAATCTTGATCGCCACCATTATCGCATTGAACCAGGCGCTCTCGCGCACCCCAATCACCAAAATGATTGTGATCAGCACAACGATGCTTACGGCCACGGCATTAAAAATCACCGGGACCCCGAACAGGTGCGGGGCATTTTCCAAAACTCCCTGTACCTTGGTTGCGGTGCGGTAGTCCATCGAAAGCCAGTCCGGAATGTAAATGCCCTGGTCCAGGTTTAGCCAGGGGATGCAAATCCCCTTCAGAAAGGTCTTGAAATAATTGGCCCAACTGATCGCAACGCCGATGTTTCCGACCGCGTACTCGATAACCAAATCCCAGCCGATGATCCATGCAACGAGTTCGCCTAGGGTCGCATAAGCATAAGTGTAAGCGGAACCGGAAATAGGAATCATCGAAGCAAATTCTGCATAGCATAAAGCAGTGAACCCGCACACAATGGAAGTGATGGTGAATGAAATCATCAAGGCCGGCCCGGCTCCGTCTCGATTTGCATCCCCTGCGGCCGCTGTGCCGATGGTCGCAAAGATCCCGGCCCCGATAATCGCGCCGATGCCGAGCAACGTTAATTGAACAGGTCCCAATTGTCGGCTGAGTTGATGTTCCGGCTTTTCGGAATCCTGAAGAATTGCATCCAGCGATTTCGTGCGAAACCATCCACAAGAGAAGCGAGAGATTGCCCCCCGTGAGCCTTCTTTATCCCTCATGCATAGGCTTCCCGCTGGTTACGGTTCTTGCAACTTCAGTACTTCCAGAAGATGGCGGCTATTCGGCTTACTGACAAACTCCGTCGGCCGGGAGGCATCCGCCAGACCGATGCAAACCTTGAGTGCATCGTTCCGGAGTTCATAAATCCCCAACGACTTTTTGTCTTTGTCCGCGCCGGAAGAATAGATAACATCGATGGTCTTTGGGCTTTTCGATGGATCGACGAATATCAAACCGCTATGAAATTCCTGGTCATATTTCAGAGAGAACCGCCTTCCCGAAATGGTCAATTTCGCGTTTCTCACGACTTCTTGCGCAGCATCTTTCCCTTCCACCACGATCGAAATGAATATCCAGGTGCCTTGCAGTTTCTGGAGTTCTTTTTCGCCGGCCTCATCAGCGCCGGCCCTGGCTGCAATCCAAACTCCCAGAACCACAATGATCGACCATCTCATGTACAAGCTCCCAAACGGGCAATCATCGAAAGAAATACTTGCTCGAGGCCGTAACCTATATTACCGGATTTTAACAAAATGGGTAAATCTCAGCGAAAAAAATAAGGCTTCGCCTGGGGTAAAACAAGTTAGGCAAGATTTTCCGATTTTGACGAAAGTTAATGGACGGTTTCTGTCGATAATTCGGAACAAGGCTAAAGCTGTCGGATCGATAGGGGCCGTGGCGGCAAGAAAGCCGCAGCTGAAGGAGAAAGGCATGAAACCCATTGTGCTGATTGGGATATTTGGCGTGATTTTTTCTGGCTGTCACAATGCCTCGAATCGGGCGGATAGTACCTCGAACGGAAATGCCGTCGGCTGCTGCATGCCCTGGGAAAAACGCACGGCCAATCCGCAACCGGTTTTCAATTCCCAACCAGTAACGGTAGTCATGACTTCTCCTGACGGAAGTGAAAGCAGCCCCAAGGCTCTGGCCCATTTGACG
>Ga0306920_100007492_pt1 | contig 14390 bp, 9 predicted proteins | sample flu12Cox44000170_FD_204666 | JGI IMG/M metagenome (GOLD analysis project Ga0306920, IMG submission 204666) | Lab enrichment of tropical soil microbial communities from Luquillo Experimental Forest, Puerto Rico - flux4day.12C.oxic.44.000.170 (v2)... | ecosystem: Environmental > Terrestrial >...
GGGCTGAGGGGCAGCAGCGCTGGATGCCATCTCGTGCCTGCCCTCGCCCTGATCCTCTGCCTATTCGCGCGGCGCGAGGGGGAGAGGAAACCTCCATTTCAATCGACCTTGCGATCCGCCGGCGGCGGCAGGAATGCTTCGGTGAAGACGTCCTCGACCTTCGGCTTCGACTTGAACTCGAACGTGAGCCCGATCTGATCGATGGCCTTGGCGAAGCGCGCCTTGTCGATGCCGCCGTAGCCGTTGGTCTTGACCCAGGGCGTTACGAAGTTCTGCGCCAGCGCCAGCTCGAGGCGCTCCTTCTCCACCTCGGGTTTGGCCACGTCGTTGCGCTTGGTCACGGTGGCGGTCGCGGCCGCCGGGTCCTTGACCGTATCGCGCAGGCCCTTGGTGAGAGCGCGGATGAAGCCCTTGACGGCCTGCGGCTGGTCGGCGGCGAACTTCGGGGACACCATCAGCACGTTGCCGTAAAGCTCCACGCCATAATCGCTCATGAGCAAGAGCACGATCTCGTCCGCAGGAACCCCGCGCGACTTCAAATTCATGAACACGGAAAATGAGAAGCCGAACACGGCATCCACCTCGCCCGAGGCCAGCATGGGCTCGCGCACCGGGAAGCCGACGTTCTCGAACGTCATCGTGGCTTCGTCGAGCCCGTTGACCGACCTAAAGATCGGCCATTGCGCGTAGGCGCCGTCGGCGGCTGGCGCACCGAACTTCTTGCCCACCAGGCTCTTGGGATCCGCGGTGATGCCCCTCGTCCGGCGGCCGACTATGGCGAAGGGCGGTCGGTCATAGACCATCATGACGGCCTTGACGTCGATCGAGGGGTTCTCGGCGCGGAAACGGATGAGCGAGTTCACGTCGCCTGTGCCGATGTCGTAGGTCCCCGACGCGACGCGGGGGATCGACTCGCGCGAGCCATTGCCCGTATCGATGGTCACATCGAGACCCTCGGCTTTGAAATAGCCCTTGTCGAGCGTCAGCGTGAACGGCGCAGCCGGACCCTCGAAGCGCCAGTCGAGGGTGAACTTCAGGGGCGTCTGCGCGCCCGTGCCAGAGGCGCTGGCACCAAGGACGGCGGCGCAAACGAGCCCGGCAATGGCGCGCCGGTGGACGAGATTGATCATGTGTGCTCCCCTTGCGCTGGTCCCGTCGCAGTCTTATCGGCGGTGCCGGCCGCCTCGGGAAGCCCTTTTTGGGCAGAAATGACGCCTTGCATCGCTTTTGGGCAGCAGCTGCCCACGGGCGCGTCGAACGGGACAGGGCAAAGACGCAAGGAAGCCACTTGGCGGCAGCACCTCTTGGCATCGGTGTCCAGCATGGTCCAACCCACCTCCCGCAAGTCCTTCCCGGTCTCTTGGGATCAGTTCCACCGCGACGCGCGGGCGTTGGCATGGCGCCTTGCCGACAAGGGTCCTTTTGCAGCCATCGTCTGCATCACGCGCGGAGGGCTGGTGCCGGCGGCCATCGTGGCGCGCGAGCTCGAGCTCAAACTCGTGGAGACGGTGTGCGTGGCGAGCTACCACGATTATGCGCACCAGGGCGACATCGAGGTGCTGAAGACCATCGCCCCGTCCGTTGCCGCCATCGGCAACGGCAGGGGCAAGGGCGTGTTGCTGATCGACGACCTCACCGACACCGGCAAGACCGCCAAACTTGTGCGCGACATGCTGCCCGACGCGCATTTCGCCACCGTCTATGCCAAGCCAGCGGGTGCGCCGATGTGCCACACGTTCGTGACGGAGGTGTCGCAGGACACCTGGATCTACTTCCCCTGGGACATGGATCTGCAATACGTGGAGCCCATCAGCGACGGGGCGCGTCAGGTGCGCCAGAGCTGAGCTGTGACGGGGTGTGAGGTTTGGAGCATCTCATCGCCGTCCTGTTCGGTTTGGCCTTCGTGCTGTGGCTCGCGGCGCGGGCGGGCTGGAAGGTGGCGTGGCCACTTTCGCGTCGGCCCAACCATGCCGATGCGGCCGCCTCTGCAGCTTGCGCACAAGCGTCCTCGACTGGCGATGCCACGGCCGCCTCGCTTTCCGCGCGCCTGCATGGCCTCGAGGCGGAATACGCTCCGCTCGCCTCCAATCTCGCACACCCGCGCGAGCTCGAGGATCAGCCGCAGTTTGCAGAAGCTGTCGGAGTGTTGCAGGACCCGGCGGTACCCATCGAGACGGTGATGCAGTACGCGCTCGGCGCCAACTGGCCGCTGGCGTGTGCCGCGCTTGCCGCGCTGAAGCGGCGCGCCGACCGCAGCGAGCGCTCCGGCGAAGTGGTCGCCCACTTCGAGAAACTCTACCCGTGGCCCATCCACTTTGCGCTCGAGTATCTTCTCGCCGTCGAGCCGCGGCCGCCGGTGGGCGATCCCGTCGCCGGCGCCAAGGAGTGGTGGGGCGACAATTTGATCGTGCCGGGACTCTTCCGCGACTACTTCGCCAGGCGCGAGAGCCAGGGCGATGCGCCCGCCTTCGGCCCGGCGCTCAACGCCCCCTATGCGTCTTCGCCGGAGCAAATCCGCGCCTTTCTCCAGCGGGTCAACCACGGCTTCGCCACGGCGCTCATGCGCCAGCTCGACAACGTTCGCCGCGCCAACGTGGACCGCACGTTTCTCGTTTCGTTCGGCCGCTTCTGGGCGGACCGAAAAGATAAGGAGCTGCTCATCGAGCCCGCGGGGTGGGCCGAGGCGCTGGTGGCGGCAGAGGCCGCCGCACTGCAGACACCCACGCGATCGCTGCTGGTGAGCGGCGAGCACCGCGTGGGCAAGACGACGTTCCTGCGCTTGCTTGCCACGCGTCTTGAGCCGGAGGGCTGGACCGTGTTCGAGGCGGGCGCCGCCGACCTGATGGCGGGGCAGCAGTGGTTCGGCCAGCTCGAAGGCCGCATCCAGCGCACGGTGGAGGAGCTGGCGGCTTCCAAGAAGCTTATCTGGTATATCCCCGACATGCTGCAGATGGCGCGCAGCGGCACCCACCAGGGGCAGGCGGCGAGCGTGCTCGATCAGATTCTGCCCGCGGTTATCTCCGGCCGGCTGATCGTGTGGAGCGAAGCCACGCCCACGAGCACGGCGCGTCTGCTGCAACTGCGGCCCGCGCTGCGCGGCCTGCTGGAGGCCGTGCGCATCGAGCCGCAGTCACAGCAAGAGACGGCCGAGCTGGCACAGGCTTGGGTCGGCCGCCTGTGCGCCGAGGCGGACTTGCAGGTGGATGCCGACTGCGTTCCCGTGGCGCTCAGCTCCGCGCGCCAATACCTGAGCGCGGCCAACTTTCCGGGCTCCGTGCTCGACCTCATCAAGCTCACCGTCAATCGCGTGCTCAAGGCCAGCGCCGCAGACATCGGTTCGCACGAGATCGTCGTCACACTGTCCCAGCTGACGGGGCTGCCCGTGTCGATCCTCGACAACAGGGAGCGCGTCGACCTGGCTTCGATCCGCGACTACTTCACGAGCCGCGTCATCGGCCAGGACGAGGCGGTGGGCGCCATCGTCGAGCGGATCGCCATGCTCAAGGCCGGCCTCAACGATCCGGGCAAGCCGATCGGCGTGTTCCTGTTTGCCGGCTCCACCGGCACGGGCAAGACAGAGCTCGCCAAGACGGTCGCCGAGTATCTCTTCGGCTCGGTCGACCGCATGATCCGCCTTGACATGAGCGAGTTCCAGACCGCCGAGACGACGCACAAGATCTTGGGCGGCGACGACACTGACTCGCTCATCAATCGCGTGCGCAAGCAGCCCTTCTCCGTGGTGCTGCTCGACGAGTTCGAGAAGGCGCACGCCTCCATTTGGGACCTGTTCCTGCAGGTATTCGACGATGGCCGCCTGACGGACACCCTCGGCAATGTTGCCGATTTCCGCCACTGCATCATCATTCTGACGACCAATCTCGGCGCCACCAGCCACCGCACGTCAGGCCTCGGTTTCGCGCCGGCGGCGGACACTTTCACCGACAGCCAAATCCTGCGCGCCATCGGCCAGACCTTCCGACCGGAGTTCCAGAACCGGCTGGACAAGGTGATCGTGTTTCGTCCTCTGACGCGGGACCTGATGCGGCAAATCCTCAAGAAGGAGCTCAACCGCCTGCTGGAGCGGCGAGGACTGAAATACCGCGAATGGGCGGTGGAGTGGGAGGCGTCCGCGCAGGACTTCCTGCTGGAGAAGGGCTTTTCGCCGGAAATGGGCGCGCGGCCGCTGAAGCGCGCCATCGACCAATATCTGATCGCGCCGCTGGCAGCCACCATCGTCGAGCGCCGCTTCCCCGAAGGTGACCAGTTTGTCTTCATCCGCAGTGACGGCCGGGCGATCCAGGTCGATTTCGTCGATCCCGACGGCGGCGCGGCCGGTGAAGCGCCACCGCCGATCGACGGCGCAAGGCAGCGCCCGCCGACGTTGCCCGCGATGGTTCTGGCGCCGGAGGGAGCCGAGAGCGAGGTCCAGGCCCTAGAGAGCGAGTATATCGCCATTGCGCGAACGCTCGCTGCAGAGCCGTGGGAAGAGCTGAAAGACCGCTTGTCGGGCGCCATGGCTGCCGCCGACTTCTGGACGCGGGCCGATCGTTTCGAGACGCTCGCCCGATTGGCTCTCATGGACCGGGTAAAAGCGGCCGCGGCCACGGCCGATGGACTGCGCACCCGGCTCGCAAGGAGCACCGACCGGGCGGGGAAGCATTCCCGCGAGCTCGTCGCTCGGCTGGCCCTGCAGCTCCATCTCGTCAAGGAAGGCATCCAGGATGCCATGGAGACAGCGCCGATCGAGGTGGCGCTGGTCGTGGAGCCGGCCTTCGAGCGCACCGGCGACGGCGAGGTGACGCGGCGCTGGTGCAGCGAGCTGCTCGGCATGTATCGCGCTTGGGCCGGCAATCGCCACATGCAGCAAGCCGAGATCGCCCGTGCGGGCGCGCGCGATCTGCCGTGGCTACTGATCAGCGGCTTCGGCGCCCATCGGCTGCTGGTGCAAGAGGTGGGTCTGCACATTCTGGAGTTGGCCGACGAAGCCAAAGGTGCAAGCCGCGCGGCGGCGCGGGTCCGATTGGCCGTTGCACCCTTGGGCGATCTGCCGGCCGACAAGTTTCGCCTCGCCCTTGCCGACACGCTCGCCCGGGGCCAGCAGCCGCACGCCGTCGTCCGCCGCTATCGCCGCCAGCCCGCGCCGCTGGTGCGCAACATGAACGGCGGCTGGCGCACCGGCAAGCTCGACGCCGTGCTGCGCGGCGACTTCGACCTGATCGCCGCCAGCCACCTGGCCAGCCACCTGCAATGAGGGCGCGCGGCTGTTAGCGCGAGATCCCCAGGACCCATGCCAGCTGCCGGATGGGCCAGCTGCCGGATGGGCCAGCTGCCGCATGGCATGATGCCGGTTGCATCGCCGCCGGTGCGGCCCGACCTCAGAGCTTGGAAGCGTGCAGCGGCGGCACGCGCGCCTTCCAGGGCATCGCCTCCTCGAGCGCGCCGGCAAGTTGGAGGAGCAGGTGCTCGGCTGCGGGTTTGGCGGCGATTTGCACGCCGATCGGCACGCCGGTGGAATGCATGGCGAGCGGCAGCGACATGGCGGGCGTGCCCATGATGTTGTGAGGCAGCGTGTATTGGCAGGGCGGCTTGAACAGCTCATCGATAACCTCGCTCCAGTCGCCGAGCCGGCGCGACAGGCTGTAGCGGCCCCAGGGCTCCGCCACGCGCGAGGTCGTCGGCGACAGCCAGATGTCGTACTTGCGGTAGAAGGCGCCAAGCTGGCGGCGGGCCACGTTGACGGCGCCGCAGGCGGCGATGTAGCGCGCCGGCGTGATGCTTTTGGACCGCTCGTAGATCGCGAGGATCACCGGCTCCAGTGTGTCCGGCCCCACCTTGTGGCCGCTGCGCTTGGCGTAGCCGTCGAGGCGCCCATCAAAGCCGAAAAAGAAAATCTCGAAGGCCGCGTCGAGCGCGCCGAGCCCACCCATATCTGCGCTTGCCGGTTCCACGGCGTGGCCCATGACGGCCAGCGCCTCCCCCGCGGCCTCGACGGCGTGGGCGACCTCTGGATCGACCTTCATGCCGACGAGCTCGTCGAGCACGATGCCGATCTTGAGCCGCGGCGCCGGCCGCTTGGCCAGTGCGGCGTAAGGCTCCGCCGGCTTCGGGATGATGAAGGGATCGCCCGGCTGCGGGATCGCCAGGCAATCGAGCATGGCGGCCGCGTCGCGCACGGTCTTGGTCTGCACGAAGTTCATCGAATAGCCCCAGCCGCCCTCATCCACCACCGGTCCCGACGAGATGCGCATGCGCGAGGGCTTCAAGCCCACCCCACCGCACCAGCTTGCGGGGATGCGGATCGAGCCGCCGATGTCGGAGCCGTGCGCGATGGGTACGATGCCGGAGGTCACCGCGGCCTGGCCTCCCCCGGTCGAGCCGCCCGCGGAGTAGCCCTGCTTCCACGGGTTCGACGTGTTGCCAAACATAGCGCTCTCGGTGGTGGCGGCCATGGAGTATTCGGGCGCAGCCGAGCGGCCCAGGATGTTCACGCCCGAGGTCTTGAGCAGGTCGCAGAAGTAGGTGGTGGCCTCCACCGTCATGCCCGCGCACAGCCGCGAGCCGAACTCGATCTTGCGACCCTTCTCATGGCCGAACACGTCCTTGATGAGGAGCGGCACGCCGCGGAACGGGCCATTGCCCAGGGTCTTCTCGTCGAGACCGTCGATGCGGTCGGGATAGAGCTCCACCACGGCGCGGACGGCGGGATCGACCTTCTCGTTGGCGGCGACGGCCGTCCGTGCCAGCTCCTTGGGGCTCACCTGCCGGTTGGCCACCAGCTCGGCCAGCCCCAGGGCGTCATAGGCGGTGTATTCGGCGAGGTGCATGGCGTGTTTCTCCGCTCTAGGGTTGCTCAAGCCGCGTCTGCCGCCGGGCCGAACTGGGTGTTGCGCCCCGGAGCCGCCTCGAACAGCGCGCGCGTATACGCGTGCTTGGGCGCAGCGAACACCTCCGCTGTCGGACCCTGCTCGACGACGACGCCCCGCTGCATCACGGCAATGCGGTCGCAGATCTGGGCGGCGACACGCAGGTCGTGCGTGATGAACAGCACCGCCAGGTCGAAGCGCTGGCGCACGTCGTCGAGCAGCTTGAGGACCTGCGCCTGTACCGACACATCGAGAGCCGATACCGGCTCGTCGGCAATGAGCAGCGTCGGCTCCATGGCCAGCGCGCGGGCGATGGCGATCCGCTGGCGCTGCCCCCCGGAAAACTGGTGCGGATAGCGGTCAAGCGCCTCCGGTGCCAGTCCCACGAGCGCCATCAGACGGCCGGCGCGCTTCATGGCCTCGGCGTGCGTCAGCCCGAAGTTGACGGGCCCCTCGATGATCGAGGCGCCAACCGTGCGGCGCGGATTGAGCGAGCGGTAAGGATCCTGGAACACAATCTGCACGTGCCGACGGTGGGCGCGCAAGCGGCTCTCGGGCAGCCGCGCCACGTCGATGTTGTCGATGCGGACGGCGCCGGAGGTCGGCTCGATCAGGCGGGCCACGCAGCGCGCGACCGTGGTCTTGCCCGAGCCCGATTCGCCCACAATGCCGACGGTCTCGCCGCGGCGCACGGTGATGTCGACGTTCTCGACCGCCCGCACCACGCGTCCCCGGCGGAACAGGCCCTGGCCGCCGTAGGTCTTGGACAGCTGCTCCATAGCGAGCGCCGTGGCGCCCACCTTGGGCACGCGCGCCGGCGGCTTCAGGCTCGGCACCGAGGCGATCAGCATGCGTGTGTACTCGGACTGGGGCCGCCGCAGGATGTTCTCGCGCACGCCCATCTCAACCACGCGCCCCGACTGCATCACGACGACCCGGTGGGCGATCTCGGCCACCACGCCAAAGTCGTGGGTGATGAACAGAACACCGGTGCCGCGCCGTTCCTGCACCTCGCGGATCAGGCGCAAGATCTGCGCCTGGGTCGTCACGTCGAGCGCGGTGGTTGGCTCATCGGCAATCAGCAGCGCGGGGTCGAGCACCAACGCCGCTGCGATCATGATGCGTTGGCGCTGGCCCCCCGACAGCTGGTGGGGATAGACGCCGAGCAGGCGCTCCGGCTCCGGCAGGTGCACCGCGCGCATGATCTGCAGTGCGCGGTTGCGCCGATCGGGCTCGGAGAGAGCGGTGTGGATCTCCAACACCTCAGCGATCTGGTCGCCAACTTTCATCACCGGGTTCAGCGCCGTCATGGGCTCCTGGAAGATCATGGCCATGCGCGTGCCGCGCAGATCGCGCAGGCGCGAGGGCGTGGACTGCAGCACATCTTCGCCTTGCAGCAGGGCCTGGCCGGCGCTGGCGGTCAGCTCGCGCGGCAAGAGGCCCATCACCGCCTGCGCCGTCACGGATTTGCCAGAGCCCGATTCGCCCACCACGCACACAATCTCCCCGGCGCCCACCGAAAAGGTGATGTCTTCGATGGCGTGCGGCCGGTCCGAGCCGCGCGGCAGGCGCACCGTGAGGCCTTTGAGGTCGAGAACGGGGGCGGCGGCCTCCATGTGCCCTCACAACCGCTTGGCGAAACGGGGGTCGAGCGTGTCGCGCAACCCGTCGCCCAACATGTTGATGGCCAGCACGGCCAACGCCAGGCACACGCCGGGATAAAAGATGTTGTGGGGATAGATGCGGAAGAGCGACCTGCCCTCGGCCATGATGTTGCCCCAGGTTGGCGTTTCCGGCGGGATGCCGATGCCCAAGAACGACAGGATCGCCTCGATCAGGATGGCCGAGCCGCAGATGAAGGTACCCTGCACGATGAGGGGCGCGATGGTGTTGGGCAGCACGTGGCGGACGAGCAGCGTCGGCGTGGGGGTGCCGACCGTTATGGCAGCCTCCACGTAGGGTTCCTCACGGATCGACAGCACGATGGAGCGCACCAGGCGCACCACGCGCGGGATCTCGGGAATGACGATGGCGATCACCACGGCCAGCAGGCCCGCGCGCGACAGCGACACGACGCCCATGGCGAGCAGGATGGCGGGAATCGCCATCAGCCCGTCCATGATGCGCATGATGATGCTGTCGAGCCAGCGGATGTAGCCGGCGATGAGGCCGATGGTGAGCCCGACGGCGACGCTGAGCGCGGCCACGGTCAAGCCGACGACCAGCGATACCCGCGCGCCGTAGACGACGCGGCTGTAGACGTCGCGGCCAAGCGTGTCGGTGCCGAAGCGATGCACGAACGCCACCTCTTTGACCTCGGTGCGGATCGTGCGCTCCGCACCAGGCTTCTTATTGCGGAAAACGGGGTTGATCTCAGAGGGGTTGATGGTACCCAGCATCGGCGCCAGCGCGCCCACCAGCGCGAGGAACACGACGATGGCGGCGCCGATGACGACGCTCGGGTTGCGCGCCACCATGCCGAGCCTGTGGGGCGCGCGCGCGGCGCGTGCGCCTTCGGCGATCTCGGCAGGCAGGACCTCGATGCTCAATAGCGAATCCTCGGATCGAAAAACGTGTAAGTCATGTCCACCACCAGGTTGATCAGCACGTAGGCCAGCGAGAACAGCAAAATGACCGCTTGGATGGTGGGATAGTCGCGGGCGAGCACGGCGTCCACGGTCAAGCGGCCGAGCCCCGGGATGGTGTAGACCGATTCCGTCACCACCACGCCGCCGATCAGCGCCGCGACGCCCAGGCCGATGACGGTGACGATCGGCACCGCTGCGTTGGCCAGTGCATGCCGCCTGAGCACGCGGCCCTCGGTCTGGCCTTTGGCGCGCGCGGTGCGGATGTAGTCCTCGTTCATCACCTCGAGCACGCTGGTGCGCGTGATGCGCGCAATGAGCGCGATGAGGACGACCGAGAGCGTGAGCGAGGGGAGGATCAGCCGTTGCAGCCATCCACCAACGCCCAGCGAGAGGCGCTGATAGCCCTGGACGGGCAGCCAGTTGAGCTCGATGGCGAAGACGTAGATGAGCGCGTAGCCGACGACGAACACCGGCACCGAGAAACCAAGCACCGAGAACCCCATCACGATGCGGTCGAGCCAGCTGCCCTGCCGGTAGGCGGCGAGCACGCCGAGCGGCACGGCGATCAGCACTGCCAGCACGATCGTGAAGAACGCCAGCGAGACGGTGGGCTCGAGTCGGTCGAGGATCAGCTCGGCCACCTGCTTTTTAAAGAAGAAGGACTCGCCCAGGTCTCCGTGCAGCGTCTTGGTGCTCCAGATCACGAACTGGGTGAGGATCGGCTGGTCGAGGCCGAGGCGCTTGCGGATCTCCGCCACCTGCTCGGCATTGGCGTTGTCGCCGGCGATGATGGCAGCCGGGTCGGAAGGCGTGAGGCGCAACATGAGGAAGACGAGGACCGCGACGATCGCCATCACCGGGATCGTCGCCACCAGTCGGCGCAGGACATAGGCGAACATGGTCTTGCGGGTCAGCTGCGGCAGACAGGTCGCGACCGGCCCCGCGACCCCTCAGGCATCACTTGAGGGCGATGTTCCAGAACACCGTCGCCGGCGCTACCAGCACCCCCTCGACATTCTTGCGCATGACCGCCGGCTGATTAAATTGGCCGAGCGGAATGTGCGTGACGACCTTCGTCTCCCTGACCTGGGCGGCCTCGGCGATGACCTTTTGCATGGCCGGATCGGTCTCGCGGGCAAAGTCCTCGCGCAGCTTCTCAATCTCGGCGTCGCACGGCCAGCCGAACATGGCCTTTTCGCAGGACGCGTTCATGAAGCCCATGAAGATCGGATTGGTAATATCGGCCGATACCCAACCCGTCAGAAAGGCGTGCCAGCCGCCGGCGTTCGGCGGATCCCTCTTGGCGCGGCGCGCAACCAGCGTCTGCCAATCCATGGACTGCATGTCGACCTTGAAGCCCGCCTTCTCCATCAGGGACTTGGCAACCGGCGCGAGATTGGTCAGCACCGCCAGGTCCGTGGATTGCATGAGCACGATCGGCGTGCCGTCGTAGCCGGCCTCCTTCAGCAGCTCCTGGGCTTTCTTGAAGTCCGACTTCAACAAACCCTCCATCCCCTTCTCGCTCGCAAATGGCGTGCCGCAGGGATAGTAGGAGTTGCAAAGCTTGTAGTACTTGGGGTCGCCGATCGACGCCTTGAGGAAATCCTCCTGGTTGAAGGCGTACAACAGCGCCTCGCGCACCTTCGGGTTGTCGAACGGCTTGTGCAGCCAGTTCGGCCTGAAGGTGAACTGGTTGCCCAGCGGATTGGCGTCGACCAGCATCACATTGGGGTCGCCGCTCGCCAGCGGCAGCAGGTCGTGCGGCGGCTGCTCGATGAAGTCGATCTCACCTGCCAGCAGGGCATTCATGGCCTGCTGGTGATCGGAGATGGCGCGCCATTCTACGCGATCCAATTTGACCACCTTGCCGCCGGCCAGACCCGAGGCCGGCTCCGCCCGCGGCTGGTATTTCTCGTTCTTGACATAGACGGTCTTGTCACCCGGCTTCCACTCATCGGCCTTGAAGATGAAGGGCCCAGAGCCGGTGAAGTCGGAGATCTGGGTGTTGGGGTCGGTCTCGGCCACGCGCTTCGGCATCATGAACGGCACGTTGGAGGAGGGCTTGCCGAGCCCGATCAGCACGAGTCCGGTGGGCGACTTGAGCTTCATGATGAACGTCTTGGCGCCCTTGGCCTCCATGCTATCCACGAATGTCATCAGCTTCTGGCCGGTCGAGTCCTTGGCCCCCCAGCGCTTGATCGAGGCGATGCAATCCTCCGCCGTGACCGGTTGGCCATCGTGCCAGGCAAGACCGTCGCGCAGGGTGAAAGTGTGTACCAGTTTGTCGGCCGAGACCTCGTAGTTGCCGACCATCTGCGGCTTCACCTCGCCCTTCTCGTCCTGGGCGAACAGGGTGTCGTAGATCATGTAACCGTGATTGCGGACGATGTAGGCGGTGGTCCAAATGGGATCGAGGATCTTCAGGTCCGAGTGCATGACGACGCGCAGCGTCTTCTCCGCGTGCGCGGGCAAGGCCAGGCCGATGACCGCGGCAACGGCAAGCACGCTTCGGCGCAGATAGCCCATTTTCGCCTCCAGTTGGCGGCTCTTGGTAAACGGCAGCGGTCTGTCCAGGGTGTGGATTACACAACTCCCCTCAGCCCAAGTCAAAGACTAGATGTGCCTGCATTTTCGACGCTTGCTGCTCATGCTTCCGGCAGCCCAGGCCAGCGCCGCTCCCTTTCGCGCTTCCGTTTTGCCCGCATCCGGCTAGTGTGCAAGCCGCCGAGCCGCTGCAATCGCCAACAGGGGAGTGCCATGCCGATCGTGAACCGCGTCGCCGCCATGCACGAGGAAATCACCGCCTGGCGCCGCGACCTTCATGCCAACCCGGAGATCGGGTTTGAGGTACACCGCACGGCCGGCATCGTGGCCCAAAAGCTCAAAGCCTTCGGCTGCGACGCGATCGTAGCCCACATCGGCAAGACCGGCGTGGTCGGTGTCATCAAGGGGCGCAAGACGGGATCGGGCAGGGTGGTGGGCCTGCGCGCCGATATGGACGCCCTGCCGATCCGGGAGGCGACGGGCGTGGCCTACGCCTCCAAGGCGCCCGGCAAGATGCACGCCTGCGGCCACGATGGACATACGGCGATGCTGCTCGGTGCTGCGAAGTATTTGTGCGAGACGCGCAACTTCGACGGCACGGTGGTGGTCATCTTCCAGCCCAACGAGGAGGGCCTCACGGGCAGCCTCGCCATGCTCGAGGACGGCCTGATGGAGCGCTTCGGCGTCCAGCAGGTCTACGGCATGCATACCTCGCCGACGCATGAGCTCGGCAAGTTCGCGCTATGCCCGGGTCCCATGCTCGCGGCATGCGACAAGTTCACCATCGACGTTACCGGCAAGGGCTCGCACGCGGGCCGGCCGCACGAGGGTGTCGATCCCGTGGTGATTGCGGCACAGATCATCACGGCGCTGCAGACCATCGCCTCGCGCAACGTCGATCCGCTGGACGCCGTCGTCGTCTCCACCTGCATCGTCCGTGCCGGCGAGGCGTTCAACATCATCCCGGAGGGTGCGACGCTGATCGGTACGATCCGCACCCTCAGCGAGAAGGTGCGCAGCCACACGCACGCCAGGATGCGCCAGATCGCCGAAGGAACGGCGGCGCTGTTCGGGGCGACGGCGCAGGCGACCATCGTGGGCGATGTGCCCGTGACGGTCAACGATGCGGAAAAGACCAAGTTCGCGCAGGCCGTGGCAAGCGAGATCGTGGGCGAAGCCAACGTCAAACACATGCGCCCGATCATGGGCGCGGAGGACTTCTCGCGCATGCTGCACAAGGCTCCCGGCGCCTTTATCATGCTGGGCAACGGCATCGGCCCGGGCCTGCACAATCCCGGTTTCAACTTCAACGACGCGGCCATTCCGCTCGGCGTCTCCTACTGGGTCCGCCTGGCCGAGACGGCCATGCCGGCCTGAAGCTGTCGGGCGCCCGGTTCCGACCGGCACGCGGCAGGTGGGGATTGCAAGGTGCGGCGATGCCCGTCCGTGTTGAATAGGCAAAAAGGCCGCCAGGCTCGTTGCAGCCCCGCGCGCTCGACCGAGCGCTATCTCCTCGCCACCTCGTCGAAGACCTGGGCGAACTCGACGGCACCCGCCTTCTTCATGTTGGCCTCCATGCGGTCGTCGAGAGCTTTGATGAGCTCGGCCGCAGTCTTGTCGCGCACGATGGTGTTGCGGTAGTAGCCCCCCTCGCTGAAGAAGTTCGAGGTCGGCATGTTCTGGGCGACTGGCAGCATCATCTCGAGCCCCGTGCGCGGACCGGCGAGGTTCATGAGCTCGATCTCGGCCCCGGCGAGGCTGTTGCGCCCGGCAGCGGCGGCGTCGTCCTTGAGACCCTTGAGCTTGAGGACCTGCAACCACGGCCCCACGTCGGCATCGAGGTTGAGCGCATGGATGCCGAGGCCGGCCGGCGTGCCCGCGAACCGCATGTGATGGCTCCACTCGTTGGGGATCGAGCGCGCCGCCAAGTACATGCGCCGCACGATTGCGGCCTTCGCCTTGAGAGCCGCGACGCGATCGGGCGGCGTGCCGGGTGCGGCCGCCATGGCGAGCAGGCGCCGCATGAACCGCTCCCCATGCTTGACGAGTTCGCTCGTGGAGTTGGCATGCAAGAGCTGCGCGTAGCCGAGCGCCGAGGAGATCGGCCGGCCCTGCCTGGTGATGGGATTGACGCCCGACTGCATGTCGTAGGCGCCTTGCCCGCCGGTCTCCAGCGCGTAGATGCGCACCACTTGGTCCTTCGTGAGACCGACGGCCAAGGCCTCCTGTGCATAGCGGCGCTTGAACTCGCGCTCGGTGGTCGGCGTTGGCACAAAGCCGTACTGCTCCCTGGCCTTCTCCAGGAAATCCGCCACCGTTGCCAGGGGCCGCTCGGGCGTGGGCGGCACCACTTGCGCCACGATCTTGGCGATGTCGGGGGTAAGTTCGGGCCCGG
>Ga0306920_100007493_pt1 | contig 14390 bp, 13 predicted proteins | sample flu12Cox44000170_FD_204666 | JGI IMG/M metagenome (GOLD analysis project Ga0306920, IMG submission 204666) | Lab enrichment of tropical soil microbial communities from Luquillo Experimental Forest, Puerto Rico - flux4day.12C.oxic.44.000.170 (v2)... | ecosystem: Environmental > Terrestrial >...
CTTCACCACCAGCAGCGAGCGCTCGAGGCCCCGCTGTGCCTGGCCGCTCCGGGTCGGCGACGGTGCGGTCAGGGCGCGGGGTTGGGTTGTTGGGTCAGGTCGATGCAGTCGGTCATCCCGTTGGAGCTGGCGTCACGGTGGGTGATTGGGTCGAGCCCAAAGGTGATAGCGCAGAACTTCACCAGGCTGACATGGGAATTGAGTTGGTGGCTGATGTGCGCAGGTTTCGCGTAGGGGCCCACCACCAGGCACGGGACCCGGCAGCCGTAGCGGAACGGTTGGCCGTCGAACTGCGGGAATTCCTCGCCGGGGTGTTGGGCGTGGGTGTGATCCCATTTCTCCACCACCGGCGGGTCAATGTGGTCATACCAGCCGCCCCAGTCGTCCCACGTAATGAAGATCGCGACCTTGCCCCACAGACCGCCCTGCACGATCGCGCTGATCTGCTCGAGCGTCCAGTTCGAGCCGTCGGTGACGTTTTGCTTCGGGTGCTCAGACAGATCGGGCTTGCCGTCACCGTACACCCACGACACCGCAGGAAGTTTGCCGGCACGGGCGTCGGCGGCGAACTGGTCGCGGCCGTGGCTGTGGCCCTTGGTGTTCAGGCCGTCGATGTAGCCGAAGGCATAGCCACCGTAGTTGCCCCACAACAGCCCGGCGTTCTGCAGCGCCGCGGGCAGCGAAGGCAGGCGGTAGCGGCTGGCGGCGTTGGGACGGTAGTGGTGGTGGGGATTATTGATGATCGGCGCGTCAGCGCAGATCAACATCAGGTGATTGGGCGTCGACGGCCCGGCGACTTCGGAGAAGTAGTTGTCGCACAGGGTGAATTTCGCCGCCAGGTCGAAATAGCCGGGAATCTCGGCCTTTCCGTACTGCACCCGATGCGCGGTATCGGTGGAACGGGCCATGAAGGCCTCATGCCGATGGTCAGGGTCATCCGTTGGCGGGTTTTGCGCCGCAGCCAGCGTGGCGCCGTCCGCGCCCGGGAACGTACCGAAGTAGTTGTCGAAGGTGTGGTTTTCTTTCACGATAATCACCACATGGTCGATCTTGCCGCTCATCGCGTCACGCCTCCTTCCGGCGTCGGGCCGTATGCGTTTCCGTTGCGCTGCGTCGTTCGACTGTCGCAACAAGCGCGACCGGCCGCACGCGTAACGCACTACCCGTGCGCGATCTCTTTCGATCGGCATGACGAGCAGTGCAGCGCTTACGTCACTCACGTCAAATTAGCCACGCGCACGGTGATTCTGGCAAGAATGCGGTCCGCTGAGCGGACCGAGCCCGGCCTTACCACCAGCCACGTAAATTTCCCCAGCGACTGGCCTTCCAGCCACGGCCGCAGGTTCTCCTTCAAGTCGATCACCGTTCCCTTCCGGTGGCGCATGCCGCGCGCAAACCAGGAATGCGGATTCTCGCAGGAGGCGGGTCCCACGGCTGGCAACAATGATCGTGCGACTAATAAACGAGAAGTACCGGGCTTACCGCAAAACGCCAATCACGTAATCCATCTAGGTGGCAAACGACATGGTGAGCTGTCCGCATTTACAACGCGATTGGCAGCTACTTGCCCACGGCAATACATTATTTTGTAGCGAGATGTTATGCGACTGTTCATGTAGTTTGCTGTACACTGGCTTTGCTATGTAGGTCGATCGCTCTGAGAAACCCTTGGCAGACCCACTGAACTGCTTATATGGTCGCCAGCGTCACAGGACAATGCCACCCCCAAGCTGCGCGCCTTAGTGTGCTGACCAACTGTCGCACTACCAGAAGTAATCGTGTCGATATATCGGTCGGCAAGAACAAGATCGAAATTAGTCAAGGACCGGCGTAAGGAGTTTTGGACGGGGAAAAAGTGCACACTTCGGCCCTCGAATGTGCAACAATCGCATCGAGCAATGGCGGCGCTTGGGCGACATGAAACATTGTTTAAAGTTGAAAGGGGACTCCCGTGCGCAGGCTTCGAGCGAGGTTCTGGTTTGAGGCCGGAGCGGCAATCGTGACCGGCTTGTTGGCGCTCGTTACGGTTTTTTGGCGGGACTGGATCGAGGTGACCGGTTGGGAGCCCGACCACCACAACGGGACGGTGGAATGGCTCATTGTTGGAGTCTTGGCCACGGTTACGGTGTTCGCCGCACTACTCGCGCGGATCGAATGGCGGCGATCGGCCGTGGCCGCGTGAACAGCGCACAACCACCGCCGCCGGACGTCCCGCCTCCTGGCGGAAAGGCCGCCGAGCGGCTACGGGAGCAGTTGGCCAAAGAGTTCGGCGACGCGCCACCGAATAGCCCACTGGAAGACATTGAACGCGTAGCAGAGGAGCCACGGAAGGGCCGTGCGGCCGAACCGAATTCACCTGAGGAGTGACCGTGGTACGCGGAAGTGAAGACGCAGCGATCCAAACGCTAGGCGCAGCAACACCAGAAGCCGCGCGTCGGCGACCGCCCGGCGGCAAGGCATTGCTGCGGATGCTGCAGCTGCTCGGACAAGCCGGCTACGCCGACGCGGCGGCCGCGGCTGTGAACACCGCGGTCGACGAATCGCTGCGGGCGGATTTCGACGAATTGGCCCGGGGGCTGGTTCCCATGCCGGACACGACGACGAAAACGCCCCCCGCGCGTCGGGGTAAGGTCGCGGAGGCGCCGGCTACCGCCGAGGATACGGCCAGCGAGTCGATGCGGGCCGCCCAATTACTGGGACCACCAACGCCGGCCGGGCCGCAATGGCGTTCGCTCGGCCCACTGACCGTGCCGAACGGGCAAACCTATGGGGCAAGCCGGGTCAACGTGTCCGGGCGTGTCGCCGCGATCGCGGTAGATCCGTCGAACGCCGCACACGTGCTTGTCGGCGCGGCCAACGGCGGGGTTTGGGAGAGTTTCGACCGCGGCGGAAGTTGGGCGCCGCGCACCGACTACGCCGCCACACTCGCAGTCGGTGCCATCGCCTTCGATCGCTCCAACCCTCGTACTGTCTACTGTGGCCTCGGGGAGGGAAACTGGTGGTCCTGGCTCGGCGCCGGAGTACTGCGGTCGACCGACGGTGGCGCCACCTGGTCGTCTCTGTGCACCAACCCGTTTGTCGGGCAAGGCTTCTACGACATTATCGTCGACCCGGCCAACAGCCACCACATATTGGCCGCGACAAATGGCGGCCTCTACGATTCCACAGACGGTGGCGTTAATTGGACCCAACGACGTAGCACCACCACGTGGGCGGTTGCGATCGTCGCGGGAGCGCAACCCGAGATCCTCGTCGCAGGTAACGACGGCGTCTTCCGGTCCACCGACGGTGGGGGCCACTACACCGCCGTGAATCTGCCTGGGGCGCCAAGCGGATTCACCCGCCTCGCCGTCGCGATCGCGCCGACCGACCCCAGCGTCGCGTACGCCTGGGGCGCCGGTGCTCCGTTCGACCCGAACAGCGGCGCACCCACGCCATATCTGTGGCGCCGTGCAGGCAACAACTGGGGTGCGCAGGCCACACCGACCGGCGTCAGCACCGGGCAGGCTTGGTATGACTGGTTTCTCGCGGTCTCGCCCGACAATGCGGATCAGATCTACTGTGGTGCGATCAGTGCGCACCGTGGCACGCGTTCCGGCACCGCCTGGACGTGGCTCGATATCGCCACCAAACCCAGCGGTGACTCCATTCACCCAGACCAGCACGCGATCGCGTTCGAGCCGGGCAACCCGAACACCATCTATGTCGGATGCGATGGCGGCCTGTTCCGCAGCCCCGACCGTGGCATCACGTGGGCACACTGTAACAACGGACTTGTCATCACCGAATTCGAATACCTGGCACAGAATTTGGGCACAAGCCGTTGGCTGATCGGCGGCACACAGGACAACGGCACCGAGCGCTGGCTCGGCTCACCCGTGTGGGAACACGTCGCCGACGGCGATGGCGGCGAATGCGCGGTCAACCGCACTAATCCCGATATTGTGTTCCACACTTTCTATAGCATGAGCCCCGAACGATCCAGCAGCGGCGGCGCCTGGAACACATGGACATCCATCTCCCCGCAAGTGCCAAAGGGCGAGAGCAGCCTGTTCTACCCGCCGTTCGCAGCCAGTGCAACCAACGGCGACACCGTCGCAATAGGCGGAGAAGCCCTATACGTGTCGCGCAACAGCGGGACAAACTGGACCCGCCTCACGTACCCGAATGCCGGCACCGCAAGCGCCATAGCCATTCCGAACGCCGACACGGTGCTCGTCGGTCGCACCGATGGAGGACTTCTGCGCACCAATTGGTCCGGCGCCGCGTGGGCGTCCCCAACTGCGCTGACCGCACCTCGTGGCGGGGCCTTTGTCAGCGACGTCGCGGTCGATTCCGGCAACAATTCACGGATCTGGGTCACCTACTCGACGGTAAACGGCGGGCGGGTCTACCGGTCCGACGACGCGGGAAGCACCTGGACCGATCACACCTCCACCCTTCCGAACCTGTCAATCACCTCGATTGCGCTCGACCCGGCCAATACCAATCGCGCCTGGGTGTCTGCCTCACTGGGGGTGTATCAAACCGTCGACGGTGGCGGGTCGTGGACCGGATTCTCCTCGAGCTTGCCCAACGCTTACGTCGGCGATCTGCAATTCCACGAGCACGCCAGGGTTCTTCGCGCTGGGCTGCGCAACCGCGGCGCCTGGGAGATACCCGTCGACGGTTGGATGACGAGCCCGATCTGCGGAACCCAGTGGACCGGCGATCTGGCCGCCAACCAAACACGTTCCTGGTTCACCTTCAACTGGCCCGCAACATGGCACGTCATCTGGACGGTGATGCCGACAACGGTTCGCAGCGGTGCACCCGAGATCACCTGGAGCGTTGCGGTCGAACGCGCGACCGCCGAGTTTGTAACCTACTGGATCACCGTTGCCAATCTGACCAGCGCCCCAGTCAGTTTCGAGGGCCGATACTGCATACTCAGCCGCTATTAGGGAGACGATCACATATGTGGACAGGCGTTCAATTCACGGGTTCGCTCGCCGCCGGCGCCAGCGGTCGCTGGTTCACCTTCAATTGGCCCAGCGACTGGCACGTCGTCTGGTACATGATTCCAACAACGGTCCGAAACGGCAGCCCCGAACTGGACTGGTCCGTCGCGGTCGAGCGCGCCGACGCGAATCACGCCACCTACTGGATCACGGTGAATAACCGTGCAAACATCCCAATCAACTTTGAGGGCCGCTTCGCCGTCCTCAACTGACTTCGTGAGGCAGACATGGAAATCATCATCCGCACCCAGGACACCGAAACCGCCCAACCGTTGACTGCGAAACCAGCCGCCGAGCAGCCAGTCACACCGCCGGCCGGGGTGCTCGAGCAAGCCGTCGCTGTCGGCGCGATCAACGCCGGCCCAGCGCCCACATCACCCGACCAGACCGGCGCACCTCCGGTGCACATCGCCGAGAGGGAACACCTGCACGCCGCGAGCGGTTCGGCCTCTTCAGCGGGCGCCGCACCCAGGATTCCCTGACCTGCAAACCTATCTCAGCCCGGCACTGACCCTGTAGCGCAGGGCCTGCTGTCATCACCCGAGAGCCGTTCAGCACGCCGTTGCCGCTCCCGGTCCGCTTCATTGGACCGGGGGCGGCTTGGCAGGGTCGGGTTCCGATCCACCCGGCGACCGAGGTCTTGCCCAACTCGCACCGGTTGATCGGAGCTGCCGAACCGGCGCGCGTCGCCGATCTCGGCCCAGATGATCACCGCGCACAACCACCCGACGCCGTAGTTGCGGGCCAGAGCGCCCGACACCCCGCCTGGCGGCGGGCGAAACTGACCAATTGTGCTCGCAGCGGATCGATCTCGGCGCTGAACTCATCAATGCGCCGCAGCGCGGCGTCCACATGCTGTCATCTCGCCGCCGACAGGGCGCGCGCAAGCGCGTCGCGGCCCGCCGCGACCGGGCTACCCACCACCGCGGCCGGGGCCGCCCGCCCCAGCACGCCCAGCGGGTCTCGTCGATCCGCCTCCCGTACCCATGCTGGGATTGCTCAGAAGAAAGTCGTGGTTTGCGTGCTTGTGCCGTTGTCGCAAGTTATGTTGATGTTCCAATTCCGGAATTCCGGAATAGCCGGAACGATCACCAGGTCGTATGTGGAGTTGGCGGGCAAGAAGAAGCTGCGCACATACCCGTCGGAATTGTATGTGCACTGGGCAGCGACCCCACTCCGATCGGTGATGTGAGCAGTCAGACCCCCCACCGCGGGATCCCACGAGACGGCCGGGCCCTGAAGGGGCGCGGGTTGAGGAGCGTTGGCCGCCATACGCGAGGCCGCGGCCGCGTTGTCGTTGGCCGCCTGGGTGCGCGCATCGGGGGTCACACACACGTGATCACCCTCGAACGCGTCGCGCCAGACGTAGCCCTGTAGGCAGGTGTCGGGTCCGTACGGGCCGCCGTTGGGGTCACGGCGGCTATCGGCGAGCCGGTTTTCCTGGGCGGTTTGGCTGCGCACCGCCGGGGTCACACAGACGTGGTCGTTCGGGTTAGCCTCGCGCCACACAAATCCCTGGATGCAAGTGTCGGGCCCGTACGGCAGGGGCTCGGCGGCGGTCGTCGCCTGGGAGCCGAGACCGCCCAGAGTTCCGAACGCTATCGACACCGCGGCGAGCGTGAAATGCCTCGCGAAATTGCGCTTCATTATTCATTCCCCTTTGGATGCACCCACAAACAGGCGAGTGCCAGTCGGGTTTTCGCCGTGAGGGGTTACCCGCGGCATCAAATGGATGGTAGCCACGGTCCGCCACAGCAGCCTGAGTATCGGACTACTCGAATTTGTTACATCGCCGGGGCCGTCGAGCGCACCGGAATCGACAGAGGGTCCAACTCGGTTCTGTAGCACGTTCTAGTGTCCGGCGTTTCAAGTTGTTTACCCCCGCCCTATGCCGGACACCCATGGTGTAGGGGCCACCCAGTGACTAGCACGTCCCCACCGGATTCCGGGAAGTCGGACGGCTCCCCCGGAAGCCGGTTGAGACAGGTGTCCCTCAGCGCGCCGTCGAGGTCACCGATTGCCCGGCGGCCTCGGCGATTTTCCCGGCGCCTTCGACCAATGTTCGCTTGAGCTCGTTGGCTGTTCGGACCTGGGCGGTGAGCGCCTCGGTGGTCCCCGTGACGAACAACCATTCGGGTAGGGTCGTCCAGCCCGGCCGATGGATGATCGGGATCAGATCCTCCACGTCGCTGCCGTTGCCCAGGTCACCAATCGCCCGCGCGAGCTCCTTCAACCGCGACTCCAGGTCACGGATCTCAGCTTCCTTCATCGTGCCTTTCCCTTGCTCGATTTCGCTGGTATGAACGGATGGACCCCATCCGCTCCCCGGCCATACCCATTACGCATCGGTCGCCGTGCCTCAGCAAGAGTGCGGTCCGCTGAGTGGACCGGTTCGGCCGACCCGAAACCGTAGCCGCCTCGGCGCTCAGGCGGCTTGTGTCAACGGCAGCTGAATCTTTACCAACTGTCGGCGATCGAAAAGGGCCCTGCTCGGGTTTCATTGGTCGTCGGCTCTGACGGTGGGGACGCGGCCGAGGTCGCGGTCTTTGACGCGATAGCGTCGCCTCTGAGTGCGATCACCGCGACATGGTGAACGAGGCGGTCGGAACACGCGTCATGCTGGGCGGTTACGGATGTGGCCGACATCGAGGACACCAATCAACGCCCAGCCCCATCTCCGACTTGTGAATGCCGACGCCGAGGCGCGCCCGCGGAACCACCCGCCATGCGGCAAGCATATTCACGAGAACAGCACAGAGCCGGCTGATCCCCGCTTCACCATCCTGGCGTGGTGATGTCGATAGGAGGCGGCAGGTGGTTCTGCCCGGACCGCTGAGCGGACCGCGCTCTTGCCCAAACCACCTCGACAGGGTCGGAATTGATCGCAGTCGTCCTGTTAGCCACCGGAATCTTGGAGAACCATGCAACCGATCACCGTCTGTCGTCGTCGATGGCGCAAAGTCGTCAACGACTGACGAAACCCCGGCGCGTTTTCGCGACTGGCGATCACTGCCTTCTGGGCCGCCCCCCGGTCACGGGATTTGCTTGCCGAATCTGGCTGCGGCACTTGATAATTACCGATTCAATGTAGCGAAAGGTCCAGGCCGATGATGTTTCGGCCCCAACTGCCGACAATATTTTCCGGCTCGAGAATCGCCTTCATCGCCATCCCGGCCTCATGCAGCCGGGTGAAGCAGGTGCGTTTGTTACATCCCGGGACCGTCGAGCGCACCGGAATCGCCAGAGGCTCAAACTCGGTTCTGTAACATGTTCTAGTGTCCCGCGTTTCAAGTTGTTTAGCGGTTGGCTTTTGAGAAATTCTTCGGCGGTTTGGTCCAGACGAACGAGTGGGCGCGGTTGTTCCAGCCGTTAATGTAGGTGCGGATCGCGGTGGTAAGCTCGCCGACGTTGCCGAAGGTGCCGTGGTGGATGGCTCGGCGTTCGATGATGGCGAACCAGATCTCGACCGTGTCCATCTAGGACGCCGAGGCAGGGGTGAAATGCGCTCGTATGCGGCGGTTCTGGGAAAGCCAGTCGAGCATTTCTTGCTTCTTATGGGCGACTCCGCGTCAGCCGCGCTGCTGACCTTATGGTCGGCTGCTTAGCCGTCACTTGCGTTGGGGTTGTTGGCAACGACCGGAACGCGTTCTCTCACAAAGTAACTGGTGATAAATGAGATTATGACCGTGAGCGCTGAGGCAACCTCAGGGGGCACGGGCACGTGGAGCAGACCGAGGATCCACACCACCACGACGGTGAGTGCGCCGGCGATGCCTCCGGCGGCGACCTTCGTGGTGGGTGCGATCGACGGCTGATTGATTGGTTGGCGGTCTTCTGCCATTACATCCGTTCCTCTTCTCTTGGGCGATATATTTGGTCATAACGGCTTGTGCTCTTGTCTGTCTGGTTGATCCGCGCTGTCGTATGTCCCATAGATTTTGCTTATCCCGAGCGATCTTCTTGTCGGGACGCGTGACGGTAAGCGGCTGTGCTGGTCGTTTCTAACATCCGGGTCGTCCGCTGCCACTTGCCAGTGTTGCCGCCGTTGAATAGAAGGCGACGACCGTAGATGGTCACTGTGTCCTGCGCAGCACCAGCAGGCTGCGTGGGTTCAAGGTGGACGCCGAGCCCGCGGTCAGCGCGGTTGGCGACGGCGCCGGGAGCCCGGTCGACTCGGTGGTGTCGAGTACCGGCATCCATGTTGTGCCGAGGCTGGACGGCGGTAGCGTGAAGAGCTGTTGGTTCCACGAGGCGTTGAACAAGACAAGGAACGTGTCGTCGGTGAGCGGAGTTCCGTTCGCGTCGGTGTCGGTCAGCGCTGCGCCGTTGAGCCACATGGCGAACGCCAGCGATCCGGAGTTCCACCGGTCTGCTGTCATCGGTGTGCCGTCCGTCCACAACCACACCACGTCGTCGCCGCTCCCGGGCCGTGGCTCCTGGCCGGTCAAGAAGCTGCGACGCCGAAACACGTTGTGCGCCTTGCGCAGGCCGATCGCACGGCTGGCGAACGCCAGCAAGTCGCGGCGCTCCTGATCCAGGTTCCAGTCGTAGTAGCTGATGGCGTTGTCTTGGCAGTAGGTGTTGTTGTTTCCCTGTTGGGTGCGCCCGATCTCGTCGCCGCCCAGGATCAGCGGGACGCCTTGGGAAATCAGCATGGTGGCCAGGAAGTTTCGCCGCTGCTGAGCGCGCAGCGCCACGATGCCCGCATCGGTGGTGGGTCCCTCTGTGCCGCAGTTCCAGGACCGGTTGTCGTCGCTGCCGTCGCTGTTGTTGTTTCCGTTGGCCTCATTGTGCTTGGCGTTGTAGGACACCAGGTCAGTGAGCGTGAAGCCGTCGTGGCAGGTGACGACGTTGACGGATGACTCCGGGGTCTGATCGGGGGCGACGAACACGTCATGATAACCGGCCAGCCGGGTGGCCAGGTCCCCGATGCCGGCCTGGGCTCGCCAATAGTCGCGCACGTTGGCGCGGTAGTGGTCGTTCCACTGCGCCCAGGGCGGCGGGAACTGGCCCAGCACGTAGCCGCCGTTGGCGTCCCACGGTTCGGCGATCAGCTTGACCTGTGAGATCACCGGGTCCTGATAGACGAGGTCCAAGAACGCTGCGAACTTCTCCAGGTTGCCCTCCTGGCGGGCCAGCACGGCGGCAAGGTCGAATCGGAAACCATCCACGTGCATCTCGCTGGTCCAGTAGCGCAGGCTGGACAGGATCAGCCGCAGCACCTCGGGCTCGCCGGCGTCGAGCGTGTTGCCGGTACCGCTGTAGTCGTAGTAGTTGCTGCGGTCGGCGGGGTTCAGCCAGTAGTAGGCGGGGTTGTCCAGGCCGCGGAACGCCACCGACGGCCCGTCGGGATTGCCTTCCGCGGAGTGGTTGTAGACCACGTCGAGGATCACCTCGATGCCCTCTTGGTGCAAGGTTTTGACCATAGATTTGAATTCGTTGACCTGCTGGCCCCGCGTGCCGGCCGAACTGTAGGCGCCGTGCGGCGCGAAGAATCCGACGCTCATGTAGCCCCAGTAGTCGGTGAGCCCGGCCGGCACCGGCGTTGCGGCGGGCAGGAATTGGTGCACCGGCATCAGTTCGACGGCGGTTATCCCGAGCGAGGTGAGGTGCCTAATGATCGGGTCACTGGCCAGACCGGCGTAGGTGCCCTTTAGCGCGTCGGGCACCTGGGGGTGTTGTTTGGTCAGGCCTCGCACGTGGGTTTCGTAGATGATCGAGTCGGCCATCGCGATGCCCGGCGGCGCGTCGCCGCGCCATTCGAAGCTCGAGTCGACCACCACCGAGCGAGGGGTGTGCGGCGCCGAGTCGCGCGGGTCGGGACAGGTGCGGTCAGTGGGCAGATGCGCGCACGCCGACGAGTCACCGTCAAAGCCGCCGTCGATCGCCTTCGACCACGGATCCAGCAGCAGCTTGGCTTCGTTGGCCCACAACCCCGCGCCTGGATTCCACGGATCGTTCACCCGATAGCCGTAGCGCTGCCCGGCGCCGACGCCAGCAATATAGGCGTGCCATACGTCGCCGCTGCGTGCGGACATCGGTAACCGGGTCTCGGTACCGTCGTCAGCGAACAGGCACAAATTCACCCCGCCCACGCTCGCCGAGGCCGAATACACCGCGAAATTCGTGCCCCCCGCGTCGGGCGTGGAGCCCATCGGCGACGGCTGACCGGGTCGCACCTCCAATGGGGCGGGCCCGCCGACGGTGGTAACCGACTGCGTCATATTGACCACTTCCTAAGCTAAGGCCGCAAACCCACAAGCAACGTGGCATTTTGCGACGTAACGAACCTGCCCCGCCGACCAGCCGTTGCTGGGGCGGTTTAGCTGGGCGCTGTCTGGCACCGATGCCACAGCTCTCCCGGCCCGGCGGGACTGGGGCCGGGCATCGAAGAGTTGCAGCCGCCCGTCGGGGTTGGGAGGAAACCGTGTTGTTAGAGCCGCCATGTGCCATGTTCTGTCGACGCGGACGATGTGCCTCGTGACAACACCATTGCGCATCGACAGTACTGCTCGGTCAAGGCTGTGGTCCGCTCAGCGGACCGGAGCCCGCCACACCTCAGTTTTCTTCGGTACGAAATTCCTTGGGCTGATTGTTCGCAACGTGCACCCTTCATGAACAACAGCCAGCGCTGGGCGGAACAAAAGCCTGGTCTGCCCAGCCGAGCAGAATCATGACCTGGCTTACCACCGCGCCATGTTGCTCAGTCGCGAAGCGTGGTTTTACCGATGCCGATTTCGGTGGGAGCGACGCTCCCGCCGGCGTTCCGCCCTCGAGATCGGCAGCGAATATTGGTTCGGGTTAGCTGCGATGCGCGATTTGGGTGTGGATGTAGCTCTCCGACCACTGTCTGCCGTATCCGATCTTCCTCAGCATCACGACCGCAATGACCCCGCCCCGCGCGGACGGCGTCGAACAAGCTGCGGCGCAACCCGATACGGGCTTCCACGCATCCCGTCCATACGACTACTGTGTCCGAATGCGACCCGGCCCGGCCAGGAGCATTGGCCAGAAGCCTGCATCGATTGTCTCCGCATTTACCGCTTGGAGTTCCTCATGACCCTGACGATCGGCGACACCGCAGGGACAACGGCCAGACGTCGGACCAACACGCAGGCGAAGACACCTTCGCGTTCCACGCCGACTTTTGACGACGACTGCGACACTTCGGGCGGCGCCGAAGGCATGAAACGGCCCGCGCGCAATTCGACCAGCCAGGGGGTTGCCGCGCAAACCGTGGATCTACCGGAGGGTGGGATTCGAGAAGCGCGTGTCCCGAGTTGCGTCGAATTTGGGTGACGGGTCCATGGTGGACTCTAGGCGGCGGTACCGATGCGTTCGGTGCCGGGGTGGGCGTGTCGCTTGAGGGTGGCGATGAGTTGGGGCATCTGCTTATAGCCCTTGATGCGGCGGAAGGATCGCTCGGCATTGAGCATGCCGGCCGCGGTCCAGCGCAGCACCATTTGCCCGTCGCGCCAACGGGTTACGTTGCGATTGGTGGCTGTGGCGATGGAGATCATCGACTCGACCGGGTTGGACGTGGTCAGCGTCTTAGCGAGGCGGCCATCGAAACCCAGCCGGGCCACGGTGAACATCTCCTCCAGTTCCTCCCGCAGGCTGGCGGTCGCACTCGGATAGCTCTTATTCAGTTGCACGGCAAGACTTTTAGCGTTGCCCAACCCGGTATCAGGGCCGGGGTGGTTAAACGCCTTGACCAGATTGGCCCTCCACCCACGCTTTGTCCTTGTCGGGCAGATGCTCAGCGACGTTGCCCAGCTTATGGAAAGTACAGCGTTGAATTAATGCCTTGGCGCCGAACACTTCCCGTACCCAGGCCGTCAGCGCCTTAGCGCGTCCGCTCGGGCCAGACAACCGATCCACTGTGGTCGATGACGGTGGCCGCGTTCGCGCTCGCCGGCGTGTTGTGGGTAACAGATTTATATGTCGCGGCAGACGGCAATCGTGAAGGCCAAGATAGGGCCAACGCTCTCCGATCACCTACAAGCAGCGATTTCGTGCTGTACAGCGCGAATCGACTGGCGATCACGGCCCCAGGCATAAAGTCCGACCCGATTACCACAGAAGGCACCCGTTACCGCTTTCAGTATTCCGGTCTCCGCTTGCTCATTCGGACACCCCACGAGTACATAATCCGTCCCGCCTACTGGCAGAAGGGACGCGATCACGTGATCATCGTTCCTGTCGACGACTCGACCAGATTCGACGTGATTCTGCACTGAGGCGCAGTGCCGCGTCGCCGCCGTGGGTATCACGTTCAACAACAGGTCACATCGACCTGAACCGCCTTAATAGTGCAGTCACTACGCACTCGTGCACCAACGTGGTGGTGTCACCCCGGACCCGCAAGAAGTTCGTCACGTGACGCGGGGTCGAGCGCTAGCTCGCGTGACTCAGCCCTAGCACCCTTCCGTCACATAACCTCGGATCCCCAAGGGACGCAACTCCACCCGCGACGTCGTCGAACCGGCAGTAGGACAAGATGTCCCGGGCGACCAAGAAAAAATATGGCGGTGACGAGCCGATTGGCAGTGGGTGGGCACGACTGGAGACCGCTGAGAGGAGGGCCGGCCTCAATTGCTGACGTGGCCGTTGCTCAGGGTAAAGGTATCTGCAATTGAGGTGGTGCCGTCGGCGGCGACTGCGGTATACCTACCTCCGATCTCGTTGTTTCCCACCCACAAACGGAGGAAGCCCCATTTGTCGTCGCAGAATTGCTGCAGGACCGTACCATCGGCAACGGTCAGACCGATTGCGGCGCCAGCAGCCATCTGGTGCAGGTTGTGGTAGCCACCGGCGCCGGCGACGATGTAAGGAATCTGCTTGTCGCCGATGGTGCGGATGAAGCGCTGGTAGTTGTGTACGTGCCCAGACAGCACGAGGTCTGCTGTTCGGCCGGAAGCCTGGAAGGCGCCGTCTAGCAACGTGGCCATCGCCGGGCAGCTGCCGTGCTGATTATCGGCCGACAACGGCGGGTGGTGCAGGGTGATCATGACGGGTAGCGCCGGATCGGCGGCCTTCAACTCCCCCGTGAGCCAATCCGCCTGGTCGGCGTGGACTTCGCCGCCACCGGGCACATTGGTGTAGAGGCCAATGATAGTGAGAAACGGCGCTGCCTGCAGAGTCCAGTACACGTTGGGCTGGTCCATGGTGTCGCGCTGGTATTCATTGAACCTCGGATCGACGTGCGGGGTCGGCGAACAGAAGTTCTGCACGAATGCGCTGAGCGACGGGACGCTCGGATCGTCCGAATTGTCTCCATCGTGGTTGCCGGGAATCGCGAAGATCGGCACCGGGTAGTGCGCATAGGGTTCGTAGAACTGCGGCCCGTACTCGGACTCGTCGCCGTTGAAATAGACCACGTCGCCAAGG
>Ga0306920_100007497_pt1 | contig 14388 bp, 12 predicted proteins | sample flu12Cox44000170_FD_204666 | JGI IMG/M metagenome (GOLD analysis project Ga0306920, IMG submission 204666) | Lab enrichment of tropical soil microbial communities from Luquillo Experimental Forest, Puerto Rico - flux4day.12C.oxic.44.000.170 (v2)... | ecosystem: Environmental > Terrestrial >...
AAGCGGACCCCGGTCGCGTCGAAGACGGCGTTGGCCACCGCCGCCGGCACGCAGCGGATCGTGGGCTCGCCGGCTCCGGACGGCAGGACGTCCGGCCGGTCGATCAGCACCACCTCGATCGACTCCGGGGCGTCGGGCATCTCGAGGATCGGGTACGTCGCCCAGTCAACGCTCGTGACCCGGCTCCGGTCGAATCGCACTTCCTCGAAGAGCGTCCGCGAGAGGCCCTGGACGACGTTACCCTCGATGGTGTAGCGGAGCCCGAGGGGGTTCACGATCAAGCCGCAGTCGTGGGCCACCGTGAAACGGCGCCCCCAGATCCGGCCGGTGGCCGGCTCGACCTCGACCTCGGCGACGACGGCGACGACCGTCCCCGCCCGCTGGGCGTAGGCGATTCCGCGGCCGCGCAGCACCGGCCCGGAACGCTCGCGACCGGGGGCGGGGCGCGTGACCCACCCCGCCCGCTCGGCGACGGCCCGCACCACGGCGACGTCGCGCGGCTCGCGGAGATAACGGAGGCGGAACGCGACGGCGTCCTCGCCGGTGGTCGCCGCGATCTCGTCGACGAACTGCTCGCTGCCGAAGTGGATCTCCGGCCCGACCGGGTCCCGCAGGTGAGCCGTCCGGAGGGGTGAGCCGCGCTCGAGGAGCGGAGGCACGACCTCCCAGGCCAAGAGCTTCGCGTCGAAGCCATAGCTCTCCGCCGGCACACCGAGCCCGACCTCGGGCTTGGGCGGCAGGCCGAGCGCCATGCCAGCCAGACTGTCGCGGGGGTCGCTCTCGTTGGTCGCGATGTTGAGCCGGGAAAAGCCGCGGGCCACGAACTCGTAGCCGACCACCCGGCCCGAGGCGTCGAGCGCGGCCCGCGCCCGGTGGGCACAGTTCGGCCCCTTGGGGTCCCACGCGGTGCCGTCGTGGCGCATCCCCTGCACGCGCACGGGGTGGCCCGTCTGCTTAGACAGGTAGGCCGCGTCGAGGGCCACGTCCCCGGCGTCGTTGCGTCCGTAGGAGCCGGGGCCCATGACCCAGATGCCGCGGACCTTTTCGGGCGGGAGTCCCAGCAGTCGCGCCACGCCGTCCCGGGTGAAGTGCGGCTTCTGCGAGCTGGTCCACACCGTGGCGCCGTCGGGCCGGACGTCGGCCACGGCGCAGGCGGGGCCCATGCTCGCGTGCGATTGGAATGGCCACTCGTACTCCGCCTCGATTACCCGCGCCGCCGTCCGGAAGGCCGTCTCCACGTCGCCGCGCCGGACCGGCTCCTCGCGCCTGAGCGGCGTGGCCGCCCGGATGTGGGTGTGGAGCCTCTCCATCTCCGGGAACGGATCGCGGGGGGCCGTCCACTCCACGGCGAGGAGGCGAGCCGCCTGCACGGCGTCCCACTCCCGCGGCGCCACCACCGCCAGGAGCTCGCCCTCGCGGATCACCCGGGCGCCCGGGATCGCGCCAATCGCGGCCTCGTCGACCCGCGCGATCGCGCTTCCGGCTGTCGGCGGTCGGATCATCCGCCCGTGGAGCATCCCCGGCAGGCGCACGTCGGTCACGAAGTCCGCCGTGCTGAACACCTTGCCCCCGACGTCGCGCCGGGGCAGCGGCTTGCCCACCACCGTGTACTGGGAGGGTGCCTTGACGGCCGCCTGCCCCTTCACGTCCATGAAGTTGCCGACTTGCCTGTTCCACTCCACGGCGGACCGGAACGCCTTCCCGCCGATGAGCTCGGCATAGCTGACGCTTCTCGTGGGATCGTCCGTCGCCCGGACCACCCCGTCGACGACGGCGAGGCGCTCTCCGGGCATGCCGAGCGCTTGCGAGGCCGCTTCCACCAGGAGCCGGCGCGCCTCGGCCGCCGCGTTTCGTAGCGGACGGGCGCCGTGGGAGACGCCGAAGCTCCCCGACGCGCCCCCTTGGTTACAGGACGTCGCGGTGTCGCCCATGTGGACCGACACGCGCTCGACCGTCACGTCCAGCTCTTCCGCGACCACCTGGGCGATGGCGACCTCCAGGCTCTGGCCCATGTCCATCTTGCCGAAGAATGCCGACACGCGCCCGTCCGGGTGGACGGCGATCCACGAATCGAGCTCCCCGGGTACGAGCGGCCGACGTCCCGACGGGGCCCCGGTCTGGGCCGGCGCGACCCGGATCGGCCCGGGGAGGCCCGCGGAGACGACCAGCGCTCCCGCCAGCCGGAGCATCTCGCGTCGCGACAGGGCGAGCGTCGAGGTTCCGCTCAAGGCCGGCGCCTCACCCGAGCATGGCCTGCGTGCGCTTGATCGCGCGCAGGATGGCCACGTGAGTCCCGCACCGACACTTGAGGCCTGCCAGGGAACGCCGCAGCTCCTCGTCGGTGGCCTTCGGCGTCTTCCGCAGGACGGCGGCCGCCGTCATGATCCACCCGTTGATGCAGTAGCCGCACTGGGGCACCTGCTCGTCGACGTAGGCCTGCTGGAGTGGATGCGGCCTCTCGGGCGTCCCTAGGCCGCGCAGGGTTGTCACGGTCTTGCCTCGCGCCACCCCCACCGGAAGCGTGCAGGACCGGACCGGCTCGCCATCGAGGTGCACCGTGCAGGCCCCGCACTGGGCCAGCCCGCAGCCGAAGTGCGGGTTGTTGAGGCCCAGGTCGTCGCGGAGAGCATAGAGGAGCGGCACGGCGGGATCGGCCTGGACCGACACCGCTCGCCCGTCGAGCGTGAACCTGACCTCCGTCGGCGGCGTCATCCGGGGGGTGGGACCTCCTCCGCCGCTTCGGGCCTTTCCGCTTCGGGCGCCACGACCCGCGCTGCGTCGGTCCTTTCTCGAAACCTACACCCGTCGCCAGCCCCCGGCAACGTGCCCCCTTGACGGGCCCGATCCTCACCGGTAGGAGAGAGCCGAGGGAGGCGTGATGATCGACTACACCCAGTTCCAGGTCCTGACGTTCGACTGCTACGGGACGCTGATCGACTGGGAGACGGGCCTGATCGCGGCGATGCGCGCGCAGCTGGGCAGAGGAATCGCCAGCGTGAGGAACGAGGAGCTGCTGGCGGCATTCGCGGCGCTCGAGCACGACGCCGAGGTGCCCTACCGGCGGTACCGGGAGGTGCTCGGGACGTGTCTGCGGGGAATCGGGACACAGTTCCGCGTCCCGGTCGGCCCGTCGCAATCCACGGCCTTCGCGGAGTCGGTCGGGGACTGGCCAGCCTTTTCGGACTCATCGGCGGCCCTGCGGCAGCTCCAGCAGCGATTCCGACTGGCGGTCATCACGAACTGCGACGACGACCTGTTCGCCCGCTCCGAGAGGCGTCTCGGCGTCAAGTTCGATCCCGTGATCACCGCGGAGCAGGTCGGGAGCTACAAGCCGGATCTCCGGAACTTCCACGTAGCTCACGAGCGTATCGGTGGCCCGCGCGATCGGATCCTGCACGTGGCGCAGAGTCTCTACCACGATCACGTCCCCGCCAAGCGCCTCGGCCTGACCACGGTGTGGATCAACCGGCGCGCCGGCAAGGGGCCGGGTGACGGCGCCACGCCGGCCGCCAAGGCGACCCCCGACGCCGTGTTCCCGGACCTCGCCTCGTTCGCCGCCGCTGCGACCGCCACCTGACGTCGCCCCCCCCGGGCTCTCGGCGCCCGCTGCGCCTTCGGTCGGGCGCCGCCCCTAGCGGCGCCCGTCCCAGACGCCACCCAGAGGCCCAGCCACCGCCTTGCCCGGCCCCAGGGTCCCGCGCTCCCGCGCAAGCCCGAGGCACTCCGCCGCCGCCCGCGTCCCGGTCGCCAGCGTCACGGCGGGAGCCACGCCGGCGGCTGCGATGAGCTCCAGCGCGAGCGCCGTGCCCCCATGGCCGTAGCTGCCGCTGTCGGTGCCAAGAGCCACGCGGACGCCGGCGTCCAGCGCGAGGACCAGGCTTCGTCGATGGGCGTCGTCGAGGCTCCGCGCCTGCTTCTGCGCGCTGCCGCGGGTCGCGTGCCAGTGGTACACGGCGAGCGTCCGCACGTACCTAGTGCCCCGGCGCGCCATCTCCCCCACGCACGACTGGTCGAGCCAGACCCCGTGCTCGATCGTGTCGACGTCGGCGCGGACGGCGCGGAGGAGGCCGGGGCCGCCGTGGGCGTGGCACGCCACGGGCACGCCCGCCATGTGGGCCTCGTCGACAATCGCCTCGTCGCGGGACCGCGCGCGGCTATCGCGGTGTCGCTACACCGCGGCCCTCAGCGCCAGGCGACCCGGCATCCAGTGGATGACGCACCGATCGTTGGCAGACAAATCCTTCGGCCAGAGCACACCGTCCCGCGTCACGGTGAGGACGGCGAGCGCCTCCTTCAGGCGGTCGTCGGCGGGCGTGCCGGGTCCCACGACGAGGCGGAATCGCAGCAAATCGAGGGCCTCGCACGGCGGACCCAGAGGGACGGGGGGCGCAGGCCCGAGCGGGACGACCTCCGGCTGCGCGCCCAGCTCCCGCAGCACAGCGAGGAGCTCGTCCCGGCACGGGAGCCGGAGACGCTCCTCGCCGTGAACCCACCGCCAGAACGGCGCCAGGGGTGTCTGGGGTGGGTCCGCCACCGCGACCACCGCGGCGCGGCGCCGGGCGGTCGCGTCCAGCTTGGCGAGGAACGGCTCGATCGCCTGGATCCCGTAGGTCACGTGGGCCGCGAAGACGAGCGTCGCAGGCTCGACGACGGCCTCCTCCCAGCGCGCGGAGACCACCCGGACGTTGTCTACCTTGTGCTTCGCCAACTCCTGCTCGAGGACGGCCCGCATCGAAGGGGACGGCTCGACGGCCACCAAGGCTCGGCACCGGCGCGAGAGGGGGATGGCGATGCGCCCTCCGCCCGCACCCACGTCGATGACGTCGTCGTCGCGGCCGATGAACGCGGCGAGCGCGTCGGGGGTCGGGTCCACGCCTTGATCGCCGAGCGGACGGAAGTTCTTGGCCAGCGTCTGCCAGAAATCCGCGGGGACATCCGCGGTCGAGCGGACGCGCTCCGCCTGCTGCATCTCCTCGCGGACCATGCGGTCGTGGCGGGCTAGGGCGGACTCCGTCATCCCGCCCGCCGCGAGGTCCGACCTACAGGCTTTCGTCCTCCTGTCACAGACGTCGCCGTGGGCCGAACGGGTATCGGGAGCTCCTTCCCGCGCCGCCGTTCACCATCCGGCGCTCACCATACAACCGCGGCCGCTCACATGTCACTTCCCGAAGACGCGAGTGAAGAACTCCTTGATGGTCTGGCCGGAGAACTTCGCGCCCTCCACCACCGTGTGGCCGATCCCCTTGGCGGTGTCCTCCACACCGGGTCCGACCTGGCCATGACCGATCTCCTTGGCTCCGCGCTCCACTCGCTGGGTCGCGGCCTTGACGTTGGTTTCGTCAGCCGCGCGTGCCGGGCCAGCCAAGGCCAGTGCGACGGCCAAAAGGAACACCGTCGTGGCGCTCGCTGTCGCTCTCATGACGCCCCCCGTCCGGCGGTGGCCCACACCACGGCCAGTCACCTCACTCTCATCGAGGCAAGGTCCGTGCCGGAGCGGTCTCCGGCGAAATAGCCGATTCTGCGGGATTCCGCGGCACCGCTCGGGTGGACGCGATTCCAAGCGCTCCCGGGAGGCGGGCACTTTCTACACGGCTCCGAGAGGCCCGGCTGGTCGCGGCAGTCGCGGGAGGGGTCGCCTTGACAACTCCGCCGACGGTTCCTACTATCCGGACCAGGCTCGCTCGAACCGTGCGTCCACCTCTCGCCTCCTGAGGACAGAGCATGATTCCTGCTCCCTTCGAGTACCACCGTCCCACGTCCCTGGACGAGGCGGTCGCGCTGCTCGCTCGGCTCGGCGAGAGCGCCAAAATCCTCGCCGGCGGTCAGAGCCTGATCCCGCTCATGAAGCTCCGACTCGCCGGCCCCCGGCATGTCGTCGACATCAATCGGGTTCCGGGTCTCGACGGCATCGCCGAGAGGGATGGCAAGCTCGTCATCGGGGCTCTGGTCCGGGAGTCCGATCTTGAGGCGTCCGAGGTAGTCAGAGGGCGATTCCCCATCCTCGTCGACACGTGCAAGGTGATCGCCGACCCCCTGGTCCGCCACCTCGCCACCGTCGGCGGCAACCTGGCTCACGGTGACCCCGCCAACGACCACCCGGCGACGATGCTCGCCCTCGGCGCCGAGGTGGCCGCACGCGGGCCACGCGGCGAGCGGCGTATTCCCGTGGCTCAGCTCTTCACCGGCCCCTTGACCACGGCGCTCGCGGCAGCCGAGATCCTCACCGAGATCCGAATCCCCACGCCCCCGGCGCGGAGCGGCGGAGCGTACCTGAAGCTCGAGCGCAAGGTGGGCGACTTCGCCACCGCGGGGGTAGCCGTCCAGATCGCGCTCGACGCAGGTGGAGCCTGCGCCGCCGTGGGCATCGGGCTCACCAACGTCGGCGCGACACCGATCAAGGCGAGGCGGGCGGAGGCGCGGCTCCAGGGGCGGCACCCGGACGACGCGGCGGTTCGGGAGGCCGCGCGCCTGGCCGCCGAGGAGTCCGATCCCTCCGAAGACCTCCGCGGGTCGGTGGAATACAAGAAAGACCTGGTCAGGGTCCTCACGGACCGGGCGCTCCGCCGCGCCCTGGAACGCGCCACCGGAGGCCACTGAGCCGAGCAACAGCCCGCTCCGAGACCCCGTGCGCTCCGGCTCCCCCCCTTTCCCCCTCCGGGTGGGAACGGGGGGTTGGGGGGGATTTCGGGGGACCCGAACCTCGGGGGGCCCAAACAGACAGGAGGTCCCGAGCCCATGCGGGTGAACCTGACGATCAACGGTGAGCGGCGCGAGGCCGACGTGGAGCCTCGGCTCCTGCTCGTTCATCTTATCCGCGAGGTGCTTCGGCTCACCGGCACCCACATCGGCTGCGACACGACCCATTGCGGCGCCTGCACCGTTCTCCTCGACGGCCGGCCCGTGAAGTCGTGTACCCTGTTCGCCGTGCAGGCCGATGGCCGGTCCGTCATGACGGTCGAGGGGCTGGAGCAAGACGGCAAGCTCCATCCCGTCCAGGACGGCTTCATGCAGGAGCACGGCCTCCAATGCGGGTATTGCACGCCGGGGATGCTGATGACGAGCTACGCCCTCCTCCGGAGCCACCCGCAACCGAGCGAGGACGAGATCCGCCGGGCGATCTCGGGCAACCTGTGCCGCTGCACCGGCTACGTCAATATCGTCAAGTCGATCCAGCACGCGGCCGCCCGTCTGGCCGACGGAGGGGCATGATGGCACCGGAGGCGTCCCCCCGCACCTCGCCCGAAGTGGGCGGCATGGGTCATTCCATCAAGCGCAAGGAGGACCCACGCTTCATCCGGGGCCAGGGGACCTACGTGGACGACGTCTCCCTGCCCGGGATGCTCCACCTGGACATCGTCCGGAGCCCGTACGCCCACGCGAAGATCACGAAGATCGACACGGCCAAGGCGCTCGCCGTTCCGGGGGTGCTCGCGGTCATCACGGGTCACGACCTGGCCAAGTATAACCTCCACTGGATGCCGACTCTCATGTCGGACACCCAGATGGTTCTCCCGGTGGACAAGGTCATGTACCAGGCGCAGGAGGTGGCCGCGGTCCTCGCCACCGACCGGTACACCGCCGCCGACGGCGTCGACGCGGTCGAGGTCCAGTATGAGCCCCTGCCCGTCGTCGTGGACCCCCGGAAGGCGCTGGAGCCCGGCGCCCCCGTGCTCCGGACCGACAAGAAGGACAAGCGCGACAACCACATCTGGCACTGGGAGTGGGGCGACCGGGCGGCGACCGACCGGGCCTTCCGCGAGGCCGCCGTCACGGTCAAGGAGGACATCTACCTCCCCAGAATCCACGTGGCCTCGATCGAGACCTGTGGCTGCGTGGCCTCGTTCGACAAGGTCACGGGGAAGCTGACGGTCTGGATGACCACCCAGGCGCCGCACGTCATTCGCACGGTCTTCGCCCTGGTGGCGGGGCACGTGGGGCTCGAGGAGCACAAGATCCGGATCGTCTCCCCCGACATCGGCGGCGGCTTCGGGGGCAAGGTGCCGGTCTACCCGGGCTACGTGATCGCGGTCGCCGCGTCGGTCCTGACCGGCAAGCCGGTGAAATGGATCGAGGACCGGATGGAGAACCTGCAGGCCGACTCCTTCGCGCGCGACTACCACATCACCGCCGAGCTGGCCGCCACCAAGGACGGCAAGCTGACCGCGCTCCGCATCAAGACCCTGGCCGACCACGGTTATGCCGACGCCGCCGCCAACCCCTCGAAGTTCCCAGCCGGCCTCTTCCACATTTGCACCGGCTCCTACGACTTGAAAGCGGCCCACGTCGAGGTGGATGGGGCCTACACCAACAAGCCGCCCGGGGGGATCGCCTACCGCTGCTCCTTCCGGGTGACAGAGGCAGTCCACACGATCGAGCGGATGGCCGACCTCATGGCCCACCAGCTGGGCATGGACCCCGCGGAGTTCCGCCTGAAGAACTTCGTCCAGCCCGAGCAGTTTCCGTACAAGTCGGCGCTGGGCTGGGAGTACGACAGCGGGAACTACGCCGGCGCCCTCCGCAAGGCCATGGATCGGGTGGGATACGGCGTCCTGCGTCGCGAGCAGGCTGAGAAGCGCGCCCGCGGCGAGCTGATGGGGATCGGGATCTCGAGCTTCACCGAGATCGTCGGCGCGGGGCCGTCCAAGCACTTCGACATTCTCGGCCTCAAGATGTTCGACAGCTGCGAGATCCGCATCCACCCGACCGGCCGGGCCATCGCCCGCTTCGGGACCAAGTCCCAGGGCCAGGGTCACGAGACGACCTACGCCCAGATCCTGGCCGAGGAGCTCGGCATCCCGGCCGCCCACATCCAGGTGGAAGAGGGCGACACCGACACTGCGCCCTACGGCCTCGGGACCTATGCCAGCCGGTCCACTCCGGTGGCGGGCGCCGCGGCTGCGGTGGCCGCCCGGAAGATCCGGGACAAGGCCCGCCAGATCGCCGCCCACCTCCTGGAGGCCGCGCCCGAGGACCTGGTGTGGGAGCCGGGGAAGTTCTCGGTCAAGGGCGCTCCCGGCCGGTCCAAGACGATCCAGGAGATTGCCTTCGCCGCCTACACCAACCATCCCCAGGGAATGGAGGCCGGCCTGGAGGCCGTCTCCTACTACGACCCGCCGAACCTCACCTACCCGTTCGGGAGCTACATCGCGGTCGTGGACATCGACAAGGGCACGGGCGAGGTCAAGGTGCGGCGCTTCGTCGCCGTGGACGACTGCGGCAACATCATCAACCCCATGATCGTCGACGGCCAGATCCACGGCGGCCTGACGATGGGGCTCGCTCCCGCGCTCTACGAGGAGATCTCCTACGACGACGCGGGCAACGTGCGGGGCGGGAGCTTCGTCGACTACCTGCTCCCGACCGCGGTCGAGACGCCGAGGTGGGAGACCGACAAGACAGTCACGCCGTCCCCGCACCACCCGCTCGGGGCCAAGGGCGTCGGCGAGTCGGCCACCGTGGGGGCGCCGGCGGCGATCGCCAACGCGGTCGTCGACGCCCTCTGGCACCTGGGCGTGCGCCACGTCGACATTCCGATCACGCCGGCGAAGGTCTGGAAGCTCCTCCGCACGCACGGCGTGTCGGAGTAGGAACCCGCGACGCGAAGCGGCCCGTGGGCCCCCTTTCGTTGGTGGAGGTCGACCGGGTCGACATCCTCACCCTGCTCGACCTGTCGCTCGACCTCCTGATGGTGGGGAGCGACACGGTGCGGCGCGTCGACATGGCAGGAACGCTCGGAGAAGGACGATCGACCCTCCGGGCGGAGCACGGCTTCTCCTCTCTGGTCTCGGTCGTTCGAAGTGACCGCCGGACCTCGTTTCTCTTCGACGCGGGGCTGACCCCGGACGGACTCCTCCACAACATGGACGTGCTGGAGGTGCGGCCGGCCGACCTCTCGGCCATCGTCCTGAGCCACGGCCACGCCGACCACGTGGCCGGCCTCATGGGGTTTCTCTCGCGGACCGGACGCCGGAGGCTCCCAATGGTGCTGCACCCCGATGCCTTCCTGCGCCGGAAGATCGCGCTTCCCGACGGACGGGAGCTCCTGCTCCCGCCCCCGGACCGTCACGGGATCGAGCAGGAAGGCGTGGAGATCCTGGAGGAGCGGGGCGCCTCCCTGCTGCTCGGGGGCCTGGCGCTCGTCACCGGCCAGGTGGGGCGTACGACGGATTTCGAGACGGGATTCTCGGCTCACTTCGCGCAGCTCGATGGAGCGTGGAAGCCGGATCCGCTGATCCACGACGACCAGGCCGTGGTGATGCACGTCCGGGGGAAGGGACTGGTCGTTCTGTCCGGGTGCGGCCACGCGGGAATCATCAACGTCCTGCGCCACGCGACGGCCCTGACGGGTGTCGAGCGGATCCACGCCGTCCTGGGCGGCTTTCACCTCACGGGGCGGCTGTTCGAGCCGCGGATCGCGCCGACGGTCGCGGCTCTCCAGGCGATGCGGCCCCGGCTGATCGTGCCCTCTCACTGCACGGGCTGGAGAGCCGTCCACGAGATCGCGCGAGCCCTCCCCGACGCCTTCGTGCCCAACAGCGTGGGCACCACGTTCCTGATCGAGGCGGCCTGATCGTGGCGGATGAGGGGCTCCTGGGGCTCGCCCACGACCTGGCCCGGCGGGGGAAGCCCTTCGCCCTGGCCACAGTGGTGCGCTGCGAGCGCCCGACGTCGGCCAAGCCCGGCGCCCGGGCGCTCATCCGCGAGGGTGGCGCGATCACCGGCTGGATCGGCGGCAGCTGCGCCGAGCCCCTCGTCGTCAAGGAAGCCCTCGACGCCCTCCAAGACGGCCAGCCTCGGCTCCTGAGCCTCGTCGGCCAAGGCGCGACGACCCGTCTCGGCAGCCGCGAGGGAGTCCGGGAGTACAGCATGAGCTGTCACAGCGGGGGCACGCTCGAAATCTATGTGGAGCCGGTCCTGCCTCGCCCCGAGCTGGTCGCTGTGGGGAGTGGCCCGGTGGTCGAGACGCTGACCCGGCTGGCCGCCGCCGCCGGCTTCCGCACGACCGTCGTCGATCGCGAAGCACGCGGGGTAGGGCGTCCGCGAACGGAGGGCTGCGACGAGGAAGCGCGCGCTCAGCCGGTCGCCGATCGTCAGGTGGACGACCTCGACCGCGTCACCCTGACTCCCCAGACCGCGGTCGTCATCGCCACCCACGGCCGCTTCGACGAGGAGGCGCTCGAGCGGGCGCTCGGGAGCGAGGCGAGCTACGTGAGCCTGGTCGCCAGTCCGAAGCGGGCGCAGGCTGTCCGGGAGCTTCTCCACACGCGCGGTGTCCCGGAGGAGCGGCTGCGGCGGCTCAAAGCCCCGGCTGGGATCGACCTGGGCGCCATCACGCCCGCGGAGATCGCCGTCAGCATCCTCGCCGAGGTGGTCCAATGGCGTCGCCGCCCCGGTCCCGCCGCGCCGCTCCGTGGGCGTCCCTCAGCGGAGGTGCCGATCGAGGCGCGTGACCCCGTCTGTGGCATGACGGTGGCGGTCGCCACCGCCAGTCATCGCCGCGACACGGCCGACGGCCCGGTCTACTTCTGCTCGGCCGGCTGCCAGCAGGCCTACGATCGCGATCCCAGCCGGTACTCGATCGCAGAGCCGACGTAGCTCGGGCCACCGACGTTGACCCGGTGCGCCGCGCGGCTCAGCGCCCGCCCGCGAGCGGGTCGTGCCTTGATGAGGCCTCCCTCCGCCTGGATCGCCATCGGTCTCCTGGCGCTCGCGGCGGGGACGGCCTACCTGCCCGATCTCGGCCACGGGTTTATCAAGGACGACTTCGGCTGGATCACGACGAGCCGGGTCACGCGTCCGGCCGACCTCGTGTCGATGCTCCGCCGGAGTGTCGGCTTCTATCGTCCATTCGTCGCCGCGACGTTCGCGGCGGACTACGCACTGTTCGGCCCCGAGCCGTACGCCTACGGGTGGACCAACCTCGCCGTCTTCCTGATGGCGGTCGGATCGCTCATGCGCCTCGCTGTCCGCCTAGGGATGAGCGTCGGCGTCGGCATCCTCGTTGGCGCGCTGTGGGCGTTCAACTTCCACGGCGTGAACATGGCGCTCCTGTGGATCAGCGGCCGCACCACCCTGGTACTCACGGCCTGCGCCCTGGCCGCCGCGCTCGCCGTCGTCGCGCGACGGCGCCGGGCCGCGGGCGCGTGGACGCTGCTCGCCCTTCTATCGAAAGAGGAGGCCGTGGCCCTGCCAGTGATCCTCGGAGCGTGGACGTGGGGCCTGCCCCGAAGCACGGTCGGCGCGGCCGGGGCGCTCCGGTTTCGCCGACTGGCGGCCGAACTGTGGCCGCTGGTCGCCGCTCTGGGCGTGTATGCCCTGCTGCGGTTCCAGACCGACGCCTACCTCCCGTGGCGGGGGCCCGACTACTATCGGATGACGCTCGAACCGCGCATCATCGGTCGCAATCTCCTCGAATACGTCGATCGCTCCAGCACCCTCCCGCTGCTCGTCGTGACGCTTTCGTGCGTCGTCGGTGGCCGCTGGCCGCGGGTCGGGCCGCGAGAGCGGCGCGTCGTGGTCCTTGGGAGTATCTGGCTAATCGGAGGGTTCACCCTCACGCTCTTCCTGCCGGTCCGGTCGAGTTTGTACGTGGTGTTCCCCTCGGTCGGGGCAGCGCTGATGGCGGGGGCGATCATCGCCCCCCTCGAAGCGGATCTGCGCACGCGCGGCCGGGGAGCGGTCGTCTGGCTGGCCCTGCTGCTGCCCCTCCTGTGTTTTCCCATCTACCGGGCCCGCAATGTGCGCTGGCGGGAGCTGGCCGATCTGTCGACGGCCGCCTTGGCCGCGATGACGACCGCCGCCCGGGACCTAGCCGAGGGAGACGGCATCCTGCTGCTGGACGACCGGACCAGCCGGGCCAATCTGGCCGGTGCCTTCGGCGTCGCCGCCGAGGAGGCTCTGGCCCTAGTGACCGGACGCAGGCTTCGGGTGTGGATCGAGCCCCCAGTCCCCCACGCGGAGCTGGCCGGCCTGCGTCCCCTGGAGAGGGGAGAGACCAGGGTGACCCTCCGGCTTCAGGAGGGGCGGCTCGTCCGGGAAGCACCCGGGTCGCCTTGACACGTCGGGACGCCACTCCCAATGATACTCGCCGTCCGGACGGCGACGTGCCCAACGGACCCGGCGGGCGGTCGCGCCGCCCAGAGCGCTGACTCCGCTGACCTGGAATTCGGACTCCAAGGCGGCCGGAGCCATGCGGGTGGGGCCTGCTCCACTACGCGCTCGAGCTTCCCGACCCGGCGGCGGCGGACCGGTTCGATCGGACCTTCGGGCTCAGGGATTTGGTGTGACGCTCCCCGTGCGGCATGCGTGACCGCGTGGCGGTGGTGACGGGGGGCGCCTCGGGTATCGGCCGAGCGACCGTCGGTCGCCTCGCGGCCGACGGCGTCCGGGTCGTGCTTCTAGACAACGCGGAGGCCGAGCCGCCGGAGGCGCAGGCCATGACGGCCGCGGACCGTCGGGTCTGGGCCCTCCGGGCCGACGTCGCCGACCCGGCCGCGGTCGGGGCGGCGTTCGAGGCGGTCGTCGCCCGGGAAGGGCGCCTCGACGTGCTGGTGAACGCCGCCGGGATCGGGACTCTCCGCCCGGTCACGATCGACCAGGCGACGGTGGAGGAGTGGACGCGGCTCTGCGCCGTGAACCTGACGGGGACCCTCCTCTGCTGCCGGGCCGCCATCCCCCCGATGCGGGCGGGCGGAGGGGGCGCGATCGTGAACATCGCCTCCGAGCTCGGGCTGGTGGGGGCTCCGCGCAGCGCCCTCTACGGGGCGACCAAGGGCGCCGTGATCCAGCTGACGCGAGCCCTCGCCGTCGACCACGCGACCGACCGCATCCGGGTCAACTGCGTCTGCCCCGGCCCCGTGGACACGCCGCTCCTCCGCCGGTCGATCGCGCGAGCCCCGAACCCGGAGGCCAAGCTCCGCCAGGAGGTCGACTCGACGCTCCTCGGTCGGCTCGGCACGCCCGAGGAGATCGCGAGCCTGATCCGGTTCCTCGTCTCGGACGAGGCGTCGTTCATGACCGGGTCGATCGTGGTCGCCGACGGCGGCGTCACCGCCCGCTAGCCCGAAGTTCCCCCTGGTTGTAGACGTAAATCCGCGATTGCCCGTCACGTTTCGCCCGCGAGGCAGTGACGGTACTGACTACACGCGCGGCGACACGCCGAGCAATTCGAAGGCTCGCTGCTGGAGCGGGGTGGGGGTCGCGAGCATCTCGAAGTCGGGAAGGCCCGGGGCTGTGGGCTGCACGCGATTCCGGGTGAGCGTCGCCAGGTCGGCCAACAGGGTCGGGAAGCTGTGCACCGGGGCCCCCGCCCCCGTGCGCTTGGTCAACGCCTTGGCCTTGGCCCGGGGTGAGCGCTGGGCGGGCGCCACCACCGAGCGGCGCCGGGCC
>Ga0306920_100007499_pt1 | contig 14388 bp, 10 predicted proteins | sample flu12Cox44000170_FD_204666 | JGI IMG/M metagenome (GOLD analysis project Ga0306920, IMG submission 204666) | Lab enrichment of tropical soil microbial communities from Luquillo Experimental Forest, Puerto Rico - flux4day.12C.oxic.44.000.170 (v2)... | ecosystem: Environmental > Terrestrial >...
GGGCCCGACTCGCGGCGTTCCTTCGCCGGATCGGTGAAGTCGCGGCTGAACGAGTGGTCAGCGCGTACAAAATGATCGGTGAGGGCGAACTGGTCGGACGCCGTGCCGCGCAGGCCGACCACGTTCCAGATGTCGGTCCACTTCACGTCGCGCGACGGCACCAGCATGACCCGTTCGACCGGCCTGCCATTGGCGCCGAGCTTGGGCTTGCCGTCGGCCTGGAAGATCGGCGCGTGGCAGCCGAGCCAGGTCGCGTGGCGGCCGCCTGAGGCGAAGGCCCAGGTGCCGGTCACGCGGAAGCCGCCCTCGGCCTCGACAGCGCGCGCCTTGGGGCCAGGGCCCCAGGCCAGCACCGAGCGGGCATCGTCGAACATCTCGTGCGCCACCGCGGGCTCGAGATAGGCCGCCGTCATGGCGCAGCCGCCGGCCTGGCTCAGGCACCAGGCGGTCGAAGCGTCGCCGCGGGCGATGGTTTCGATGACATGGAAGAAGGTGACGGGATCGGTCTCGTCGCCCTTGATGGAGCGCGGCAGCAGCAGGCGAAACAGCCGCGCCTCGTGCAGCTTGTCGAGCAGGGCCGGGGCGATGCGGCGGCCGTCCTCGATCTCGTCGGATGCCGCTTCGACGACCGGCCGCAGCTTCTCGGCGCGCGAGATCACGGCCGGATCGCCGGCCAGCTCGGCGGAAGTCGGGATCAGCGTGTCCAAAGCTCTTGCTCTCCCTGGTCAGTCGGCGGCGGCCAATTCGCGGTCGATCTGCTGCATCGACTTGCCCTTGGTCTCCAGCCCGAAGAAATAATAGACCACGCCGGCCATCAGGAACCAGCTGCCGAGATAGAGGAAGGCGGTCGGGAACTGCGGCAGCGGCACGTCGGGCTTGAGGTAGTTGCTCGACCCCACGATGACGGCGAGGCCTGCCGGGCCGAGGATCTTGCCGATGCCGCCGAAACCGTAGGCCGAGCCCATACCTGTGGTCTTGAGATGCGAGGGCCAGACTTCGGCGGCGTAGGGCCCGACGATGGCGAAGCCGCCATCGACGAAGAACATCGCCGCCGCCAGGATCAGCCAGAAGGCCGACAGGCCGAAGATCATGGCATTGTAGTTGTAGCCCGCCGTGATGATCAGGATGCCGGCGCCGAACCCCAAGAGTCCGCCGCAGTTGCGCCGGCCGATGCGCTCGCTGAGCCAGGCGAACGACAGCCGGCCGATGAAGCCAGTCACCGACAGCAGGATCATCATCTTGGCGGCTTCCTGCGGAGTCACCTTGAGGAGCAGCACGAACAGCGCCGGCGCCCACAGCGCCACGCCATAGGCGCCGGTCTGCGCCCCGGCATTGCCGAGCCACGAGACGAGCAGGCTGCGCGGATACTTGAACAGCTCGAACCAGCTGGCCGTCGGCGCCTCGGCCGGGGCGCCGGCCGGCAGCGGCAGGCTGTCAGGTTTGACCTGGAGCGCCCAGGCGAGCGAGTTGCGCGCCTCCTCCATACGCCCCTGGCGGGCCAGCCAATGCGGCGATTCGGGTACCCACACGCGGATCAGGAGCACGATCGCCGCCGGCAACAGGCCGATGGCGAACAGGAGCCGCCATTGATCGGCGCCCATGAAGGCTGCGAGCACGGCACCCATGCCGACGCCGAGCGGAATGACCGCCGTCACCAGGCCGCCGATGAAGCCGCGCTTGGACGACGGCATGAACTCCTGCACCAGCGGCAGGTCGACGCAATAGAGGCCGCCGACGCCGAGGCCGACGAAGAAGCGCATGATGGTGAGGTAGATCCAGCCGTTGTCCGGCGTGAAATAGAGCAGGCCGGTGGCGATCGAGAAGTTCAGCACGGTGCCGATGAACACCGCCTTCCGCCCGATGCGGTCGGCGATCCAGCCCCAGACATAGGCGCCGATGATGGCGCCGACGCCGGACGACAGGAGCACGATGGCCGACTGGCCGAAGGTCAGTTTCCACGGTCCGATGATGAAGGCCAGCACGTAACCGATCAGGAAGTAGTCGAAGAATTCGAGCGCATCGCCGATCACCGCCGCGGCGATGATCTTCTTCTGGTTGCCGGTCAAACGCGTCTGACGATCGAGAACATCGAACATGGGCGTTCCTCCAAGTGCTTCTTGTGAGCACCTGTAGAAACGCTACGCTCTCGCTGCTTCGGACGCCAACCGCCCGGTTTGCCCGTCGAAACTCGTTGTTTTCAGGGGGGAACGCCATGCACTGGACCGACCGCCGCAAGCGCTTCCGCGCTGTCCTCGCAGGCGAGCGCTGCGTCCATCCCGGCTCGGTGTTCGATCCGATCTCGGCCCGCATCGCCGAGGATCTCGGCTTCGAGATCGGCATGTTCGCGGGCTCGACGGCCTCGCTCACCGTGCTGGGTGCGCCCGACCTGATCGTGCTCACCTTGAGCGAGTTCGCGGGCCAGGCCTATCGCATCAACCGCGCCGGTGGACTGCCGCTCCTGGTCGATGCCGACCACGGCTACGGCAATGCGCTCAATGTGAAGCGCACGATCGAGGAGCTCGAGACGGCGGGCGTGGCGGGGCTCAGCATCGAGGACACCGACCTGCCGACGCCGTTCGGCACCGCCAAGCCCCGGCTCACCACCCTCGAAGAGGGCGTCGGCAAGATGAAGGCCGCGCTCGCCGGCCGACAGGACCCACTGCTGTGCATCGCCGGCCGCACCAGCGCGATCCAGATCGCTGGCCTCGACGATGCCATCGCGCGCGGCAAGGCCTACGAGCAGGTGGGCGTCGATGCGCTGTTCTTCGTTGGCGTCAGGACGCGCGCCGAGCTCGATGCGCTATCGGCTGCGACCAAGGTGCCGATCATCCTGGGTGGCGCCACGCCCGAGCTCACCGACCGTGACTATCTCGCGAGCCGCCGCGTGCGCATCGCACTGCAGGGCCATCATCCGTTCGCCGCCGCGGTGAAGGCCATCCACGACACGTTGAAGGCCCTGCGCGAGGGCACGCCGCCCGCCAAGCTCACCGGCGTGGCCGATGCCGCGCTGATGAAGCGCGTCACGCGCGAGGGCGACTACGCGAGTTGGACGAAGGAGTTCTTGGGCGGCTGACGCTCTGCGTGCTGAGTACGCTCTGAGCGCCGGCTGGGGGCGGGCCGTGCCGAGTCGGCACCGAGGTGATCGTCGTTCGTCGGACGATCAGGGCCGTGGTCAGGATCCGACGCACGGCGGCATCATGTCCGGGGTTGAGCTTATCAGGGACAGGCTTTTCCATGGCGGCACCCTAGAATGCTCGCCGCCTGTATAGCGCGGTCGGCGCCGTTTGTGGACTCAGCCTGTCGGGACCAAGGTCACATCCACCCCATAGGAGTGCGAGTCGCCGCCCAGGATCACGCCACGCAGCGGGCTGACATCGGAGAAATCGCGGCCCCAGGCGACGGCGACATGGTCCTGGCTCGCGATCAAATCGTTGGTCGGGTCGAGATGGACCCAGCCGGCTTGCGGGCCGCACCATAGCGCCGCCCAGGCATGGCTGGCGTCGCTGCCGCGCAGCGCCACTTCCTCCTTGGAATGGACGGTACGGAGGTAGCCCGAGACGTAGCCGGCGGCGAGGCCATGGGCGCGCAGCGCCGCCACCATGACATGGGCGAAGTCCTGACAGACACCGGCCTTGCCCTCGAACACCTCGTGCAGCGGCGTCGAGATGTCGGTGGCGCCGGGATGGTATTCGAAATCGGCCTTGATGCGCTTCTTGAGCTCGCTCGCCGCCTCGAGGATCGGCCGGCCGGGGGTGAAGGACTTGGCGCCGTAATCGCGCAGCGCCGGATCGAACGGCACCAGGGGCGAATCGTACACGAACTCGCTGGCCGTAATCGGGTCGGGGAAGCCGCCGCCATACAGTATCGCGCGCACGTCCTCCCATTTCGGAGTCTGGCTGGACGGTGGCGGATCGGGGAAATGCACGTCGACCTCGGCACGCACTTCGATCTCGAAGCGCTGGTGCGGCTTGTCGATGCGGTAGATGTCGATGTGGTTGCCGAAATGGTCGATGTGCTGCGCAGCCATCGCCGGCTCGGGCGCTGTGGCGATGCTGATCGAGCTCACCTTCTGTCCTGGGAACTCGCGCGCCCGCAGATGGGCGATGTGATGCGCGCTGTCGACGCTCGCGGCATAGCTGTACGAGGTGCGGTGCGAGAGCAGGTATTTCATCTCATCGACCCACCGACGGCCTGCGCTGCCGGCACGTGGCTGAAATAGGCGCGGGTGATCGCTTCGCTCAGCGCCTCGAGGCGCTCTTGGCCCTCGTTCGCCACATCGCGCAGCAGGGCAAGCGCCAAACCCTCGTGCCGCCAGCTCTTCTCCTCGCCGCCGAACTGGCGCACCACCTCCTGCAGGTCGCTCTCGAAGGACTCGGGCAGCGGTGGCACGTAGGCGCCGGAGGCCTGGCCCAGCCGCTCGAGGTGGCTGCTGATCGAGCGCAGCTGGAAAGCAAACGCGCGCGGGTTGCTATCGTCGAGCACCACCAGATCGAGCACCGGCGCCGGCTGCAGCTGGCCGAGATAGCGCCAGCGGTAGCTGATGGTGCTGTCGCACAATTCCAGCGCAATGCGCATGGCGGCGTCCCAGTCGATCGGCGAGTGATCGAACGGCCCCAACGCCGAGGCGAGTACGAACTGTGCCCGCTCGATGCGCCGGCCGAGATCGAGGAACAGCCAGCCAGTGCCGCGCGTCATGTTCTCTTGAGCAAGACCGGAAAGCGTGGCGACAAAGCGCACGATGTCGTCGAGTGCCGCGAGCAGCGGATCGAGGTTGCCGCGCGAGGCGAGCAGGCGATGGCGCAGATCGATCATCTGTGGGCCGGCAACGGCGGCCATGTCGGCCGAGAAGCGGTCGCGCAATGTCGCCGTGAGGCGCTGGATGGCGTCGAGCACCGAGAAGAGCCCGCGCTTCTCCGACGCGACCGCAGCCAAACCTTGCTGGAAGGCGGCGCTCTCCGGCATCGACAGTGCCGCCGAGCTCGGCATCAGGTTGGCGCGGTCGAGCAGGCGGGCGAGCAGGCGGAGCTCGACGGCATCGCGCGGGCCGATCACGCCCTGTGCCACTCGCGTCACGGCGGTGCGCAACAGGCGCGCATCGTTGTCCAGCCGCTCGATGTAGCGGCCGAGCCAGTAGAGGTTGTCGGCGACGCGGCTCTGCAGTTCAGCGCCGCCGCGATCGACGGCGAGTTGGTGGAAGCGCCGGCTGGGCGGGATCTGCACGTCGGTCGCGTCCTCGGTCAGCACCCAGACATCCTTCAGCGTGCCGTTCAGCCGTCCTGTCCCGGCGAGGGGATTGTCGCCCGTCGGTTCGTGCGCCAGCCCACCCGGCAGCACACGATAGCCGTAGCCGTCGGCAACGACGAAACAGCGCAGTACCATGGTGGCGGGCTCGAGCCCGCCTTTGCCGTCCCATTTAGGGCTGAGCGAGGGCACGACGGGATATTGTGCGACGAACTGGCCGGGTTGGCTGGCGATACGCTGCTCCAGCGCCTTGCGTGCGGCGGGGTCGAGCTTGGCGATATCGATCGGCTCGCGATCCTGGCCAAGGCAGGGCCGCACGATCATCGAGCCGAGCTGGGACATCGCGAAGGCATAGGCCGGGGGCTCGCCCAGCCACCACACGTCGAGCGAAGGGAGTTCGAGCTTCTGGTTGAGCAGGCGCTTGCACAGCCGCTCGAGGAACGGCATCAGCGCCGGCGTTTCGACCAGGCCTGAGCCGAGCGCATTGGCGAGCGCGATCCTGACGGAGCGCGTGGTCTCGACCAGGCCGGTGACACCGAGGGCCGAGTCGGCGCGCAGTTCCAGGGGATCGGCGAAAGAACTGTCGAGGCGGCGCAGCAGCATGTGCACGGGCCGCAGGCCCGCCAGCGTCTTGATCGACACCGCGCCGTCGCGCGCCACCAGGTCGCCGCCTTCGACCAGCGGCACGCCGAGCGTGCGCGAGAGATAGACGTGCTCGAAGTAGGTCGAGGACAGCGAACCCGGCGTCAGCACCGCCATGTTGGGATTGGCCACTTCAGTCGGCGCCATGGCCGCGAGCGAATCGTGCCAGCGATCGACGAATGGCCTGAGATGCCGGACCGGAATGGAACGGAAGGCCTCGGGCAGGCTGCGCGCCAGCACGCGGCGGATCTCCAGCGCATAGCCGATGCCAGCCGGCACTTCGGTGTGGTCGGCGAGCACGTACCAGCGGCCGTCGCCTTGTCGCACCAGGTCGACGGCGTATTGCGCCAGGGGATGGGATGGCGCCACGCCGTCGGTGACGCGGCAGGCGCGCAGGAAATGTCGGTTGGCGTGCACCAGCATCGGCGGCACGAGCTTCTCGGCCAGAAGCTTCTGCGGGCCATAGAGGTCGGCCAGCACGCCGCCGAGCAGGGTGGCGCGCTGGATCAGGCCAGCCTCGATCGAGGCCCATTCATCAGGCGTGACGACAAAAGGCAGCGGGTCGAACGACCAACCGGGGGTGCCGCGATCGTCGAGCAGGTTGACGGTGGCGCCGGATTCGGCGAGCTGCCGGCGCGCGCTTTCGACGCGCTCGCTCAGTCCGCCGCCCGGGAGGGCACGGATGATGCTGAGGATGCCTTGCCAGTGGTAGCGGATCGACTTCTGGCCGGTGACCAGCTCGTCGTAGGCGCTTGCCGGCGATGGGGAGAGGCCGCGCAACGACTCCATGGGTCCGCGGAAGGAGGAACTGGACTGGGACAGAGAATCGCATGCCGTTAGCGCTGGGTCCACCACCGCCACCTTGCGGTTCGGGCTGCCAGCCGGTAGAGAGCCTGCCTCGTGATGCAGGGGCAAGTAGCAGGGGCGGCGCGCAATATCTGGCGCGCCACGGCACTGGTGGCGGCGTTTGCCGTAGGCGCCGCGCTGTTGCCGTCCGCGTCCTGGGTTTGCGCGTGGGCCGTATTGCTGGGGCTCGCCGGCGTTGTGCTGCTGCCCGACAACCGCTGGCGCACCGGCTCGTTGCTGGCAGCGGCGGTCGCCATCGCGGTCGGATTGCTCAATGCCTTTGCCGGCGTCTTGGCATCGGCGCCGGTCGGCGTCGGTGTCGTGCATACCACCGACCCTAAGGAGTGGATCCCGCCCGAGCCTGTCCTCGGCTATCGCCTGTTGCCCAACATCACGGTGGTCGAGACGGCGACGCGCGGCAGCGAGACGGTGTATCGTGTCACCTATACCTCGACCGCCGACGGCACACGCACGACGGTGCCGGCTCCGCCGGGCGCCGACACCTATATATTCACGGGTTCGTCCTTCATCTTTGGCCAGGGTCTGCCCGACGACGAGACGCTGCCGTCGCAGTTCGCCCACCTCAACGGCGACAAGGTCCGCACGGTTAACCTCTCACTGCCGGGCTATGGCGTGAACCATATGGTGCGCGCGTTCGAGGCGGGCCTGTTCGATCGCTACAAGGCCGACGGAAAGGTCAAAGCGGTCATCACCTGGATCACGCCCGCGCAGCTCCAATGGGTGACCGGTGACGATGAGTGGCTGCTCCATTCGCCGCGCTACGTGCTCGACGACGGCGTGCCGCGCTACACCGGCAGCTTTCTCCGCAATCGGCTGATCAATCCGATTGCCGGCGCCAGCTATCTCACCTGCAAGTACTTCGCCTTCGCTCGCCAGATCGGCGAGGCGCAGCGCCAAGCCGAGCAGGCTGATCTTTTTGTCGCCCTGATGGTGCGCCTGCAGCAGCTTGCCCGGGAACGGTTGGGCGCGCCGCTCTACATCATCTACTCCTGGCCCGACGACTATTCGCGCCCGGAGGACAACGTCTCGCCCAACGATCATTCGCCCCTGGTGAAGGTGCTCGACCGGTTGCGGCAGGCCCGCATCCCGATGATCTCTGCCGATGAACTGACGCGCGGCTATCCCGTGAACGATATCGTGATCCCTTACGAGGGCCACCCGACCGCACTCGCCACGCGCCTCGTCGCTGCCGGGCTGAAACGGCGGCTGACGAATGACGGTTATCTGAACTAAATCCTAGGCGCGCCGGAGGTCGAGCGTCAGCGGATGCTCGGGATTGTCGACCGGCTTGGGAAGCGGCGCCTGTCCCGCGGTATGGCCGATCGGGAAGAAGCGGGCGCGCCGGCGCGCCTCGGCCTCGTTGGCGTTGACCGGCATGCGGTCGTAGTTGCGTCCGCCGGGATGGCCGACGTGGTAGGTGCAGCCGCCGAGCGACCGGCCGTTCCATTCATCGTGGATGTCGAAGGTGAGCGGCGCATGCACGCCGATCGTCGGATGAAGCGAATTGGCCGCAGCCCACGCGCGATAGCGCACGCCCGCGACGTACTCACCCGGCACCCCGGTTGCGCGCAGCGGCAGGCGATAGCCGTTGCAGGCGATGACGTGGCGCGCGTCGTTCAGCCCCTCGACCTTGACCTGCAGGCGCTCGACCGAGCTGTCGACGTAACGCACGGTGCCGCCGCCGCCCGGCTCCTCGCCCAGCACGTGCCAGGGTTCCAGCGCATGGCGTAGCTCGAGCTCGATGCCGCGCTGCGCCATCGTGCCGATCTGCGGGAAGCGGAACTCGAAATGCGGTGCGAACCAGCCGGGCTGGAAGCGATAGCCGGCGGCGGCGAGATCGTCGAGCACGTCGGAGAAGTCCTGCCATACGAAGTGTGGCAGCATGAAATCATCGTGCAGGCGGGTGCCCCAGCGGCTCAGCCGCTTCTCGTAAGGCCGGTCCCAGAACGCCGTAACCAGGCCACGCAGTACCGCCTGCTGGGCCACGCTCATGCGCCAGTGCGGCGGCATCTCGAAGGCGCGCAGCTCGAGAAGACCGCGCCGGCCGGCGGCGCTGTCGGGCGTGAACAGCTTGTCGATGCAGAACTCGGTGCGATGCGTATTGCCGGTCGAGTCGACCAGGATGTTGCGGAAGATGCGATCGACCAGCCAGGGCGGCGTCTGCCGGCCGGCTTCGATCTGGCGGAAGGCGATCTCCAGCTCGTGCAGGGCGTCGTTGCGCGCCTCGTCGATGCGTGGATGCTGGCTGGTCGGGCCGATGAACAGGCCCGAGAAGAGGTAGGAGAGCGACGGGTGATTGTGCCAGTATCCCAGCAGGCTCTTCAGCAGATCCGGCCGCTGTAGCAGCGGCGATTCGGCGGCCGACGGGCCGCCCAGGGTCACATGGTTGCCGCCGCCGGTGCCGGTGTGACGGCCGTCGATCATGAATTTCTGCGCGCCGAGCCGAGTGCTGCGCGCCTCGTCGTAGACGATCTCGGTCTTGTGCACGAGCTCGCGCCAATCGGCCGACGGGTGGATATTGACCTCGATCACGCCGGGATCTGGCGTGACGCTGAAGCTCTGCAAGCGGGCGTCGCCGCCCGGCGGCGGATAACCTTCGATGAAGACCGGCTGACCGAGCTCCTCGGCGGTGTCCTCGATCGCCGTGACGAGCTCGAGATAGTCCTCGGTGCGCTCGACCGGTGGCATGAAAACGTGGAGATGGCCGTCGCGCGGCTCGAAGGAGATGGCGGTGCGCACGATCCCCGCCGGCGACGAACCCACGGCGGGGCGGTTGCCATTGTCGGGCGCCAGGGCCCGCCTCCAGGCTTCGCGGCGCGCCGCCTCGTCGCCGCGGCCGTTGGCATCGGCTGGAGGGCGTTGGTCTTGCCGACGCAGCACCGGCGCGCGGCGGAAGGCATCGATCGGCGGCAGGGCCGGATGGCTGATCATGGGATCGGGCTCGGCGATGAAGCCCACGTCCATCGGTGCGGCCCACGGCAGCGAGTCGAGCGGTAGGCGGTAGCCGAGCGGCGAATCGCCCGGGATCAAGTAGCACTTCTCGGAGCGCAGGAACCACGGCCCGCTGCGCCAGCGGCCGCGGCCGTTGTACTCGCGCATGACGGGCAACACGGTCCCGACGGCGCTTTCCAGCCCCTGCTCAAAGAGGCGCGACAGCCGCTCGCGCTCAAGCTCGTCCTTCACCTTTGACTCGTCGACGGTGACGTTGCCGGGCAGCCGCCGCTCGCGCCACAGGTAGTACCAGGTGTCCTCGAAGGCCTGGAACAGATAACCGGGGTCGAGCTGCAGGCGCTCGGCAAAAGCCATGGCGAAGCGCTGGGCGCTTTCCGGCGTGGCGCCGACCGGCTTGGATTCGAGCGCGGTCAATGCCGGGTCGCGCCAGATCGGCTCGCCATCCTTGCGCCAGTGGCAACCCAGGGCCCAGCGCGGCAGCTGCTCGCCTGGGTACCATTTGCCCTGGCCGAAATGCAGCAGCGGCCCCTGGGCAAAACGATCGGCGAGCCGGCGGAACAGCACGCCCGCCAGCCGCCGCTTCTCGGGACCGAGCGCCAGCGTGTTCCACTCCGCGCCATCCATGTCGTCGACCGACACGAAGGTGGGCTCGCCGCCCATCGTGAGCTTGAGGCCGGACTTGGCGATGTCGCGCTCGATCGCCTCGCCGACGCCGAGCAGCGCGCCCCATTGCTCGTCGCTGTAGGGCTTGGTGGTGCGCGGCGTCTCCCTGACGCGGCTCACCTTCATGTCGTAGCTGAAGGTAACTTCGCTCTCCTCGACAGCCCCTTCGATCGGCGCGGCGCTTGAGGGCTCGGGCGTGCAGGCGAGCGGAATGTGGCCCTCGCCAGTGAATAGGCCCGATGTTGGATCGAGTCCGATCCAGCCCGCGCCGGGCAGGTAGGCCTCGCACCAGGCATGAAGGTCGGTGAAGTCGTGCGTCGAACCTTCGGGACCGTCGAGCGGTTTTTCGTCGGCCACGAGCTGAATCAGGTAGCCCGAGGCGAAGCGTGCGGCGAAGCCGAGATGACGCAGGATGGTGACCAGCAGCCAGCCGGTGTCACGGCACGAACCCTTGGCAAGCCCGAGCGTCTGCTCGCAGGTTTGCACCCCGGGTTCCATCCGCACGATGTAGCCGATTTCCTTCTGCAGCCTTGCATTCAAGCTGACGAGGAAGTCGACGGTGCGCGGCTTGCCCGTGCGGTCGACCTTGGCAAGCCACGCCTTGAGCAGCGGGCCTGGCGGTTCGACCTTGCGGAAAGGCGCGATCTCTTCGGCGAGCGAAGGATCGTAATTGAAGGGGAAAGTCTCGGCCTCGGGCTCGAGGAAGAAGTCGAACGGGTTGATCACCGCCATGTCTGCGACGAGATCGACGGTGACCTCGAACGTCGTGGTCTTCTCCGGAAACACCAGCCGCGCCAGGTGATTGCCCTGCGGGTCCTGTTGCCAGTTGGTGAAGTGATCCTTGGGCTCGACCTTGAGCGCGTAGGAGAGGATCGGCGTACGGCTGTGCGGCGCCGGTCGCAGGCGCACAATCTGAGGGCCGAGCATGACCGGCCGGTCGTAGCTGTAAGTCGTGCGATGATGCAGCGCGACCTGGATGCTCATGGCGAGATGCTCATGACGGCCTGTAGTTTCGCCCCTCAATACACTTAGCAAGTGACATGCCAGCGTCAAACGTCTTGAGTCGCAGCATGACTGACCTGTTCGACCTCTCCGGCAAGGTGGCGCTGGTGACTGGCGGCAGCCGCGGCCTGGGCTACCAGATGGTGAAGGCGTTCGCCGCCCATGGCGCCGACGTCTTCGTCACTAGCCGCAAGATCGAGGCGTGCGAGAAGGTGGCGGCCGAGGCCAGGGCGATGGGCCGCAAGGCCGGGACCTTCGCCTGCAACGTGGCCAACTGGAGCGAACTCGATGGCTTGGTCGACGCGGCCTACAAGGCTTTCGGCAAGGTCGACATCCTGGTCAACAATGCCGGCTCCTCGCCGCTCGCGCCGTCCTCGCTCGAGACGCCCGAACAGCTGTTCGACCGCATCGTGTCGCTCAATTTCAAGGGTCCGTTCCGGCTGATGTCGCTGGTCGGCAGCCGCATGGCGGCGGGCGAGGGCGGCTCGATCATCAATATCTCGAGCGCCGGCGCGCTCAGGCCGCGGCCGGCGATCGCGCCCTATGCCGGCGCCAAGGCGGCGCTCAACGCCATCACCGAGGCCTTCGCCTTCGAGTACGGCCCCAAGGTGCGGGTCAACACCATCTCGCCCGGCCGCTTCCTCACCGATGTCAGCAAGGCGTGGAGCGAGGAGCACAAGCTCAACGCCACTGCTGCGCTCAAGCGCAGCGGCCGACCGGAGGAGATCGTGACGGCGGCGCTCTATCTCGCGTCGAGCAAATCGAGTTTCACGACCGGCTCGGTGGTGCGGGTCGACGGGGGGATTGCCTAGCTGTTATTGCGCGGCCTTGCGCGGAGTTATGGCGCAGTCGGAGTTCGGCAAGATGCTGCCGATGCGCTTGCCTTGCTGCCACACATAGATGTTTCCGGCAGGCGATGTGGCTGCATCGACGTTCTCGTAAGTCGGGCCACCTTTGCACCGAACATCGTAGATGTCGAAGTGATCGGTCTTGTCCTCGTCCTCCTTGCAGGCGACAAGACTCACCAGAGCGAACGAAACAAGCAGGCGTTTCATCGGTCTCCCTTCGTGAAACGGAGGCCGCTACTCTATCACCCCGGAGGAATCACCGCATGAAAACCAAAGCTGCCGTCCTGACAGCCTGCGGCCTGCCGCGCCCCTTTGCCAAGAGCAAGCCGATCCACGTGCTGGAGCTCGATCTCGATCCCCCGGGCGAAGGCGAGGTGCTGGTCAAGGTGGGTGGCGCCGGGCTCTGCCACTCCGACCTGTCGCTGCTGAACGGCGATCGTCCGCGGCCGACGCCACTCGTGCTGGGCCACGAAGGCGCCGGCGAGATCGTCGAGGTCGGCGCCGGCGTCCATGACGTGAAGAAGGGCGATCACGTCTGCTTCACCTTCAACGTGAGCTGCGGCCGTTGCCGGCGGTGCCTCGAGGGGCGGCCTTATATCTGCGAGCGCTCGGTGGCGCCGCGCGCGGCGGGACAGCTGCTGAGCGGCCATCATCGCCTGCATCACGACGGCAAGCCGGTGAACCACCAATCCGGCGTGTCGTGCTACGCCGAATATGCCGTGGTCGATCGCGGCTCGGTCGTGGTCATCGACAAGACCCTGCCGCTCGACGTCGCCGCACTGTTCGGCTGCGCCGTCGTGACCGGCGTCGGCGCGGTGGTGAACACCGCCCAGATCCGGCCGGGCAGCACCGTGGCGGTCGTCGGCTTGGGCGGCGTCGGCCTGTCAGGCCTGCTGGGCGCGGTGCTGGCGGGTGCCAGCCGTATCGTCGCGATCGACCTCAGCGACGACAAGCTTGGTCTCGCCCGCCAGCTCGGCGCCACCGATACGGTCAATGCCAAGGATGCCGATCACGTGAAGCAGGTGCGCGACCTCACCAATGGCGGCGTCGACTATGCGTTCGATCTTGCCGGCACCATCAAGGCGATGGAGACGGCCTATCTCGTGACGCGCTGGGGCGGGACCACGGTGACGGCCGGGTTGTCGCCGATCGCCGCCGATTTCTCGTTCAAGCAGAGCGTGCTGGTGAGCGAGGAGAAGACCATCAAAGGCTCATACATGGGAAGCTGCGTGCCGGTGCGCGACATCCCGCGCTTCATCGCGCTCTATCAGCAGGGCAAGTTGCCGGTCGATCGCATGATGAGCAAGCGGATCGGCTTCGACGAGCTGAACGAGGGCTTCGACCGGCTGCAGGATGTGGCGACGGTGCGCCAGGTGCTGGTGCCGAACGGCTAAAGCATATCCGTTCGACTGGGAATCAGCCGAACGGAATATGCCCTTCGGTCGAGGCGCTTCGTGCAACGCGTTTCCGATCAGATGGAACCGCTCGCGGTTCCATCTGATCGGAACCCGCGCTAGCCTAGAAGGAAGAAGGTCTCCTCTCCTTCGAGATCAGCACGTCGTTTTTGTAGCAGAACCAGTGCTGGTAGTTCTCGGTGTAGTACTCGCCAGCACAGGCCCTGGTCGGATTGCCTAGCATCTTCTCGACCTCCCTGACCGACATGCCTTCCTTGACCGGCCAGTCCGGCTTCGGCCGCGCATTGTCCAAGCTGCTGGTGCTCAGGAGCTTGTTGTAGCTGAACACCGCAAATCCGCTGTCGTAGTACAGCACCCAGTGAGTGGGCGGCCCGTATCGGTTCTCGACCTGCTCTCGGGTCATGCCGTCCTTGATCGAGGCGAAACGGTCCTGCGGATCGAAGGGTGGCGCCATGCAGGCGCCGACGGTCAGGCCGAGCAGGAAGACGTGGGCGAGAGGCGGCAGCTTCATGGTTGCATGGTTCACCGCCGCCGCCGATCATGCAACCGATGTTCGCCAATTTCGTCCTTGCCAGCTTCATGGTAGGGCTCACCGTCTGCATCCATTTCGTCGGATTACTGGCGTTGACCTGGTTGCTGCGCCGACGAGGGCATCATCTTCGTCCGCATGAAAGTGCGGCGAGAGGGGCGGCACTGCTGGTCGTCGTGGTGCTGGGCCTGGTAGCGATCCTCACGGTCGAAATCTGGCTCTATGCCGC
>Ga0306920_100007500_pt1 | contig 14387 bp, 13 predicted proteins | sample flu12Cox44000170_FD_204666 | JGI IMG/M metagenome (GOLD analysis project Ga0306920, IMG submission 204666) | Lab enrichment of tropical soil microbial communities from Luquillo Experimental Forest, Puerto Rico - flux4day.12C.oxic.44.000.170 (v2)... | ecosystem: Environmental > Terrestrial >...
CCTAAAGGGCCACTCGCTATCTCTCTTCCACGTTCTGACGAGCTAACCTGCCCAATCTTGACGCGCGTTATCCCTCAGCGCTGCTACGACAGCCCCGCCAGGAAGACTTATCACACGGCCTCGGCCAGGAGCAGACATTTATCTGGACCAGCTAGATTTCCGCAGAGCGGACATCCGGATCTGATAGTCGGACCGCGCGCTTTCAGTCAGTCTGGAACGGCAATCCTCACGCATTCCTCAGGGACGCTAAAGGCGCCATGACGACCATCGACATTCCAGGGGCTGTCAACGGTATCCAAGCCAATGGCATCAATGCCGATGGAGTGGTCACTGGAGACTGGCGCGACGCCAACTTCACAGTGCATGGCCTCATCCTGACACCTTAGGCTCTAGCCGTTCAGCCGAGGCGCAGTCGCGTGTAAGTTCTCTCCGACAGCAGGCTCGGAAATCACCGACAGGTGAGGGATTGGTCGGGCAGTTACATTTCGTGCGCGTGGCTAACACGGAGGTAGACTCCCATGACCGATATGGAGTACCGCGACATGGCCAACGAGATACGCACTCTCGTCCCCCTGTTAATACACCCTAAGGCTGTCGCAGACCTCCGCTCGCTTGCAGATCAGTACGAGAGGCTGGCGCGCTATCTCGAAGTGCGATCCGGCACACTGCCGGACACACCTCTTGAGTACTGAGGTGTTGAACAGTTAGGACCCGGAGGGATGGGGTGTCAGCCGATGAATACGCCGCCCTGGGCGATCGTCGCGGCGATGAGTGCCGCTCGTTCCGGAACGTCAATGGACCAATACTCATCACATGACGCGCAGTAAGCCTCCACGGGATGGCCGCCTCTAAGCAGTCTCAACAGCGAGTCGCGGTTGTACGCATCCTGTGGCCGCATCTGCCCACAAGCAGGGCACATCGACGTGAACGGGACCCTCAACGCATGCCCGTTCGTCTTCTTCTGCGTCTTCATGACTCCTCCCTACTCCCTCGAAGACGTGAGATGAACCCTATAGCCGCAAGGTTCTCGGGTACATCGTGGATGGGCTAAGGCTGGTACGCACAAACCAGCATTGACGCGTGGAGCAGGAAGCCTGAGACCCTCGCGCGGTTGACTACCGCCCGCCGCCTGTCTGCACCCGCCGTGCAGCCTCCTCGATCTTCAACGCCAACTCCACCGCAGTCCGCGCGATTGTGTTCATGGTGGTGGACTCGATCTGGCCGCGCGAGGCCGCCGCCCCCACCATCCCGCTCGCGATCGTTGCCGCCGCCTGGATCATTTCCTGCGTGTTCATACTGGTAACACCCTGGGTTGTTCAGAGCGCGCGAGCCTACTGGCATTCGCGCCCCACGGCATGACTGCACCCTGCGGCGCAGGTTGCGGGCTCGCCGCCCGGATGACATCGACGGGGTTGTGTGGGGCCTGATTCCGGCGCCCGTGGACTTCTAATGGACTTCGACGGCGCCACCTCGCCGACAGCTCCCACGGATTCTTGCTGTAGTAGCTTGATTTACATGGTGGAAAGGGAGTGACTTGTTTCCCTTTCCTCCCCTCCTCCAAGCCTTTGATTCGACGTAGTCCCGTGCGGATTAGAAGTCGAAAATATCAGCTTTTGTGGAACAGTTGTGTACCAGCCCATTGCCGCCCGGCAGATCTGAGCCGTCGACGCCTGCCACTGTCTCAACCAGGCGCGACCGCTATCGGCCGAGGCTGTGTGAAAACGCGCGCGCCCCATTTTCGTGCGTTAATTTCAGCCACGTAGACGCAATTTCAGTCGACTTTTGATATCGAATTCGCCCGTTAGCCATCCTACGCGGCGAGCGAAAAGTCTTTTCACACAGCCTCGACCAGAAGCGGTCCTCCACGTTGGCCACTTTGATTTCCGCAAAGCGGACATCGAACTGGGGATTATTTCCGCGCCTTAACCTCCGCCGGTGTCGGTAGTCCAACCTTTCTGCAGAACGCGACGAAGCGTGAATCGCTCTTATAGCGAAGTATTAAGGGATCGCCGAGCAGGTTCGCGATGCTCGCATCGCGGTTACTCCACGCCCGATCGAGCCACTCGAAGGTCCCTTTGTCGTCGTTGCGCAGCGCGTAGACTTGCGCGATTGAGTACGCTTGGCTGTTTGCATCCTCACCGATCAGCGTTCTGAGCGCAGCATCGGCGGCCTTCCGGTCATCAGCGATCTGCCACGCCAATGCCAGGGCAACGTTCTGGTTCGCTCGATCAGGTTCCTGCCGCGCGGCATCGAGCGCTGCCTGCGCATTACCGCGTAGAACCTCGATATACGCGAGTACCTCATATTGGGTGGCCGCAGCGGGCCGCAGCTCAATGGCCCTGCGAATCGCCCGTTCGGCCTCATCGAGGCGGTTGGCCGCCGCGAGTTCGATGGCAAGCGCGAGGTGGAACCCTGGCCGCAGCGGATCGGTGGCGAGCGCTTCCCGCGTGAGGTCGATTGCAGAATCGAAATCACCCAAAGTCGCGAGCAGATTCCCGAGGTTGGTCTTCGCCGGGCCGTCATTCGGCGCCAGCACCAGGGCGCGGCGAAACGCCGCTTCCGCCCCGCGCCAGTCGAAGTCAGCGTTCTGAAGCAGAAGGCCTCGGGCGATGTGGGCGGCCGCAAGGTCGGGCGACAGGGTGAGCGCACGGTCGGCTGCCTCTCGCGCCTTCGCATACGCCTCCTGTGCCGGCGCGCCATCGAGGAATAGGGTACCGAGCCAGGCCCAGGTCCGAGACAACTCACTCCACGCGAGTGCGTAGTGTGCATCGATCCCAACTGCCTGAGTGTAAGCGTCGATAGACTTGCGGTAACCGCCTTCCGTGTCGAGGCGAAAATAAAATCCGCCCATCATCCGCGCGTTATAGGCCTCGAGACTGCCGCTCGGGGGCCGCTCGCTCTGCGCGGCCGCATGCTCACCCGGCAGGAGCTTCGCCTTGAGTGCCTGCGCCACCGCACGCGTGATCTCATCCTGCAGCGCAAAGAGATCCTTATAGGGCCGATCGTAGCGCTCCGACCACTGGGTGCTCGCGTCGGCGGTGTCAATCAATTCAGCACTTACCCGGATCATGTCCCCTGATTTGCGTAGGCTCCCCTCCAGAAGATGTGCAACGCCCAGCTTCGCACCGATGCTGCGACTGTCCTCCTTGGAATCCCGGAACCGAAACGCTGAAGTGCGTCCAATTACCTTCAGTCCCGGGAACTGAGAGAGCGCGGTGATTAAATCCTCGGAGATTCCGTCCGAGAAATACTGCTGGCTCGCGTCGCCGCTCTCGTTCGCAAGTGGCAGCACCGCGATAGAGTGCGGTGGCGGATTGAAGGCGGCAGTTGTGGTAGCGGGCGAGGCGGATTGCTGAGCGTTCGAGGTCGGTGACTGAATCACGAGGGAGTGCCGGGATAGCCACAGCTTGTCGAGGACGAAGTAGGCCAAACCCACAGCAGCAGCCGTGGCAGCGATGATTCCAGCCACAAAAGTCGGAGTCGGGTGAGCACGGGGCGCTACGTCCGCGCGGAGCCCAGAGAGGAGGTTCTCCACTGAGGCAGTGCGAGCGGCACGGTCAAAGGCCAGCGCTTGGCCGAGCGCGGCATTCTGCCCCGGCGTCAGCTCCGCAAGCGGCCGCAACCGAGCACCCCTCTCGCGCGCCTCGAGCGCATCGACGTCCCCAAACGGACGCTCGCCACAGAGCATTTCGTAAATGACGCAAGCAAACGAGTAGATGTCGTCACGTCGGTCCGCTTCCTTCCCCTCGAGCATCTCGCAACTGGCGTATGCGGGCGTGAGCGCGCGTGGACCGGACTGGGCGTGCAGGAACGGACCGCGCGAGACCCGCGCAATACCGAAATCCAGCAGCTTGGTCCTCCCCGAGGTCGTCACGAAGACATTCGCGGGTTTCAAGTCACTGTGAATGACGTTGTGGTCGTGCGCGTTGCCTAATGCTGCCCCCACATCCTCGATGATCGGCCAGGCGTGGCTAAAGGGCATGCCGCGGCCAAACTCCTCATCCAGCAGCGCATTTAGCGATTTGCCCTCGAGGTATTCCATCAGTACGTAGAGCTTGTCGCGGTCGACGTTCACCGAATGCACGTCGACGATGTTTGGATGGCTCAGCTTTCGGGTCTTGCGGACCTCCTCCCGCAGCAGCGCGAGAGCCTCAGGGTCAAGGCCTCCCTTCAGTACCTTGACCGCGTAGATCTCGCCCGCGACCTGCTCATCGGAAACTGAGCACACCACCCCCATGCCGCCTTCACCGAGCTCGCGCTCGATACGGTAGCGGCCCGAAATTGTCTGGCCGATTGCAAGCCCGTCGCCGGCGACCGCATCCGGGGAGCTGGGCACACGCTCGACTTCCACGCCGCTGGTCCAGCAGACAGAAGGGGTCAGATCCCCTTCACTCTTCGGCGATGAGAGCTCAGTCGACAGCGGTGCGCGGTCTCGTTCTTGAGACATACACGGCGCCCGTAACACCCAAATATAGGCAAGCCAAGCATGCGCCCGTGCTGCTCGTCACGGCAAATCGCGCGGGCGACCGGGGCTCTCGCGGTTGCTCTGTCAGCCTCTTAGTGCGCGACCGTCGATGTCCGCTCCTGCGATTTTGAACGGCTGCTTTGGAGTGGCTCGGATCTCGCAGAAGGGTCGGAAGCAGTCGTCCGCAAACGACTGAGTTCGGCCTATTTTGTTGAAAAACTCTGGGCTTGGATCGTCAGTTGAGAGCTATTCGGGAGCTTCCAGCAACGGATCTCTCGCCCCGCGGCGCTTTATTTGGTTCTTCTTGCTGGTCCTCATTGGCGACTACGCGGGTGCGGGGTATTGCTGAGGCGGCGGGCGCGTGAGATACCGAGCCATGCGTCGCAGGTTCTGCGCGGTCGCAGCGAGCAGGAACTCGTCACTGGCGCCGGTGAGGCCGCGCAACCTTAGTCGATCGAGCCGCAAGATCCGCTTGAGGTGAGCGAACAGCATTTCGACTTTCTTGCGCTTCTTGCGTGATTGCCGATAGCGCCTCGTTCTACTCAGCGCCCGAGCGATGTCACGAGCAGCTTCGTGGACGCTGCGAGCGATCTTGCGGAAGGGCGTGGTCGGGCAACAGCGAGATTTGAGTGGGCAGCGCCCGCAGTCGACAGATCGGGATCGGTAAACGATCGTGTCGGCCTTGGTGATGTGGGTGCGCGGATTGGTGAAGGCGCGCCACTCCCGACGCAGCGTACAGCCGCGGGGACAGCGGTATTCGTCGGCTGCCTTGTCCCACACAAAGTCGCTGCGCGAGATCGTACCGTCGGTGCGCTCGGACTTGTCCCACACGGGAATGTGGGGCTCGATCTGCTTGGTCTCGACCAACCAGCCGAGCATCGGACCCGAACCGTACGCCGTGTCACCGATCAGGCATTTAGGTTTGAGCGCGAAGCGCTGCTCGGTCCGCTCGATCATCGTGCAGGTGGCGGCCACTTCTCGGGTCCGATGCGAGCTCGTAGCCTCAACGTCGACGATCACGCCGGCCCGAACGTCCACCAGGTAATTTGTCGAATAAGCAAAGAACGCTGGACCACCAGGCGCACACGTCCACTCGGCCTCCGGATCGGTCGCCGAGATGCTGCGCCGATCGGCTTCCGCGCGCCGACTGGCTTGCTCGTCGACACCCGCCAGATACTCGCGAACTGCGCGGGTAGCCTGCTCACCGTCCAGGTTACGGCGCGCGAGCTCGGAGCCGGGGAAGCCGCTTATTCGGCTCGCATCGGCCTTCACCACGCTGGCATCCACCGCAAAGCCTTCACCGCCGACCAGGCCTTCCCCGATGCACCGCTGCACCACCGTCTCGAATACAAGGCGGAAGGCATCGCTCTCGCGAAAGCGCCCATGGCGGTTTTTTGAGAACGTCGAGTGCTCCGGAACCTCTTCTTCAAGGCCCAGCCGACAGAACCACCGGTAAGCCAGATTGAGATGAACCTCTTCGCACAACCGACGCTCCGAGCGAATGCCAAAGCAGTAGCCCACCAACAGCATCCGGATCATGAGCTCCGGATCTACCGATGGGCGTCCAGTGTGGCTGTAGAACGGCTCAAGCTGCCGCCGCAGCTCACTGAGATCGAGGAAGTGATCAATCCTGCGCAGCAGGTGATCCGCTGGAACGTGCTTGTCGAGGTTGAACGAGTAGAAGAGTCGGTTTTGATCGCCGCCCGTTGTCCCCATCATCAGGAAGTGCTCCCAAACACTGTCCTGGATCCCTAGTGTCTCAGATACGAGCGCGCCCCGATGACGTTTTTCAACAAAATAGGCCAGAAGCAGCCGCTCACGCGCGGATCTAGATTTCTCTGAAGCGGACGATCGTCCAATCACTTCGATCGCGGTCGTGCCCCCACGAGCGCGGTATCGAGCATCTTGATGAGCGCCGCACGATCGTAGGTGTAGGGCTGACCTTCATTGAGTTGAACGAGCTGCTCGATTTGAGTCTTAATCGTGTCCTGGGCCTGCTCGGCGTCGGGCACCACCATGTACCGCAGCTTCGGTTTGGGCTCGGACAACGCCGACTCCACCGCGGCCGCCACTTCATCGGGTTCCTTGAGCTTTGCCCAATCATCGACGTCCTTCTGACTAAGCGTGCCCGATCGTGTCATGGTGTTGCGCACTATCTCGGACTTGTAGGACCCGGGCTCGACGATGCTGACCAGCACACCAGCAGGAGCCAGCTCCTGCGCCATCGTCGTGCTGAAGGTCTCCATGGCGTGCTTACTCATCTGATAGGCACCGGCTCCGGTTTCGTTAAGGATGCCACTGATCGATCCAATGTTGACGATACGGCCATGACCGGCTTTGATCATCGGCGCAAATGCCCTCGCCACGCGATAGGGTCCGTAGACATTCACTTTCATCACCAAGTCGAATTCCTCAGGGGAGGTGTCGATCACTGGTGCTTCCGTATAGATGCCTGCATTGTTTACCAGTCCATATAGACCACGGCCGCCTTTGGTCACGAACTCGACAGCGGCAACGATTTCTTCCGGTCTTGTCACGTCCAAGCGCACGGCCCGAACGTTCGATATCGCTCCAAGTGCCTGGAGATCGGCTTCCTTGCGGGCGCCCGCGTAGACGAAATACCCGTGCGCCGCAAGTCGCTCGGTGATCTTCCGGCCAATACCCGTACTGGCCCCGGTGACAAGAATCGCTTTCTGTTTCTGATCAGGTGCATTCGCGGCGTTGCTGCCGACCGGCAGTATGGCGAGCAGCATGAGCGAGACTAGAATCATGCGGTGCATGGGTGCGCCCCCTGAGAATGCGTTTCGATCGCACTATACGCCAGCAAGGCAGATGGCCTCGTCGGCGATTTCGCGACACTCCAGGGCAAGCTGCGCCACCCTCCGCGCAAGCTCCGGATTCATTCGCCGGACTTCGTGCTTGCAGGCACAAGCGCAGGAGCCCTGCGAAGACTGCGCGCGATTACCCACCACTCCGTGCAGCAAAGTAGATGATTTTCCCGAAGATCGGTTGATCGGAGTCAACCACGCGCGGCTCGACAAGACCTGCTTCGCGCATCCAACCCAGAATCTGCTCGCACGTGTTGCCCTGCATGCGCTCGCTCGAATGGAGCCAGCGGGCAAGCGGATTGTGGCTGCGCGGTCCTTCCTGCTCAAAATCCAGCAAGTGCAGCGACCCACCCGGCTTGAGGACGCGCCGCACTTCGCGCATCGTCGCGAACTTCGCATCCCGCGGTAGGTGGTGAAACATCAGGCTGGAAAAGACGCGATCGAAGGAGCCATCGGGATACGGGAGGGCATTCGCAAAGCCTTGATCGAAGCGGATGGAAACACCGGCACGCTCCGCTTTGCGGCGGCTGCGCGCCAACGCCTTTGGGTCCGGGTCAAGGCCTACGACTTCCGCGCTCGGCAACCAGCCCTTAATCGCGACGGCAAAGGTGCCCGTTCCACTACCGACGTCTAACACCCGATGGTGCGGCTGTACTAATGCCTGGTCGAACAGCTTCTTGCGCGCGCGGTCTGCGCCAAGCAGCTTCACCATCGGATCGTACAGCGGCAGTAAGAAATCCAGACCTGCAGCGGGGAGAAAGGCGCGATTGGCGTGCGACATGGCGTAACTCCGACCGAGTCCCGATGAGGAGTCTAAACCCCGGACCTAAGTGTAGAGTCAAGCCACCCGACGACGTCCCTTCACTGGGCCTCGGCAAGAGCGTCCCTAAAGGGCCTGACGGCCGAGTCTCAGGACGGAGTCTCTGACGTGAGAGGGTTAGATTCGGGTACGGGGACTGCGTATAGGCATCTCGTAGGCTTTGAGTTAGCTTGCATTCGCCGTTAGAGCCACCGCATGTGACCCGACGCACCGTTAGAGGTCACAGCAGGAGTGTGTGCTATGACAATTGCTGCCACTTCTGATCGCGAAGCAACACCGAACGCAGGGCGATTGCACGACACCCGCGCCATTTCGATCCCCGTGTTGGGATGGAGTTTGAGCGTCTCGTTTGTGATTTCCTTTGTGCTGTGCGTGTTGGGGTACTTGCTCCTGCCCTCGATGCCGGTCCTCCATCAAGCGTTGGCGATCCCGCTGCCGGGATTCCAGCTCGACAGCTGGCCGCGCTTCTTCCTGGGCCTCGCGGAGAGTTTCGCCTGGGGCTGGTACATAGCCCTCGTGTTTGGCTCACTTTACAATTTCTTCGCAGTGCGCCTGCGGTGAGCCATGGCCTCCTGAGTGGGAGGTGAATCGTGACCGACACCAAGGCACCGGGCTTCTGGCGTACCAAGACAGGCATGGTGTGCATCGGATTTCTGGCGGTCGCAGCGTTCTTTCTTGTAACTGAACACACGGCCCATGTCTTGGGGGCGCTTCCGTGGCTGCTGCTGGCTGCATGTCCGGTGATGCATCTGTTCATGCATCACGGCGGTGGGCACAACCACGGCACGCATTCGGATACACGCGCGCCGGACGCGGGGGGCTCGTCGAGCGGCCAGCGGCCATGAATCACGAAGCCGTGTCGGCATACGGACTATGGTCCTTGGTGGGGATCAATTCGTTGGTCTTCCTCATCTTCGCGTACAGCTTCACGAAGCCGAGGTCCTCGCGAGACTGGCGCTCCTTCGGCGCGTTTAGTGCCTTCATCGTGGCAATGTTCACCGAGATGTACGGCGTGCCCGTCACGATCTATCTCTTATCGGGGTGGCTGCAGCGCCGCTATCCGGGGCTTGATCCGCTCTCACATGATGCTGGGCACCTTTGGTGGACGCTCACTGGACAGCACGGCAACCCGCACTCCGGCGTCTTGCATATCCTGAGCTACCTGCTGATCGTTGGAGGATTCATTCTCCTCTCCGCCGCCTGGCCCGTACTCTACAGGGCACAACGCCAGCATCAGCTCGCGACCACCGGCGTCTATGCCTACACGAGGCATCCGCAGTACGTCGGATTCATCGCCATTATGTTCGGATTCCTCCTTCAGTGGCCCACCATCTTGACGCTGGTCATGTTCCCACTGCTGGTGTGGATGTACGCCCGGCTAGCGAATGCCGAGGAGCGCGAGGCGCTCCGCGAATTCGGCCGCGCTTATGAGGACTACGCGGCCGGCACCCCCCCGATGGATTCCCCATGGGCTCGGGCACCAGCACCCCACGACGCATCCGGGTGCCTGACGGAGTCTGCCGCTCGCTCGTTGCTGCGTATCAGAACGGCGTTAACGACGCAGGTTCCCGGGAGTTTGACTCTGGACTAGGGTCCAGACTTTAGAATCGGCCCAGCGTTAGGGGGACTGGGCCATGAAACCGATGCGTATTGGAACCCTGGCAAAGAGGGCCGGGGTGAGGATCGATACCGTGCGCTACTACGAGCGCTCGGGACTGCTTAAGCCCCGTGGACGACTCGCCTCCGGATACCGCCAGTACACCGAGCTCGAGCTCGCGCGGTTGCGCTTCATCCGTCGTGCGCAGGCGCTCGGCTTCAGCCTCCACGAAGCGAGCGATCTGCTCGCACTCTCGGCGAAGCGTGACGTCGGGCGCGTTCGGCGGTCCGCCCAAACAAAGCTCGCCGATGTCCAAGCGCGGATTGCCGCTCTGGAGAAGGTACGGGACGGCCTGTCCTCGCTCATCGCGGCCTGCCCTGGACACGGTCGCGCCGAAGACTGCCCGATCCTAAAGGCTCTCGGAGGGGAAGATTCGTGAGCTCTGCGGAACCTCGGCTTTCGTCTTCCTGCTGCACGAAGGCATCTTCGGCAGATGCGCGGGTCTCGTCACTCCAGAGCAAGGCCTCGGCTGCGCACTCCTCCCACAACAACGTCGTGCATGCGCACCCTCGCGACGGCGCGTTCTCTCCCTCAGTGCCAGTTTCTCCGGGGACGATCTACACCTGCCCCATGCACCCCGAGATCCGCAGGCCGGCTCCCGGGAACTGCCCCATCTGTGGCATGGCGCTTGAGCCTCTAACTCCTGTGAGCGAGGGCACAGCAAGCCCCGAGCTACGGGATATGACGCGCCGATTTTGGATTGGAACGGCGCTCACCGTCCCGCTGGTCCTGTGGGAGATGGCGAGCCATCTTCCCGGCGTCGCTCTACATCACTATGTCTCCGCCCCCACGGTGATTTGGCTCGAGTTCGCGTTGAGCACGCCGGTTGTCCTTTGGGCGGGGTGGCCGTTCTTTGTTCGCGCGTGCGTCTCTGTCCGCAATCGCTCGCTGAACATGTTCAGCCTCATCGCACTAGGCGTTGGTGCAGCCTATCTCTACAGCTTGGTGGCGACCGTCGCACCGGGACTCTTCCCGCCATCGTTGCGCCAGGCTGAAGGAGCGGTTCCCGTCTACTACGAGGCGGCCGCGGTCATAACGGTGCTGGTGCTCCTCGGTCAGGTTCTGGAGCTACGTGCCCGTGAGAAGACGGGCAGCGCCATCCGCGCACTGTTGAACTTAGCTCCCAAGACCGCTCATCGGCTTACCAACGACGGCAACGACGAAGACGTCTCCCTCGATCAGGTCGCGGTGGGGGACCGTTTGCGAATCAGACCCGGCGACAGTGTCCCCGTGGACGGGGAGGTGCTGGAAGGTAGGAGCGCCATCGACGAGTCGATGATCACCGGCGAGTCGATGCCCGTCGAAAAGGCGCGCGGCGCGAAAGTAATCGGCGGCACTTTGAACGGCACAGGATCGCTCGTGATGCGTGCTGAGCGTGTGGGCGCCGAGACCATGTTGGCCCGCATCGTTCACATGGTTGCGGACGCTCAGCGCAGCCGCGCCCCGATTCAGCGACTGGCGGACGTCGTCTCTGCCTGGTTCGTGCCAGCCGTCATTCTGGTCGCCGTCCTCACCTTCACGGCGTGGTTGCTCTTCGGTCCCGCACCGGCATTCTCCTACGCTCTCATCGCGGCGGTCTCAGTACTGATCATCGCCTGTCCGTGTGCGCTCGGGCTCGCTACGCCGATGTCGATCATGGTTGGTATCGGTAAAGGAGCCAGCGTTGGCGTGCTCATCAAGAATGCCGAGGCACTCGAGCGGTTCGAAAAGGTTGATACTCTGGTGGTCGATAAGACCGGCACTCTGACCGAAGGTAAGCCGCAGGTCATCGCGGGGGTGGCATTGCCGCCCTTTGAGGAGGCGAGCCTCCTGTCGCTCGCCGCCACCGTCGAGCGATCAAGCGAGCATCCCCTGGCGGCGGCCATCGTCGCTGCTGCGCAGGAACGCGGGGTGGACATGGAGGAAGCCAGCGACTTCAACTCCGTGACGGGCAAGGGCGTGAGTGGACGCGTTGGCGGACGACAGGTGTCTGTCGGTAACGCAAAGCTTATCGAAAACACGACCGCCGGGGATGCCCTGGAGCGGCGCGCAGATGACTACCGCCGCGAAGGCGCGACCGTGATGTACGTAGTGGTGGATGGCCAGCCCGCCGGTATCCTCGCGGTCGCGGACCCGATCAAGAAGTCAACGCCGTCGGCGCTGGAGATGCTTCGTGCCGACCACGTCCGCATCGTCATGCTCACAGGAGACAATCGCAGAACTGCCGAGGCGGTCGCGACCAAACTTGGAATCAGCGATGTCGAGGCGGAGGTGCTGCCCGAGGCCAAGAATGCCGTCGTTCGGCGCTTGCGTAAGGAAGGTCACGTAGTGGCGATGGCGGGTGACGGCGTGAACGACGCCCCCGCGCTCGCCGAGGCCGACGTCGGTGTTGCAATGGGCACGGGAACGGACGTTGCCATGGAGAGCGCGGGCGTGACGCTCGTGAAGGGGGACTTGGCAGGCATCGTCCGTGCGCGCGGGCTCAGCCGGGCCACGATGCGCAACATCCGGCAGAATCTCGTGCTGGCCTTCGTCTACAACGTGCTGGGAATCCCACTCGCGGCTGGCATTCTGTACCCGAGATTCGGCCTGCTCCTGAGCCCGATCGTCGCGGCGGCCGCGATGAGCTTCAGCTCCGTGTCCGTGATCACTAACGCTCTGCGCCTTCGATTCGTGCGGCTCTAGCGTGAACGGGATGCAACCGCGCGCGGTCGGCTGTTGGAGATTGGAACGCGAATCGATGCACGTTTCAGCGCACGGCGTACGAGGGCTGCGAACTGGCGCACGCCGGTCTGTTGACTCCGGATTCCGGATGGCGGAACGTACAGTTATTGAGCGTCCTTTAAGGCGGCCTTGAGGGCACTTCACTGATACATCGGTTCAGAGCTGCGTCACTGCTGCTGGCATGCCTGCTGGGCATACTGCAGCCAGCGTTCGCATGCGCGTCGAGGTACGACTGCTGTCCGCCGGCCGCGCCCTCCGGCTGTGGCGAAGCCATCCGCCACGCCGACGCCGGGCTCGAGGCTCCGAACTGCTGGGCAACTTGCGCCTTCGCTGCCTATTCCGTCTCGGTCATCGCGCAGCCTCGCTACGCGCTCGACAATGACTACAATTCGCCGGCGACTCTTCCGATCCTCACGGTGCTGCCGGTTGCGACGGACGTAGTACCCCCAACGCGGCTTACGCTGACCGCTCATCACCTTGACGAATCGCTGACCTACCTCCACACGGCGCGCCTGCGCCTATAGACCTCGCTACTGCAGTCGATACCGGCTAATCGCCGGTAACTCCCATTGCCGACGATGCTCGCCGCCTCTTGAGCGGCGTGCGGTCACTTGCAGCGGGCTCTCGACTCGACGTGAAGGCCAGTCCAATTTGGTGAGGCTCATGAACGGTTTAATAGAAGTACGCTTCCCAGAAGCGTGTCCACGCGGCCGCCCCTGCCCTGCGCATGGATCCGTGCCGAAACGCGCCGGCGCCGCGATCGGCCTAGTCGTGCTTTTCACCCTCGGTCTGTGCGGGTCGGTGAGCGCGGACGATAGTCCGTTGACGCTCGCGGAAGCCCAGCGGATCGCGACCCTCCGCTCCAAGCAGATCGAGGCCGGCGACCTTGGCGTGTCTGCCTCGAAAGACCTGGCCGTGGCGGCTGCGGAGCGACCGGATCCGGTCGCCAAGATTGGACTTGAGAACGTCCCGATCAACGGCTCAGAAGCCTTCAGCCTGCAACAGGATTCCATGACGATGCGCAGCGTTGGAATCATGCAAGAGATCACGCGCCCCTCGAAGCTGCGCGCTCGAGCTGCCGAATCCGAGCAGGCGGTACGGCTCGCGGAATCCAAAAGGGCGCAGACGCTCGTCGAGGTCCGCCGGGACAGTGCCGTGGCCTGGCTCGACCGCTACTACGCGGAAGCCGCGCAGCGCACTGTCGCAGAGCAGGTCGAAGCGGCTCGCCTCGAGGTCTCAGCAGCGGAGGCCGCGTATCGCAGCGGACATGGCACTGCCGCAGACGTCCTGGCCGCTCGCGGAGCTCTGGCCGAGATTGAGGATCAGGCCGCGGAGGCCTCACGCGGCGTAAGCACCTCAAAGATCGCTCTCGCGCGATGGGTGGGTGACGCCGCCGAACGGGAGCTCGCCGGACCACCGGCCATCGACACGATTCCCCTGCACAAGCACACCCTGGACGCGCAGCTCTTGGACCATCCGGAGATCCAGGCGCTCGAGCGGCGCGAGGAGCTGGCCCGAGCCGGTGCCGAGGTTGCTCGCGCTGATCGCCATCCGGACTGGTCGGTGGAGTTCGTGTACAGCGCTCGCGGCACCGGCTTCTCGAACATGGCGACGCTGGAACTCACGGTGCCGCTCGAGATTCGCCGCGCCTACCGCCAGAACCCAAAGCTGGCCGCGAAGCTCGCGGAAGCCTCGCAGGCGAAGGCCGAGCGCGAAGACATGCTGCGCGAGCACGCTGCGCAAATTGCAGCGGGGATCGACGCATGGGAAAGCGCCCGCGCGCGGCGGGATCGGTACCGCACAACAATTATCCCGCTGGCCGCCGATCGAACCGTCGCGGCGCGCGCTGCGTATGAGGGCGGCAAGGCGACTCTCGCCGACCTGTTGGCAGCACACCGCGCTGAAATCGATGCA
>Ga0306920_100007501_pt1 | contig 14387 bp, 9 predicted proteins | sample flu12Cox44000170_FD_204666 | JGI IMG/M metagenome (GOLD analysis project Ga0306920, IMG submission 204666) | Lab enrichment of tropical soil microbial communities from Luquillo Experimental Forest, Puerto Rico - flux4day.12C.oxic.44.000.170 (v2)... | ecosystem: Environmental > Terrestrial >...
CGAGACTCGGTGGCCTGCACCATCGTTATGCGGTGGCAGCGTAGATTCCAGAGCTGTTTTTCTGAGAGCCAAATTCTTATTTTGAAACCCGGCCAAGCACAGTCCATTTTCTCTGCGAGCATTTTCGGATCGACGAATCAGCACGCCAACCTCCGCCAAGGAGAAAGAAATCCATCCTTTTAATGTGGTGCACGACGATTTGGCGAACTACAGCATAACAGTTCACGGAAACGGAGCCGTTTAATACGTTAGTAGCACTTCGTTAAGGTTCACGGAGTGCACGCGTCATTCTGAACGAGCAACAAAACGCAAGCGGTACTGGCGGGTTTTGACCGGGCGGTCCCTTCAGTCTTGAAGAGCGACATGTATCACATTGGTGCTAAATCGGGTCTTCAAGTTCTAAAAGCGCCACTTCGGCGGTTTGATGTTCTTCAAACGCAGATAGACTTAGGCCTGTCCTCGGTGATGCGTAGTATTTGTGAACGTGTACCACAGCGCCTCATTCGCAAGCACGGGCTGGCCCTGGAATTTGTAAACCTCCTTGTTCCACTGTTCGGATGGCACGGCCTCAAGCGCTCTGGCACACGTGTCATAGGAAATGGTGAGAAGCTTAATGGCATTCTGCTTATCCATCACCGGTACTGGCTCGGCGTCATAGGGAGGCATGGATGGAGGTGGCTTGGTTCCGGTTGCGTCGGCACAGCTTTGCGAGTTCTGCGTCGCAATATGGACCATCAGCTGGCCAAAGCTTAACTCCTCGGGCTTTGGTTTGAAACCGTAGTCCTCAGCGGGCATGGCTTCAGCCACCGCCAGAGTGAACTCCTTGCTTACTTGCCAATGTTTGGCGAAGACAGCACTGAAATCGCACTCGCCGGAGCTGCCAGATGTAGTAGCCATTCCTGCCAGGAAGAACAGAGCCGACAAACCAATCAATGTCGCTTTCATTGGATTCTCCTCCGCTTCAGATTTAGGCCAGAAACCACGGATTGGCTCTTCTTTCCGATTGCGCCTCCCAAACTGGTTCCAAAACGATATTTTTTTTCAAAATACATTACTATTTCGGCGGAAGATATCACATCTGCGCGATTGATTGCACGTCCTCGGTTTCGTTGACTTACCTCCAAGTGCTAACATGTCGCCAAATGCCAGAGTCGCAGTCCCTCATCGGCCAGACGGTCTCGCACTATCGCGTTCTCGAAAAACTCGGTGGGGGCGGGATGGGTGTGGTGTATAAGGCCGAAGACACGCGGCTGCACCGCAACGTGGCCTTGAAGTTTTTACCAGACAGTGTCGCGAACGATGCACAAGCTCTGGCGCGGTTCCAGCGAGAGGCGCAGGCTGCCTCGGCCCTGAATCATCCCAACATTTGCACAATTCACGACATCGGCGAGGAAGATGGCCGTGCCTTCATTGCCATGGAATTCCTTGACGGCCAGACTCTCAAACACCTCATCCTGGGCCGTCCGCTCGATATGGAAGTTCTGCTCGACATTGGCATCGAAGTCGCTGACGCTCTCGATGCCGCGCACGCTCAAGGCATCGTTCATCGCGACATCAAGCCAGCCAACATTTTCGTCACCAAGCGCGGTCATGCAAAAATTCTCGATTTCGGCCTAGCCAAGCTGCACACCGCCGCGGGAGCCATCTTCGCCTCTAGCATTGAAACTATGGCTACGCAAGGAGCCACGCTAGGCGATCCCGAATATCTCACCAGCCCTGGCAGCACCATCGGCACCGTTTCCTATATGTCGCCCGAGCAAGTCCGCGCTAAACAACTCGATCCACGCAGCGACCTTTTCTCTTTCGGCATCGTTCTGTACGAAATGGGCACCGGTCAGCTTCCCTTCCGCGGCGAAAGCTCCGCCGTGATTTTCGAATCGATTATGAATCGCATTCCCATCGCGCCGGTACGACTCAATCCCGATCTCCCGCCCGAACTCGAACACATCATCCGCAAAGCGCTCGAAAAGGATCGCGAACTGCGCTACCAGTCTGCCGCCGATTTTCGCAGCGATCTGAAACGACTGAAGCTCGAGCTCGACTCTGCGCGCAGCTCTGGCGCTGTAGCCACTGCTCCGGAGCCCAGCATTGTGGCTGGTTCTTCCCACACGGTGTCCGACGCAGCTCATCTAGTGGCCAGTATTCAGACCGGTTCGATTTCTTCCGGCGCCCACAGCTCCCAACCGGCACCCGGCACAACTCCAAGCGCCGCCACAACATACGGATCAGTGAACGCGCCTGCGCCCTCCAGCTCGCGAGTGACTGCCGCTGCACAAGCCACTGGCTCCGCTATTGCCTCGTCTGTTCGTTCGAAAACGTGGCTCTGGATCGGCACTGCAGGTTTCCTCGTCGCAGCCATTGGCGCCGGTTTTGCTTTCATTCACCACACCAGCGCCCTCACCGAAAAAGATTCCATTCTGCTCACCGAATTCACCAACACCACCGGCGACAACGTTTTCGACGGCACACTCAAGCAAGCACTCGCCTCACAACTTCAGCAATCGCCTTTCCTCAACATCGTCCCCGAATCCAAGATCCAGCAAACTCTTCAATACATGGGCCGCTCGGCTAACGAACGCATCACGACTGACCTCGGCCGCGAAATCTGCCAGCGCGCCGGCATCAAGGCCCTATTGACCGGCTCCATTGCTCCTTTTGGCAGCCACTACGTTTTGCAGCTGAACGCACTCAACGGCGCTACTGGGGACTCTATCGCTTCCGTCCAGCAAGAAGTAAATAGCAAAGAGCAAGTCTTGAAAGGTATGGACCGCGCCGCCTCCGATCTTCGCCGGAAGCTCGGCGAATCCCTTGGTTCCACCCGGCAATTCGCTACTCCCCTCGAGCAAGCCACCACTTCTTCTCTGGACGCGCTGAAGGAATACAGCCTCGGTCACTCTCTGCATGACAAGGCTGACGACAGGCCAGCCATCCCGCACTTCCAGCGCGCTATCGAAATCGATCCCAACTTTGCGCTGGCCTACGGCGAAATGGGCGTCTGTCAAGGCAATCTGGGAATGGTAAGAGTTTCCGAAGAATCTTTGAAGAAGGCGATGGCGCTCAAGAACCGCGCCAGCGAACTCGAAACGTTCTACATCACGGCCCACTATGCGGGTATTGTCGGCAACCTCGAAAAGAGCACCGAAATCTACGAGCAGTGGCACAAGACCTATCCTCGCGACTCCATACCCATCAACAATCTTGAGAGTTCCTACGAAGCATTCGGAGATTTCGATAAGCAGCTGTCGATGACCCTGGAAGAAATGAAAGTCGAGCCCGACAACGCGTACTCCTATCAGGATCTCATGGGTGCCTATCTCAACCAGAATCGTGTGGATGAAGCCAAGGCAGTTGCCCAACAAGCTCTCGACAGGAAACTCGATTCGGGCGCCGTGCACTTCTACCTATTCAGGATTGCCTATCTTCGTAAGGACCTGCCGGAAATGGAACGCCAGTTCGCATGGGCTCGCGGCAAGCCACAGGAGCCATTTTTCCTGGCCACCAGAGCCGAGGCGGAACTCAGCTTCGGCAAACACAAACAGGCCCAACAGACGCTGCTGGAGATGAGGGGTGTTGCGCAGAAAACCGGCATGCAGGAATTCGCGGCGTTCATGGAGGCTAAGCAAGGTTTAAACCTCGCGGTCGCGGGCGATTGCGCTACCGCCCGCGCCGGAGCAACTTCCTCGCTTCAGCACTTTCCGAACGGCTTCAACCGTGAGCTCGCCTACATTGTCCTTGCTATGTGCGGCGAGGCATCGAAGGCGAAGCAGGGATTCGACGCTATGGAAAGGGAACACCCCGACGACACATTGCTGCGATTGCAGTACAAGCCCCTTTTTCTTTCCGCCCTTAGCTCGCAGCAGGGAAAGCCCGACGACTCTATCAGCGCTCTCGAACCTGCACGCCGCGTTGAATTGGGCGTCGGACTGTTCACCTTCCCCTTTGGAGTCCCCTATTTCCGTGGCCTGGCCTATCTGAAAAAGAAAAAGGGAGACCTGGCAGTGGTCGAGTTCAAGAAAATTCTGGACGCGCGCTTCCGCGACCCAACGAGTTACCTCATTCCGATGGCCCAGGTCCAGTTAGCCCGCGCCTATGTCATACAGGGCGACTCCGCAAAAGTTCGCACCGCTTATCAAGACTTTCTTGCCCTCTGGAAAGACGCCGACCCCGACATCCCCATCCTGAAGCAAGCCAAGGCGGAGTACGCCAAGCTGCAGTAGGCGCTCGCTGGTACTCGCAGTGAAAATGAAAAAAAATTGAATGTGGCTCGCGGGCGGCAAAGGGTGTCGCCGGGCGGTCAGGCTGCTGGGCCGGACAACTCGGGCCGCCGCGGCACTGTGCCCAGTTTTGTGCCCACCACCGAACCCCACTGAGTGCTACCGGTGTTTGCGCAACCGCGGTAACCGCAAGCGAGCGCTTCACTTGTAGCGCTCAGTAGCAATTCGTGACTATTGGTGTAAGTTGTTGATTATTCGTGCGACCAATCCTTGGGCGCAGGAGGTCCCGAGTTCAAATCTCGGCGCCCCGACCATACTCTCCCATCTATCCTTATCCTTGGTCCGATATCTGCTTAACTTCAGACTGCGGATTATTAGTCCCTACTTCTATCGTTGCTTCTTAATGTCGAATAGCGAAGATAAAATCCCATTAGAGGCGGCCGGAGAAGAAGACAGGCCCTTTTTTCCGCGCAATTGAAAAGGGGTGAGTCGCCCGTCCGGCCGCAGGGGAAATCATAGAGGGAGTGACCCTAAGGGTTGTCACAGGGAGGTCACCGACAAGCAAACTGATTGTGTCCTGAAGTGGGGAGTGAGAGCGGGAAAGGGAAGATTAGTAAGCGTTCTTGTCCGTGAAGCCACGGTAGAAGGTGAGGAAGACGATCAGGAGATCGAAGGTGATGGTCCAGTGCCGGACATAATAGAGGTCGTATTCCACGCGCTTTTCGATCGAAGTATCGCCTCGCCAGCCGTTGACTTGCGCCCAACCCGTGATGCCAACTTTCAGGTAGTGCCGGGTGTTGTATTCGCCGACCGAATGCATGAATCGTTGTACCAGCAGGGGGCGCTCCGGGCGCGGCCCAACGACGCTCATGTCTCCTTTAAGCACGTTGAAAAACTGCGGTATTTCGTCGAGCCCCGTACGCCGTAGGAACTTGCCGAACCGTGTGCATCGTGGGTCACCCTTTACCGTCCACCGCAAATCACTTTCCTCGGAAGCGCTGACCTTCATTGTGCGGAATTTGTACATGCGGAAAACACGGCCGTTCAAACCAACGCGGTCTTGCGCAAAGATCATCGGTCCGGGGGAACTGAGCAATACGCCAATACCAATGAGGGCGAGAAGCGGAGCCGTAAAGAGGAGAACGAAGAAAGAGAACGCGAGATCGAACGCGCGCTTCAGAACGATGTAGACCAGCGATTCGGCGGAGGTCGCCTGCAAGTCCAGCATCAGGAGACCACCTAGATGAAAAAACCTCTGGCTTGTATTCAAGCCGTCTCCAATATCCAGGACAACGCGCATCGGAACGCCCAAAGGTGCGAGCTGGACGTGCAAGGAGGAAAGGTTCGCGAGCAGACTCGCGGGAATGGCGATAATCACGTCATCGAATCCGTTCCGGAAGGCGAGGCGTTCCACATCCGAAAGTTCATAAACGGGACAACCCTTTACGGAATCCACCTGATTTGGAAGGCGTATATGCCCGGCAATTCGGCAGGGCATGACATGCGTCTCCAAAAGCGAATTGGCGACCCGGACGGCGAAATCGTCCGCACCAACGATGAGCAACTGTACCCGAGCCTTGTCTGAAAATTTCCCCCGGCGCCAGAGCCAGACAAAGCACCTCTGGACTAGCAGGCTCAATAGAAACAGATTGACTGCGCTGAGCCAGATGAAAATGCGCGAGAAACTCGTCTCCCGGTAAAAGAACGTAACTGCGAGAACGGCAACAATTGTGATGAGGCATGCAATCGCGAGTCTCTTAAGCCTACCTTCCTTCAAAAAGAGGCTCTCCACCAGAGTGAGGTCGCGGTTTTCCACAACAATGGCCCAAAGCACGGTCGTCAATAACAAAAGGCCGAAATAGGGAGAAGGTTCGGCGTCGCTCGAATAGAACGGAACGAGAAGAAAAAAGCGCACAAATGCAGCCAGGACGAAGGAAACGAGCGGCACCAGATACATGACGAGCGTCAGGGCGAATTTTGCGCTTGTGAGTCGGCGGCGAATCATGGAATTAAGTTGGTAAGGGGAAAAGGACTACGTTTCCATCGCTTGATTCTGAAACTCGCTGAGTTTCTCAGAGAGATACTCCCCAAATCTTCCCTTGAAATGGGGCGCGTCGAAGGGCTCGGCCTGCGATCTGATAAACAGAGGAGAGAATTCATCTTCCGAAGCCTCGAACGTGCGGATGGCTTGGACCAGCGACGTAATGTTTTGTTCTCTAAAAAATATTCCGGTGTGGATTCGCTTTTGAACGGCGATCCAGGGAAAGGCTCCATTGACGGTCTCGGTGACTCCGCCACGACCAAACGCAATGACGGGACGTCCGAATGAGAGGGCTTCGACGGGAACGATCCCGAAGTCTTCTTCGCCGGGGAAAAGCAACGCACGGCAGTGTGCGTATTGCTCGCGTAGATCGGCATCCGAAAGTGGGCCCAGAAACGAAATGGTTCCACCTGCAAGTTTGCGCAGCCTCGGGTATTGCTCGCCGTCACCCACGATACGCAGAGGGCGTCCAAGTTGATTGCACGCGGCGATAGCCAGATCCGCGCGCTTGTAGTCCACGAGTTGGCCGACGACGAGGTAATAATCTTCGATCCGGTCAGCGAGATAGCCCGCCGCGACATTCACCGGGGGATAGATCACCGCCGCTTCTCTCCTGTAATGTTTCCGGACGCGCGCGGCGACGTTCCTCGAGTTGGCAACAAAATGATCCACCCGCGCGGCCGTAGCGCTATCCCACATCCGCAAATAGTGGGCCGCGAGCGTGAAGAACGGGCGTGAAAGAGCCCCAAAGCTGTTGCCGCGTTTGTACTGATGATAAAAATCCCAGAGGTAGCGCATGGGCGAGTGGCAATAACAAACGTGACAGGTGCGAGAGCTCGTGAGCACGCCTTTAGCCGGGCCGGATTCCGAACTGATCACAAGATCGTACTTGCTGAGATCAAATAGCTCGAGCGCGAGCGGATAGAGGGGCAACAAGTGACGATGCCAACGGCGACTGCCAGGTACGTGCTGTAGAAAAGAAGTGGTGATGGAACGGTTTTGCAGTGGAGCAGGCAAGGCTTCAGGATTGACGACCAGTGAATAGAGGTCGGCTTGCGGCAGCATCTCGGCCATGGCCTCGACGACGCGCTCACCGCCGCGCCGGTTCACAAACCAGTAGTGGACCAGCGCAATGCGGGCACTGCTCAAGGAGAAGTTCCGGTGGGCTGGGAGCACACTCGCGAAGGGTTGGTCTGTTTCGGTTTCTCTTACTTGGTGAGTCATCCGGCTTTCTCGGCGATACAAGAGCGTTTCAAGAGATAGCGGTGATAAGCAGTGCCCGGCGTTTCTTCCCAAACGATGTCGAGTCCCGCTCGAGTCAGGCAAGGAGCAATCTCCCCCGTTGATCGGCGGATTCGTCGAATTCCTCTGCGCCAAAACCAAGGAAGGAGCGAATCCGGGAGGGCTGTTTTCATCCGGTAAGCGATGCTTTGAGGCCGCGTATCAAACTGAAGGTACGCATAACCAGTCTCCTCCAACAAAGCCGCGATGACGTGCAAATACTCTTCAATCACCGAGAAATCTCCGATGTGTTGAAGAACCAGGAGGGAGTACAGGAAGTCGACCTTGCCCACGTAATTTCCAGCTTCATGCAGGGCATCCTCCGGGCTGGAAATCCGCACGAATCTCGTATTGCGAACCCCGTTATGGTGGGCATAGGCCAAAGCACGACGAATCATGCCTTCGGCAACATCCATGCCCACAACATCGTGGAAGTGACGCGCCAGTGGAAATGCCAGGCGACCAACACCGCAACCAAGTTCCAAAGCGATCCCCTGCCGTACACCCGACGCGCGAATGACAGGCAATAGTTCTTCCAGGACGGTTTGTTCCCCGCTCTGCCAGAACGCCTGTGGTTCCGGTTTCTTGAGTGTGGTCAGAATGTAGGCGTGAGGGTCTTCCTGAGCGAAGCGATTCCAATACCAGTTGCTGTCTTTTTCCCTTCGGGTTTTCAACTTGACCACGCTTTCTCTCATGTCTTGTGCTCCCGCTCCGCCGCTATTCCGGAAAGTCGCCAATCTATGCGATTGGCTGGTCTGGGAGGGTGTAAACAGGAACTGCCTTGAGCAGACTTGCCAAGCGATACTTCCACCCAACTAGGTTTAGAAGCATTCCAACCATTGTGAACACGGTCAAAGAGCTGACGGCGGTACCCATCATGTGCTCAGTCAAACTCATGAAGAGTTCAAGGACAACGCAGGCTTGCACACCATGAGCAAACATCCAGCCAAAACTGTCCTGCTTGAAACTATCCTTAACCAGTACCAACCACCGGAGCGTGGCAAGCCAGATCCCGAGCATCAGCGTCAAACCGACAATCCCTCCTTCGGCCAGAAAATGTAGGTAGGAGTTGTGCGCGTGCGAATCGTCATTCACCACCGCGCCGCCGGTAGCTATGTAAAAAAGATGTGGAATCCCAGAGTAAATCTTGAGGTCATCGTTAAAACGACCGAACCCGGTACCGATAATAGGGCTTTGGACAAAGTCTTCCAGCGCGCGCCCGTAATAGTAAAACCGGAGAACAATGTTGGGATCTTCTGAATTCGCAACTGCCTCGGTACGCTTCGTTACCACCGGTTGAATTAACAGAAGATATAGAAGCGGAAGGAGAACGAAAGATCCTATTTTGACGAAATTCATGAGAAAACCCCGCCTCAAGAATACGCACACAAGGGTGGCCAGAAATGCGACATAAGCCGTGCGGGATTGCGTCAAGACCACACCTATAACATTCGCGCAGAGCCATAGAGCCGGCCAGGATATCAACGATGGGTTTCTTGCAAGAACCAGGAGGGAAAATGCAGTGCAACTCGACATGGCATAGATAGCCCCTGCCGCGTTATGAGCACGAAAGAACCCTTGAAATATATCCGTCGAGAGAGACGCATTGTGCAGCAGTTGCAGCGGCTCCGGAAGGCGAGAAAGGCCCAGGGGAACCAAAGTGTTATCCACAAACTCTGCAAGTCCCAGAAGCGCAATGATCGACATTACCGTTAAGAAGAGGCCCAGTGTGCGTCGGATAAAAATAGGATCTAATCGAATATCGGTCAGCAGGAGCAAAGGAAGATAAGCAATCAGAAGTGCTCCGTCGAAACGTAGAAAGTCATACGACAACAGATTGGAGAACGGCGCACCGGTTATGACATAACTCAAAAGCCAGAATACGTAAGCCGCAAACAGAAATCTCTTGGCCCAATGCGGACCGTACTGGGAAGGATGCAACGACCCTTGATCGCGGTAAGCGAAAAAGAGAAGGAAAAGGCCGGCGATGGCAGCGATGTTGAATACCGGAAAGACATTCCCCGTCAGGCTTATCATAATCGCGGTGGCGAGGGTCTTTTTCATGGCTAACGATTGGACCGGCGGGCTTCTTTTGTTCTCATGTATCCATCAACCCGGTAATCTCTGCGCCCGCTCCAAGAGGTGATTCCGTCTGCATAGGCGGTGCGTTCATCCTTGCATGCAAGAAAAATGCCAGCGCCATACCTGCTTCTCTGATAACGATCGAACACGCTACACCCGTCGGGCCGTACCAACTTCCCAGGATGAAATTCAAGGCCAGGGAAAAAGCTGTCGCTATGCCGACGATTGTCAAAAAAACTTGCAGGGCGTTACAGGCTATGGCTCGGCTCAGGTACGCTGCGTTCAAGAACAGAAAGGGAATGGCCGATGCCATGACGGTTGCGGGCAATGCTGCGGCAGCAAGGTTCTTGCCAAAAACCGCGCGAACTGCCCAAGGAGCAATGAGCGCAGCCACTAATGCTGCAGGAATCGTCGTCAAAAGGATGCGCCTGACGCATTTGCTAAAGAAACCAGCGAGGGCCGGGGAATTTGTAGACAGTCTCGCCATGTCCGAAAGCAACACTCCGCCGAACAACCAAGCGACGACATACATCAAGACCAGACCCATGTTGGCGGCCGCAAACGTCCCCAACACCCCGGCGGGCACGAGGATCGAAAGGACCAGCACGTCGCCCCGGAGCGCAAGATTAGAAATGGAGTAGACGACACCAACAGGGGTTGAGCGGGTAAGCTGCTTCCAACAATATTGAAGTGGCACCGGGCGAGCTCGGATTCCGCTTTTCCTCAGATATCTCAGAGAGAGTATGTATTCGATGAATTGCGCTACGAGCAGGCTGAGCAGAAGACTGACCAATCCCCATTTTCGAGTGCTGGCGACGAGCACGCCGGTCACCAAGACCAAGAAATGAACAGCCTGGCATCGAGCAATCAAATTCATTTTGTTAAGTGCTTTCAACAAGCCTGCATGCAAACGAGAGTAGGAATAGAGAAATGCACGCAGTGTAAGGATTCCGGCAACTGTCCACTCGATTCTGGGTAATTTTGCCAGCCAACCGATTCCCGCAAGGACCACGAGGGCAAGTACGGAGAGGACACTCTTATTTGCATACAGAGCGCTGGCAACATGGGCGATGCTGCTTGAATCCATGCTGGCCTCCGCGATTCCGGCCATCTCGAGACCATTGTCAGCAAGCCGTTCCGCGACTGTGACCACCGCGATTATGGCCGCGAAGACACCCAAAGCAGCGGGACCATAAATCCTTCCTATCAAAACGGCGACAGCGAAATTCGCGACGCGCAAAAGCAATTCACCGCTGATTACGCTAAGAAGATTGACGGGAGCTGTTCTGAGTTCACTCATAACGATTAAATCGAAATCAACCGCCGCAAGCGTGGCTTTGCTTGCGAACGTCAGGTAGAAATTGGAATGACCCCAACGTCACCGGTGTCAACCTCCACCGCAATCGAGCGCATTAACAGCTCAAGCGAGATCACCACTCGCGCTCGATGTTCCTGGCGCAGGAGAATGCCCTTGAGGCCGCGAAACGGGCCCTGCCGGATCAAGACGCGGCATCCGGTGGTCAGGTACTGATGTGGCTGAACCCCAGATTTCCTTTGCAGTCCCGCCCGAAGGAGTTCGATTTCCTCGTCGGAGATAGGGCTAGGATTGCGATTCACGCCCACCAATTGAACAACGCCCGACACCTGCAAGACGCGTAAGCGCTCTCGAGGATCCATTCGCACGAACACATAGCCGGGAAACAAAGGCAGAGCCAGTCGGACTTTCCGATCCTTCCACTGCCGGACGGAGTCATAGAGGGGCAAGAGCTGTTCGAGGTTTCTCTGGTCGAATTGTTCCGCGACGCGTCTCTCATGATTGGGGCGCGTATGTGCAGCGTACCAATGTGTTTCCGCCCGGCATGCGGCGACCGGAACGATCGGTTCAGAACTCATTTGCGTCTGTAAGAAGGACATCTTTTCTCTCTATTCCTGCTTTCGGCAGATACAGCTTCGCCCCGTCACCTACAGGGTGTGTGTGACCCTACCCGTCTTCGCCCGCGCAATTTTCCTGCTACTGCTTCGTCTCCGCTGGCGACACTTCGCCCTCGTAGCGGTCGAAGATTCGTTTTGCCCGCGCGAAAAGTGTGGCCCGCCCGTTGGTCACATACGCAAGCGGGGGCTTCACGCTGCGGTACACATTCAGAACCAGGAGTTTCCCCGGATCTTCAGGATCGATCTTTTGCCAGCGATCGGTGACCGTTACCCAGCTCACGCCGGCAGCAAGGGCAAGGAGCATGCCGAGAAGAACGATAAGCGTGCGTGGCGGAAAAACTTTCTTCTCCGGGACATCGGCAGGATCGAGCACCTTCACACTTGGAACTTCTTTTGCCTCTTGCACCTTCGCCAATTCATATTGTTGCGTGAGTGTTTCAAACACGACTTCTTCCACTTTTGTGTGGCGATAGAGATCGGCATAGGTAACGCCAAGCAGAGGAAGTCTGCGAATGGAGGGATGTATCTCGTTTTGCGTCGAATCGAGCTGGGACATTTCATCGGGCTTGCCGCCCAATTTCTGGAGCTGTCGCCTCAATTCATCAATGCGAGCCTGGGTGGTGCGCACCCGGATGTTGTTGTCCGTGTAAATCTGGCGAAGGCCCTGCAATTCCGTTTGAGCGGCGATCGTCTCTCCTTCCAGCGCTGCCGCCGCCGTGACCATGGCCTTCCCCTGCTCTTTGATGTCCAGGGCCGCGTTTTTACTTGCGAACTGGCTGAAGTCTTTTTCCGCCGACTCCAGTTCCACCTTAACTTGTTTCAAGCGCTCCTCGAGGAACACGCGCTCCCGATGGGCCGAAGAGGTGTTCAACTGGGTGACCACGCCGTTCAACTGCGCCACATACTCCTGTGCCAGGGCGGTCGCGCGCTTCGGATCGTGGTCAGTCACCTCGATCGTAAGAATCCCGCTCTTCCTATCAATGGATATGTCGGTTTGCCGTGTAAGTTCCTTGCGCGCATCGGTCCATCGTTTCTCACCATACATTCGGCGAAGATCAAATTTGCGGATCAGTTCATCCTCGACCGTGCGGCTAAGCAAAACGCCCGCGAACAGCTCGCCTGAAGTCTTTATGCCAAGAAGGTCGCCGCCGATAGCGCCGAGGGTTCCGCCGGCTCTTCCCGCGAGGGCGGAGAGCATAGCCATTCCTTGTCCTTCCAACGAGTCCGGCGGCATAAGGCGAGTGACAGACGCATAACGCGATGGAATGAGTACCGCCAGAAGTGCGGCCGTGGCAGCGCCCCAGGCCATAAACTTTGCGAGCAGTCTTCGCCGTTCCCACAAACGGCCAAGACTGGCGATTCTGCGGATGCGACTTTCCGCTTGATCCTGGCGCAAGCGACGGGCCAGGAGTTCATCCAAGTCCACTTCTCGCGGCACTTCGCGAGCAGTTTTGGCCGATGTGGAGCTCATCGTGACTGTACCCCCGCGGTTTGATCTGGCAGAGAAGCAGCCGCGAAACGAGAGGGGTTTTGGCGGCTACTCGCCCAGAGCGGCAAGAAGCCGAGTTCCGTGGAACTGACAACCTTTGTGCCCGCGTGAGTCACTGTCTTTTCCTTGATCTCCGTCGTGAGTCTCGCTTTGTGTTCGACATCTGTTACCAAATCGAGTCGTTGCGTTCTTTAGGGATGCCCTCCCGTTGGGGCGTAGGTTATCCCCACCGACGACGTCACGTTCGTCTGTGGCCCGTGAGCCAGAATCGGAAAGCTCCACTGTTCAAACTGAACGGAAGAATTCACATTCCACACTCGGTGCAACCAAAAATCTGCCCGCACCGAGGCGTCATTGATGGTTCCCCCGCCAGGCACAAACTTCGGGCTGACTTGGGCATGACGGTAGCCAAATTCGATATGTGTGCGAGCGCCAATCCAGTATCGACTCCAGGCTTGAATGGCTTTTCCATCTCTCCCCACGGGGTTTCCGATGAGCTGACCCTTGTTTGTATAGAGATCGTGATAAAAACCGTCGAAATAAATGAATTTCCCTGGCGGCTCAGGAAAGGGAACATCCGTGTAGGCTCCTTCCACTCGCAAATCCAGCTTGTCTAGGCCCGGGAGCTTCGGAAAATAAACGCCGGTATTGATCCCAGCGCGGCGCCAATCGGCCCAGGGTGAGGTGTTGTCATCCGCGAGCGTATCCACGTAAAAACTCAGGGGGTAGCGCGGGATTGGGATTCGATAAGAAACATCAAAGCCGGCGGTGCGCTTTCCGGGATCATTGGAGGGAGTCTCGTTTGCAAGCGTAGTAAGGCTCACATAGCTATTCCATACAGAGCGCATCGTTAAGGGCCGGCCGAGTCCGCCCATCACCACGGTCCTGGAAAAACCAACTTCCAGATTGGGTAGCGGCATGAAGCTGAATTTCTCTCCGTGGAAAATCGCACTGGGCGGAAATTTGTGTCCGTCCATGTTGCCGAAGAACAAATCCAGGTGCATGGGGCCGAAATAACGAAAGATCCACGGAAGAATAATGGGGGTAGTGCGATTCAGTTGAATCATGCGGATCGGCACCGCATTATCGCTAAAGTTGAGCGCACCCATCCTACTGGGGCCCCAGTAGATACTCTGCTGTCCGAAGGTCAATTCCCAATTGCTGAAATTCAGGCCGACGTACGCATCCAAAAGCTGGAATTGACTTGTTGCGGGGATGGGAGTGCCAGGTTGAACAGGATTGGCGTCAGCCTGCGCGATAAAATTGCGTACTGGAGTCGAGTAGGCGGGGCCCGATGGAGCATATTGATATTCGCCGCGCGTATAGGCTACCCATCGTCCGGCTGTAG
>Ga0306920_100007502_pt1 | contig 14386 bp, 13 predicted proteins | sample flu12Cox44000170_FD_204666 | JGI IMG/M metagenome (GOLD analysis project Ga0306920, IMG submission 204666) | Lab enrichment of tropical soil microbial communities from Luquillo Experimental Forest, Puerto Rico - flux4day.12C.oxic.44.000.170 (v2)... | ecosystem: Environmental > Terrestrial >...
GCAGGGGTAGCCGATGTGGTTTGCACGATCAGGAAGCCGTCGATGGGGTAGGTGGTGCGACTCGGCAGGTTCGAAAAGAGCACCCTGCCGGTCGAGGTCACCGACGCCGACCAGAGCGCGCTGTTGTTGGCGTCCCATCCGGCCCCCATCACTAGAGCCTGGATGGGGACGGGCGGCCGAGCAATGGGGAAATCCCGGGCCAGGCGGGAAACCGCTCAGCCGCGGGCCGGCACCTTGTCCACGGAGGCGTCGAAGATCTGCCCGATCGAGGCGTCCAGTTGCGCGTGGAACTGCTCGCCGGTCTGCTGCTCGTACAGTCCCTCCAGCAGTGCCCGGGAGAAACTTGCGATCATGCCCGGGTCCCTGGCCAGCAGCGCGCACGCCTTGTCGCGGCTGTAGCCGCCCGACAAAGCGAGCACCCGCACGACCCGCGGGTCGGCGGCGAGGCGGGCGTAGAGGCCCGGCTGGGTCGGGATGGTCAGTTTCAACATGACGGCGGCGTCGCCGGGCAGCGCCTCGACGTGCCTCTGCAACGCGTCCCGGAGCAGCATCTCCGCTTGGTTCTTGCGCGGGCTGTCGATGCTGACCTCGGGCTCCAGGATCGGGACGAGCCCGGCGGCCGAGATCCGCGCCGCGTACTCGAACTGCTGATCGGCGATCGCGGTCACCCCGTCCTTGTCGGCATCGTTGATCACTGACCGCATCTTCGTGCCGAAGATCTGGTGCCTGTTCGCCCGCTCGAGCAACTCGCCGAGCGTGTCGATCGGCTTCATCATCCGCACGCCGTTCTGCTCGGCGGCGAGCCCTTTATCCACCTTGAGGAACGGGACGACCTGCTTGTTGGCCCACAGGTACCGCGCCGTCGGGACGCCCTGGACGTCCCGCTCCATGGTCTGCTCAAACAAGATCGACCCCAGGATGCGGGAGCCGTCGAACGCCGGGTCGGTGATCACCCGGGTCCGCATCGCGTGGACGAGGTCGAACATCTCCTCCTCGGAGGAGTACCGGCTCTCGTCGATGCCGTACTCGGCCAGGGCCTTCGGGGTGCTGCCGCCACTCTGATCGAGCGCCGCGAAGAACCCGCGACCCGAGCGGACCTTCTCCAGCTGCGTGCCATCCATGCCTGCCATCCTCGCAGCCCGGATAGGAACATGCACAGTGCGGTGCACCAACACCGGCCACCGCCGCCAGGCAGGCGGCCAGGGCGGCCGTTGACGCGATCGACGCCGTGCTGCGCGACTTCTACCTGCTGCGCGGGCGCCTCGTCCAGGAGATCCGCCCAAGCCGACGGCGCCCCACGCCCCAGAGTCGCTTTGAGGGCCCGGCACGCCGCGCTGAAGAGCCTCCTGTGGGGTCCGGCCGGACCCCACAGGAGGTAAAACCGCTGGTCAGTGCGGCTTTCGATGGGGTGAGCGAGGGGACTCGAACCCCCGACACCCAGGACCACAACAATGCTGCCAGTGAAAAGAGGCCGCGGAAACCCCCATCTTCCTGGGATTCCTAACTGATCGATGGGCATCTTCGCACCCACTGAGGGCCATCTGAGGCTGTGTCATCTGCCCCACTCTTGCCCCACTCGTAGGCGCCGCTGTCACCTGACAGCCGGGAGCGGTTGGGCGCCTCGGGGTCACGGCAAGGAGACCCCTGGGTTGCAGCGGGCAGCCGGGCCGTCGGCCGGGGTCGCGCCCTGGCCACGCTCGTCTCCGCCAGACTTCGCAGCGCTCGCGCCCGGTCACGAGCGCGCTGAGCGCCCGTCACCGCTTCATCCGCCAGGTGCCGCCACTCCTCGGCTAGGTCCGTGCCGTCCGTGCTCGCCAGCCTCGTGAGTTCGGCCGCGATGTCCTCTTCGGTCGATGCCAGGTCGGCGAGCACCGTACCGGCGTGATCCAGCGACTGGCGCAGCGCGGTCAAGTCGGAGTGCCTGGCCCAGCGGTCAGCCATCCGCTGCAACTGCTCGCCGCGCACGACCGCTTTGGGCGCCCCCTTGATCGCCTCTTCGGCCAGCCTCAGTCGCCGCGCCGCGGCCTCGCTCCCGCCGGCCCGGGCCATGGCCCGCAGCGTGTCCGCGACGTCCTCCTCGGTACGGCTTACCGTCTCCATCAGCGTTATGGTCCGCGTAAAAGCGTCCAGCATAAGCACGCGTTCGCTAGGCCGCGCTCGCGGTCCACTGCGCAGGTCTGGCTCCGCGGCCTTGTCCTGCGTCTGGCTGGCCTGGCCCAGCTCCTCACCAGGGACACCCGGCTTCACATTCCATCGTCAGGCAGACGCTGCGTCTCCGGCCGAGACATCTGACCCGGGCAAACCGGCTGAACGACCCAGCTAGGAAGGCAGCCTCCAGAACCGTGCACTCCATCGGCGTGCGATGACGAGCGAGGCCCAGGACTCAGAAGCGGGTACCGGCGGTTACTTCCAGTCAGCAATAACTGCGCGCTCAAGACTGCGTTTGCGCAACTCAGAGTTATCAAGGGGCCGTGGTCAGTGGAGCGAGGTCGAACCGTCGACCTTCGGCTTTCGGGCGCATCCGCGTGTCGCTGCCCGGTGCTGGACGAGGCCTGATGAGCGATCCAGCTGCGAAACCACGGCCCGTTGTCGCCTGATGTGGCCCGCAACTGCCAGGCGGAGGTCCTGGCTAATTTAGCCCGGTGTATAACCGGCTCGGGACCAAGGTCCTCGACTATTGCCCCAATGCCTCCTCAAAAGGGCGTGCCGACGGCGCGACCCTGGAAATAGGAGCTTGCGGCTACCGATCGGAGATAGCCCATGCCGGAAGGAGCAGGCAATGGCTGGAATCACTGTGGGCATCGATGGGTCGCATGACGCTCATCGGGCGCTGGAATGGGCGATGAGAGAGGCAGCGGTCCGCCATGTCCCGCTTACTGTTGTGACCGTCCACGAGGTCGCGGTCAGTGGCTGGACAGGCCAGCCGATTATTTTTCCTGGGGACCAAGCCGACGCGGAGAAGGTCCGTCAGGCCGCGGAGGAGATGGTGGCGAAGGCGGCCGGCCAGCTGGGTGAGTCCCAGCCTGCTTCGGTGACGGTCCGGGCGGTCAACGGTTTCCCCGCCCAGGAACTCATCGAGGCCTCGCGCGATGCTGACCTGCTGGTGGTGGGCTCACGGGGCGGCGGCGGGTTCGCGCGGCTGATGCTCGGCTCGATCAGCCAGAAGGTGGTCCACCACGCGCACTGCCCTGTCGTGGTGGTGCCAGGACCAAGGTAAAGGCCGCCGGACACGGGCGGTTACCGCAGAGGGCGCATCTACGGTGCCCAGCGGCGAAGAGCGAACTGGAGCGGGTCGCTCGCCGCGGATGCGAGGCATGCGGCGGGGGGTCCCCTGGGCTGGTTCTGCGTAGACTTGATCGGCAGGTCTGTCATGGCCTGATGGGATCCGGGGGCTTCCGCCATGTCCCAGCCAGCAGTTGCGTCCCCAGCGGGGGCGAGGGTTCCGACGCCGGTTCCTCATATGCGTCCGGGCACCTGCCGTGCCTGAAGACAGCTGCCCGGTGCAGTGGACGGGCGTGCATGCAGTCGTAACGCTGCCGGAACACATCGACGTGTCCAATGCTGGCCAGATCCGTGAACAGCTGCTATCGATCATCAACCGCGGCGCTACTGAGCTGGTCGCGGACATGACCGCTACGGTTTCGTGCGATCACGCCGGCGCGGATGCCGTGGCGCGTGCCTACCAGCGTGCCGCCGCCGCCGGCACACAGCTGCGGCTGGTGGTCCCCGCCCCGATCGTGCGCCGCGTGCTCAGCATCAATGGGCTCGACCGGCTGGTCCCGGTCTACCCGTCCCTGGAAGCAGCCGCCGCCGCGGCGCCGGCCACGGTGATTCCTCCAGCGCAGACTTCGCCCGCGGCAGCGGGCGGCCAGACGGTTCCCCGCCGTTCCGCACAGGCCGGGCGCCTACGGTGGCAAGCTCCACCGCGGGGGGGCCCCAGAACTGCGGCCATCACCCAGGCCGTGTTGCGGAACCTCATCGACGCCCTCGCCGACGGAGTCGCGCTGGCCGACGATGATGGCGCACTCGCGCTGGCCAGCCGGCGGCTTGAGCACATGTTCGGCTATGGGCACGGTGAACTGCTCGGCCAGCCGGTCGAATCGCTCATCCCCGCCGAGCTGCGGACGGCCCACCGCAGCCACCGTGCAGATTATGCGCAGGCACCGCGGGCCCGGCCCATGGGCGCCGGGGCCCGGCTGGTCGGGTTGCGCAAGGACGGAGCCACGTTCCCGGTCGAGGTCAGCCTCAGTCCGGTGCCGACCGCGACCGGCCATCTCACTCTCGCCGTGGTCCGGGACATCACCCAGGCCCGGCGGCGTGACGATCTCGTCGGCCTCGCCCGCGCCGCTGTTGCCGCCGAACAGGTTCCCGACCCTCAAGAACTGCTCGAAGGGGTTGTCAGCAGCCTGTTCGACGTCGGCCTGAGCCTGCAAGCTGCCACTGGCCTGCCCCACCGCATGGCCAAGCAGGGCATCACAAAAGCCCTGCAGCATCTGGACGACACCATCCACGAGATCCGTGACTACATGTTCACCATCGGCGGCGAACAGGCCCGGCATCATCCGCCACCGCCAAGTGGCGCTCACTAACGGCGATATCCCGATGTGAGCCCTAGTGGTCGGCCACGAGGGCGACGTCGCCAGGTAGTGGCGGTCGCCTGGCCAACGAGGTCATGTGAAATATCAGGCCCTAGCCTTCACGTCCTGCGCGCGCTCCTGGCTGGCAACATTGTTGTCGAAGCATTGTGGCCTCCTGGTGGTCTTGGTCGCTACGTAAATAATCGACAAGAGTACCCTTCTCTAACCCGTTTTGCCCTTTTCGGCGCCACTAGTCCGGAATCAACCTTGCTGGTAGCAGTTCCTGGGCCACGCGGCCTGGCTTTCCATTCATCCGATGGCAAAACCGACCGGCTCACCTGTGCGGCAGCGCACGCGACGGCCCGTCAGGCAACTAGTGACTAGCCTGAGGACTTTTGCCCCTTGTCTGATATATAGGACACGGTGAAATTGATAAGTAGAGCAGGTCTTTCGGCCGCGACCCGCTACGTTTGCTGGCTGCGGCGCCGGAGTGGTGACCAGCCGGGAGGTACTCCTGCTGCCAGTGAAGGAGTGATCTCGATGAGCACTCAAATTTCATCGGTCCGCGAGAAAGTTCTTGGCATCGTCCCCGAATTCATCAGGGAAGTTGAAGATGAGCTGTCGGGCCGCCTGGGGCAGCCGGTGGCCCTGGTGCTGGTGCCGGAAAATGACACTATCGCGGTGAAAGCTGAAAGTGAGCTATTCGCCGGAGAATCAATAGTTGTGATGGACGCGGGCCCACTGCTGTCCCGGAAACGAGTGGCGGACTGGGCGGATGCCTTCGAACAGAAGATCGACCGGCTCGCCAGGCGGGCAGACGATGTCAAGCGCCTCTACGCCGCGATCCAGAAATCACCAAGCCCCGAGAAGACCGGCGAGATTGTTCTCAAACATATCGGCGATTACGACGACGACTTCCTCGAGGCGCTCGGCGTAATGATCGCCCACGACAAAGGGTGCCTTCACCTCAGCCGGGCCCGCAACTTCGAAGCGCTTCGGGCATACCTGCGCATGGTGCGCAGGCGAGCCCGCGATGGCGAGACAGGCGCTATGTGGGGAGAACTTGCCCGGGGCGCGGCACTGGAAAAAGATCTTGACAATGGCTCGGGCTGACCGTTCCGCTGCGCGTCAGAACTAACTCTCTGCGCCGGTTCCAGCGCTCGGCAGGTTCGCTGCCGCGGGTGCGGTGGCCGGCCCGGAAACAGGCTCGTCCTGGCGCGGGCGAAAGTCCCGTCTAAACGGGAAGATCGCCTCTTGGCCATGAGTGCTCCAGCGGCTGACGGTAGTGGAGAAAGAAGGCCAGAATGAGGCGGCGGTTGGCAGTAGCTACGGCGCGGGCCATCAGGGCGGTCCGCGGGCGCTGCCCTGACCGCGACCCGCTCTGGCGCGCCATTGCTGTGCGCCACCACTACCGCGAGGGCAGGGCCGGGCTGGCATCGGCTGACGGCATCGTCACGACGTGGTCGGCACGCCCAGCCCATCACCCGCTAGCGGCCACACTGCCAGTCATTGCCGTGACGCCCATGCCGCAGCACCGGCCAGAACGCCGACATAACCGCGCGTGGAGAGGCGGCCGTGGACGAAGGGAGGCCGATCATGACCGGCACCATTCATGGGATCTTGGTCGGATACGACGGCTCACCCTGCAGCGAGCAAGCGCTGCTCTGGGCAGCGCGAGAGGCCCGCTGGCGCGGTACCGTCCTGACCATCTGCCACGCCTGCCCGGCGCACCACGTCCCGGCACCGCCCGGCGACCGTGAGGCGCGCGGTCATGCGCAGCGGACCGGTGAACACAACCTAGCTAAGGCGCTGCGGTTCGCGGAAAACCTCATGGGCCCGGGGAAGACCCGGCCGCTGGTGGCCACCGGCCCGGCAGCACAGGTGCTGTGCCAGCACAGCGCGGACGCCGACATGGTCGTGGTCGGCGCCCGGGGACGGGGCGGGCTACCTGGAATGCTGCTGGGATCGGTCAGCCAACAGGTCTGCGCCCACGGGCACGGGCGCATCGTGGTGGTGCGCGGGCACTGGCATGCGGCCGGCGGGTACATCCCGGGCCCGGTCGTGGTAGGCGCCGACGGATCCGCTGCCTCTCGCGCCGCGATCGCGTTCGCCGCCGAGGAGGCCGCGCTCGCCGAGGTTCCGCTGCTGGCCGTATGTGCCCTGGCCGACCGTCCGGGCAACCTAGCCGGGGCCAGCCGGATCCAAGAGGCCTTCGACCGCGACATCGCCCAGTGGGAAAAGGAGCATCCCGAGCTGACCATCTTGCGGCAGATCAGCCTCGGCCAGCCGCGCACCGCGCTGCTGGACGCCGCCTCCGGTGCCCAGCTGCTCGTCGTCGGCAACCGCGGCCGGGGCGGCCTGGAGGGCATGCTGCTCGGCTCGGTCAGCGAGGCGATGCTCCATCACGCCACCTGCCCGGTCGGCGTCGCCCACCCTCAATAGGGCCAGGCCAGACCCCGGCACGGCTGCCCGGCAGGGCCGCGGTTGGTGTGGTCTGGCCAGCCGGGTGAGCGAGCCCGCATCGGCGTGCAGAGCGTACGAGGGAGGCGACAGGTGATGGCGAAAGAAGTGCATGTCACGGCGTCTGAAGCCGACGCTGCGAGGATGATCGTCGAGCGTGACTGGGCTCATCGTAAGCCCACACCGGAGGCGATCCGCAAGATCGCTATGGCTCAGATGCGACCTTTGCCTAAGGCAACGAACCGGCTGGGGCCCAAAACAACTGTGAATGGTCGAAAGAAAGGACGACTCAGGACGCTGCTCACAAGGGCCTTTGGAAAAGGGCTGCAGCCGGGGTAGGTAGCGCCAAATTATCCCCCCTGTGAAAGGGCCTGTACGTCTTTCGCCAGGTCGGGTCTGATCTTGAGGTGGGCAGGTAGCCGCGATGAGCGAGTCGCACCGGGGTGAACAGCGGAAGTGGCCGGCCGTGCCTGGGCTCGCCGGTGTGCGTGGTTACCGGCGGGCGTGGTGGCGGGGTGATCTGCTGGCCGGTATCACCGTGGCGGCTTTCCTTGTGCCGCAGGTCATGGCCTACGCGCAAGTCGCTGGGGTGCCGCCGGTCGCGGGCTTGTGGGCGGCCTTGCCTGCGCTGGTGGCCTATGCGGTGCTCGGCTCGTCCCGGTCATTGTCGATGGGACCAGAGTCAACGACCGCGCTGATGACGGCGGTTGCGATCGGCCCCCTGGCGGCCGGGAACCCGGCGCGCTACGCGGAGCTGGCGGCGTCGCTCGCCTTGCTGGTGGGGCTGCTGTCGGTGTGCGCGGGACTGGCGCGGCTGGGCTTCGTCGCGGATCTGCTGTCACGACCGGTCCTGGTCGGCTACCTCGCAGGGGTGGGACTGATCATGATCGCTGGCCAGCTCGGCCGGGTGACCGGCGTGCCGGTCAACGGCAGCACATTCGTCGCCGAGCTGATGTCCTTGGCCAAGGGTTTGGGGGCGTGGCAGCCCGCCACAGTGGCCCTAGCCAGCGCCGTGCTGATGTTCCTTTTCGTGGTGCGATGGCGCTGGCCGCAGGCACCTGGCCCGCTGCTGGCCATGCTGCTGGCCACCGGAGCCGTTGCCGCATTCGGGCTGACCGAACACGGTGTCAGCGTCGTCGGCCCGGTCCCCGGCAGGCTCCCGGTGCCTCAGCTTCCCGATGTGCACTGGCACGAGCTGCGCGAGCTGCTGCTGCCGGCCGTCAGCGTGACGATCGTGGCCTTCACCGATGACGTGCTGACCGCCCGGTCATTCGCGCGGCGCAGGGACAGGGTGCGGGCGAACCAGGAATTCCTGGCGCTGGGCGTGGCCAATGCCGGGGCGAGCCTGCTGCACGGTTTCCCGGTCAGCAGCAGCGCGAGCAGGACCGCCATCGGTGTGGCCACCGGCGGCCGCACCCAGGTGTATTCGCTGGTGGCAGCCGGGTCGGTGCTGGCCGTTCTGTATGTTCTCGGGCCGCTGCTGGCCAGGTTTCCTGTCGCGGCGCTGGGTGCCATCGTCATCTACGCGGCGATCCGGCTGATCGATGTGGCCGCGTTCCGGCGGCTGCTGGCCTTTCGCCGCGGCGAGCTCGTGATCGCCCTGGCCGCCTGCGCGGGCGTGCTCGCGTTCAACATCCTCGACGGCGTGCTGCTGGCCGTCGCCGTCTCCGTGGCCGACCTGCTGGTGCGGGTGGCCCGGCCGCACGATGCGGTCCTGGGCCGTGTGCCCGGGCTGGCCGGCATGCACGACATCGATGACTACCCCGCCGCGAAGACCGTCCCGGGGCTGGTGGTGTACCGCTACGACGCCCCGCTGTTTTTCGCCAACGCCGAGGACTTCCGGCGCCGCGCCCTGGACGCCGCTGCCGATGGCCAGGCCCCGGTGCGGTGGTTTGTGCTCAACGTGGAGGCCAACGTCGAGGTGGATTTCACCGCGCTGGAGGCGGTCGACGCGGTCCGCGCGGAACTCGCCCGGGCCGGGACGGTCTTCGCGCTCGCGCGGGTAAAACAAGACCTGCTGGCCAGGCTGGAGTCCTTCGGCCTGGCCGGCAAGATCGGCGCGGACCGGCTCTTCCCCACCCTGCCGACAGCGATCGAGGCGTACGAAAAGTGGGTCCATCAGAACCCGCCTGCCAGCTAGGAGAACGTCGCGCTGCCGGTGCCGCAGGAGGATCGGGCCATGACGCGGAGTTTCCTCATGCCTGGGCAAGCCTAGGGCTATGGCGGCAGGACTCACGGGTTGCGGGCCGAAAGTCCCGGGCACGCGGGCATTCGGCCCGTTGGGCCAGCCGCGCTCGCGGACGTGGGATGGAAGGTGGGAACCCGACGAGCCAAGGAGGGATTGTCATGGCCAAGCCGCCTGCGCGCAGGCAAGGACCCCACCGTCTTCCGGACTTGCTGGACTGGCTGGATGCGCCGTGGGCGCCGCTGCTGCCGTTCAGCCCGGCCAGCACGTTCCGGGTCGAGACTTACGTCAAGGACAACAGCTACGTCGTCCGCGCCGAGCTACCCGGCCTGGATCCGGAGAAAGATATCGAGATCACCGTCGAGGACCGGACGCTGACGATCCACGCCGAGCGCAGCGAAGAGCAGCAGGAGGCGCACCGGTCAGAGTTCCGGTACGGCTCGTTCACCCGGTCAGTCGTACTGCCGGACCGGGCAGATACCGAGCACATCACGGCCACCTATGACAAGGGGATCCTTCAGGTCAGCGTCCCGGTGCCGGAGGCCAAGGCAGAAGGCCGCCGGATCGCGGTCACCGGGGCCAGATGAGCGCCCTGCCGGGCCGGCGGGAAGACCACAGATGTTGTGATCACGGCAAGCATGAGCCCTAGTGGGGAGAGGTGTCCCCGATGATCAACCAGAGCGGCCAGCGTGACCCGGAATCGCCGGTGGCCGCCTTGGCGGAGCGCGTGCACGCGCTGGAAGAGCGCTTGACCGCGGTTACCGACGCGGTCCGCACGCTCGCCCATGGGCTCCAGGACGCGCCCATGGCCGAGCCGGGCGGACGGCCCGCCGCCGAAGCCGCCCGGCGCGCCTATGAACTGCTGCTCATGGCCGAGCCGCGCTCACCAGACGCCCAGCCGCCCGCTCCCTCGCCAGGCGCATAACGGGGCCAGCGTGCCCGGCCGGTCCTGGGCAGGGCCCGCACCCATCAGCACCGCTATCGAAGGTGACCGGCTAGTTCCTGGCCTGGCGATGATCAATCTGCGGCGGTTCACCGGCTGCGCGGCGGGAGCCGGTAGGTGTGGCCCGGCTGGCCCCATTCCCCGAACGGCAGCCGGTACCCGGCGTCGATCGCCCGCAGCGAGGGGCGGCCGATGTGGGCGAACACGAGCCGGCCCACCTGGTGCTGGCGGGCCTGCTCGGCGACCTGCAGCGCGGACAAGTGGCCGCCTGCCCCGCCGGCGAAGCGGATCGCGCGGTTCCAGCCGGCCGCATCGGCGAACATGAGGTCCACCCCGGCCGCCCAGGCGGGGAAGGCCCAGAACTCCGGCGCCCACGCCGCGGACGCCGCCGGCACCCGCAGCAGGTATCCCCAGGTTGTGTGGCTGGTATGGGTCACCGGATGGGGCTCGATCACCAAGTCGGCGACGCGGACGGTGGCAACGGCGGGGAGCAGCCCGCGGGTGGCGGCCAGCTCGCCCAGCTCGCGGCGCAGTTCGCTGCGCTCGTCGCTGACCAGCCACGCGGCCAGCTTTCCGGTCGGCTCGGCGCCTGGGCCGCCATCGAGCATGATCTGGCGGCGGCGGTAGCGGACCAGGAGCCCCGCCGGTGGAAAACGCGGGGAGTTCATCGCCCCCATCCCCAGCAGGGTCAGCCGCAGGCGCGGCGTAACCGATCCTGCGCTCATCCCGTCCTGTCCCTGTCGTGCGGCCGGTCAGCCCAACCGTCTCAGCACCCGCCGCAACGAAGCTCAGCCCCGATGGCTCTGCCGGGCAGGCGGTGCCCGCCGGATCCGCGTCGGCCTCGTCCCGGCGGTGACTGCTCAACCGGCTCCCAGCAGAGTCTTTCGCCGCGCTACCGTTCGCCGCTGACCGACCCGCCCGGGGGGTGGCTCACTCGCTCACGCACGGCGGCCACGCCCTCCATATGCCGCACTTCGCCCGCGATCTTGTGGCCGATGATGGCGGTCTCCGGCGTGCTGGCCAGCGTCACGACGCCGCCGGTGACGGTGACGGTGACCAGCGCCGGGTCGGCGCGGAACTCCCTGACGATGATCTTGTCGGTGATCTCGCGGCGGATGTCCTCATCCGGGCGGTTGAAGACGCTCAGCACGTCCGAGCGGCTGATAATCCCCGCCAGCTTGCCCCCCGGGCCCACGACCGGCAAGCGCGTAATCCCGTGGTCGTACATGAGGTGGGCGGCGTGGCTGACGAGGTCAAAGGGGCCGACGGTGACCGGCGGCCGGCTCATCAAGTCGGCCGCGGTCACGCCCGCGGCCTTCGCCAGCTCCGCGCGGTGCCGCCGGGCGGACCGCCATCTCCGGTGGCGTTCAAAACCCGCCTCCAGGGCCTCCTTGGGCAGCAGGTCAGTCTCGGACACCACGCCGATCACCTTGTCGTCGCCATCGAGCACCGGGAACGCGCTGACCTGCATGCTGCGGAGCATGGCGGCGATCTCCTTGAACGACGCGTCCGCGCGGACCGCCACCACATCGCGGGTCATGACGTCCGCCACCCTGGCGTACATCCTGATCACCTCTTCCCGCCAGTTACCGTTAACACCAGTTCACACAATCCGGGCCGTGCTCGCCCATGGGTAAACCGCCTCGATCACACACCCATCTGGCCCGTTCCCGCGGGCCCTAAGTCCCGCGGGAAACGGAGAGAGCCCACCGTTGGCCCGGCTCAGCCCAGGCAGCTCCGCGCCGACGACGTACTTACCGCCTTGGACGCCCTTCAGCGGTGCTGGCCGCTGGGGCCGAATGCCTGCGCGCCCGGGACCTTCGGCCCTGCCAGGGGGGGCCGGCCACGAAGAGAGTAGAGATGAGCCTGCGAGACGGCGAGGGAGCTGAGTTCGTGGCCCTGCTGCAGCAGCGGATGCACGGAAGGCTGAGAGGCCCAGAAAGCGACCCCTAGCACCTGATCCGGGTAATGCCGGCGGAGGGAGATCGCCTCGCAGGCTCCGTCTGCCCATGCCGGGGTTATGGCGTGCAGGCAGTGCGTGCGTCTCAGATGAGGGTTGCTTGGGGCCGGCTGGTGGTCAGTCGCCAAGCGCGAGCCGGGCCACGGCGTCGATGTTGTATCTGGTGGCGTTTCCCATGACGGCGACGCCGGCGCCGCGGGTGGGGTAGATGCGGATCAGGTTGTAGAACCCGGCGCCGCCGCCCAGGTGCTCTACGAACGGCGGGTCTGCGTTGCGCTGGCTGGCGGGGCGGAACCAGCCCAGGCCCAGGTCATAGCGGCGCCCCGCCATGGCGATCTGCCGCATCGCGGCGGCCGCCGGCGGGCTGAGGATGCGGGTTCCGTCCAGTTCGCCGTCGCGCAGGTGCAGTTGCAGGAAGCGGGCGAGCTCCTCTGCGGGGCCGACCAGGCCGCCGTAGGCGGCGCCGTCGACCAGGAAGGGCCGCAGCGCGATCCAGCGCCCGGCCGGTTCGCCGATGGCCCACCGCGGCAGCAGCAGTCGCATCGGGCTGCGCCGCGGGTGGTAGCCAACCGCGGCCAGCGGCCGCGCCTGCGGCGTGTAGGTGAAGGCGGTGGCGCGCATGCCCAGCGGGTGCAGGATCTCCTGGTGCACCAGCTCGGTGAATGGCCGGCCTGTGGTGGCGGCCAGGGCGGCCGCCACCACCAGCGGGCCGAGGTTGGAGTAAGTGGACCGCGTGCCGGGTTCGAACCGCAGCCTGCCGTGCCGGGCCAGCAGGCCGCCCAGGAACACATCGGGGTCAGGCGCCGGCTGGTCCGCGCGATGGATCCACCGGACCGGGACGGGGTTGGGCAAGCCGGCGCTATGAGACAGCAGGTGCCGGGTGGTGATCCGGCTCGCCCACTGCCGCGGCCGCACCCGCGAAAGCGCCGGGACATGCCGGTCAACGGGGGCATCCAGGTCGAGCATGCCGCGCTCGGCCAGCCGCACCGCGGCCGTGGCGGTCACGACCTTGGTCATCGAAAACCACGGGCACACCATGCCCAGCGACGCCGGCCGGTGGGCAACGATGTCAGCCAGCCCGGCCGCCCCGGCAGCCCGCAGCCCCTCCGGCCCGGCCACCACCACGGCGATACCCGGCACAGTGCCGCCCGCGAGCGCCCGGATCCGCTCGCCCGCGATCGTGGCCGCTGGCATCGGCGCCTCCCAGCACCGGAGTCGATCCTGGCCGGGGCGTACCCGCTTTCTCCGTGCCCGCTCATCCCGGCCTGGCTGATCCGGTGATGCTAACCGCGGTGCGGCCGCTGCCACGGCCTGGGCTTCGGTCAACCTGCGAGCAGAACCCCAGGCCGATGCTGGCCGCAGCCGGGGAGGCGCTGGCGTACAGGTGGCCCTTGCCGGGGAAGATCACGGCCCGCCGGCCAGGGATCTGCGGTGAGCCGGGACAGTTTCCGGAGCCTGCAGGCTGATGAGCCCAGGCAGGTGCACAAATGGCCGGTGCGCGGCGGCACGCACGGCGGGGATGACCAATGGCGGGCACTGCCGGCCCTTTGGCACTGAGGTCATCCGGTTAATCCGACCAGAATGGTAGGTGAGGAGGTGCGGCCGCGCACCCCGCGCGCGCTGGGCGGGCGCGGCCCGGATGGAGCAATGAGGTGGGCCCGGAACAAGAGCGTCGTCATCGTGGCGGCCGTGGTCGTGCTGGCCGCCCTGGTGGCCGGTGCGCTGCTCGCGCTGCGCGGTGCCGGGCAGGCCAGGCGGGTGGCGGTCACGCCCCCGCCCACATCTCACCAGCTCCGGTCGCCGTTCACTGGTGAACCGGTGCCGTCGCTGAACCGGGTGCTAGCGGTGAAGATCGACAACATCGTGCATGCGCGGCCGCAGACCGGGCTCACCCGCGCCGATATCGTCTATGTGCTGCCGGTCGAAGGCGGGCTGAGCCGGGTTTTGGCCATCTTCTCCTCCCACTACCCCCCGGTGATTGGACCGGTGCGCAGCGCGCGGGAGGATGACCTGCAGTTGCTGCGCCAGTTCGGGCGGCCCGCGTTCGCCTATTCCGGTGCCACGGCCGCGCTGCTGCCCTACATTCAGCGGACGGCCCGGATCGTGGACCTGTACGCGGGCACCGCCAGCGGGTACTACCGCGACTACCGCCGGGTTGCCCCCTACAACCTGTACGCGCACACCAAGCAACTGCTGGCGCAGGCGCACGGTGCAACCAAGGCGCGCGGCATCGGGTTCCGGTTCGGCCCAGCGCCCGCGGG
>Ga0306920_100007503_pt1 | contig 14385 bp, 5 predicted proteins | sample flu12Cox44000170_FD_204666 | JGI IMG/M metagenome (GOLD analysis project Ga0306920, IMG submission 204666) | Lab enrichment of tropical soil microbial communities from Luquillo Experimental Forest, Puerto Rico - flux4day.12C.oxic.44.000.170 (v2)... | ecosystem: Environmental > Terrestrial >...
CCCGCCATCGGTGGTCCGATGCACGTGCTGCGATCCGGCATAGACCATGTTGTGATCGTGCGGCGAAATCGCCACAGGAAACGTCCAGTTGAAGCGGTACTTCACGTCGGCGGCGGGCGTGCCGATCGTCGACTCCGGCCAGATCTCGACCTCGCGCGCTTGCCGCGTCCGCTCGTCGAAGCGCTCGACGGTTCCGCCGACGCTCCCGAACCCCGTGCCACTCGCCCAGACGATGTTGTTATCGGCGGGATCGGGAATCGCCCAACCGCTCTCGCCGCCCGCAACCGAATGCCACATGCCCCGCGGAATCGGACCGGCGACCTCTTCGTCTGACTGCTTCGCGAGACGGCTGTTGCTCGGGCCACGTGTGGATGGACCATCCTGGCGGTTGCCGTAGACGTTGTAGGGAATCTGGTTGTCAGTGGCAACGTGATACATCTGCGCCACGGGCAACTGAATCTGATGCCAGCTCTTGCCACGGTTCACTGAGACGCTGAGGCCGTCGTCGTGAGCGACGATGAAGCGATCGCCGTTGACCGGATCGATCCACATATCGTGGTTGTCGCCGATCGGGGCGAGCCGGCCCGACAGATCGATGCTCGTCTTGCCGCCATCCACCGTCTTGGTGAATTCGGCCGACAGGAAATAGGCTTCGTTCTCGTTGTCCGGTTCGATCGCGAAGCGCGTGTAGTAGTGCGTGCGTCCGCGCAGACGGCGATCGGCGCTGACAAGCTCCCAGTTGTCGCCGCCATCGTCGCTGCGCCAGAGCGATCCGCTTTGCGTCGGCGTGCCGTCGGTGCCCGGCAGGCCGTCACCGGTCTCGATGAGTGCGTAGACGCGGCCGGAATTGTTACGAGCCACCTGCGGTGAAATTTTTCCGACGGGCGCCTTGGGCAGACCGTGTCCTTCGAGGTGTTTCCAGGTGAGCCCGCCGTCGACTGACTTGTACAGCCCGCTGCCCGCGCCGCCGCTGACGCGTCCCCAGGTGTGAATCTCGAGCTGCCACATCCCCGCAAAGAGGATGCGCGGATTGCGGGCATCGATCGCGATGTCGGAACAGCCCGTGTGCTCGTCGACGAAGAGAGTTCGCTGCCACGTCTTGCCGCCGTCGCTTGTCCGGAAGACACCGCGTTCCTGTTGCGGGCCGTACGCATGCCCGAGCGCGCACGCGAACACGACGTCGGGATCTCGCGGATCGATCAGCACCCGGCCGATGCGGCCGGTCAGATCCAGGCCGCGGTGTTCCCAGGTGCGGCCGGCGTCGATCGAGCGATAGATGCCGTTGCCGATCGAGATATTGCTGCGGATGAACGCTTCGCCCGTGCCGGCCCAGACGACGTTCGGATCGGAGGCCGCGACCGCCAACGAGCCGATCGACGACACCGGCTTGTCATCGAAGATGGCCTGCCAGTGCGCGCCGGTGTCCGTCGTCTTGAAGATCCCGCCCGAGGCTGCGCCGGCGTAATACACGTTCGCGTCGCCTGGCACGCCGGCGACGGCGATGATCCGGTTGCCAACCGGACCGATGTAGCGCCACTTCAAGGCTGCGTAAGAATCCGGCGCTTGCGCGCGGGACGTGACGATTGAAGCCAGACACGCGAGAAGAACGGCAGGAACAAGGGCGCGGCGAAACATCATCGGAGCCTCCGGGAGGAAGCTCGACACGCTATCACAGCAACAGGGGCAGGAGGGGCGGGATAGGCCGGACGGGCGGGAAGGGACGAGGCGAGCCGGGCGAGGTCGGCAGGCAGTCAGGACGTTCCCGTCCTGCCCTTCCTGCCGATCCCGCCTTTCCAGCCCGATTTAGAACTGAACCTTGAATCCGAGTTGGCCCTGACGCGACACGTACGCGGTGCCGCTGTTCGTCACCGGCGTGCCGAACAGCGCGGTCGTGGCGGCGCTGGTCGGGCTCAGGGACGTGTTGTAGCTGCCGAAGTTGCCGTGGTTGAAGAGATTGAACACCTCGCCGACCAGCTGCACCTTCGCTCTGCCTCCGAGCCTCAGGTCCTTCGTGACGTGCAGGTCGACTTTGTGCAGCGGGAGGCCTTCGAGCGCGTTGCGCGGGATGGTGACGCCCGAGTTGATCACCGCAGGACCATCCCAGCGATCGAGGACTGACGCGGGGACCGTAATCGCCGGCGACGGACCGCCGTTTCCAGCGAGGTTCAAGCGGTTCGTTCCCGTTTTTCCGTAAGGTGCGGTGGCGATGCTGGCCGCATACCGGTTGCCCGAGCCGTAGAAGTACGAGACGCTCGCGTTAATCCCCCACGGCATCTGCGCGAGCGCCCACGTACGAATCGTGTTCCGCTGGAAGTCGAGCGACGTGCCCCACTCGCCGTTCAGATAGTCGAACGGGTTGTTGGCTGGCGCCGTGCCGTAGCCGACCGTCCCGTTGTCTTTCATCTCCAGCATCAAAGTGTAGGTGACGCCCGCCTGGAAGTGATTCTTCAACCGGCGTGAGAGACTCGACGCGATCGCGGTCTGGTCGCGTTTGCCGTCCGACGTGAACTGGAACACGGGCCCGTACGCCGTGTTCGGGCGAACCGCGGCCGCGCCGTTGGCGACGTTGTAGCCGGTGGCGGGGTTGTAGATCAGATTCGCGTCAATCGTGCGTGTATCGCGATACTCGGTCCAGTGCGTCAGGTCAACGTCGAAACCGGTCACGCCGTTGAGCTGCTTCTGGAAGCCGATGCTGCTTTGCCAGTTGTACGGCGACTTGAAGTCGGGTGCAATCGAACGGACGGTCTGCGCCGGGATCTTGACCTTCCCCGAGAAGATATCGTCTGTCGTGATGCCGTTCGTCGGGTTGGTGATGAAATCCGCGCGGCCGTCGAAGGGGAACTGCGCCGACACCAGCTGGCTATAGAGCTGCGGGCTGAACGTCACGTTCGACACGGGCGAGGCGAAGTAGATGCCGGTGCCGCCGCGGATCACCAGATCGTTGCCGCCCCCGACGTTGTAGGTGAACCCGGCGCGCGGCGCAACATCCTTCAAGTCGCGAATACCCGACTTGTAGCCGTAGTCGCCATTTCCCGTCAGATAGTGCCCATAGGGCGCCGTCAGAGCGTTGTTGATGATGATGTTGCTCTCGACGATGCCAGGAGGCGAGGCCATGTTGGGGTCGGCGTCCCAGCGAATGCCGAGGTTCACCGTGAGACGGCTCGTGGCGCGCCAGTTGTCGCCGAACCACAGCGCGTAGGTCGGCCGCGGCGCGTCGATCGTCCAGTCGCCCTGCGTGAAGTTGATGTTTGAATTCGTCACGAAGGGATTCAGAAGGCTGACGTTCCATTTCGACGGCGTGAGCTCGGTGCCTGCTGGGAACGCGGCCGCGAGCACCGCCGACGGTGGTGCCGCCGAGAAGTTGAAGAAGCCCGCCTTCTGGATGTACCACGGACCGCCGCTGTGAACGTGGATGTACTCGCCGCCCATCTTCAGGTCGTGCTTCTCTTTGTGCCAGCTCATGTCGAGCCGGCCGGTCCAGTTGTTCTGGTTCAGCGTCTGGGGATAGTTGTAGGGCGCGCCGATCGTGAGACCCGGAATGCGGTACTCGGGTATGTTCAGCATCGAATCCTGCGGCGCGTTGGTCCAGTGAAAGCCGTTGTAGCCGCCCTTGATTTCCAGGAGCTTGTTTCCGCCGGCCATCACCTTCGTCCACGAACCGAGCACGTTGGTCGCGTCCTTCGTCTGATCGGACGATTCCGAAGGTGGAATCGTGCCGTTGGTGACGAAGAACGGGTTCGCCCATGTCCAGAACGATCCGCGCACCGACAAGCGATCCGAAATCGTCAGCTGATCGTCGACGCGCGCGAGAAAACTCTTCTGGCCGTTCTGATACGGGATTGAGGACGTTTGTCCGACGAGCAGCGACGGGCTCTGGAACGCCGTCCCCGGCTCACGCTCGTATTCGTACGACGCGAAGTAGTGAAGCTTGTCCTTGATGATCGGGCCGCCGAGCGTGAACCCGACCTGTTGGTTCGAATACGGCAGGACCTTGTTGGCAACCAGGTCGGCCGCGTTGAGGCTGTCGCTCCTGAAGTAGCCGTAGCCGCTGCCGCTCAGCGTGTTGGTCCCCGACTTCGAGATCGCCTGAATCTCGATACCTGCGGACCGTCCCTGAGTGATATCGAACATGTTGGTGACGATCTGGAACTCCGCGATGGCTTCGCGGCTGAAGCGCGGCTGGCCGAATCCGGAGCCGGCGACCTTCTGCGTGATCTGCTGGCCGTCGAGATTGAGCTGCCACAGGTCGTCCATCGCGCCGGTGCCGATGCTGTTGCCGACGTCGTTCGCCGTCACGCCCTTCACGAGCTTCGACAGCTCCATCCAGTTGCGGCCCTGCAGCGGCAGCTGCTCCATCTGCCGCCTGTCGACATTGCCGGACACCTGCGATGACGTCGTGTCGACCAGGGGCGTTTCACCGACGACTGTCAGCGTCTCGGTGACCGACGCCAGCTTCATCGTGAACGGGATCGTCGCGTTCTGCCCCACGAGGAGTTCGACGTCCTTGAACACCACGGTCGAGAAGCCCGAGAGCTCCGCCTGCAGCGTGTAGTTGCCCGGGGGCACGTTCTGAAACAGGTACTCCCCTTTTTCATTCGTGATCGCCGACTGGGTGCGGCCGGTGGCCTGATCCGTGGCCGTGACGTTGACGCCCGGCAGCACGGCCTTCGATTCGTCCATGGCCGTGCCGAGAATGGACGCCTGCTGCGCGTACGCGACGGCGGAACCGACGAGAGTCGTTAGAGCGACGAGGACCACAATGCGGAGCCTACTCACGGTCACCCTCCTTGGAAGCGGAACGGCCTCACGGAAGTGCTCTGCCACGACGCCGCCGGCGGATCTGAACGTCGCGGTCTATTGCGTTGCCGACACCGGATGCTGATTGAGCAGCTGATTCAGTTCATAGAGACGGCCGTTGGCGATCACGCGTCGCACCTTGTGCGCGTTCGCGACGTCGGCCAGCGGATCGCCATCGACGATCACGAGGTCGGCGAGCTTCCCGGCTTCGATCGTGCCGGCATCGAGCACGAGCGCGTGTGCCGGATTGACGGTGGCCGCCTTCAATGCTTCGAACGGCGTCATGCCGGCGGCGACGTACGCCGCCAGCTCGCCGTGCAGGTTGATCGCGTTCGGCGTATCAGTGCCGGCGACGATGATGCCGCCGGCGTGCATGACGTCCATCACCATCTTGCCGTTGCCGCTCGGATCGATCCCGAGGTTCGGCGTCGCGAGGTTCGCCATCTGCGCCGTCTGCTGCTGCATCCATTCCGGGTACAGCTTGAATCGGGGGTCGTCCTTCAGTGCCGGATCCTTCTCGAACACCTGGCGTCCCGCGCCGAACATCGTCGGCGTCAGGTAGCGGCCGCTCTTGCCGAACAGCTGAATGACGTCCTCGTAGCTGCGCTGCAACGTCGCCATTTTTGGCGAGTAGCCGCGACGGCTGGTGGCCGAGGTGTGTTCGGTGTTGTCGACGCCGACGAAGGACGCCGGGAAGATTTCGTGTGTCGCGACCGGGATGCCGATGCTGTGCGCGAATTCCACCATGCGCTTCTGCTGTAGATCCGGAAGGCGCACGTAGCTCTTGAGCATGTCGTACTGCAGCACTTTGGCTCGCTGCAGCTCCAACTCGAAATGCGCCACGCTGGAAATGGCGATGCCCATCTTGTAGTACACGCGCTGCCATTCCATCAGGTTGCCCGTGCCGTAGACGCGCGGACCGATGCGGATGTTGGCCTCGCTGGCCTCACGCTCCTCCACCGGTTCGTACGGCGTGTTGCCGGGACTGCGGACCGTCGTGACGCCGAAGGCCAGCCACGCACGGCCGGCGGATTCGCCGAAGTCCGGCTGGAGATGGGAGTGGAACTCGATCAGCCCGGGCATCACGGTCAGGTTCGACGCGTCGACGACCTGGCCGGTGTGGTTCGCCTCCGCGTGCGGGACGACGCTCGTGATCTTGTTGCCGGTAATCACGATGTCGACGTCGGCACGCGAGGCGGCGCTCTTCATGTCGACGAGCTTGCCCGCGTGCACGACCATACGCGTGGTCGGGATCGCCGGCGTGTACTTCAAGTCGAATGGCACGGTCCGAAGATCGCCCGTCTCGACGTCGACAATCCGCAGCTTGTCCGACGCCTGGTACAGGATGTGGCGCGAGTCGCCGACCCAGCTGGGCGCATGGGAGCTTTCGCTGGTAATCCGCCGCGGCGGGCCGAGCGGTTCGCCGGACGGCGACACCGGCCACACGGCGAGGACGCCTTCGTAAATCGCGGCCATCTTCGTGCCGTCAGGCGACCAGGCCGGCCCGCAACCGCCGCGTGAGTCGATCGACATCATCGGCTGGGGCGCGAACCACTTGTCGTCGTTCAGCTGCGTCGATGACATCGTCAGGATCTGGTTGGTGCCTTCGCGGAACCGCTTGGTCATCGGCGCGATGCCGGCGATGGCGAGCCGCTTGCCGTCTGGCGACCAGGCCGGCGCGCCGGGCTGCGGCAGCGTGTCGTGAACCTTGGTGACCTTGCCGGTGGCGACGTCGATCACGGACATTTGCGCAACGCGCCACATCCCGTCGACGTTGAAAAACGCGATTCGCGTCCCGTCCGGCGACCAGGCGGCCCCCTGAGGCTGCGTGGTCAAGTCGGTCAAGCGGCGGCTCCGCCCGGACTTCATGTCGCGAACCCAGAGCTGCAGGTGCTCGCTGTCCTTGTCTGACGAGTAGGCCAGCTGCGATCCGTCGGGTGACCACGCGGGCTCGGTGTCGAGCGCGGCGTCTTTGGTCAGATTAACGGGCTTCCCACCGACCGGCATCACGTAGATGTCGCCCAGCGCGGCAAACGCGATCTGCTTGCCGTCCGGAGAAATCTTCGGCGACACAACACCGAGCACCTGCCGCGGCGCGATCGAGGTGAAGTCGCGTTTGCGCCTCGTATACGTCGTTGCGGCGCGCGTCACCTGCATCGTCGCGCTGAACGGAATCGTCTCGGGCGCCGCGGCCTTGACATCGCGTTTGCGGATCTTGCCGTCGGAGACGTAATAGAACGCCGTCGGCGACGCCCATGAGGCGCGGAACGCGAACACGTTCTCGTTGTCGGTGATCGTCCGCTCGCCGATCTGGTACCGCGAGGCTTCCGTGGCGCCCGGCGCCGCGCCGCGGCCACCGGTGGTGACGTGATAGACGATCTCGCCGTCGCCTCCCCACGACGGCGCGTCCACGCGGCCGCCACCGCTTCGCGCGATGCTGCGCTCGGCGCCGGTGGCGACGTTCACGACCCTGACCAGCCGGCCGTCATCGCGGGTCGACGCGAACGCGATTTCCTTGTCGTCCGGCGACCAGGTCGGCATGTAGTCGTCGGCTGGGTCTTTCGTGATTTGCTTCAGCTCGCCGGTTTTCACGTCGAGCGTCCAGATGTTGTAGTCGCTGCCGAGCGCATTGCCGCGATCGGACGAGAACGCCACGTGGGCCCCGTCGTGCGACCAGGCCGGCTCGCGATCGTCGAAGGGGCCCCACGTCAGCTTGTGCTGATTGGTTCCGTCCGGCGCAATGGCCCAGATGTCGTAGCCACCGTCGCGATACGCGAAGAAGGCGATCCACTTGCCGTCGGGCGAGAACGTCGGCTGACGGGCGTCGTTGAAGATATCGGTAATGCGGGTCGCGGTGCCGCCGCTGGCCGGCAGCGTCCAGATGCTGCCTTGCAGATCGACCGCGAGCGTCCGGCCGTCGGGCGAGACGGCGACCGACATCGAGGTTCCCTCGTGAACTGTAACGTCGATGTGCGCGGGTGGCGGCGCCGGCGCCCCCTTCAACGCAATCACGAGACCCAGCACCACGATCGCAGCCAGCTTGCGACGCATCAACGGCCTCCCGAGGGGATCGGACTGGCGCGTATTCTAGTGCGCTGTAGCGAACGTCAACGCTGTTTTTTTACGAAAACGTCGCATGTTCGCGCGCCGGAGCGGCATCGCCAAAAAATTGAAGAACGGTTTTGGCGAGATGTCTCTGAACGTGTACGCCGTGTCACCGCCGCGCGCTGATCACGTCGATAATCTTCTCGCCGTGGAAGCGGCCGTTCTCGATGAAGATCGTTCCGGTGTCGACGCCCGCGATCGCGCCGCCGGCGACGAACAATCCCGACACATTGGTCTCGAACGTCGCCGGATCGTGTACCGGTGCGTTGCGCGCATTGAGTAGGACCCCGGCGCGCTTCATGAGCTCGGCGTCGGCGCGGTAGCCGGTCAAGAGATAGACGGCGTCGGCGGGGATCTCCATCTCGCCCGCCAGGAGGGGGCGCACGGGCGCGGCGAAATCCTTCGAGCCGTCTTCGGGGAACGCGATGTCGGAGGGCGTCGGCGGCGGTGGAGCGCCGGCGGGTGCGATGACCATCGACGTCGCGCGGATTTCGCGAACCACGGAGCCGAAATGCGCGGCGATCGACCCTTCCTTGATCCGGTTCTCGATGTCGGGCCGCACCCAGTATTTGATCGTCGGCTTCAACGTCGGCGCGCGATGCACGATGGTCACGTGGGCGCCGGCGCGGAACATTTCGAGCGCGGACTCCGCCGCCGAATTCCCTCCGCCCACGATCACGACGCGCTGGCGATAGTGCGGATGCGGTTCGCCATAGTAGTGGTGCACGTGCGGCAGATCCTCGCCAGCCACGCCCAGGTTCACGGGATGGTCGAAATAGCCGATCGCCATGACCACATGGCGCGCGTGCCGGACACGGCGCACGCCGTTGGCCGACTCGGTCTCGATCGCGAAGACCTCGTCGCCGTTTTCCTGTCCAGCCCCTCCTGCCCGTCCTGCCCTTCCTGCCCTTTCCGCCCCTCCCGCCTCTTTCTCTACTGACAGCACCTTTTCCTGATACACGATGCGAAGGTCGTGTACGTCGACGACCTTCCTGTAGTACTTGAGCGCTTCCGCGCGCGTCGGCTTATCGAATGGCGACACGAACGGAAGGCCGCCGATTTCGAGCAGCTCCGGAGTCGTGAAGAAGACCATCTGCGGTGGAAAACGGAAGATTGAGTTGACGAGCACTCCCTGCTCGAGCACCAGGTAGTCGAGATCGCGCTGCTTGGCGGCGATGGCGGCCGAGAGACCGGAGGGACCGGCGCCGATGATGATGACGTCACGAACGGACATATCCCCTGATTCTAAGGGGTCCGGTGCCCCGCCGATACCTTGACCTTCGACCTATCACAGGCTATCGTGTGTCGAAGCTTGAGGTATTGATGCCGCCATCCCGTTTTCTGATTCCGCAGGGCACGCTCGACATGCTGATTCTGCAGATCCTCTCGGCCGGGCCGGCACACGGTTACGCCGTCGCGCAGCGGCTGGAGCAGATCTCGCGCGCGGTCGTCCAGGTCAATCAGGGCTCGCTCTATCCGGCGCTGCACCGCCTCGAACAGAAAGGCTGGCTGCGCGCCGAGTGGAAGGCGTCGGAAACGGGGCGCGACGCCAAGATCTATTCGCTCACGCGCGCCGGCCGGCGGCAGCTCGCGGTCGAAAAGGACAGCTGGGCGCGGCTTGCGGGTGCGATCCGGCTGATCTTCAACGAAGGGGGCCAATCATGAAGCTACTGAACTGGTTCCGCTTCGACCGCCTCGAATACGGCCTCGATCGCGAGCTGGAGTACCACCTGGATCGCAGAGTCAGCGACCTGATGGAAGAGGGTCTTTCGGAACTGGAGGCGAAACGACGCGCGAGGCTGGAAATCGGGGGGCTCGCGCAGGTGCGCGAGGAAGTCCGCGACGTGTGGCTCACCCGGTGGATGCGTGAATTCGTCTACGATCTTCGGTTCTCGGCCCGATCGTTTCTTCGCAGCCCTTCGTTCACGGCGGCCGCGGTGCTGTCGCTTGCCATCGGGATTGGCGCGACCGCCGCAATCTACTCGTTCGTCGACCAGCTCATTCTCCACGCTCTTCCGGTCCGCGATCCGGGGCGCCTGGTGCTGATCGACTGGAAGGGCGATCCGGTCTCTACAGGCTTCGGCAGTTGGAACCTGATGTCCTATCCGATCTGCCGCGACCTGCAGCGTCACGATCGGCTGTTCGACGGTGTGTTGTGCCGCGCCGCAACGACCATCACGCTGTCGATCGACGGAGCCGCGGAACCCACGGCCGCTGAAATCGTGTCCGGCACCTACTTTCACGTCCTCGGCGTCGGGTCGGTGCTGGGACGCGTCCTGGGATCCGACGACGATCAGCCGCCTGGCGAGAGCCCGGCGGTCGTGTTGTCGTACGACTTCTGGCGGTCCCGACTCGCCGGCGATCCGGCCATCGTCGGCCGCAACGTTCTGGTCAATCAGTACCCGATGACCGTCGTGGGCATCGCCGCGCCGACATTCCGGGGTGTTGATGTCGGCGAGGTCCCGGCGCTGTGGATTCCCGCGTCGATGTCCGCGTACGCGCTTCCGGGGTTCGACGACCTGCTCGACCGGCGCACGCGCTGGATGCAGGTGCTCGGCCGCCTCAAGCCGGATGTAACGGCTGCTCAGGCGCAGGCCGCGCTGCAGCCGTGGTTTGCAGCGATGCTCGTCGAGGACATGGGCCGGCCGGGGTTTCCAAGGATCACGCCCGAACGCCGGCAGCGGTTTCTCGCGTCGCGCCTCGAGGTGACACCGGCGCCGCAAGGCCACTCGGCGCTGCGAAGACGACTCGCGCAGCCGTTGTGGGTGCTATTCGCGGCGACGGCGGTGCTGCTGGGGCTCGCGTGCCTGAACGTGGCCGGTCTGTTCCTGGCGCGCGGATTCGCGCGCGATCGCGAAATCAAGACGCGGCTCGCGCTCGGGGCGTCGCGGGGACGAGTCGCACGGCAGTTGCTGGCCGACAGCCTGGTGGTGGCGCTCGCCGGCGGCCTCTGCGGCCTGGCGCTGGCGCCGCTCGCGATGCGGACGCTGATCGAGTTTCTGCCGCACGATACAGCCGCCACCGCCCTGCACGCGAGCATCGACAGGCGCCTGCTGGCGTTCGCGTTCGCCGTCAGCGTGGCCGCTGGTCTTCTGAGCGGCCTTGCACCCGCGATCCAGGCCGGCCGGCGCTCGCTGATCTCGTCGCTGCGCGAGCGCGCTGGCAGCAGCGGCGGCGTGCGCCTGCGCAAGGCGATCGTCGCGGCCCAGATTGCGCTCTCACTCGTCCTGGTCATCGGCGCGGTGCTGTTTGGGCGCACACTGACGGGACTGCTGGCGAAAGGCCCGGGGTTCGACACCACCAGCCTGATCTCGTTCGGCATCGAACCTCGGCGCAGCGGGTACGCGCGCGTCGACGCGAGCCGATTGGTGTTTCGCATTCATGACGAAGTGCGCGCCGCACCCTCCACGACCGCATCGGCGATCGCACGCTACCCGCTGCTCGCCGGGGGCGCCTGGAACAACCAGATGACGATGATCGCCGATCGGCGGATTGCCACCGATCGCGAAGTCAACATGAACGCGGTCACGCCCGGCTTCTTCTCGACGCTCGGCGCCAGGATCGTCGTCGGGCGAGATTTCGATCAGCGGGACATGCGAGCCGCCGATGACAGTGGTCCGCGCACGGCCATCGTCAACGAAGCGTTCGTCGCCCGATATCTCGCGGGCCGCAATCCGCTCGGCGTGCTGATCGGTGTGGGTTCGGGCCCCGACGTGCAGCCGAACCGTGAAGTGATTGGCGTGGTGACCACCTTCAGCTATCGCGGTCTGCGCGAGGAATCGGAGCAGGCGTACTTCCCGATGCTCGATGGCGGCGAGGGCGTCGACGGCGCGGGGAATTTCTATGTGAAGGTCCGAGGCACGCCCGAACAGGCGATTCAGTCGATTCGGGCGCTGGTTCACGCCGCCGATCCGGCGCTGCCCATCACGTACGTCAGGACGGTTGACGAACAGGTCAGCCGATCGTTGAACGCCGAGCGCATGCTGGCGACGCTGTCAGGCGGCTTCGGTGCGCTCGCGCTGCTGTTGTCGCTGGTCGGGCTGTGCGGCGTGATGTCGTTCGTCGTGAGCCAGCGCACGCGCGAAATCGGCATCCGGATCGCGCTGGGCGCACGCGGCAGCGCGGCGATTTGGCTCGTGCTGCGCGATGCGGCTGCGATGATTGCCGCAGGCGCGGCGATCGCCCTGCCGTGCGTCTGGGTGCTGGGGCGCCTGGTCGAGTCGCAGCTATTCGGCGTCACGGCGACCGATCCCGCCACCATCGTGGCGACGACGGGGCTGCTCGCGACGGTCGCTCTTGGCGCCGCGCTCGTGCCGGCCTACGGCGCCTCGACGGTGAATCCGACTGATGCATTGCGGGCCGAGTAGCGCGGTCTTCCGGAGCCGGAGCCGCAAGGAGTTTGGCTCATAATGGGCCGCATGAAGAAGCTCGCCGCACTCCTCACACTGCTCCTCGTGTGCGCCGCCGTGCCCGGCGGGCAGGGCAAGCGGTTCATCACGGAAAAGGATCTGTTCAAGTTCACCTGGATCGCGGATCCACAGATTTCGCCTGATGGCGCGGCGATCGCGTTCGTTCGCGTGACGGTGAACGAGAAAGAAAACCGGTACGAAACGTCGGTGTTCGTCGTACCGGCGGCTGGCGGCGCGGCTCCGCGCCGGCTGACGTCGGGCATCCGCGACACGGCACCCCGTTGGTCGCCGGACAGCAAACGGATGGCGTTCGTCCGGGCGGTTGAGAAGGACGGCAAGCCTCAGCCCGCGCAGATCTATCTGCTCCACATGGACGGCGGCGAGGCGCGGGCGATCACCGACATCAAGACCGGCGCGGGGAATCCCGTGTGGTCGCCGGATGGCGCGCGCATCGCCTTCACGAGCGCGACCAGTGCCGACGACGCGAAGAAGCCGGACGAGTCGAAGCCGGCGTCGGAGCACAAGAGCGACGTCCAGGTTGTGACGCGCGCGGTGTATCGCGCGAACGGCAACCCCGGCTACGTCGACAACGAACATCACGCGCACATCTTCACCGTGCCGGTGCCGCCGTCAGCGGGCAGCGGCTCGCAGATCCGCAGTCAGGGTCCGGCGACGACGACCCAGGTCACCGACGGCGAGTTCAGTGAAGGCGGACAGCAGTGGTCGCCTGATGCGGCGACGATCTATTTCACGTCGACGCGTCACGCCGAGCCGTACTTCAACGAGCTCGGCGACGAGCTGTACGCCGTGTCGGCATCAGGTGGCGCGATCAGAAGGGTCGCCTCGATCGAAGGGAGCATCGGCAACATCTCGGTCTCGCCTGACGGTCGACGCATTGCCTTCATCGGCACGCTGCGAGGCAAGCCCATCCGCTCCTACAGCCAGCCGGATCTGTTCGTTGTGGATACGACGTATCCAAAAGACTCAGGGTCTGACCCAGGTCTGACCCAACCCTCAAATTCCCTGGGCAAATTGGGGCCTGGGGTCAGACCTGGGTCAGACCTAGGTCAGACCTCCACCGTCAAGAACCTGACGGCGACGTATGACTACGACATCGGAGGCGGCATCGGCGGCGATCAGGCGCCGCCGCGCGGAGGCGGACGTCGGCCGATCCTCTGGTCCGCTGACGGCTCGTCGCTCATCGTCGTCTCTGCCGAGAAAGGCAGCTCGAACCTGAAACGCGTGACGATCGCCAGCGGCGCGGTTGAAGCGATCACCGAAGGCATGCACGACGTCGGCGCGTACAGCGCGACGCCGAACGCGGCCACCATCGCCACGACCCTGTCGACGCAGACCAACATCGGCGACATCGCAACGATCGACGTCGCACGACACCAGCCGCCGAACGTCGTCACGCACGTCAACGGCGACCTGTTCAAGGACATCCAGCAGAGCGAGCCGGAGGAGATCTGGTACAAGAGTTTCGACGGCAAGAGCATTCAGGGCTGGATCCTGAAGCCGCCGGACTTCGATCCGTCGAAGAAGTACCCGTTGATCCTCGAAATCCACGGGGGGCCTCACGCCGCGTACGGCAACGTCTACACCCACGAGTTCCAATGGATGGCGGCGAAGGGTTACGTCGTCCTCTTCACGAACCCGCGCGGCAGCACGTCGTACGGCCAGGACTTCGGCAACATCATCCAGTACCACTATCCTGGCGACGACTACAAAGACCTCATGGCCGGCGTCGACGAAGTGTTGAAGAAGGGTTATGTCGACGCGAGCCGGCTCGGAGTCACCGGCGGCAGCGGCGGCGGACTGCTCACCAACTGGACGATCACGCAAACCCAGCGCTTCAAAGCGGCCGTCTCGCAACGCGATATCGCCGACTGGTACGGGTTCTGGTTCACCGCCGACTTCACGCTGTTCCAGCCCACCTGGTTCCGGAAGGCGCCATGGGAAGATCCGCAGGACTTCGCCGCGCGCTCACCCATCACACACGTCGCGAACGTGACGACGCCGCTGATGCTCGTCAACGGCGACGCCGACTACCGGACACCGCCATCCGACGGCG
>Ga0306920_100007504_pt1 | contig 14384 bp, 10 predicted proteins | sample flu12Cox44000170_FD_204666 | JGI IMG/M metagenome (GOLD analysis project Ga0306920, IMG submission 204666) | Lab enrichment of tropical soil microbial communities from Luquillo Experimental Forest, Puerto Rico - flux4day.12C.oxic.44.000.170 (v2)... | ecosystem: Environmental > Terrestrial >...
ACACCGATAAGCTCGTAGGGCTCCTGGGAAATGCCGACACCGTCCAGCAAATAAAAGATGGCGTGCCTCCGGAAAAAATTGTCGCCAGTTGGTCGGACGCACTCAACGCGTTTGATCAAGTGCGACAAAAGTATTTTCTCTATAAATAAAACGAGACTCAGCAGAACTTTCTCCAACAAAAACTTTCTCGCGGCTGCGGCAGGCAGATTCCTTTTGTGCCTCGGAAGGAAGCTGTTATGCAAATGCTCACTGGCCCAGCCCATGTCGCTCGGGATTTGTGCTAAAGTTGCTTTGCAATGCGCATTGTCTCTTTGCTCCCTTCCGCGACCGAGATTCTTTTTGCGCTGGGCTTGGACCGCGAGATCGTCGGCGTCAGCCACGAATGCGATTTCCCGCCCCGCGCGCGCAGCAAAACCGTTGTGATTCACTCGCGCTTGCCGCATGGGGCATCCCCGGCCGAGATCGATCGGCTGGTTCGCGAATACGTTTCCCGTGGCGAAAGTTTGTATTCCGTGGATGCGCAGAAGCTCGAGGAACTTCATCCTGACCTGATCATCACCCAGGACCTGTGTCATGTTTGCGCCGCATCGCCCGAAGACCTCGGCACGGCCTTGAAGCGCTTTGACCGGCGCCCGGAAGTGCTGACTCTCAATCCGCAGGATCTCGGCGATGTGTGGCGTGACATTCTGCTGGTTGGCGAGGCCAGTTGCCGAGGTTTGCAAGCCGAGGCTCTTGTGGCGGAAATTGGCAAGCGCCAGGGAATTCTGGAGAGACAGTTGGATCCTTCAACACGCCGCCCGCGCGTGGCCTTTCTCGAATGGCTCGAACCCATTTACGCCGCCGGCCACTGGGTGCCCGAGATGATCCGCTGCGCCGGCGGGGAAGACGCGATTGGCGGCGCCCGCAAGCCATCTTTCCGGGTTCATCTGCAGGATGTTGTCGAAGCTAAACCGGACGTCTTACTGATCGGGCCCTGCGGCTACTCGGCCAAGCAGGCACGCCAGGAATACGAGTCGCTCGCTTTGCCCGATCAATGGAATGCAATCCCGGCGGTGCTGAACAACCGGGTCTATGCGCTGGAAGCGAGCAGTTATTTCTCGCGGCCCGGGCCGCGGCTCGTCACCGGCATCGAAATTCTAGCCAGGGTCTTCGATCCGCGTATCACCGTCTCTGCAGAAGCCGAATCTGCGATCCTTCGGATACCCTCGGAGAGGGCTGCGAGGCGCGCGGCCTCGGTTTAGTTCTTGCGCTCCGGGTAAATCGCATAATCACTCCTGTCACGCAAAACAGTTGACAATCCCGTTTCGTATATAAGACCCTTATATGTAAGGGGGCAAGCTATGATTGGTTCCGGCATCAAGCGGGGCACTGCCGAACTGGCTGTGCTGAGCGTTCTCCAGGACGGGCCACTTCACGGCTATCAGCTGGCCCGGCGCATCGAGCAGCAAACCAACGGCGCGCTGCGCTTCACTCTCGCGGCGTTGTACCCGATGCTCTACCGCATGGAGCGGCAACGCTGGATTCGTGGCAGCTGGGAGACGGGCGCAAACGGCCGGCGGCGCCGATGCTACCGGCTGACTCCGGCAGGGAAGAAGAAGCTGTCGCCGCTCCGGCGCGAATGGGCGGAGCTTTTTCGCGCCTTACGGCGGCTCACGAGGGTGGCGCATGCCTGATTGGCAAAAACTTGTCCGCCGGCACCTCGCCCTTTTGCTTGATGCGGCGGAGAAGGACGAAATCCACGCGGAGCTCGCGGCACATTTGGAAGACGCTTATGAATCGACGCTCAGAGACGGAATCAAAAGCTCGGAGGCGGCCAAGCGCACGCTTGGCCTGGCCAGGGATTGGCAAGATCTGCGGCGGAAAATCACTCTCGTTCGCAGCGGCGAGGACACCATGACAAATCGCGTGACACAACTTTGGCTTCCCGGACTCGCGACGTTTTTGCTCTCGACGGAATCCTAGCGGTGATGCAGATTCTGCGTCTAAGGCCTTGGATTCTGGCGAAAAAACGGCGATTTGCCCGTGGCCGTGCTTTACGTTTGGTGGTTGATTCTGTTGCCGCTAGTAGGCGCCATCGGGGCGTACCTGTCATGGCGCGCGGGCGGTTCACTGCGCGCGATACTTTTGTCGATGGTCTTTCCGGTGCTGCCGTTTCTTGCCTCGATTTTAGTGGTGCTTCCTGTGAGTCTAATCTTCGACAGATTTATCGCCCACAACATCGCGCCGATGTCTCTGATTTTTGCTCTGTTTGGCTGGGTGCCAGCTCCCGCGGCGCCCCTTCTCGCAGGGGGCTTACTCACACAACTTCCTTTCGCGGCGCTCAAGCTTGGATGGCGTCGCGAGCCGCTGACCTTCCTCGGGTCCAGTGGCGATAGAACGGGAGCCCCGCGAGAATCAAAAGCAGGCCAATCGTAGACCGTCCCGGGCGCTGCAGCCACAGATTCACGGTAAGCGCGAAGCCGCCTGCCACAAAAATTCCCGGAACCACCGGATATCCCCAGGTGCGATACGGCCTCGGTAGATCAGGCTCCTTGCGCCGCGAGCCGTACACCGAGCCGACGGCGAGGGCATAGAAAATCCATTGCGCGAAGATGAACAGTGAGAACAAGTCCTCAAATTGGCCTGTCAAGACCATGAGGCAGGAAATCACCGCTTGAAAAACGATCGCTCCTGCAGGTGTGCGGTAGCGCGAATTGATTCCGTCGGCCAGGCGAAAGAACAAACCGTCTCGCGCCATGGCATACGGCACGCGCGATCCGGTGAGCACCGAGGAGTTAAGCGTGGTGAACGCAGAGACAACCATCGCCGCGGTGATCCACGCGGCGGCGCGCGCTCCGGCGAACACACGCACGGTTTCCGCGGCCACGTTCTGCGCCGCGGCCACTGCTTCGATGGGAAGCACTCGAAAATACACCGCGTTGGCCAGCAGATAAATCACCCCAACGGTCATGGTGCCGCCCACCAGCGCACGCGGAATATTTTTTTGTGGCTTGATGATCTCGGAGCCAGCAAAGGTCAAATCCATCCACCCGTCATACGCCCACAACGCGCCGACCATGGCCGTCAGAAATCCGGAGAGCAGGCCGACATTTAAGGAGTGCGGGAAAAGCGGCTGGGCGCTTGGTGGCCGTTTTCCTGCAAACAGGAAACCCAGAACTACGACCGCGAGAATCGCGGCTATTTTCAATGCCGTCAGCACCACTTGCAACCGGCCGGCCAACCGCACGCCGAGATAATTGATAAAGCTCATGAGGGCGATAGCCGCGGCGGCCAACGGCTGCGCCCAGGTGAATACAAACTCGGAACTCAGGCTGGTGAACGGCACGTGGAAGTGCAGAGTGAAAATGGCGGTGTGAACCTCAGGAACAAAGAAGCTGACGAAGATCAGAAAGCCCGCGGCAATGGTGGCAATGGAGGAGGGCTTGCCGACCAGGTTGTTCATCCAGCCGAACAGGAAGCCCCACACCGGCCCCAAACCGCGCCGGAGGTAAACGTATGCTCCGCCGGCCTCGGGCATCGCGGCACCCAGTTCGGCGATCGTCAGTGCGCCGAACAGGGAAAGCGCTCCGCCGACAATCCAGACCAGAAACACGAGTCCCACCGAGCCCGTGGCGCGCGTCATGGCGCTCGGCACGAGAAAAACGCCGGTGCCGATAATGTGCCCCACCACCATGGCCATAGCGGCCCACGGACCGAGCCCCTGCACTAGCTGCAGCTTGTGTTCGCTCATGTTCCTCCGCGTTTGATCGCCTTTCAGGCTTGGCTTTCTCCCTGGCTCGAGCGACCTCTCGACACCCTCCCGGTCTCGACGTTATCTTTCATCGCTCCGCAAAGCTCACGCGGTAGTCCTTGCGCGCGGCGGAATGCGGCTGGTAAGCGATCCGACGAGAAAGGTCACACCGGCGCCGATAAGCACATACCACGTAAACGCCACCGGGGTGAACTGAAAAACACCCAAGACGACCGCCAGTCCGGCGAACATTCCGATGAACGCGCCACGCGCGTGTGCGCCGCCATCGAAAGTTCCCAGCAGAAACAATCCGAGCAAGCTGCCAAGGGGGAGCGACGCCACGGTCAGTCCCGTTTCAAGCAAGGGCCCCCATTTCACCAAACCGAAGCCCAAAAGCACGAGGCCCCACACCAGCGTCATCCCGCGCGACACGCGCAAGAACTGGCGCGCGTCGGTGTTCTGTCCGCGAAGCGTTGCGAAATCAAGCACGCTCGAAGCCGCTAGTGAATTGAGCGAGCCACTGGCATTGGACATGGCCACTGCGATGATCGACGCCAACAGCAGGCCCGCGAGCCCGACCGGCATTTCGCGCACAAGAAAAAGCGGCAAGATGCGATCCGTTCGGGCACCAGGAGCGAGAAGTGGCGTGTGCTGCGCAAAAACGTAGAGGAACACGCCGATCAGCAAAAATACCGTGAACTGCACAAGAATGATGACGCCGCTGCTGAGTAACGCCCGGCTGCTGTCGCGCTCCGATTTTGCCGCAAGCAGGCGCTGCACGATGGTCTGGTCGGTGCCATGGCTGGCCATGGTGAGAAACGCGCCGCCGATGAGCCCGGACCAAAAGGTGTATTTTGTCGCAAGGTTCCACGAGAAATCGACGAACTGAAGCTTGTGTCCCGCGGCGGCGGCGATTTGCGATACTTCGCTCCAGCCGCCGGGAATCCGGTGCAGCAACAGGGCAAGTGTAATCGCACTGCCGGTCAAATAGACGAGCAGTTGTGCCACATCGGTCCAGATCACCGCCTTCATGCCGCCTTCGAAGGTGTAAAGGACGGTCAGGGAAATAACGATCACCACCGCGAGGCGCTCGGAAGTACCGAGCACAACGCTGACAACGAGAGCGATTGCCGAAACGCGCACGCCTTCGGCGATGGCCCGGGTGACGAGAAAGGTGCTGGCCGCCACGGCGCGCATTTTTTCGCCAAAGCGCTTCTCGATCAGTGCATAGGCGGTGAAGAACTCTCCGCGAAAATAGCCAGGCAAGAGAAACAGCACGATCAGAACGCGACCGATTAAATAGCCGAAAACCAGTTGAATAAACGTGAGGTTCCCGGCGTAGGAAATAGCGGGAGTGCCGATGATAGTGAGCGTGGAGGTCTCCGTGGCGACAATGGAAAACGCCAGCGCCCACCACGGCGCGGTTCGCCCGCCCAGAAAGTATTCGCGGCCCGCGGCTTGCGTGTCGGCTGCGGCATCCGCCTGCTCGAGACGCCGGAAGCGCATCCCGAGCGCTGTTACGCCCAGGAGATAAGCGATGACAATCGTGAGGTCGAGCGGGTGAATGCGCATCGCGCAGAGATTATAAGTAGGCCGGGCCCCTTCCTGGCGCTTTTTTCTCGCCGAGTTTCACTTGAACAGAAGCTATTTCATCACCGCAAAAAGGCTGCTATAGGTATCGGTCCAAAGTTTTACGCGCGAGCTTCTGGCGGCCGGCTTTCCCGCTTTCGCGATGGCGGGAAATTCTGCAAAAACGCCGCGGTTGGCAAGCAAAACCCATCGGGACACGAAGATTTCCTTCACATCGTCATCCGGGTTGTCGACGAGTATGGCGTCTTTATGAAGTTTCTGTGCGGCGGCGGCCACCACCGGTTCCAGATACAAAAATCGGTTCGAAACGTGGACCGCCAAGATCCCGTCCGTCTGCAGATGGCGAAAATAGAGTTGAAAAGCCTCTACGGTTAGCAGGTGGACGGGAATGGAATCACTAGAGAAAGCATCCACCGCCAACAGATCAAGGCGTTGCGATGACTGGCGTTCCAGGCTCAGACGCGCGTCACCCAATCTAATAGCGATCCGCGCCTTAGAATCCTGGAGAAAACGGAAGTCTTGCTCTGCGAGGTTCACAACCAAGGGGTTGATTTCGTAGAACGTGTAGTCGTCGCCCGAGCGACCGTACGCCGCGATCGTGCCGACCCCCAGGCCAATGACACCGACGCGCAAGGGGCCGCGCGCACGCAAAGACCGGAGCGCTACGCCGACTCCGGAATTTGTGGAGTAGTAGGAAGTCGGCTGATCCCGCTGCGAAGCCGCCAGAAACTGCAATCCATGGCTAATGGTTCCGTTGGTGAGCCGGCGGAAGCCGAGATCATCGTGTTCCGGCTTGGCGTCGCCTTTGAGCAACACGACGTTCGGTGCCACTTCATCGCTTTCGCGCAACACGCCATAGAAATTCCGCACCATCCGCGTGCTTTCCTTGGATTCGCCCCGCGCGAGAAAAAAGGTACTGACGATCAGCGCCGCCGCTAGAGCGTTCGTGATCCACCAAGCCGGCCGCCAACCAGGCTGGTGAAACGGACTTGATGGGTCGTGGTGGTGGACCAGAATGACCAGCAAGGCGCAGAACCCCAAGCCGACGTGCAATTCGTAGAATCCCGAGAAGATTTGCGGTGCGAGGATGGCCACGAACGCCGCGCCGGCCACACTTCCGAGCGAACTCAGAAAATAAAATGACGTGAGCTGCTCGGGATCGGGCTTCAACCGCGCCAGTTCTCCATGACAGAACATGCAGCACACGAACAAGCCCACACAAAAGAGCGCGATCATCAGCCAAAAAGGAAGCGCGCCCAATGAGAGCGAGAGGGCATACGCCATGCCACCCAAGGCCACACCGAGAAAGCGCAGGAGAAGAGTCCGAGGATACCGGCGGCTGCTTTCGAAACACAGAATGAAGCTCAGCATATACAGACTTAGCGGAATGATCCAAAGGAGTGGTACCGCCGCGATGTTTTGCGAAATGTGATTCGTAATGGCCAACAACAGCGCCGAGCCGCACGCGGGGAGTGCCATCCAAAGCGCTCGTGTGCTCCAGTCAGAAGGCGCGGCGTTAGCTTGCTGCCGACGTGCGAAGCCTTCGCGCTGCGAGACGGCAATCACTCCACAACCCACTGCGAAAGCGGCGTACCCTATCGACCAACCCCAGCCCTGCCGCACGGTAGACCATCGTGGCTCGACCAGCGTGGGGTAACTTAACAGACCGAGCAGCGAGCCTGCGTTTGAAAGCGAGTAGAAGCGATAGACACCGCTGTCCTTTCTTGTGCTTGCCAGCCAAGCCTGCAGAAGCGGGCTGGTCGCCGAGAGCAAAAAGAATGGCAAACCCACGGTCAATGCCAGCACCCAGGAAATGTGCAACGCGGGATGTTCGGGTCCCGCCGGTTTCAAGGAATCTTTTGGCAGAATCGGCAGCACCACCAGGCTAGCGGCAAGAAGAGCTGCGTGAAGCCAGCCCTGCATCCGCTGTTTAAAGTGGTGTGTCAGCAAATGCGCGTAAAGATAACCAAGCAAGAGGACCAGTTGAAAGAAGAAGAGGCAAACCATCCAGACGGCCGCGACTCCGCCGAACCAGGGGAGAATCATTTTGGCAATGAGCGGTTCCACCTGAAACAACAGAAACGCACTCGCGAAAATCGTCAGCGCGTTAAGGAATTTCCATTTTGGGTTAAGAGGTGCTGCGAGTGACGAATCGGCTTCGGTGGGCATTTTCTCACAAACAATTCGGCTAGCCGGGCATAACTTGTACTACTGCCTTCAGCTGACCGCAACTGTTTTAAGTCAGATTTCTGGCGCTGCCCGTGTTTATTCATAACGCAGTGCCACCAGCGGATCGACCCGTGTAGCCCGCCGAGCGGGGATGTAGCAGGCGCACAGCGCCACGGCGGAGAGCAAAACAGCCACTCCCACAAACGTTAGCGGATCGGTCGCGCCCACGCCATAAATCAGTCTGGCGATCAGCCGCGTCAGTCCGAACGCCGCGGCAATGCCGATGGCCACTCCAATCAAAGTCATCCGCATGCCCTGTCCGAGAACGACGCGCAACACGTCCTCCCGCGAAGCGCCCAGCACGACACGTACACCAATTTCGTGCGTGCGCTGGCCGGTCAGGTAGGCAATCACCCCGTAGATTCCGATAGCGGAAAGCACCAGGGCGAGTCCGGAAAAAACGCTCAGGAGAAGCATGGTGAGCCGCTGCGTGGAGATGGAACGCCCGACGATTTCTTCCATGGGACGAACATCGTAGATGACCGCGCTTGAGTCTACGCCTTCCACGGCCTGACGCATGGACGTCGCGAGACCCGCAGGCGACCCATGGGTCCGGGCGACATACTGGCTGCCGCCTGCCAAGAGCGTCCAGAACCTGTCGGGGATCTGCCAAACGGGAAGATAGAGTTGTGCGTCCAGGTTTTCGTGCTCGCGAGCGCCCAAACCCCAGTGCTGGACATGGCCAACCACGCCAACGATTTCCGGCTGCATCTCGATCAGGCCGAGATTGATCCTTTTGCCGATGGGATTTTCGTTCGGAAAGAACTTGCGTGCAAAATTTGCATCGATCAAAGCGACGGCCGGGGCGTGTTCGTTGTCCTGGTCGGTGAAAGAACGTCCCTGCAACACCGGAATGCGCATGGCGCGGTGATAGTCCGGGTTCACCAAGTAGAATAGGGCGAAGGTCATTTCGGTTTCATGCTGCGGGTGCGGCTGGCCTTCACGCCAGAAGGGTACCTCAGAATCCCCGGTCATGGGCAATGAGCCGCCAAGAAGAGAAAGGGATTCAACGTCGGGAATCCCTTCCAATTGCCGCAGCGTCGCGCGGTATTTTGCGCGAAGCTGCTCCGCCGTGACCGATGGCTCGGAAGTGGAAGAAATCTCAAACGTAAGAACGTTGCTTGCGTCAAACCCGGGATTGACCTTCCACAGCGCCGAGAGCGTGCGGATCATGAGCCCCGCGCCGATGAGCAATACCACGGCCATGGCCATCTCGACGGCAACAAACACACTCTGAGCGCGGTGCCGAGCGCCGCTGGCGCCGCGCCCGCCTTCCTTTAAGGTTCCGTGCAGGTCGGGGCGCAAAGCTTTGAGCGCGGGGACCAGCCCGAAAGCGATTCCCGTAAGAAGCGACAAGCCAAAGGTGTACAGCAGCACATGCAAGTCGAGCGAGATTTCTTCGGTCCTCGGCAGTGTGCCGGGCAATGCGGCAAGAATTACTTTTGTCCCCAATTTGGCCAGCGCAAGCCCGATCGAGCCGCCGGCAATGCCGAGCAACACGCTCTCGGTCAGCAACTGGCGAACCACGCGGACGGGGCCGGCTCCGAGCGCGGAACGGATGGCGAACTCGCGGACCCGACCCGTGGAGCGCGCGAGAAGCAGGTTGGCCACGTTGGCACAAGCAATCAGGAGGACAAAACCGACGGCGCCAAGCAGAACCAGCAAGATTCCGCGGACCTCGCCGACCACATCCGTTTTGAGCGGAACAAGCGTGACGCCGGAGCCCTTGTCGGCTTGGGGGTACGCAGCCGCGAGATTTTCGGCCACGCGCGACATATCCGCGCGCGCTTGCTCAATGCTCACCCCGGGCCTGAGCCTGGCGATCGAATTCATGCCCATGCTGATGCGACGGTCGCGAAACGTAGGATCGGTCCACTGGCCAATGGGCACATAGACGTCGCTGGGGCTCAACCCTGTGATATGGCCGGGCGCAACACCGATGACCGTATAAACCTTGCCGTTGAGCGTAATGCTTGTTCCTAAAACTTCGCGCGATGAACCAAACTTGCGTTTCCAGACTCCGTCGCTGAGAATAGCCACGGGTCCCGCGCCTGCCCGATCCTCCTCCGGGCGAAAATTGCGTCCGAGTAGCAGCTGAAGGCCCAGCGCCCGGAAAAATTCTGCGGAAATCATGTGCGCATGCAGCCGCTCGGGTTCTCCCACACCGGTGATGTTGAAATCGTCCGGCCTAAATGCGCTCAAGTAAGCAAAGGAATGATTGTCTTTCTGCCAGTCGAGAAAATTCGGATAAGAAATAGAGCTTTCCCCGAAAGTCCCGGTTCTGGAGTAGACCGCCACCAGTTCATGGGGATTCGGGAACGGCAGGGGATTCAAGAGCACGCCATTGACCACGGAAAACAGCGCGCTGTTGGCGCCGATGCCCAAGGCAAGCGTCAGCACCGCAACCGCAGTGAATCCCGGAGTTTTCCTGAGCACGCGAAGCCCGTAGCGCACATCTTGCCCGAAGTTGGCCATCACCACCCCCCAAAATGAATGCAACGGTAGAAACACGCCGTCATTCAAGAGATACGAAGACTGTTCTTGTTATGTTCCTTACAAGGGGCGCCAAGACATTTTCCCGAGCCGTGATGCGGTCAACACCGGCGGGCGGGCATTCAGATCAATTCCTGAGCCGAGCGGCAAACCAGTAAGGGCTAGCGAATACAGGAGAGGAAACCAATCCGGTGAGAACCAGCCGACGCGCTCCCTCGACAGGGACGCTGACTTCCGCGCAGGCCTTGTAGGTCTTTGACACCGAACTATTCCAGACGGTGATGCTTCAATCCGCGCAGCTACCAAATTGCCTGTGCCCAACTTCTCGGCAATCAGCGGTAGCGCTTCACTCGTATCTCAGCGCCACCAGTGGATCGACTTTCATCGCTCGCCGGGCTGGTACCGCACAGCCCAGCGCAGCCGAAATCGCCAGAACCATTACAATGCCGACAAAGGTCAACGGATCGCTCGGCGATACACCCACCAACACCGCGCGCAGTAACCGCGTCACCGCCAAAGCAAGGAGCAGCCCAATCCCCACGCCGGGCGCCAGCGGCCGAATCCCCTGGCCAAAGACCAGCCGCGCGACGTCGCCTCGCGACGCGCCCATAGCCATCCGCAGTCCAATTTCCCGAGTTCGCTGGCTCACGGTGTGCGCAATCACGGCGTACAGACCAATCGCGGCCAGCGCCGTGGCCACTCCTGCAAAGACCGTGCAGATCGCTCCAAACAGGCTTACGGTCAATCGGCTTTCCGCAATGCGCTCTTCGAGGGATCGCACGTCATCCAGCGCTAGGTTCTCGTCCAGGCGCTGGACTTCCCGCCGGAACGCTTTGGCCAAAGTCGTCGGCGGAACCTGCGTACGCGCGATCAAGAACGCTTGCCTCGTCGGCTGTTCCGCAAAAGGCAAATAAATCAGCGGATCGTGCTGCAAGTGACGGCGGAAATTTTGAAGGATATCCGGCACCACCCCGGTCACCGTCAGCCACGGTCCGAATATTTGGTCTTCCCTCACACGCAGGCGTTTCCCTAACGCTTCTTCGCCTGGCCAATACTTTTCCGCAAAGCTTTGATTCACGACTACCACCGGCGTACCCGCAACGCCATCGGAAACGCTGAACACTCGCCCGCGTTGCTGCTGTACCTGCATGGTTTGGAAATAATTGCTGCCGACCACCAAACCACCGGTTTCCGGCGGCTGCGCTTCGTCGTTCTTGCGTCCTTGCAACTCGAATGTGAACGTCGTCCAGCCGCCAAACGGTAATTGCGAGGCCACGCTCGCTGACTCGACTCCCGGCAATGCGCCCAAGCGCTTGTTCAGGTTTTCGTGAAATTCCTTCCAGCTTTCCGGTGTCGCGTACTTCTTTTCGGGCAAATGGATTCGCATCGTCAGCACTTTGGTGATGTTCACTCCAATAGGCGCACTGTACAGCTTCACCGCGCTACGAATCATCAACCCCGCTCCCGCTAACAGCACGACGCACAGAGCCATTTGAAAAGTCACCAGCAGGTTGGAAAGCCGCAGGCCAAACTTGCTGCCCGAGATGCCCGCGCCGCCGTCCTTCAGCGCGGCATTCACGTCGGTTTTGGCCAGACGCAGCGCCGGAGCCAAACCAAACAAAATTCCTGTGCCAATGGAGATCGCCGCCAGATAAAGCAAGGCGTTGCGATCCAGGGTGAGGTGCAGCCACACCGGTTTCGCCGTGGAGCCCATCCCGCTGTCAAACCAGCGCAGTCCGCCCACAGCCACGAGCCATCCCAAAAATCCGCCCGCGATCGAGAGCACCACGCTTTCCAGCAAAAGTTGGCGAATGATGGGAACTCTTCCTGCCCCGATGGCCACCCGAATCGAAACTTCGCGCGAGCGTTCTCCTGTCCGTGCCAGCAGCATGTTGGCCACGTCGGCGCAGGCAATCAGCAGCACGAATCCGACGGCTCCAAACAACGCAAAAAACAGCGGCTTGATGTAATACAAGCCGGTAATCTCCATAATCGGTCGGAGATCAACGGTGATGTCTTTGTTCGTGTCCGGATGCTGAGCGGCGAGTCCCTGCGCCAGCGCGTGGAGTTCCGCCCGCGCCGATGGCAGCGATATGCCATCGCCAAGGCGTCCGAAAACCATCAGGCTGCACGTGTTGCGCCGCTCGAGGGTGGCATCAGGACCCAGCGGGATCCACAAGTCCGTTTCTTCGGGGAATCGCCGACCCGGGGGCATCACCCCAATCACCACGCGGGGCACCTCGTCTACGCGCACGGTTTTGCCGAGGATCGCCGAATCTTGCGCATAACGGTCGCGCCAGACGTGGTAAGCGAGGATAATCACGGGCGGCGCTCCCGGCCGCTCGTCTTCCACGATAAAATCGCGGCCCAGCATCGGCGTCTGCTGCACAACCGAAAATCCGTTCGCCGACATTTGTACGCAGTAGTACCGTTCCGGAAGCGCGCTGTGGTCGCTCAAATTCACGGTTGTGAAGTGATAGGCGCCCAACCCCGCCAGGGACTTCACCTGCGCTCGAAAATCGCGAAAGTCCGGGTACGAAGCGCCCCATTCCTGGGTGCGCCCGGTGTTGACCGAGTTCACCATCACGATGCGGTCGCGGTTGTCCAATCCGAAATCCCAGCTCAGCGCGCCTTTCACGATGGAGTACATTGCCGTGTCCGCGCCGATGCCCAGGGCTAGCGCGATCACCGCCGCTGCGGTAAATCCCGGATTTTTGATGAGCAGACGCAGGCCGAATCGAACATCGCGGGCCACATGATCCACAAGGCGAAGTGTCAGTGCGTCGCGGCACTCTTCTTTGGCACGCTCGACGCTGCCGAACTCGATGCGCGCCCGCCTCAAGGCTTCTTTGCGAGAAAGCCCGGTGCCCAGCAAATCCTCGGCCAAGGCCTCGATATGGAAGCGCAACTCCGCATCCATCTCGCGTTCCATGCGCGAGCGCCGCAACGCCGCGCGCAACCACGACCGCAGCTTGCTCCACAACGTCATACTTCCTCCGCTCTACTCCGACTTCGATCGAGGATTTATGCCGGCCATCTCGGCAATCATTCGTACCTCAGCGCCACCATTGGATCGACTCTCATCGCCCGCCGCGCAGGCAAATAGCACGCCAGCAACGCAACGAGGACGAGCAGCGCGGCCATGGCGACAAACGTCGCCGGATCGCGAGCCGCTACACCAAACAGCAGGCTGGTCATCAATCGCGTCAAGGCAAAAGCGCCACCAAAACCGATGACCACCCCGGCCAGGGCCATCTTCACGCCTTGCCTCAGAACCATCTTCAGCACGTTTCCAGGGCGCGCTCCCAGCGCCACGCGAATCCCAAATTCGCGCCGGCGCTGCGACACGGAGTAAGAAATCACCCCATAGATGCCTATGATCCCCAGCACCAGAGCCATAGCGCCCGCGATCCCGAGCATCACCAAGGTAAAGGAAGTTCGCGCCACGGACTTGTCGTAGACTTCCTGCATCGTCCGTACCGACGCCAGTGGCAGGTTCGCGTTCACCGACCAAACCGCTTGACGCACCTCGTTGAGAAACCCTTTGGTCCCGGCCCGCTCGCTTCGTATGACGAAAGTCACGGTCCTCACCGCGTCTAGCTTCTTGCCTGACCCATAAAGGTTGCCCATCAGCGAAGGCCAATACACGGTTTCGGGCGACTTCTCCTGGACGCCGTTTTCATACACGTCCTCGATTACGCCGATGACCTCGTGCCAAGGCATGGATGGGAATTCGGTTAATTGCTTACCTATGGCCGCGGAGGGTGTGCCCCACATCTCGCGAGCCAGGTTCTCAGAAACCATCACCACCGGCCGCTGGCCGTACACTTCTGTCCACGTCAGTCCGCGGCCGGCCACGATGCGCGTGCCGGCAGTGAGGAAGAAGTCGGGTGAGACGTGCTTGAACAGCCGGAGGGGAGGGATCGCGCCGTCAGCATAAACTTTGTCTCGCGCATAAATTGCGTCCCACGGTGCGTCGAACCCTTCCATCGGCATCTTGCTGATGAATGCGGCGGACCTCACACCGGGGATCGCTGCCAGGCTCTGGACCATCCCGTTTTGTATTCGCGTGACTCGCTCCGGCTCCTTTACCAGCGAATCGGGAATGGAGATTCGCAGGACCTGAAGATGCGCGGCGTCGGTGAATCCCGGTTCGACTCTACGCAGTGCCTGGAACGTGCGAATCATTAGACCGGCGCTCACGAGCAGAACCAAAGCCATCGCCAGCTGACCGACCGCCAGAACACTTCGCGCGCGGTGGCGCTCCCGGCTCGTACTCATCGAACGCCCGGCGCTCCTGAAAGTTAACGAAGCTCGTGACCCGGAGTATTTCAACGCGGGA
>Ga0306920_100007506_pt1 | contig 14382 bp, 12 predicted proteins | sample flu12Cox44000170_FD_204666 | JGI IMG/M metagenome (GOLD analysis project Ga0306920, IMG submission 204666) | Lab enrichment of tropical soil microbial communities from Luquillo Experimental Forest, Puerto Rico - flux4day.12C.oxic.44.000.170 (v2)... | ecosystem: Environmental > Terrestrial >...
TCGAGGCCGAACGCCACGTTGCCGGCGGCGGTCATGTGAGGGAACAGCGCGTAGCTTTGGAACACGAGGCCAAGCCCGCGCCGGTTCGGCTTCACGCGCACGAGGTCCTCGCCCTCGAGCGCGATCGTGCCGCGATCCAGCGCGACGAAGCCGGCGATCATCTGCAACGTCGTGGTCTTGCCGCAGCCCGACGGCCCGAGCAGCGCCATGAACTCGCCGCGCGCCACCGCTAGGTCGAGCCCGGTGACCGCGGCATGCGGACCGAAGGATTTGGTGAGACCAGAGATGGAAAGAAAGGACATAGGCGGATGTTAGCCGGTTCATCCCTCCCCCGCAGGGGGAGGGTGGCGACGCCCGCGCAAGCGGGCGGCGCCGGGTGCGGGAAATTGTCATCATTTATGGAAAGGACCCCACCCGGCCGCGCGCTGCGCGCGCGTCCACCCTCCTCGCTTCGCGGGGAGGGATTAGCGCTCCACCTCGCGGTTCCAGCGCTTGTCCCAGTCGGTGCGCTTCTGATTGATCGTATCCCAATCGACCACGATCAGCTCCTCCGCGCGCTTGCCGATCGGCGCCATGCGGGCCGCTTCCGGCGCCACCTGGGCGCGCCGGTTTACCGGGCCATAGCCGTATTCCTTGGCGAAGATTTCCTGGAATTGCGGCTCGATCAGCATTTTCACGAACTCCTGCGCGAGCGGCGAGGCGTTCGGCTTGGCGACCGGGCAGGCGGAGGCGAGCAACGCCGGCGCGCCCTCCTTGGGATAGACGAAATCCACCGGGAAACCGGTCGCGGCGAACGAGCTGACGCGGCCGGAGCCCCACACCGCGATCACCCCCTGCCCGCTTTCGAACAGCTCGGTCATCTTGCCCGGCGACGGCTCGAACACTAGCACGTTCGGCGCGATCTCGTTCGTCACCACCTTGAAGCCAGGATCGATGTTACTTTCTCCGCCGCCGTTGATGCGTGCCATCATCACCAGAGTATGCAGGCCGTAGGTGTTGTTGAGCGGCGGGATGACCAGCAGCTTCTTGTATTTCGGATCTTTCAGGTCGTTCCACGACGTGGGCGGCACCCAGCCCTTCTCGGCGAAATATTTGGCGTTGTACATGAGGCCGGTGGCGACGAGCCCCATGCCGACCGCCTTGTCGTCCTTGTAACGGGCCGCCTTGACGATGTCGGCATCGGGCAGGCCGACGATCGGCGCGCAGAAGCCGAGCGCGATCGCCTGGTACATGGGACCGTCGTCGACAATCGCCACGTCGATCTGCTGGTTGCCGCGCTGCGCCTGGAGCTTCGCCACCGTGTCGGTGGAATTGCCGGCGATGTATTCGATCGTGCCGCCGAATTTCTTGGTGAACGCCGGCATGATCTCCTTGCGGATGGTCTGCTCGAACGAGCCGCCGTAGCCGGCGACGTAGAGCGTCTGCGCCTGCGCGGCAGCCGCGCCCGCGAGCGCCAGCGTGCCGGTCAGCATGAGGGTGCGGACGGGAAAGGGTATGCGATGACCTCCTGTGCGTGCCGGCATCCTACGTAACTTTCTCCGCGCCGATCAATCGGTTAGCGTACGGCATGCCGCGCATCACCCGCCGCGATTTTCTCAATGGCGTCGCCCTGACGGTTGCGTCCGGGCTCCCCCCTGCCGTGCAAGTCGCGGCCGATCCCGTGCGGTATCCGCCGGCGCTCACCGGCATGCGCGGCCAGCACGACGGTTCGTTCGAAGTCGCGCACGCAGTGGGCCGCGAGGGGCAGCGCTATCCGGTCGAGAGTCTCCCTGTCGAAGAGAGTTACGACCTCGTCGTGGTCGGCGGCGGCATCAGCGGGCTTGCGGCCGCCTGGTTCTACCGCCGCGCCGCGGGCGAGGACGCCCGCATTCTCGTGCTCGACAACCACGACGACTTCGGCGGCCACGCCAAGCGCAACGAGTTCGCCTTTCAGGGCCGCACGCTCATCGGCTATGGCGGAAGCCAGTCGCTCCAATCGCCGAAGACGCTCTACAGTCCGGTCGCCCGCGGCCTGCTGCGCGACCTCGGCGTCACTCTTGGCGCATTCCAGACCGCGTTCGACCGCTCGTTCTATGGCTCGCTCGGCCTCTCGCGCGGGGTGTTCTTCGCGCGCGAGGCGTTCGGGCGCGACGCGCTGGTGCCGGGCGACGCGCTGACGACCCCGCCGAGCGAGGGCGCGCAAGTCAATGCCAAGCCGCGCGGCGAATTCGTCGCCGCGCTTCCGATCGCGGACAGCAGCAAGGCGCAACTGCTGGCGCTCTACGACGCCGGCCGCGACCCGCTGCGGGGCAAGGCGCCCGCGGCGAAAAAAACGCTGCTGAGAAAGACGAGCTACCGCGACTATCTGACGAAGATCTGCGGTTGCAGCGAGGAAGTGGCGAATTGTTTCCAAGGCCGCCCGCTCGGCTTCTTCGGACTCGGCTGCGACGCAGTACCGGCCGCCGACCTGGCGGAGTTCGGCTATCCGGGTTTTGCCGGCCTCGGCCTCACGGCGGAGCATGCCGCGGAACGGCGCGAGCCGTATATTTATCACTTCCCCGACGGGAATGCGGCAATCCCCCGGCTGCTCGTGCGCGCGCTCATTCCCAATGCCGCGCCCGGTCACACGATGGACGACGTGGTGCTGGCGCCGTTCGACTACGCGACCCTCGACCGCGCCGGGCAGAACGCGCGCGTGCGCCTCGACTCGACTTGCGTCGACGTGCGTGAAGAAAGCGGCAAAGTGCGCATCGGCTACGTCCGCGACGGCACCGCGCATCGGATCGAAGCAAAGCATGCAGTCCTCGCGTGTTTCCATATGATGATCCCGCACATCATGCCGAGCCTGCCGGCGGCCCAGCGCGACGCGCTGGCCGCAAACGTCAAGACGCCGATCGTTTACACCAACGTTCTGGTGCGCAACTGGCGGCCGTGGGTCGAGCTGAAGGTGTCGGGCATTTCCGCGCCCATGTCGTTCCACAACACCGTGGCGCTCGATTTTCCGGTCAGCATGGGCGGCTATCAGCACCCGCGCGATCCGGGCGAGCCGATGCTGCTGCATCTCTCGCACGTGCCGGGCGCGCCCGGGCACGACGCGCGCACCCAGTTCCACATCGGCCAAGGCAAGCTCTACCAGATGACCTTCGCGGATTTCGAGGAACGCATCCGCGACGAGCTTGACCGCATGCTCGGCCCCGGCGGCTTCGTGGCCGCGCGCGATATCGCGGCCATCACGGTGAACCGCTGGCCGCACGGTTACGGCTACGCGGCGAACTCGCTGTTCGACCCCGACGATTACGACGAGACGGTGGTCAAGCGCGCGCGGCAGAAAGTCGAGCGCGTGGCGATCGCCAATTCCGACGCCGGCGGCGACGCCTATGTGCACCTCGCGATCGACCAGGCCGAGCGCGCGGTGCGCGAGCTGCTGCAAGGGTAGCGCATGGTCCCGAAAAATGGCTATGCTTGGCCGACCTCATCAACCATCAGCAACACGAGGCACGGGAGGAAGACATGGCCACGTTCACCTATGACCACATCCACTTGCGCAGCCCCAATCCGGAGAAGACGGCGCGATGGTATGAGCGCATGTTCGGCGCCGAAGTGCTACGCACAATGCAGCAGGGCAAGCCGCGCATCGATCTCAAGCTCGGCGGCGCCAACATTTTCATCGCCCAGACCACGCCCGAGGTGCATCCCGCGCCGACCACGCCCTATCAGGGACTCGATCACTTCGGATTGTCGGTGAGCGGCATTGACGCGATCGCCGCCGACCTCAAGGCCAAAGGCGTCGAGTTCACACGCGAGCCGGAAACGGTGCGGCCGGGCGTGCGCATCTGCTTCCTCCGCGGCCCCGAGGGCGTGTCGATCGAGCTGCTCGACCGCAACCACAAGGGCGCGTGACATTGATTGACGGCGTCATCCTGAGGAGGCCGCGTGCTTGCGCGCGGCCGTCTCGAAGGATGGAAGCAGGCTCGGTGCTTGCGGCCATCCTTCGAGACGGTCGGCGCTACGCGCCGAGCTCCTCAGAATGACGTTGAGTTTGTTTCACAAATGTCTAGCTGGCGCGTGGGGGTCGATGCGGGCGGGACCTTCACGGACATCTGCATATTCGATGAGAACGACGGGCGCGTGGCGGTCTGGAAGGTCGCCTCGACGCCGGACGATCCTTCGCGCGGCATCGTCGAGGGTGTCGAGGAAGCGCTGGGCCGTGCCGCACCGAACGGCGGCGCGCGGCCGGCGGAATCCGTGTCCTATTTCGGCCATGGCACCACGGTCGCGACCAACGCGCTGATCCAGCATCGCGGCGTGAGCACCGGGCTCGTGACCACCGCGGGCTTCCGCGATCTTTTGGAAATCGGCCGGCAGAAGCGACCCAACCTCTACGATTTTTTCGCCGACAAACCGCCGACCCTCGTGCCGCGCGACCTGCGCATCGAAGTGCCCGAGCGCGTGCGGCACACCGGCGCGATCGAGACGCCGCTCGACGAGCCGGCCGTGCGCGCGGCGGCACAGAAGTTGCGCGCGGCCGGCGTCGCCGCGATCGCGATCGCGTTTCTCTATAGCTTCGTGCGTCCGAAGCACGAGCAAACCGCGAAACGCATTCTTCAGGAGGAACTGCCCAACGCATTCATCTGCGCAAGTCACGAGATCGCGCCGGAGTTCCGCGAGTTCGAGCGGCTGTCGACCGCGGTGGTGAACGCGTATCTCGGCCCGGTCATGAAGCGCTACATCGAGCGTCTCGGCACCCGCCTCGCCGAGCTTGGCATGGGCGCGGCGCCGCACATGACCCAATCGAACGGCGGTGTGATCGGTTTTGCGGCCGCCGCCGCCATGCCGGTACGCACCGTGCTCTCCGGCCCATCAACCGGTGTGGTCGGCGCCCAGGCGGTCGGCAAAGCCGCGGAATTTACCGATCTCATCACCTTCGACATGGGCGGCACCTCGACCGACGTCGCGCTGCTCAAAGATGGCGTCGCCCGCCTCGCCTCCGAGGCGACCGTACACGGCTATCCGCTCAAAGCCCCGATGCTCGACATTCACACCGTGGGTGCCGGCGGCGGCTCGATCGCCTATGTGGACGCGGGCGGCTTGCTCAAGGTCGGCCCGCGCAGCGCCGGCGCCGATCCCGGACCCGTGTGCTACGGCCGCGGCAACACCGAGCCGACGGTGACCGATGCCAACGTGGTGCTGCAAACGCTCAACCCGACGCACCTGCTGGGCGGCCGCATGGCGGTTCGCCAGGATCTTGCCCGGGATGCAATCGGCCGCCTCGCGAAGCAGCTAGGCCTACCGCTGATGCAGACCGCGCAGGGAATCGTTTCGGTCGTGACCGCCAATATGGCGCGCGCGATCCGCGTGATCTCGGTGCAGCGTGGCCATAATCCGCGCGACTACACACTTGTCGCCTTCGGCGGCGCCGGCCCGCTACACGCGGCGCGGCTCGCGCGCGAACTCGACATCGCCCGCATCCTGGTGCCGCGCAGCCCCGGCATCCTCTGCGCCATGGGCCTGCTGCTCACCGACTTGCGCGCGGATTTCGCGACCACGCGACTGCTGCCGCTCGCACCCGATGCGGTGAACGAAGTCAAAGCCGCGTTCGCCGCGCTCGATGAGCGCGCGGCCCGGTGGTTCGCTCAGGAAAGCATCGCCCAGGAGCAGCGTCGGCTCGCGCGCACGGTCGATATGCGCTACGCCGGCCAGAATTATGAGCTGGCGGTGCCGCTGCCGCACGGGCCGATCACCGCGCGCACCCTCGACATGCTCGCCGAGGGATTTGCCGCGGCCCACCAACGCATGTACGGCTTCCTCGCCGAGGAGGAACCGGTGCAGCTGGTAACGTTCCGGGTCGAGGCCGCCGGCCTCGTCGCCAAGGCCACGCTCACGCAGGCGCCGATGAGTGGCGCCGACGCGAGCGGCGCCATCCGCGCGCGGCGTGACGTGTGGATCGCCGAGAATGCGCGCAGCGTACCCTGCGCCGTCTACGACCGCGACTTGCTTCGGCCCGGCAACCGCTTGCCGGGTCCGGCGATCGTCGAGCAGATGGACGCGACCACATTGGTGCTGCCCGGCATGGAAGCGCGCGTCGACAAATATCTCAATCTGATCCTGGAGGCGGCATGAACGACGCCGGCACAGCGCTCGCGCTCGATCCGATCACCGTCGAGGTGATCGGCGCCGCGCTGTCCTCGATCGTCGAGGAGACCGGCGAAGCGCTGATCCGCGCGTCGTTCTCGACCAACGTGAAGGAGCGGCGCGACTGCTCGACCGCGCTGTTCGACATGGAAGGGCTCACGCTGTGCCAGGCCGAACACATCCCGATGCACCTCGGCAGCTTCATCGGCATCCTCTCCCACGTACTCAAACATCATCCGGTCGCCGAGATACGCCCCGGCGACGTGTTCGTCGGCAACGATGCCTACGCGGGCGGCGGCACGCATTTGCCTGACATCGTGCTGGCCGAGCCGATCTTCGTTGAAGGCGCGCTTGCGGCATGGACGATCAACCTCGCGCATCACGCCGACTTCGCCGACCGCGGCCATGCCCACATTTATCAGGAAGGCCTGCGCATCCCACCGATCCGCCTCTACCGCGCGGGTGAACTGCAGCAGGATATTCTCGACCTCATCCTGCTCAACTGCCAGGTGCCGCGCGAGCGCCTCTCCGATCTGCGCGCCCAGATGGCGGCGAACCGACTCGGCGTGCAGCGGTTCCAGGCGCTGTGCGCGAAGTACGGAACGGCGACCGTGCTCAAGGCCGGCGACGCGCTGCTCGATTATGCCGAGCGCAAAATGCGCGCCGGCATCGCCGCCATTCCCGACGGCGTCTATTGTTTCGCCGACCTGTTTGAGAATGCGGAGATCGACGGCGAGATGCCGGTCTCGGTGGAGATCACGGTGGCGGGCGACGCAATGAGGCTGCATTTCGAAAGCCCGCCGCAGCCGCGCGCCGGCATTAACATGACCTACACGGCGCTGCTGTCGACGGTCTATTACACGGTCAAATCGATCGTCGATCCGTCGATCCTGCCGAACGCCGGCCTCGCGCGTCCGCTCACTGTGACGGCGCCTGAAGGGACCCTGTTGAACTGCGTGCATCCTGCCGCGGTGAACGGACGCACCATGACGTGCCAACGCGTCGCCGACCTGATCATGGGCGCGCTCGCGCAAGCGGTGCCGGAGCGCGTGACCGCATGCACCAACAGCTGCTGCACGATCGTGACCTTCGTCGGCCATCAGCCGCACGACAACAGCATCTGGGTCTATCTCGAGACGATCGGCGGAGGCGGTGGCGCGCGCCCCAACAAGGACGGACTCGACGGCGTGCATGTGCATATCACCAATACATCGAACCTGCCGGTCGAGGCGTTGGAAATCGAATATCCGCTCACCCTGATGCGCTACGAGCTGGTCGACGGGTCGGGCGGGCCGGGAAAATTCCGCGGCGGCATGGGGCTGCGCCGCGTCTACCGCGCCGAGGCCGAGTGCCAGGTCCGGCTCGACCTCTCGCGCCTGCGCTCGGATTCGTGGGGCCTGTTCGGCGGCGGCCCGGGCGGGCGCAGCCGGCGCGTATGTTCGCAGGGCCTTAAGTTCGAACGCGACAACGCGACGGTTCAGGCCGGCCAATGGTTCGAGATCATCACGCCGGGAGCCGGCGGTTACGGCCCACCCGCGGAGCGCGACCGCGCAGCGGTCGAGCGTGACGTGGCCGAGGGCGTGATCGGTGCGGCGACTGCCCGCGAGGCGTATGGGCGGTAGCCCGGAATGTACTCTTTCCCCCGCCTCGTGCGTGAAGCCTTCCGCCGCCATAGCGGCTGGGAGCCCGCGTGGCGTTCGCCCGCCCCCAAGTCGCGCTACGATGTCGTCATCGTCGGTGGCGGCGGTCATGGCCTCGCGACCGCCTATTACCTCGCCAAGGAGCACGGAATCGCCAACGTCGCCGTGCTGGAGAAGGGCGCGCTCGGCTTGGGCAACACCGGGCGCAACACCACCATCGTGCGTTCGAATTATCTGCTCGACGCCAACGCGCATTTCTACGAGTGGTCGCTCAAGCTGTGGGAAGGGCTCTCACAGGAACTCAATTTCAACGTCATGTTCTCCCAGCGCGGCGTCATCAACCTCGCCCATTCCGACGCGCAGCGCGACCAATACCGCCGCCGCGGCAACGCCATGCGGCTCAACGGCATCGACGCGGTATGGCTCGACCGCGCCGAACTCGCCCGCCGCGTGCCGCTGCTCGATTGTTCCGATGACGCGCGCTATCCGGTGATCGGCGGCTTGCTCCAGCCGCGCGGCGGCACCGCGCGCCACGATGCGGTCGCCTGGGGTTACGCGCGCGCCGCGGACGCGCGCGGCGTCGACATCATCCAGGACTGCGAGGTTACCGGCTTCCGTATCGAGAACGGGCACGTGCGCGGCGTCGAGACGACGCGCGGCTTCATCGCCGCCGGCAAGGTCGGCCTCGCCGTCGCCGGCCACACCGGCCAGGTCGCCGCGATGGCCGGCCTGCGGCTGCCGATCGAGACCCACGTGCTGCAGGCCTTCGTGAGCGAGCCGCTCAAGCCCATGCTCGACACCGTCGTCACCTTCGGGGCCGGACATTTTTACGTGAGCCAATCCGACAAGGGCGAACTGGTGATGGGCGGCGACCTCGACTTCTACAATTCCTACGCCCAGCGAGGAAACCTGCCGGCCGTGCAGCACTCGGTCGAATGCGGGCTCGCCATGTTCCCGAGCTTCTCGCGCCTGCGCATGATGCGCAATTGGGCCGGCGTCATGGACATGACCATGGACGGTAGCCCGATCATCGGAAAAACGCCGATCCAAAATTTGTATATCGACGGAGGCTGGTGCTACGGCGGCTTCAAGGCGACGCCCGGCTCGGGCTGGGTGTTTGCCTGGACCATCGCCAAGGACGAGCCGCATCCGCTCAACGCCGCCTTCGCACTCGACCGCTTCGGCCGTGGCGCCGTCCTCGACGAAAAAGGCGCCGGCCCCGACCCGAAGGCGCATTGAGAATGTTGTTGATCCCCTGCCCGCATTGTGGCCCGCGCAGCCATGTCGAGTTCACCTACGCGGGCGACGCGGGCCTGCGCCGGCCCGACGACGACGCGCCGCTCGCCGACTGGGTCGATTACATTTATTTGCGCGACAACCCGCGCGGCCCGCATCGGGAATATTGGCATCACGTCCATGGCTGCCGCGCCTACGTGACGGTCGAGCGCGACACGGCCACCCACGCGATCGTTGCATCGACCGGGGCCGCCTCGTGACGGCAGAGCCGTTCCGTTTGCCGTCGGGCGGCACCATCGATCGCACGCGCACGCTCGCGTTCAGGTTCGACGGCCGGACCTACACGGGCCACCCGGGCGACACGCTCGCGTCGGCGCTGTTGGCCAACGGCGTGCACGTCGTCGGGCGCAGTTTCAAATATCACCGCCCGCGCGGCGTCTTTTCCGCCGGGCCGGAGGAGCCGAATGCGCTGGTCCGCGTGGGCGAAGGCGCGCGCGCCGAGCCCAACACGCGCGCCACCACGGTCGAGCTTTACGATCGCCTCGTTGCGCACAGCCAGAACTCGTGGCCCTCGCTCGGCTTCGACCTATGGGCGCTCAACAATCTGTTCGCACCGCTGTTTCCGGCCGGCTTCTACTACAAGACCTTCATGGCGCCGGCGCGGGCGTGGCCGGCCTACGAGCGCGTCATTCGCCGCGCCGCCGGCATCGGCACCCACGTGCCACATCCAGACGCCGACCATTACGAGCGGCGCTTTGCCCATTGCGACGTGCTGGTGGTCGGCGGCGGCGCTGCCGGCATCATGGCCGCAAGCGCGGCGGCGAGCGCCGGCGCCGACGTAATGCTGGTCGACGAGCGCGACGCGCTTGGCGGCCACCTGCGTGGCGAGCGCGCGGGCACCGAAATTCTGCTGCCCTATCTCCGCGAGCTTCAGGAGCAAACAAACGTCCGAGTTCTTCCGCGTACCGCCGCGTTCGGGGTTTACGATCACGGGACCGTCGCGCTCGTAGAGCGTGTGACCGATTACCTCGGCCCCACGGCACCGCCTCCGCTGCCGCGCCAACGTCTGTGGATGGTGCGCGCGCGCCAAATCATTATTGCCGCCGGCGCGATCGAGCGGCCGCTGGTCTTCTCCGGCAACGACCGGCCCGGGGTGATGTTGGCGTCGGCCGCGCGTACCTACGTCAACCGTTTTGCCGTCGCGCCCGGCCGCCGGGCGGTCGTGTTCACCAACAATTCCGACGCGTACCGCACCGCGGTCGACGTGGCCGCGGCCGGGATAGAGGTGGTGGCGATCGTCGACACTCGCCCGGCACCGCGAGGCGCCCTGCTCGCGGCAGCGCGCGAGCGCAGCATTGCGGTGCATGCCGGGCACGCTGTCGTGGCGACGAAAGGCGGCCGCGCGGTGCGCTCCGTCGGAGTTGCGCCCATCGACGATAAGGGACGGCCGGCCGAGGCCGTCACGTGGATCGGCTGCGATCTCCTCGCCGTCTCGGGCGGACTGACGCCGAGCGTGCATCTGCATTCACACACCGGCGGGAAGCTTACCTGGGACGAGACGATCGCGGCGTTTGTGCCCGGCGCCGGCGCAGCAAACATTCGCGTTTGCGGCGCGGCGCGCGGCGTGTTCGCGCTAACCGATTGCATCGCCAACGGGGCGCGCGCCGGCGCCGCGGCCGCGCAGGCGCTCGGGCTCAAAGCCGCCGCGCTCGCATTGCCCGCGTCACCGCCGGAGGAATTGTTCGCGATCCGGCCGCTGTGGGAGGTGAAACACGCGCGCACGATTCACGGCAAGCGCTTCGTCGATCTGCAAGACGACGTGACCGCCGACGATCTCGCTCTCGCCGTGCGCGAGAATTATCGCTCGATCGAGCACGTCAAGCGCTACACCACGCTCGGCATGGGCACCGACCAGGGCAAGACCGCGAACCTCAACGGGCTTGCGATCGTGGCGGCGCGACGGGCCGAGGCGATCGCGGCGGTGGGCACGACCACGTTCCGCCCGCCCTACACGCCGGTCACCTTGGGTGCGCTCGCGGGGCCGGAAACCGGCAAACATTTCGAGCCGATCCGCCGCACGCCACTACACGACTGGCACGCCGCGCATGGCGCAGTGTTCGTCGAAGCCGGCCAATGGCTGCGCCCGCGCGCGTACCCGCGGCGGGGCGAAAGTTTCGACGCTGCGTGGCGGCGCGAGGTGCTCGCCGTGCGCGGCACCACCGGGATTTGCGACGTCTCGACCCTTGGCAAGATCGACGTTCAGGGACCGGACGCGACGGCATTCCTCGAGCGCGTCTACTGCAACGGCTTTGCCAGCCTCGCGGTCGGACGTTGCCGCTACGGCCTGATGCTGCGCGAGGACGGCATCGTGCTCGACGACGGCACCGTCACGCGCATCGGCGAGCGGCATTATTTTTTGACCACCACCACCGCCAACGCCGGCCGGGTGCTGGCGCATCTGGAGTATTTGTTGCAGACGGTGTGGCCGGAGCTGAAGGTGCGCGTCGCCTCGGTTTCTGATCAGTTCGGCCAGATCGCGCTCGCCGGTCCGCGCAGCCGCGACGTCCTCGCCAGTATCGTCGATCTCGACATCAGCAATACGGCCCTGCCCTTCCTCGGGTCGGCGGCGACAACCATCGCCGGCGTGCGTGTGCTGCTGTTTCGTGTCAGCTATTCGGGCGAGCTGGCCTATGAGATCGTGGTTCCGGCCGGTCACACCGTTGCGGTGTGGGAGGCGCTGCTCGCGGCGGGACGCGAGATCGGCATTGAGCCTTACGGCACCGAGGCCATGGCGGCGATGCGCATCGAAAAGGGCCACGTCGCCGGCGCCGAGATCAATGGGCAAGCTACGCCCGCCGACCTCGGCTTGGCGCGACTCGTCTCCGCGAAAAAATATTTCGTCGGGCGGCGGCTATTGGAACGGCCGGCCATGGCCGATGCGGCACGACCGAGCCTCGTTGGGCTCGAGCCGGTCGATGGCGTCACGGCGATTCCGGCGGGCGCGCAACTCATCGCCGACGTCCGCGCCAAACCGCCGGTGAAGATGCTCGGGCATGTCACCTCGGCGACCTTCAGCCCCACGCTCGGCCGGCCGATCGCGCTTGCATTGCTCGCGGGCGGCAAGGCCCGCCAAGGCGAGACCGTGGTGGCGGCGGCGCCGCTCGACGGCGTGGCTGTTGCGGCGCGCATCGTTCATCCCGTGTTCTACGATCCGGCGGGAGAACGGCTCCATGGCTGATGCACTTGTCCGTCTCACGCCGCGCGGGTCGCTCGACATCGTGCAAGTCGCGACGTTCGGCGATGCCGCGGAGACGGCCGAGCGCTTGTCCAAACATTTCGGGGTGGCGATCACGGCGAAGCCCAACCGCGCGGTCGCGGCCGCTGAACTCACGGTGTTGTGGCATGGCCCGGGCCAATGGCTGATCGTGCGCCCGCCGGCAACGACCCAGCTTGCCGACGAACTCATTTCGTTATTTGGGGAAGACGCCGCGGTGGTCGACCTCGGCCACGCGCGCGCGACGTTCCGATTTGAAGGCCCTGGCGCACGCGACGTGCTCGCAAACGGCACCAGCGTCGACCTTCGCCCCGCGCATTTTGCTCCCGGCGCCTGCGCGCTCACGGCGCTCTGCAAGATCGGCGCTCTGCTCCACGCCGTCGCGCGAGATACGATCGACGTCTATGTGCCACGCAGTTACGAGCAGGCGCTGGCGGAATGGATGGAGCACGCCGGCCGCGGGGTCACTACGGCTTCGTTATGACCGGTTCGCCGCGACGATTGCCGGAACCGCACGCGGGTCGGTGGTCATTTCTATGTAATTGAGGTCGGCATGACGGTCACGGACACGTCGGCCCGGACCGCCTGCACGGTCGGCGCGAACAGTTCGGTGGCGAACAATTCGTCCTTTTCGCCCGCCATGACCGCGATCGGTGCACGCGCGCCGCGCAGGTCCCAGGTGGAGAACGCGCGCATCAACCGGAACGAATAGGCGCCGGTGAGATCCTTGGGGTTATCGGGCGCGATCGCGAAGGCGAGCGTCGGCAGATGATCGAAGGCATGGATGCCGAGCTTCTGCAGAAACAGCAAACCCAAGATGCGCGGCAGGAACGGCTTCGCCCAGGCGTCACCGCGCGTCCGCACGGTCGGCGCGCCGGGGCCCAGGAAGGGCGAGATCAGCACGATGCGATCGAACGCACCGCCATTCGGCGTGGCGGCGGCGTGCAGGGCAAAAACCGCCGCCGGCGGAGAAACCTGTCAGCACGAGACACGCGTCCGGAAGACGCTTGCGCACCAGCGCGACGAAATCGGCGAGATCGTCGTCGAGTTGGTCTAATCGAGGTCGCCGCGCCGTCCGATGCCGCCGTGGTCGCGCATGTCGGGCGCGTAGACCGTGAGCCCTTCGGCGTTAAGCGCATGCAGGCTTGTGCTCGACGCGGATGAGCCGTGGATAGCGATGACAATGCGCCCGGGGACGGCGGGTGTAAGAGGCTGCCACACGCGGAAAGCGATCGGCGTCCCATCGCGGGCGAGGGTCGTTTGCAGCGGCGGCAGGTCGCGGAAGTCAATCTTGCGGAACGGCTCGCCGATCGACGCCAAGTAAGGCGGCGGCTCGCTCGTACCGACGGCGATCATGCCGGCGAGGCCGGTAATGGCCAAAACGGCGACGGCACCGACCCCGAAAGCCACCCACATGAGACGGCGCCTCGATCCCGACATGGCGAATTCCCGACGGTTCATCAGATTAGAACGCCCTGGACCCCGGAACCAGCGGCTACAACGCGGTTGCGGCGGAGCGATTATACTATTGAATTGACTTGCTTTTTCGTCTTTCCACCTTGTTATTTGGGTGCATCGCACAAAAAGCTTGACTCAGTGCAGCAATGAGATTGAATCGATTCTAAACGAGCCGGGAAGACGCCATGAGCGGCCGCGCATCCTACCTGCCGAGTTTCATCCTGCCCTGCCCCTATTGCGGCCGGCGGATGTCGGTGAAGACGGCCGAGCCGACCCGCTTCGCGGCCGAGTTCGAAGACGTGACCCACACCTGCGGCCAGTGCGGTACCGAACTTGTGCGCACGGTCCAGCGCGAGCCAGGCGCCCCCAAGGCGGCGTGATTCCAGATGACAGATGTCGGATGACAGAGGTCAGAAAATGCTTCTGATCTCTGACATCTGACCTCTGGCTATTTGCCCTCGAACACCTGCTTGGCGACGAGCGCCGCGGTCATGGCCGCCGGCCAGCCCGCGTAAAATGCGAGATGGGTGATGACTTCGCTGAGCTCGCTTTGTTTGAGCCCGTTGTCGAGCGCCCGTTGCAGGTGGCCGACTAGTTGTTTCTCGCGACCGAGCGCGATCAGGGTGGCGCAGGTGATCAGGCTGCGGTCGCGTTTGGAGAGGC
>Ga0306920_100007507_pt1 | contig 14381 bp, 8 predicted proteins | sample flu12Cox44000170_FD_204666 | JGI IMG/M metagenome (GOLD analysis project Ga0306920, IMG submission 204666) | Lab enrichment of tropical soil microbial communities from Luquillo Experimental Forest, Puerto Rico - flux4day.12C.oxic.44.000.170 (v2)... | ecosystem: Environmental > Terrestrial >...
CCTCGACCGAGGCGGTGCACAGCACCTGGGTGTCGCCGAATTTCGCGAGGCACGATCCCTCGGCATATTTCGCCACACCCGGTTCGAGAAAGACCGGGCGCATCGCATCGGGAACGCGCCCTGAGGGCCGCATGCTCTTCTCCGCTGTCGTTCACCAGAGTGCCGTCGGCCGATCATATCGTGTGTCGCGGCGAAGCGGTCCAGTGCCGCCCCGCTGGGCCGCTCGGCATGATCCCGTAAAGCGTGTTCAGTCCTTCGGCGGGACGAACATGTAGCCGACCCCACGCACGGTGCGGATCGCCTCGGGATGGGCCGGGTCGGTCTCGACCTTGCGGCGCAGCCGGGTGATGCGCAGATCGATGGCGCGGTCGAACGCGTCGGCCTCGCGGTGTGCGGTGACCTCCAGCAGCCAGTCGCGCATCAATGGCCGGTTCGGGTTTTCGGCGAAGATCTTCAGCAGGTCGAACTCGCTCGCCGCCAGGCGCTCCTCGTCGCCGTTATCGGGATCGACCAATACCCGGCGCTCGAGATCGAGCAACCGCCGGCCGATGCGCACGCGCGGGCCTGCGGCCGGCGCCCCGGCAGCGCGCCGCAACACGCTCTTGACCCGCGCCAACAGCTCGCGCGGCTCGAACGGCTTGGCGATATAGTCGTCGGCCCCCGTCTCGAGCCCGACCACTCGATCGACGGTGTCGGCGGCGGCGGTCACCATGATGATGCCGACACGGCCGCTCTTCTCGCGCAGCCAGCGCGCCAGCGCGAACCCGTCCTCGCCCGGCAGGCCGACATCGAGCATAACAAGCGCCGGCAATTCGCGCTCGACGAGCCGTCGCAACGCCGCGCCATCGCCAAGCGCACTGACCCGGAAGTTCTGCCTGGCGAGATAATCGGCCAGCATCTGGCGCTGCAACGCCTCGTCCTCGACAACGACAATGTGCGGCCGCTGGTCCAATACTTCCCGCCTACAACACGACGCGGTAGGTGCGCAATGGGCGGGCGATGTTCTTCAGATCCTGCTCGCCCATATCGGCGACGGCGAGCTCGATTTTGCCCCTGACCTGCTCATAGGCTGCGGCCGAGAGGCAGATGCCGCCGGGCTCGGCGATGGCTTCCAGGCGGGCGGCGATGTTGACGCTGTCGCCGAGAATGTCGTCGCCATCGGCCAGCACATCGCCGACATTGATGCCGACGCGGAATTGGATCTGCCGATCGAGGGGCTCGGCGGCTGCCGCGGTCATGCCGCGCTGCACCGCGACGGCGCAGCGCACGGCATCGATGGCTCTGGCGAACTCGACCAGCAAGCCATCGCCGGTGGTCTTGACGATGCGGCCGCGATGAGCGCCGATTTCCGGGTCGACGAGCTCGCGCCGATGCGCCTTGAGCCGGACGAGCGTTCCCTCCTCGTCGATGCCGATCAGCCGGCTGTAGCCGGCGACATCGGCGGCGAGGATGGCGGCAATGCGGCGCGCCGGGCCAATGTCGCGCTCGGCGGCACCACGGCGCAGCACGCTCTTGACCCGTGCCAGCAGCTCGCGCGGCTCGAACGGCTTGGTGACGTAATCGTCGGCGCCGGTCTCCAGCCCGACGACCCGGTCCACGGTGTCGCCCGCCGAAGTCACCATGATGATGCCGATGCGGCCGCTCCGCTCGCGCAGCCAGCGCGCCAGCGCGAACCCGTCTTCGCCCGGCAGGTGGACGTCAAGCAACACCAGCGCCGGAGCCTCGCGCTCGACGAGCCGATGCAGCGCGGCGCCGCCATCGACGGCGCTGACCCGGAAATTTTGCCCGGCGAGATAATCGGCGAGCAATTGCCGCTGCGTCGCCTCGTCTTCGACCACGACGATATGAGGCCGCGGGTCCATTTCCTCCCGATCGGCGAAACCGGCGACAAGTCGCCGCCGCGGTAAACTCTGCCGTGGGCCGAGGCCGCTGTCCAGCCTTGCGCTACCGCGAGCGGACGAACCATGTGGGTTGATGACCGGTGACGATCTCGGTATATTAGACTAGTGTAAGACTAGTCGGAATATCGCATGCCCACCGATATTGGTGCCTACGAGGCGAAGACTCATCTCCCCGCTTTGCTCGAACGGGTCGCTCGAGGCGAGCGTTTTACGATCACCAAGCATGGGCGTCCGATTGTCCGTCTTGTACCGGTGGAACGCACCGGCCCCGATCGGCGACGCGAAGCTGTCGAACGGCTCAAGGCGTTCGCCGACAGCCATACCTTGGGCGTGCCGGTCAAGCAACTCATCAACGAGGGCAGGAGGTGACGGAGCTCGTCATCGATGCGTCCGTCGCCCTTGCCTGGTGCTTCGGAGATGAGCGGACCGAGGCCACTGCCCGCCTACTGGAGCGGCTTCAGACCGATGCCGCAGCGGTACCGAACCTCTGGCGCCTGGAGGTCGCCAATGGACTCGCGCTGGCCGAGCGCCGCGGACGGATAACCCCGGCGGAGAGCGCGGAACTAATCGCTCTGCTGGAGATGATCGAGATAGTCGTCGACGGAGATACCGCGGCGCGCGCTTTCACCCGTGTGCTCGATCTCGCGCGCGAGGAACGCCTGACGGCTTATGATGCCGCTTATTTGGAGCTGGCGATGCGGCTCGGCGTTCCGCTCGCATCCAAGGATGGCGATTTGTGCGACACCGCCGAGCGCCTCGGTGTCAGCGTACTCAGGGCCGCTTGACGAAAACGAGCGACCTCATCAGCAGCACGTGTACGCAACGCCCTCGTCTCCGCTATGTTTCACCGAGGGCGGCGCCTGTGCTAAGCTCGAGCCATGAACGCAGCCGCTCTGCTCGCTCGTATCGCCCCCGAACCCGGGGAAATGGGCGGGAAGCCTGTGATTTGGGGTCGTCGCGTTACCCCGTCCATGGTACTGACCATGCTCGCCAAGGGTGCCAGCCGGGAGGCCGTTCTAGAGGCTTACCCTGTGCTCGAGCCGGCGGATATAGACGCCTGTCTGCTATAGCCGCGCGTCTGAGTGAATTGGCGGCTGCGGGGTGTCTGACGATCGCCGCGGAATAGCGTGCGGCTGCTCGCCGGTTCGAACATCGTGGCGCGGGCCGTGCAGGCGATGCGGGCTGCCGGCTACGATGTGGTCTATCTGGGAGAGCGAACCTCGGATCCGGGCGACGAGGCTTTGCTTGCTGAAGCAGTCGCCCAAGGGCCATCGTGATCTGCAACCGCACTGCGGCGTGCTGCTTCTCGACGATTTGGGTGATGCTGCGGCCGAATCGGGCTTAATACTCGCGACACTCTCGTCTCATCGAGATCGATTGGCTGCGCGAGCCTTCCTGAGAGTGAGTGAGGCCGGCATCCGCGAGTCGCGGGGCTAAGCCCGCCACTTTCACGCCGCGATATCGACGATACAAAACCGGCTCTTCGCGACACCACGGCGACACGGAACAGCGGTAATCTGGCGCGCTTCGCAGCCGCGAGAGACCCGATGGATTTGCTTACCCCTGCGCCCAGTGCGCCTTCCGAAACGCCGGATGAGACGATTCGGCGGCTGACCACCGAACTGCATGAGGCCTACGACCAACAGGCGGCCGTTACCGAAATCCTCGATGTCATCAACCGCTCGCAGGGCGATCTCACGCCCGTGTTCGAGGCGATCCTCGACAAGGCGATGGCATTGTGCGAGGCCGCCCATGGCAGCATGCAGCTTTATGATGGGCAGCAATTCCGCGGCGTCGCGGTGCGCGGTCTGCCGGAGCCGCTCGCCGATCTACTGCGAGGGGGGATCCGCCCCAGCCCCGAGGCCCCGATGTGGGGATTGCTGAAGGGAGATCGATTCGTTCACGTCCCCGATCTGACGAAGTTGGACATACCGGAGGTGCGGTTCGCTGTCGAACACGGCAGCCGCACCACGCTTCATATCCCATTACGCAAGGGTGATGTGTTCCTCGGGCAGATCGTTGCTGTTCGCCGAGAGGTGCAGCCTTTTTCGGACAAGCACATCGCGCTGCTCGAAAACTTCGCGGCGCAGGCGGTCATCGCAATGGAGAATGCGCGGCTATTGACCGAGACGCGTGAAGCGCTGGAGCAACAGACCGCGACCGCCGAGGTATTGCAGGTCATCAATTCCTCGCCCGGCGACCTCGCGCCCGTGTTCGACGCAATACTGGAGAAAGCAACGCGGCTGTGCGAAGCACCCTTTGGCCTTCTTCGAACCTGGGATGGCAAGCAATTCCATCTGATCGCTGCACAAGGCGACCCGAAGTTTACCGATTGGGCCTGGAATTATGGCCCATGGACACCAGCCGGTGATTCCTCTCCGGCGGGGCGGATAGTGCGCGGCGAGGATGTTGTTTGCTTCGCAGATGCGCCGGGCGACGAGGCTATCAGTATTTCCCCCGGCTTCAGCGCGTTGGTGGAAGCAAGCGGTATGCGGAGCGGCGTGACCGTCGCGCTGCGCAAGGACGACATCCTTCGCGGCACAGTCACTGTTTTCCGCCGGGAAGTTCGGCCGTTTACCGAGCAGCAGATCGCGCTGTTGCGGAACTTCGCGGCGCAGGCAGTCATCGCGATCGAAAACGCGCGGCTCCTGACTGAGACGCGCGAGGCATTGGCGCAGCAGACCGCGACCGCCGAAGTGTTGCAGGTCATCAATTCCTCGCCCGGCGAGCTTGTACCAGTATTCGACGCAATTTTGGAAAAGGCGCACAGCCTCTGCGGCGCAGACCATGGGAGTTTGACAGTCCGCGACGGCGACATGTTCCGTGCTGTGGCGACGTATGCGTACTCGGCAGCCTGGGCCGAACGCCTGCGAGAAGGCCTGCCTGTGGCCGACGATCCGGTTGTCGAAGCGTTGCTGGACGGCGCCGGTTTTGTCCAGTTCCCCGATCTGGCGGAGATCGACCATCCTGTTGCACGGGCGTCCGCCGACGCCACTGGCGTCCGCACCGCCTTGTTTGTGCCACTGCGCAAGGATGGCGTGCTCCTCGGCACTATTTCGGCCGTTCGCCGAGAAGTGCGACCCTTCACCGACAAGCAGATCGCACTGTTGCAGAATTTCGCCGCGCAGGCGGTCATCGCGATGGAAAACGCACGGCTCTTGACCGAGACGCGCGACGCGTTAAAGCAGCAGACCGCGACCGCCGAGGTGTTGGGGGTCATCAATTCCTCGCCCGGCGACCTCACCCCGGTGTTTGACGCAATGCTCGAAAAGGCGACGCGTTTATGCGGTGCGCCATTTGGGATCCTCCGAACCTGGGATGGTGAGCGTACCCACCTTGCCGCAGTGCAAGGCGATCACGAGTTTACCGAATGGGCCCGAGAACGTGGCCCCTTTATCCCCCATAGCTCGCAACCAATCGCGCGGATTACCAGTGGCGAGAATATTGTGCCCATTGCCGATGCATTGGACAGTGAGGCGTATAGAACATCTCCAGGGTTCAGAGAATTGGTGGATAGAAGAGGTATCCGCAGTCTGATCACCGTGGCTTTGCGCAAAGACACCGCGCTCCTTGGCACTGTCACGGTGTACCGCCAGGAAGTGCGACCGTTCTCTGACAAAGAAATCGCGCTGTTGCAGAACTTCGCGGCACAAGCGGTTATTGCCATGGAGAACGCGCGGCTCTTGACCGAAACGCGTGAGGCGTTAGAGCAGCAGACCGCAACCGCCGAGGTATTGCAGGTCATCAACTCCTCCCCCGGCGACCTCGCGCCGGTTTTCGACGCTATTCTCGAAAAGGCGCATACCCTCTGTGGAGCGGCGCACGGTGCCTTGGCGACTTACGATGGCGAGTACTTTCGCGCCGTCGCCCTGAATGCGATGCCGGAACCGTTCGGTGAGTTGTTGCGTCAGCCGTTTCAATCGTCGGCTGGCGGGTCCGCCCAGCGCCGCTTGCTGCGAGGTGAACGCCTGATCCATATCCCGGATGTTACGGCTATTGAGCCGACTACGCCGATACAACGCGCGTCGATCGATGCGGGGTCCGCACCTTGCTGATCGTACCGTTGCGAAAGGATGATGCTTTGCTCGGCTACATCTCCGCCCATCGGCGCGAGGTGCGGCCATTTTCGGACAAACAGATCGCATTGTTGCAGAATTTCGCCGCGCAGGCAGTGATCGCCATGGAGAATGCGCGGCTGTTGACCGAGACGCGCGAAGCGCTGGAGCAGCAGACCGCGACTGCCGAGGTATTGCAGGTCATCAACTCGTCGCCCGGCGACCTCGCGCCGGTCTTCGACGCGATGCTGGCCAAGGCCTTTTATCTATGTGAGGGGGTTCAGGGCTCGCTGTTGACCTTCGAAGACGGTCAGCCGAGGTTTGCCGCCACGCAAGGGCTTTCCGCTGAATTTGTCGAGATTCTACGCGAGCAATGGGAGCGGCGCGGACCGAGCGAACATCACCCGATGTCTCGACTGATGCGCGGAGAGCGTGTTGTTCAGCTACTCGATCTAGCCGCGTCTGATCTATATCTGACAGGCGATCCGACGGCTGTTGCAGGGGTCGAACTCGGACGCGTGCGCACGCTCATGTTCGTCGCCTTGCTGAAGGATGATGCGCCTTTCGGTGCCTTTATCATCGCCCGCCGCGAGGTACGGCCGTTTACCGACAAGCAGATCGCGCTGGTGCAAAACTTCGCGGCGCAGGCGGTGATCGCGATGGAGAATGCGCGGCTGATCACCGAGACACGCGAAGCCTTGGAGCAGCAAACGGCGACCGCCGAGGTATTGCAGGTCATCAACTCCTCACCCGGCAACCTCGCACCGGTATTCGACGCGATGCTGGAAAAAGCGATGCGTCTGTGCGAGGCCGCGTTCGGCAGCTTTTTGACTTTCGACGGCGAGCACTTCCTGGCGGTGGTCCACCGCGGCGTTCCGGCCGAACTCGTCGAGAGTCTCCGTCAACCGCAGTCGCCGACGCCGGGAGGCTCGTTCGAGCGGCTGGTCCGCGGCGAACAAATCGTCCACCTTGCCGATATCTCCGATGACGATGGCTATCGACGCGGCTTGCGGGGCCGGGTGGCAATGGTGGACATCGGCGGAGCACGGACCGCAATTTGGGCCGCTCTACGCAGAGACGATGCGCTGCTCGGCGCGTTGGTTTTGTACCGCCAAGAGGTGCGGCCGTTCTCGGACAAGCAGATCGCTCTGCTACAGAACTTCGCGGCGCAGGCGGTGATTGCCATGGAGAACGCGCGGCTGATCACCGAGACGCGAGAAGCGTTGGAGCAGCAGACCGCGACCGCCGAGGTATTACAGGTCATCAACAGCTCGCCCGGCGACCTCGCTCCTGTGTTCGACGCGATGCTCGAAAAGGCGATGCGGCTATGCGAGGCGGCGTTCGGCGTTCTTTGGACCTTTGAAGGGGAGCTGGGATATGCCGCTGCTGTCCGCGGCGTCCCACCAGCGTTCGCGGAGTTTTTGACACGAGGCCCGCACCGGGAAACCTCTGGCACCGCTAACAGCCGTCTACGGCGCGGCGAACCCGTGTTGCAAATAACAGATATCGCGGACGACGATACCTACCGATCCGGTGATCCGGTTCGTCGAGCACTTGTAGAGTTGGGCGGTGGGCGTACGATGCTTGCCGTGCCGTTGCGAAGGGATGACGCGCTCCTCGGGTCTTTCATTATCTACCGTCAGGAAGTCCGCGCATTTACCGACAAGCAGATCGCGCTGTTGCAAAACTTCGCCGCGCAGGCGGTCATCGCGATGGAAAATGCGCGGCTCTTGACTGAGACGCGCGAAGCGCTGGAGCAGCAGACCGCGACCGCGGAGATATTGCAGGTCATCAATTCCTCGCCCGGCGACCTTACACCCGTCTTCGATGCGATATTAGACAAGGCGCACAGCCTCTGTAGCGTCGAATACGGCGTTCTGCTGACCTACGATGGCGAACTTTTTTGGCCTGTCGCAATGCGTGGCGCACCCCCGAGCCTGGAGACGCGAGATGGCTTTCGCCCGAGTTCCGGGTTCCGAGGTTTGCTGCGTGGCGAGCGGTTGCTCCACATACACGATATGGCCGAAGTTGCGGCGCAGAGACCTGACGAACCCGTTTACCGCGACCTCTTCGAGAGCGGCGGTATCCGGACTCAGCTGGCAGTGCCACTGCGCAAGGATGGCAGGCTGCTCGGGATAATCATCGTCAACCGGCGGGAGGTTAGGCCGTTTTCGGATAAACAGATCGCATTACTTGAAAATTTCGCAGCGCAAGCGGTCATTGCAATCGAGAACGCGCGGCTGTTGACCGAGACGCGTGAAGCATTGGAACAACAGACCGCGACTGCTGAGGTGTTGGGGGTCATCAACTCGTCGCCAGGTGATCTCACACCAGTGTTCGACGCGATATTGGAGAAGGCGCACACCCTCAGCGGTGCCGAAATCGGCGGGTTAGTCCTCCGTCATGGGGAGGTGTTTCGTCCCGTCGCTATTCGAGCGGAACCGCGTATCGCCGAGGCGTGGTGGCAGGTGCGCCCGGGTCCGCCTGCAGAGGGCAGTCCCCCGGCGCGGCTGATGAGCGGCGAACCATTCGTGCACCTAACCGACGCGATGGCAAGCGACGCCTTTCGAGGCAGTCAGGCTATCCGGGACCTCATCGAGTTCGCCGGGATACATACTCTGCTATACATCCCACTGCGCAATAAGGAGGCACTAGTCGGATTTATTACCGCATTTCGCCAGAAGATTCATCCATTTTCCGATAAGCAGATCGCTCTGCTGCAGAACTTCGCGGCGCAGGCGGTCATCGCGATGGAGAATGCGCGACTCTTGACCGAGACGCGCGAAGCATTGGAGCAGCAAACCGCGACCGCCGAGGTATTGCAGGTCATCAATTCCTCACCCGGCGACCTTAAGCCGGTGTTCGACGCGATATTGGAGAAAGCGCACACGCTGTGCGATACGGCCCACGGCAGCCTGCAGCTCTGGGACGGCGAAAAATTCCGCGGAGTCGCGACGCGCGGCTTTTCGGAGGCAATGATCAACGCTGTGCGACGGGGCTACAATCCAGGGCCTAATTTTCCGAGCCGGCGTATCGTCGAAGGTGAGCGCGTCGTCCATTGTGTCGATGTGGCCGAGATCGACGACCCGATAGCGCGCGAAGGCGTCGAGCTTAGTGGCTCCCGAACCATGCTCTATGCTGCGCTGCGCAAGGATGACGTTCTCCTTGGGCAGATCGTCTCTGCACGCCAGGAGGTGCGCCCATTCTCCGAAAAGCAGATCGCTCTAGTCGAGAACTTCGCCGCGCAGGCGGTGATCGCGATGGAGAACGCGCGGCTCATTACCGAGACGCGCGAGGCGTTGGAGCAGCAGACCGCGACCGCCGAGGTATTGCAGGCCATCAATTCTTCGCCCGGCGACCTCCAACCGGTCTTTGACGCGATGCTCGAAAAGGCGATGCGGCTATGCGGCGGCAGCACCGGCAATCTCTGGACCTTTGACGGAGAGCGCGCCCGGCTCGTCGCGTCCCAGGGGCTCGCTCCCGAAATCGCGCCGCTGCTGCGCGACCGGGGGGAAGCAGGCACACATCCGTTGCTGCTGCGGATCATGCGCGGAGAACGGCTGATCCAGATCCCCGATTTGGCAGAGCACGAACTCTACCGCTCGGAAGATGCGCTGGGCCAAGCGGCCCAGGCAGCGGTCGAATCCGGAATGCGGAGTTTTATTTGGGTTGCGCTGGTGAAGGATGGCGCAGCGCTCGGCGCTTTCGTGGTAGGCCGAACCGAGGCCGGGCCGTTTACCGAGCAGCAGATCGCGCTGTTGCAGAATTTCGCCGCGCAGGCGGTCATCGCGATGGAGAATGCGCGGCTGATCACCGAAACGCGCGAAGCATTGGAGCAGCAAACCGCGACCGCAGAGGTATTGCAGGTCATCAATTCCTCACCCGGCGATCTCGGCCCGGTCTTCGATGCAATGCTTGAGAAGGCGACGCGGCTCTGCGAGGCACCCTTTGGCACTCTCAGAACCTGGGATGGTGAGCGCTTCAATTTTGGTGCGGTGTACGGCGACCCGCAACTCAGCGATTGGGTCCGGCGGCGCGGTTCTTTCCACCCGGACGGCGGCCACAGTCCGCTCAGGCGAATTATCGAAGGCGAGCAAGTCGTTCAGGTCGCTGATGCGTCGAGCGACGCAGACTATTCGACCTCTCCCGGTTTCAGGGAGATGGTGGCGGCCAGCGGCATGCGCAGCGTAATCACAGTGGCACTGCGCAAGGACGAGGCCCTCCTTGGCTCTATCCATGTCTACCGACAAGAAGTGCGCCCGTTCACCGAGAAGCAGGTCGCGCTGCTGCAGAACTTTGCGGCGCAGGCGGTCATCGCGATGGAGAACGCGCGGCTGATCGATGAATTGCGCGAGCGCACCGACGCCGCCGAGACGGCGCGCGGCGAGGCCGAGGCCGCCAACGAGGCCAAATCGACATTTCTGGCGACGATGAGCCACGAGATCCGCACGCCGATGAACGGCGTGCTCGGCATGATGGAGGTATTGGAGCGGCAGGGTGTCGACGACGACCAGCGCCCGCTCGTCGCGACGATGCACGACTCGGCGCAGTCTTTGCTGCGTATCATCGACGACGTGCTCGATTTCTCGAAGATCGAGGCCGGCAGGCTCGAGCTAGAAACGACAGCCTTCTCGTTGTCGGGGCTGGTGGCGGGTGCGGTCGACACATTGCGGCCGCAAGCGGAGGCAAAGGGTCTGGAGATCGCGGCCGAAATCGAGCCCGGCTCCAATGATGCGCTCGTCGGCGACCCGACGCGGATCCGGCAGATCCTGTTCAACCTGTTGAGCAACGCGGTCAAATTCACCGAGCGCGGCGAGGTCGTCGTGCGCGCCGGTACCTCTCCGCTCGGCGGCGGGCACACACGAGTCATGCTCGCGGTCAAGGACACTGGCATCGGGCTCGACGCCGAGCAGCAGGCGCGCCTCTTCCAGCCGTTTTCGCAGGCCGACAGCTCGACAACGAGGCGCTATGGCGGCACTGGGCTCGGCCTCTCGATCGTCCGCCGGCTGGCGCAATTGATGGGCGGCGATGTCGCGGTCGACAGCACGCCGGGTGTCGGTTCGACCTTCACGGTGACCCTGGTCCTCGCCGCTGCGCCGGCCGAGTCGCCGCTCGCGGAACTGTTGAAACCCGCTGTCGCGCAGCCCGCGTCGGCCGCCGGCGTCCCGGTCGGCGACACAATGCGGTTGCTGGTGGTGGATGACCATCCAATCAATCGCGACGTGCTGGTGCGGCAGCTGCGGCTGTTCGGCCTCGCCGCCGATACCGCCGAGGACGGGAGACAGGCACTGACGGCGTGGGCGCCCGGGCGCTACGCGGCGGTGCTCGCCGATCTGCACATGCCGGGCATGGACGGCTTCGAGATGACGCGGCAGCTGCGCGCGGCGGAAGCCGAGAACCGCGGCGCGCGTACGCCGATTGTCGCGGTGACCGCCAATGCGATGCGCGGCGAAGAGGAGCGCTGTCTGGCTGCCGGCATGGACGCCTATCTGGCGAAGCCGGTGGCAATCGACCGCCTGCGTGCCACCCTCGAGCGCTGGCTGCCGATCGGCGACGGTGCTCAGATGCGATCGGGAGGAGCCGGCGCCGCGATCGACCGCAATGTGCTGGCCGCGTGGCTCGGCGACGATGATGCCGGCATCGAGGAATTGCTGACAAAATTTCGCGACAGCGCCATCGAATCCGAGCAGGCGATCGAGGGAGCGTGGCGCGCCTCCGACCTCGCCGGCCTAGCCGCCGCTGCGCACCGGCTCAAGGGTGCTGCGCAAGCGATCGGTGCGGTTCGGCTCGGCGCTGCCGCCGACGGCTTGGAGCAGGCCGGCAAAGCCGGCGACCGCGAGCGCTGCCGCGACCGGCTCGGCCCGCTCGCCGCTGAGTTGCGCCGCGCCATAGCCGAGATCCGGGGCTGACCCCGTAAGGTATGCGCGCCGGCCGCATCGCAGCGATAACGCGGACGCCTGCCGGCAGCCGGCTAATCTCCGCTTAATTGATGCCGAGCAGCTTGGCCGCGGTGCCGCCGAGGATCGCGATGCGGTCGTCGTCGCTCAAGCCCGGGATCGACAGGATGTGGTCGACCGGCACCTTATTCCACGGGAAGGGATAGTCGGTGCCGAGGATCACCTGGCCCACACCGCTCTCGGCGATCAGGTGGCGCATCGCTTCGGGCGTGAACATGATCGTGTCGAAGTAGAGCTGTCCGTCCTTCAGGTATTGGGTCGGCTTTTTCTTCGGCAATGGGCCGACCCGGTCAGGGAAGGTCGTGATGACCGCGTCCGAGCGCGCGGCGTAGGACGGCAGATACCCGCCGCCATGCGCAGCACAGATCTTGAGCCCCGGAAAGCGATCGAGCGTCCCCTCGAAGATCAGGTGCGATAGCGCGATCGTGGTTTCGAGCGGGTTGCCGATCGTGTTGGTCAACAGACCGCTGCCGTCGAGCCTGCCGCTGGCGGCGAGCTCACGGGTGCCGGTCGGGTGCATGAATATCAGGATGCCGAGCTCTTCGGCCTTGGCCCAGACCGGGTTGAATTTCGGATCGGCCAATTCCTGCCCGGCGACGCTGCCGCCGACGGACAGTCCGCGCAGCCCCAGGGTCCTGACCGCATATTCGAGCTGCTCGGCGGCGAGTTGCGGGTGCTGCAACGCGGCAGTGGCGAACGCGACAAAGCGGTCGGGATGGCTGGCGCAGAACTCGGCCAATTTCTCGTTTTGGATCTTGATCAGCTCGGCCGCCGCATCGCGCTCGGCACGATACCAGTAAGGGTTGATGCTGAGCGCCTCGACATCGACCCCTTCCGCATCCATCTCGGCGATCCTGTCCGAAACATTGGACCACAAGAGACCAGGCGCCTCGAGCGGGTGATTGATCACCGCCGCCGCCTCGGGAACGATCGTGTGGGCGTGGATGTCGACGGTCTTGACCCGCTTGCCGTTGACCACGACCTCGCGCCGCCGCCCCGGCCTCGGTGCGGCGCCGGAGCCCGACGACGTCGACGCATTCGACAGGCTGCAGCCGACAAAGGCGAGCCCCGCCAAGGCCCCGGTAATCAGTTCCCCTGAAATCGGCATTTCCGTCCTCCTCGAGCGAGCACAACCTCGTGCAGTGTATACTTACTATGCGATGGTTACGGAATCCCGCCTCTTTGTTAACGGCGGGTGCTATAGTCCCCTCATGTGCGGGCGCTTCTATCTTACGGCCTCATCGGCGGAAATCAGAAAGCAGTTCAAGCTCGACAAAATGCCGGAGCTCGTCGCGCGCTACAACATCGCGCCGATGCAAACCTCGCCGATCGTGGTCGCCGAAGCGAACGTCAGGGCGCTCCATCTGGCTCGCTGGGGACTGGTGCCTTCCTGGTCGCGCGACCTCTCGCCCGCCGCCGGCATGATCAACGCGCCCGCAGAGACGCTCGAGGAAAAGCCGGCCTACCGCAAACCCTTTGACTCCCAACGCTGCCTCATACCGGCGAACGGCTTCTATGAGTGGCAAACCAGGGGCACGAAAAAGCAGCCTTACAAGATCGCGGTCCGTCATGGAACGTTGATCGCCTTTGCCGGTCTGTGGGAGCGATGGAACCCCGAGGGCGGTGAGCCGGTCATGACCTTCACGATCGTCACGACGCGGGCGAGCAAGCTGGTCAGCGAGGTGCACGACCGCATGCCGGTAATCATCGCACCGCCCGACCATCAACGCTGGCTGACCGCACCTGCGGCCGCCGCAAAAAGGCTGCTCATGCCGTTTGCCTCAGGTTTGACGATTGGCGCGGTTAGTGACCGCGTGAACAACGTCAAGAATGACGACGTCTCGCTATTGCAGTCGGCGGAGCTATGATGTGAGCAGTTACGACGACATCGCCCGGGACCTCGTGATCGCCAACCGCATCCTCGCGAAGGAGGAGGTGGTCGACGCCTACGGCCATGTCAGCATCCGGCATCCGGACAACCCGAACCGGTTTCTGATCGCCCGCTCGGTCGCACCCGACCTCGTCGGCGCCGAAGACATCGTCGAGCTCGCTCTCGACGGTCAGCCGGTGCGCGACGAGAAACGCACGCTCTATCTCGAACGGTTTATTCACGCGGCAATCTTCGAGGCCCGCCCCGAGGTCATGGCGGTGGTCCACGCGCATGCCGAGGACACCCTACCCTTCGGTATTGCCGATGCGACAAAGCTGCGGCCGGTGATCCATTCGGGCAGCTTTATCGGGTCCGAGGTCCCGGTGTGGGACATTGCCGACAATTTCGGCGACACCAACCTCCTCGTCACCAATATCGAGCAAGGCCGCGATCTCGCAAAATGCCTTGGCGGCAACAATGTCGCAATGATGCGCGGCCACGGTTTTGCAGCGGCCGGCCGTTCGCTGATCGAGGTCGTGCGGATGTCGGTCTATCTGCCGCGCAACGCCCGCGCGTTGATCCGGGCAAAGCAACTGGG
>Ga0306920_100007508_pt1 | contig 14379 bp, 15 predicted proteins | sample flu12Cox44000170_FD_204666 | JGI IMG/M metagenome (GOLD analysis project Ga0306920, IMG submission 204666) | Lab enrichment of tropical soil microbial communities from Luquillo Experimental Forest, Puerto Rico - flux4day.12C.oxic.44.000.170 (v2)... | ecosystem: Environmental > Terrestrial >...
GATATATTTAACGCTGGTCATAAAAGGGTGCTCCTTTCCGGAGAAGTTTGAGCAACGACACTCAAACCGTACTCCAAAGGGGCGCCCTTTTTATAATGTGTTGATTTTGGCACGGGGGAACTTTATCGGTTTCGCGACTTACCAGGGACTGAACAACACAATAGCAATGGTCAGGCGGTCATAAGTGCTTTCCTGTATCTTTTGAGGCCAGTAACACGTCACATGGTTAGGACTAGCGAAGCGATACAATCGCGTTTCCCTTGCTCTCCGTTGGCGTTGCTAGTTCGGGACAATTAAATCATGCCTAAGGGTATGAAACTCGCGTCGGGTTATTCCTAGCTGGCACGATGGCTCACAGTGTTTTCGCACAAGAGCCGCCTGCTCCTAAACCAAGTCCCGCCACAGAAGCCCCAGCGTCCAAGGCCCAGAAATCAGAGACAGAACCGCAGGCCGAAGTATCGGTGCAAGACATGACCAGCACCTTCAAGCTTCGCGTCGAAAATACCCCGCGGGTTTCCGGGGCGGCTCCCGAGCGTTTCATCGCTCTGACTTTCGATGATGGCCATTTGGTGACTAGCGATGTTGCTCCGCTGACAAAGAGCGCAGATGGATTCATCGATTCGATAGGCCCGGCGGATCGGGTGGGCATCTTCACAACGTCGGGACTATTGACCCAGGATTTCACCAGCGACAAAGAACTGTTGAAGCAAGAAGTGTTGAAAGTAATGTCCCGCGTGCGAGTAAATTGGGTTTCCTACGGCATGGCGGTTTCGGTTTCAGCAGAAAGCCAACCTGGGCCTAGCATCCCACAGCTCGCGACGTCACTGATGAGCTCATCAAACGCAGTGATAGAGGAAGGGGACGCGGACATCCGCATCGAGCTTGAAGAGCTTGGAAACACGCTTCGGCTGTTGGGTAGCAAACCCGGGGAACGAGTCCTATTGCTGGCATCGCCGGGATTCATCATGCCGGTATCACTGCGGTACTTCTTCTTTTTGCTTGTAGATCATGCGAGCCGATCCGATGTCGTTATCAATACGCTTGACGCTCGCGGACTCTATACACCGGATTTACTGGGAGACATTTCGCAGCCAGGTTCCGATCCCCCGCAGACGGTGGGACAGGCAGCCGGTGCCCGCCTGGAGGAACAGTTCGAACAGCAATTCCTGTTGATGGATTTTGCTTATGGCACGGGCGGCAGATTTTTCCATAATTCGAACGACCTCGAAGGCGGACTGAAACAATTAGGAAACGCGCCGGAAGTTTCCTACGTGTTGGGCTTTTCTCCACAAAATCAGAAGCAGGACGGACACTTCCACACCATCAAGGTAACAGTCACGGGAAAGCCGAAATATGCAATCGAGGTCAGGCGCGGCTATTTTGCTCCAAAGAAGGCGGACGACCCGCGGGAGGCGGCAAAGCGAGAAATTCAAGAAGCGGTGCTTTCGCAGAACGAGATTTTTGACCTGCCCATGAGTTTACAGACGCAATATTTCAAAACCGAAGATGCTGGAACGAAACTCAGTGTGGTATCGCATCTCGATGTTAGAAACATGAAGTTCCGCAAGTCGGAAGGGAGAAATTTTGACGACGTGACGGTGGCCACGGTGATCTTTGACGACAATGGGAAGTTGGTCATGGGCGGCGAGAAGTTTGTGAAGATGCGGTTGCTGGATGCATCCATCGAAAGGATGGGCCACACGGGATTTGTTGTGAAGTCCACGTTCGATCTAAAGGCGGGGAAATACTTGGTGCGGCAAGTGGTTCAGGATTCCGAAGGCGCACAGATGGCGGCGCGTAGCGCGATTGTGGTTGTACCCGATTGAGTTAGGAATCTGTCCAGGTCCGGATTAACGGCGAAACCGTCCACGTGGCACCCAAGGCGGATCGTGTAAACTCTACGACTATGTGACGGACCGAAACTCTGGCGACCTCAGCGGCAATCGCTGTCGCGTTGATCATGCTTGCCAGCTGCTCTCAGCAACATGAGGCCACAGTAGCGATGCCCTGGCAATACTTAATCTGCGTGGCTCTAACCTCTAGCGGCATTTGTTTTTGGTGACATGGGCTTGGCATCCAGACCTTGTGTATCTGTATCTCCGTCATCGTCATGCCAATTGATACGGGCGGCGTCGGAACGGTCGAGCAACATTGATCCGCTCCCCCGGGAGAAATAATTCCAAACCCAATCGACGAAAGTGTGGACTTTGACCCGCAGACCACTCAGCAGAGCCATATGGACGCCGAGCCACATGCTGTAGGCGGCCACGCCCTCAAGCTCGTGACGATTCTCACCGACCTCAGCTATCGCGGCATTCTTGCCAATCATCGCCATGATCCCTTTATCATGGTAGTGAAATGGGGTGCGTGGCGTGCCCTCAATGTCCGCCAAAATATTCTTGGCTGCCCACCTTCCGCTTTGCTGTGCTACCGAACCAAGCTGCGGCAGGGCGTTTCCGTCCCTTCCCGCGATATTGGCGAAGTCGCCGACGGCGTAGACACCCGGGAAGTCCTTGACGCTAAGATCGTGTTGAACCTCGATTCTTCCGCCGCGTCCTTGCGGCAACCCCAAGTTACTTGCGACCGTCGAGGCCTTAAGGCCCGCTCCCCAGATGACACAACGGCTCTTGATGGTACTGCCGTCGGACAGTACGACGTGGCCTGGATGCACTTCCTTGACGTCAGTGTTGAGTTTGAGAATCACGCCGCCGCGCTGCAGAACCTTACTTGCGTAATCATGGGCCTTGGCGGAGAAGGGCGCGAGGAGCGTCGGGCCATGCTCAACTAGATAGACTTGCGCGAGGTTGACGAGGCGTTCATATTCTGGTGAGCGCTCCGAATGAAGCAGATCGGCCAAGGCACCGGCCACCTCGGTGCCCGTCGCTCCACCGCCGACGACCACGATGTTCAACGCTCCTTGCTCGATCAGCTCGGGCTCGCGATCAGCGTCTTCAAACAGAGCCAGAAGCCGCGAGCGCAGGCGCTCGGCGTCGACCAAGGAATAGAGCGGAAAGCTATTTGTCTCAGCCCCAGGGATATTCAGAAAGTTTGCCTCAGCGCCTGCAGCCAGCACTAGGAAGTCGCCTTGATAGACCTGGCCTTCCTTGGTCCTTACGCTGCGGGCCTTAGGATCGACGGCGCAAACCTCTGCCACCTTGATATCGATGTTGGGAGATTTGAGGAAAATCCCCCCCAACGAGAAGCCAACGTCTTCCGGCGCAAGCTGCGCTGTAGCAACCTGGTAGAAGAGCGGTTGAAACTGATGGTAGTTATGTTGGTCGACTAGCGTAACATGCACTTCGCGATTGCGCGCTAACTGCTCTGCACATCCGACACCGGCGAATCCGCCGCCGACGATCACTACATGTTTTGTCCCCATCGGAACACCTCGCAACAGGAATTTCAGTCGGACGCTGGTTACGTGTGTCTGCGAATATACCGCTTCTCGCCATTCGACCAGCGCAATTCCGGCATCCGCGCAGGGCCTCAATCTTCGATTCGGCCCCTATGCGACGACCGCGCTTTCTGAACTATAGCAAACAGGAAAGCGATTGTGAGTGGAAAGAGAATCCAACCGTTCAACGCTTCTAGCGAGCCCATCATTTGCCAGCGCGGAGCCAAATAAAGATTCACGTGGCCGTAACTCGTCATGGCGTTCATCGAATAGAGCATCGCAGACCGGCGGTTTGGCAATGTCCCTAGAAATTGGTAGGCGGCCGCCCAACTGGAAACCTCGATGGCGTGCAAGATTGCAGTTGAGAGCGCGGTCCCGCCAACGACACAGAGGGAAAGCAAAACATGATGCCAGTGCCGCAGGGAGCCAGCCCAACCTAGAGGCCACGTCCTTGTTAATGAGTCCAAGACTAATCGCATGAAATAGTACATTTAGCACTATCAGTAACAGGCCCCAAGCCAAATTCGCCCTCCAACCAGCGCCATCTCCAAGTTCCATCGACACCCTCTCCTGCACGCTATCGCTATACGGGCAGCACTTAATGAACGACGTGAAACTTACTGCCAGAACGAACAGCGGCAGAACTGTCACTTGCGACAGTTCCGCGACACCTCAACTCACCAACAATGAGGGCGAAATTGAGGTCTCTTCGGTTCGCAACAGCCCTTTGCGTGGTCGGGCGAGCCGTTGATAATCGCTGGGGCTTTGACAGCGATGAGTGGATGTGTCGCAGTCGAAAAGCGCTAGCGCGGAATCTCTCCTATTGCGCGCGTAAGTTCCGCTTGTGCCAGCGACAATCCGAGGTTTGCTTCGAGCAGAGAAGCCTTCGCCGAACTCGTCTTTGCTGCCGCCTCGGCGCGGGCGGAGGCGAGGGCCGCATTCTGCTCGAATTGACGGTCGGCGACCAGGGCCGCTTCTGCTCTTGTCTTCAAGACTTCTTCTGCCAACGCTATCAAGTTCTGCATCTGTTCAACGTTGTCGTAGGCGATCTCAACTTGTACCGTCACCTCCTCTTTCGCTTTGGCGAGATTGACTTCCGCTTGCTAAAGCATTGTCCGCGACTCATCGATCTGTGCATTGCGGCGCCCGCCGTCAAAAAGTTCGTAGGTAAATATGACTCCAAAAGTACCGAAGTTGTGCACCAGGAATGGGATTCCGCTCTGATAGCTATATCTGGCAAAAGCGGTCACATCCGGGATGTATGCGTCTTTCGCCGCAGCCAGGCTGGCCTTGGCTTTCTCCACGGCTTGCTGGGCAGCCCGTATCTCAGGACTCTGCTCTCGCGCGATTCGGACGCACTCCTCGCGAGGGGAAATTGATGTCGAGGCAGCCGAGAGGTCTTCGCTTAGCTTTAATTGAGTGTTCAACGGCAGACCCAGTAAGTAATTAAGCTGAAAAGTTAGATCGCGGACCCGTAGGTTTTGCATCAGGATTGTTTGTTTCGCGTCGAGCAGCGCCGCGTGGCTCTCTAAAGCCACGACCTCTAGCGCGCTCCCTTGTTCGACGGAGCTCGTGGTCTCCTGGAGCTTGAGCTGCGCCGCCTCCGCTTCGTTTTTCGCCGCGGTTTCCTTCAGCTGGGCAATCAGAATTCCGTAGTACAGTTGCCTAACCTTCAGTGCGATGTCATTCTCTGCCTGCTTGACATGGATCCTAGCGGAGTTAATGTCGGCTGTCGCGGCGCGGTTGTCCTCGTGGACCTTGAACATCTGCGTCAAAGGTTGCGACAGTCCGGTGCCGCTGGTGTAGGCCGTAAACGTTCCCTGACCGATGACGGCGGTCTTGCCCGGGATCGGCCCTATCGTCGGGTCAACCCCCAGGGCCCCTTCCGGAATCACCAATTGCTGTATCTCGGTCACATGAAAAGCAGTGGATTCGTTCTTGATCTGCGGGAAATAATCGGCACGAGCGATCTTTTTCTTTTGCTCGCTGTCGACTACCGCAAGTTGCGCTAGCTTGAGGCTTGGGTTTTGTTTGAGGGCGAGATCGATGGCCTGTGGCAGCGTCAACTCCATCGCAGCATTGCCTTGAGCGGACGCGGCTCCTCGCGGGCCAAGTTGCAATAACGCGCCGACAACGATGAGCATGAGTCTTGCTGAGGATGGTCGTTTCAGCTGCATATTGAGGTCCTTTTCAGTTTGTTGAATCCGCCTTGGCGGCTGCTACAATCTGCCGGAACTGCTTTGGAACGCGCGACACGCACGCGATGACAATCAGGCTGCAGGCAGCCGACCAGGCGACCAGCCTGAAACTATCGGTGATGGCGAGTGTGAAGGCTTGCTGCCGCACCTGCTGATCTAAGATCTGTGAGCCTCTTTCGATCGCAACGTTGGCCCCAGTGGAATGAGGCGCCATCGCTGCGCTCAATGCGAGCAGGCGTTGCCGGGTCGCGGTATCGCCAAGCTGTACTCCAAGACCCAAAATGTTCGAGTGGAATTGCTCGCGCACGGAGAGAAAGTGCACCATGAATGCCGACCCGATCTGACCGCCGATGAGGCGCACCGTCTGGAAGAACCCACCAAACGTCAGGCTGTCGATCGGGCGGCTGAGGAGGCCGCTGTTAACTGTGTCAAGTATGATGACGCCCAACAAAGCGTTGAAGCCTAACGCCAGACCAACGGACATGACCGCCTGCGAAGGCAAGAAGTTGGCCCCCGACCATGCTGAGGAAAGTTGCGCGTTCATCAGGCAGGCGATCGCTATCAGAGTGAAGCCTGCAGTCAGGATCAGCCGGGCGTCGATGTACCTCAGCAGATACATTGCAAGTAGCCCGAAGATGATCTGAGGCAGGCCTGCCCAAAGCATCACCGGCCCGGTTTGCAGTGGGAGATAGCTCTGGACGGATCCGAGATATTTTGGTAGCAAAAATAGCGTCGCCAGTAACGCGAAGTCGAAGAAAACTACGGTCAACCCGAGCAACAGCGTGTTTCGCCGCATTAGGAACTTTAAATTGATCAGCCTGTGTCGCAGTCTCAGGTGGCCGACGACGGCCACCAGCAACAGAAAGAGTCCGGTGACGACCAACGCAATGATCGTCGCGGAGTTCATCCAATTCAGCCGCTGGCCCTGCTCGAGCGCTATATACAGCAGCGCAAACCCGAGGCCCACATAGAAAAATCCTCGCCAGCTCAGTTTGGGCTGTCCCTCTTTGGGTTTTGGCAACGGCTGCCAAGGGATGCCAAAGTAAATAAGCACCATCATGACTGGCGTGAGTACCGCGCTGTTCCAGAAGATCCACTGCCATGACAAGTGAGCCATGTACCAGGCTTCGAGCGAAGTTGCGACGTTCAATGTAATGACAACGTCCATGGCGTACATCGCCATCCCCAGCAGTACATACTTTATGGGCAGATTGCGCAGAACATTAGACAACGCGAGTGGGTAAAATGTCCCCGCCGTAAGACCCGCGAGCACCAACAGCGCCAGCATGATCGGCAAGCTCCCAGCAAATGGCAGCAGGACGCTGACGAGCGTAAACACGGCCCCGCAGGTCAGCAGTACCCGGCGCGCGCCGAAGAGGCCGCCGAGATATACAGAGAATGCACCGATGAACATCATCGAGGCATTGAACGCCGTACCCAGCCAGGAGGCCTCGTCCATACCGAGGTGCAAAGCGCCGCGCAAGTCCGCCAGACCTACGCTGAGCAATTGTCCGGCGCATTTTGCGTTCATCGCCGCAAACAGCACGCCGAAGACGCCCAATATCGGATGGGTCGTGACCGCTGAAGCGACTGTAGCGGACGCAGTAGGCGTCGATCGCGGCGAAGTAGCAGGAGGAGTGCTCAAGATTGAGGGCCCTCCGCATTCGCATTCTTGCCAGAAGCCCTTCCCGAAGCATGCACGGTCACCTCCGTGGACAGCCCCGGCCGTAACCGGCCCTGCAACGGATGTCCCGGATCCAGCGCAATCTTTACCGGTATTCGCTGCACGACCTTGGTGAAATTCCCCGTGGCGTTGTCAGGAGGCAGAAGCGCGGATTGGGAACCGCTGGCGGGCGCGATCTCTTCTACCTGCCCATGCAGCACGAACCCTGGAAACGCGTCGATCTTGATGTCGGCTTTGTCTCCCTTTCGAATGTTGGTAATTTGCGTCTCTAGGTAGTTGGCCTGGATCCACACGTCGCCCCTGACCAGTTCGATGATCTGCATGCCCGGCGTGACCAGCTGCCCTTCTTGCACATCGCGCTTGCTGACCTCCCCGTTGGCGGGCGCGGCGATGCGAGTGTAGCTGAGGTTGACTTCGGCCACAGTGACTGCCGCCCTTTTTACTTGAATGTCCGCCCTGTAGACTGCGTCTCGGCTGTCGAGTGCCGCGAGCTCACGCTTCGCGGCCTCGAGCTGCGCCCGGCTGCTCGCCAGGGCCGCTTGGGCCCGCTCCAAGTCAGCCTCACGGCTGGCCAGCATCCCAGAGTATTGACCTGCATTCGCCACCGCCGATTCTAGCTGCTGCCGCGTCGTCGCCTTCGAAGCCAGCAGGGCCTCCTGCCGTTTGCGCTCAAGCGCCGTCCGCTCGACCTCCGGCTGCGTGGAGGCCACGCCGGCGCGTGCCGTGCTGACCGCTGCCTCCGCCGCGGCGACCATCGCCTCCGCGTTTTGGATCTTGGCTTTCTGGATACGTTTCGCTGCTTGGTTGTCGTTGAGCGTCGCCTGCGATGCGGCTAGCGCCGCCTTTGCCTCCTCCACGATCGCGCGATACTCGGCGTCGTCGATCTCAACCAGCACCTGGCTGGCCTTCACGCTGTCGAAATCATTAACCTTCACCTTCCGAACCGTTCCAGAGATACGGGTGCTCAACGGGGTCATGTCGGCCTGGACATAGGCGTCGTCAGTCTCTTGCTCGGCGCGACTGCCGGACCATGCGGTCCACCGGCCGTCGATCACAATAAACAATAATGCGGCGACAACCAGAATTATCAGCGGAATGACGAACCCTCGTTTTGCCATGGCGAGAGGCACCTTTAACGCCTTTCACTCCGTCGCCAGTGCGATCGGGTAGGCTCAAGCAAATCAAAGTCAAGTGCTCGTCTTATGGGGAGGCGGCTGTTACGACCAATGGCGGCAGCCATTTGCTTTGCAAAAGCATCAAACCCTGCTTGTTCGTCGGGGCACTCGGTACTCCTGGCTCGCGAGCACAGAACGGCCTGAGCCCAGAGGGTACCACAGTCACGCGAGGCTCTGGAACCCTTGGGATTCAAAGCCTACTTCCTGGTCGGCGTAACCCCCGCCGTGTGGTTTCCTAGCTTGGGCGCTCCCTTGTCCGCGAATCTTGTTCGGATGATGCAGGAAACGGAACTGTCACTTGCGAACAGTTGTGCCGTATGCGAACTCACCAATAATGACGGCCTCGAGCAAGATCGCCGACACCGGAGTAGGCAGTGACTCCCCAGACGACTTCATTTGCGCAGGGACCAAGTTTTTTTGGGCGGGCAGCCCTGCTTTTTGTGCCGGCGCTGTTTCTTGCTCCGGGTTCGTTTTGTTTTGCCACCAGCCAGATTCCAACATTTTTGGGCCGGAATCAACGCCTCCCCCTCGGCGAGCAATTGAAAAATACGCCGCTCATTTATCCGACGGCTGGTATCGCCATGAGTCTTTTCGACAGAGCATTACCGATTTAGGGGGGACTTGGAAGGGAGTTCTTACTCTCGCATTGCTTGTTTTCGCGATGCTTGTCCCTTTCGTCGGATACGGGGAACTGCGCAGAGTTCTTGGCGCGGGCCAATTAGAGAGGATCTTTTTTAAAACCAGTCCATTTGCAGGCGAGCCAGGAAAATCTTGATGGAAACGCACAGATCTCCGTGTAAGCATCTACGCTAGAACTCCTCGTAAGCATGTACGTAGCAAAACCGAGCTGTTTGCCCGATAGCCAGGACATGACCCAATCCAAGCTCTGGTCATATCAGGCTGCTCATTTGCCACGAATTCGCTTTAAGGTATGATCGCTGCCTGATCGCCCACTTTACCCCGGTCTACCCTCGCTATTGCGTGCGCTCAACAAACGATGGTGCCAGCCGAAGTCCAATCTTCGGGAGAGAGGAAAATACAAAATGAGAAATCTCGGACGTCTCGCAGGGTGTTTTGCAGTGGCAGTATTTCTCTGCGTCGCACAGGATGTCGCGAGCGTGGTCCATGGAACGGTAACAAAAGTGGATCACTCGACGAAGACGGTCCTAGTGAAGACGGCGGATGGGACAGAACACACGATTAAAGTCACGGGCCAAACCACTTACCAGGGAACGAAAGAGGGGTTTGATGGGCTCAAGGAAGGAACGGAAGTAGTGGTTCACAAGACGGGGAAAGGCGCCGAGGAAACGGGCTTGGAAATCGGCAAAATCAGCAAAGATGGCGTCAAAGTCACCGAGGGAACGATTGTGAAAGTGGATCATGGCACAAAGACCGTCGTTGTGAAGAGCGCCGACGGGACAGAAAAAGCGTTCGATTACACCGGAACAGCCGGAAAGGATATGGGTGAGGCTGTCGGAGCAGGCGCGGAAAAGGGCGCAAAAGTGACCGTGTACTACACAGAAGAGAGTGGAAAGAAGATCGCGCACTTTTTTGGGTTCTAGTTTGGTACGCTTCGTCCAAAGGAAACCCTGCTCGTAGCCCAGACGAGACAGGGCGGCCCAGCTTGCGCCTTAGTAACGTTCCTTCGCGAGGTAAGGTGACAAGGCTTGACCTTTGTCCTCTCTGTCAGAAAATTTGGTCAGATCGGTCTGAAAAGAGAGCACTGCTGGTTTCCTAAAAACAGTGACACAGCCAACGGCTGCGGCGCGATCGAGCACGGTTCAATGAAATGGAGGAGGCCAATGATCAGAAAAGAAACGAAAAAGATACTGACGGTAATCCTTAGCTTCATTTTGCTTTCCGCTCCTTCTCAGATTCTCGGCGTTTTCGGATATCAGACTACGGGAACGTCGACCACAGCAGAGGCCGGCGGTGGTACAGAAGGCGCCCCGATGAGCAAAGAGGAGCTGCAGTCTTTGCTCGCACCTATCGCGCTGTATCCGGATTCTCTGGTGGCGCAAATTCTGACCGCAGCGACCTTCCCGGACCAGGTGGCCATTGCAAGCTACTGGCTTGAACAAAACAAGAGTCTTACAGGTAGCGCGTTGATGCAAGCCGTCGACAAGCAATCGTGGGATCCAAGCGTTAAGGCGCTCACGGAGTTTCCTTCCGTGCTCGATAACTTGGCGAAGAATCTAACCTGGACGTCCTCTCTCGGAGAGGCTTATCACAACCAGCAGTCCGAAGTGATGGCAGCCATTCAGACGCTTCGCGTACAAGCGAAAGACAAGGGCACCCTCAAGTCCAGCTCGCAAATCACGGTCGTGCAGCAGTCACCGCAAACGATTGTCATTCAACCCGCCAACCCACAGATCGTGTACGTTCCGCAATACAATCCGACGGTGGTTTACGGCACTCCTTATGTTGTCCCCGGCTATGTAGCTCCCGCGTATACCGCGGGCGACGTGGCAGCCGCCGGCATCATTGGCTTCGGCGCCGGGATCGCTGTGGGAGCCATGATGAGTGGTGGCTGCTGCAGCTGGGGGTTCAGCAGCTGGAACTGCGGCTGGCACGGCACGGCTGTCGTCTATCACGGCGGCGGTTACTACGGAAACGCTGGGTGGCATGGCGGCTATTACAACGGCGGGTACCACGGCAGCTATGGCTACAACAACTCGTTCAATCGGAACTTCAACAACAACTACAACCGGAACACCAATATCAACCGGAACGTCAACGTCAACAACAACTTGAACCGCAGTAACTTCAACAACGACTCGTGGGCACACAGCGATTCGTGGGACCACAACGATAGCGGGAAATCGAGCGCTTTCAGCGGCTGGGGTGGAAGTCATTCAAGTGGCGGCTTCTCCGACAGTGGCTGGTCATCCAGAGCGGACAGTGATCGCGGTTGGGGGAGCATGCGCTCGAGCGGCTTTGGCGGCGGGCGATTCGGCGGCGGTGGATTTGGCGGCGGCAGGTTCGGCGGTTTTCGGCGCTAGGCCCAGCGACCCGTTGTCAGATCAAGTTTGGAGGCACTTATGTTGCGCATAAGTTGGAACAATCAGGCAGCCGGACCCTGGCGGATGTCGATGACGTTGTTGGCGGTGCTAATTCTGCTGACATCGTGTAACAAGACGGAAAAACCTGTGTCAGAACAGACCGCGCAAAAGACCTTCGCGTCACCAGAAGAAGCTGGGGCGGCGGTCGTGGCAGCAGCCAAGTCGGGTGATCAGAATACATTGCTCGCGATTTTCGGTCCGGACAGCAAGCACGTCCTGTTTACTGGAGACACGGTAAATGATCAGGACAATCTCAAGGGTTTCGTTGCGTCCTACGACCAGATGCATCGCTGGGGCAACCTCAAGGCAGGAGGCAAAGTTCTCTACACCGGAGCGGACAACTTCCCGTTTCCGATCCCGTTGGACAAGAATTCCTCTGGGCAGTGGTCCTTCGACACGGCGGCAGGCAATGACGAAATCCTCGCCCGGCGGATCGGCAGAGGCGAGTTGACGGCGATGGCGGCCTGCGGAACCGCAGCCATAGCGGAAGACCAATACTTCAGCAAAGTTAAACAGTACGCCCAAAGGTTCGCGAGCGACCAGGGCAAACAAAACGGGTTGTACTGGCCCGTTGCAGAAGGCCGGCCGGCGAGTCCCCTTGGTCCCCTTGGTGACTTCGCAAAGGCGCTGGGCTACCCCAACGCGGGCGACAAACCTCAGCCATTCAACGGCTACTACTACCGGATACTTACGAAGCAAGGCGCCACAGTAAAGGGTGGCTCGAAAGACTACATCGTGGACGGGAAAATGACAGGGGGGTTCGCAATTCTGGCGTATCCAGTGGAATACCGGAACACGGGCATCATGACGTTCCTTATTGGAAAGGATGGTGTCATCTACCAAAAGGATCTAGGCGAAAAAACCACAGACCAGGGCGGCGCGATGACGGAATACAACCCGGGCGAGGGCTGGAGTCCCTCTGTTTAGATACGCCATGTTCAGAAGCACCGGAATTTCGACTCACACCGCAGTTTAGGGAGAAAGGGGAATCGAGATGTCTTTCAAGGTGAATTCAACTTTTGTTCGGTTTCCGTCTATGGCGCTTCTTCTCTTCTTCATGAGCGGCGGCGCCATGGCGCAGCACGTAGTCTACAACTACATGCCTGGCACCGACTTTTCGAAATATCACACCTACAAATGGGTCGACATTCCGTCGAATGTTCATCCCAATCAAATCGTGGCCCAGGAAATCCGCGATGCTGTCAACAACGTACTCGCGGCCAAAGGCCTTACACTGGCGACAGGTGACAAAGCCGATCTCAACGTCGGCTATCAATGTTCCGTTGACCGGGAACGCGAATGGAGCGCCTGGGGCATGGGTGGTGGACTCCGCTGGGGCGGCGGAATGGCAAGCGCCCAGAGTTCCACGATCACCAATGGAATGCTGGCGGTCGATTTTTATGATCCCACTTCGCAGCAGCTGATTTGGCGCGGCACCGCGGCAGAAACGCTCAATCCGAGTGGCAATCCCCAGAAAGATATGGAGAGGTTGAACAAAGGCGTAAACAAACTCCTCAAGCATTTTCCGCCGGGAGCCTAGAAGCGACTGGCAGGGACGATACCAAATTCGAAGCACAGTTATAGATCGGGGGAAGCGTTGCGGAGATGGTGCTGGTTTCGGGACCAATCGACACGAAATAAAAATTGAAAAGAGGTGGCGAGATGAAAAGAAATCTGAAGGATCTCTGGCTGCACGGTAATGGAATGATGATACTGGGCCTTGTTGTTTCCTTCCTGCTCGGCCCCGTGACTCAGGCGCAATCTTCGAAAGAGGCTCCCGTTTACAAGGTCACCCCCGTGGTGAGCAAGATCACTTTCTTTGTTAAATCCTCGATTTCCATCGACGGGACCTTCGACAAGTGGGATGCCTCCCTGACATTTACTGCGCCGGACGTTTCGACAGGCGTTCTCGATGTCAAGATCCAGGCGGCTAGCGTGGATACCGGAAGTGGCTTCAAGGACGACAAGCTGAGGAGCGATGATTTCTTCGACGCGAAGAAAGATCCCTATATAACGTTTCGTTCCACGAAGATTGTACAGACGGGTCCCCACACGTTTGATGTTCCAGGAACATTTACCATTCGCGGCGTTTCGAAACAGGAGACACTGGCTTTCACGGATGACCCTGAGGGGAAGGGCACGGGAGAGATCAAAGGAACAATGGCGTTCGATCGCAAGGAGTTCGGGATGAACAGCGGCATTCCGTTCATCAGGATTGCCGACCGTGTGGAGGTCACAATTGACTTCAAGGTGAAGCGGGTCAGCGGATCTCCATTACTCTTTAAGTAATTGTCACCCTGGCTTTCAGATTTTCTGAGTTGATTTGTCGGCTACTCTGATAACGCGGCTATCCAGCAATGGCGACTGATCTCGTGTTCGACTGCCCGGAAACCGGCACGTCGTGCTTGTTACTCGCTTACCGATTGGCGCGTTTTATCGGGAAGTAAGGACCGGTTGTGGGGATTCCTGAAGGAGAGCCGGAGCGAAGCGTTCAGTCAGGGTCGGTCCAAGTATGGAGGTGACCAGCATTAGCACGAGCACGGCGTTGAGCAAATGACCGTCGACCAGACGTTGCCCGGCCGGGTTGAAGGTATCGTAGGCGACAAGCGCGGCGGCAAGGGTGGCCGCGACTTGGGGCAAGGTGAGCGCCCACATAGTCATCCGCGCGGCACGGCTGTATTTTGAATGCCCGAACAGCTATCTCGGCGGCGACCCATTTGCCACCGAGTAGCGCAAGGATGATTCCTGCGGTCAGGACGAAATGCTGCGCAATGCTTCGGAAGAATACGACCGGATCGATCAAGAACCCAGTCGCAAGGAAAAAAAATGGGGATAAACAACGAATTTCCAAAGAACTCCAACTTTT
>Ga0306920_100007511_pt1 | contig 14376 bp, 17 predicted proteins | sample flu12Cox44000170_FD_204666 | JGI IMG/M metagenome (GOLD analysis project Ga0306920, IMG submission 204666) | Lab enrichment of tropical soil microbial communities from Luquillo Experimental Forest, Puerto Rico - flux4day.12C.oxic.44.000.170 (v2)... | ecosystem: Environmental > Terrestrial >...
GAAGCTGGTTTCCCGGAAAGCACCTGCGTTCGTGACCGTGGCTGGCAGGGCGAACCCGACTGGCGTATCACGCAGCGGGCTGTCGAAGGCGACTTCACGCTGGTCACCCACAATTCAATGGACTTCCGCGGCGCAGGAGCCCAGAAGCCAGGTGGCCATTACGCCAAGCTCGAGTTGCACGCCGGCCTCGTCTGCTTGGCCGTCCCCGCGATCGACCTGGCGCTTCAAGAGGCTCTCTTTGCCGCGGTGCTTGACGACGTGCGAACGAACGGCCAGTTGATGAATCTGGTGCTCGAAGTTACGGTCGACGGCGCGGAGGCTGTACTCGTGCGGTGGCCACTGCCTAGGTAGCTGGGTGCCCGACACGCGCAGGCATACTCAGCGATCCCGAAGCGACGGTGGCCACCCTCACCCGACCGCATCGTGGCTCAAGGGAGTGCTCAACCGGTGGCGGCGGGGTAATCGCGCATGATCTCGTTCCAACCGCCACTCTCTCCTACGATCAACTGCGAGTGCAGACAGATCATCGCGAAGATCTGCTCGAAGTCTGACTCGTAGTCATTGACGGTGAGGCTCCGCCGTAGCGTGAAGAACGGCGGCCAATCGGATGTCTCTTCATCTGACAATCGACTCGCCTCTTCGCAGAACTTGGATAGCCGCGCTGCCGCCGAAGGTGCGTGGTCCATTCGTCTTCGAGCGATTCCTGACCGTCATCGCTTGTCAGCAAGATCCGTGTTTGCACCTTCATCATCGGCGCGGCGCTCCAAACATCTTGCAGCTTCAACTCCGTCAGAATACGAGCGTAGGCCTTCAGCGCACTTTGTCCAACAACCTCAAAGGTCAGCGCCAACGCCGGTCGAAACGTGTATGGAGCAGGAGCATTGGCGGGCGGCCCGACGTCGTTATCGACAAGCGCGACACGTGCTTCGGCTCCAAATAGGAGCGGCTCCGACTGCTGGTCGCAGCTGACTGCCTCGAACGACCGGCCCTTGCCTTTCACGTGCTTGACGCGCATCACCGCAACAGTCCCGTCGACGACTGGATTGCCCGGCTCGACGCTGAACTTCAGGTCACCAAAGTGCGGCTCATTGGGCAAGCGCTTGACGAGGCGTTCAGCGACGAGCGAGAACGCGCCTGACACTGCTCCGACCGCGCGGAGATACGTGTTTGCGTCGTGGCGAAGGTCATTCGGCAGTGGCGATTCCCGCGGCCATGCGATGGCGTCGACTGCCGCGCGATTGAGCCCCGCCAACTGGACTCCAAATCGAGCACCGCAAAGTAACCAAAACGCCACTGGGAGGTCGTCGTCACTGGCGGCTTCGGCAGCGCGTCGTTCACCCCCGCCCCCAGCCTCGGCGGCCAATGCCTCGTATGGGCGGTTGAACTCAAGCCTCGACAACACATCGAGACACTGCTGCGAGGAAACCTTTACTCTGTGCGTAGCAAGTAGTTTGGACAACGTAAAGGCTTTCGCCTTCAACGTGTTGAGGTCGTACCTAGCCATGGGCGCTCCTTTTGGAGGGCGTGTGATGCCGGCCAAACCGGTTGGATACCTGGAATTTCCAGAACACGCCCACCGAAGGCAACGGTGGTAGGTGATCGATGGCTCAATTGCCTCAAAGACTATTCCCCGGCCGCACATGGCGATGACCCAAAGGTCCCAGGTACGAGAGGTCGTCAACCCGGCTGCACTACGGCAGCTATCGAGACAATAGCACAGCCAGGACTCGATGGTCACTCTCGCCTATGCCCGGGTCTTGCGCGGAATGACCAAGCAAGCCTGGTGACCTCTGGCCAGATGCCGCACGCCTGACGACGCGGCCAGCGTTTCAACGCTCACGTGCTGGCACCGCGTCCCTCATTCGATATGCGGGCGTCTACTAGGCGAGCTGGCGGTCGACGTAGATGCTGCAGCGGGGAATTTGCAGCGCCCCGCTGTCCAACTCGCGTCGGACCACCGGCCGAAATCCGGTCGCGATGTCGACGCGCACTCCATGCTTATCCGCGCGATAACGCCGCCAGCCGTTCGGCCACAACCTTCTTGCCCATGCCGCGCAGCGCAGCGATCGCGGCCAAGTACTTCGCCCTCGGCACGCTCTTGCCACTTTCCCACGCGTACACCGATTGACCAGTCGTGCCGACAAGCAGGCCGAAGTCTGCTGCAGAGAGGCCGAGGCGCTTGCGATTGCTCGCCAGGCCGCCGGCGGTGAAGCGGTGGCGCCCTTCCTCATCGGCTGGCGCCGCCTCCCGCGCGGCCGCGGGCGGGCGGGACTTGCTCAAGGCGGATATCGTGCGCTCGGCGGCAGCGAGTCGCCGCTTGAGGCTGGCGATCTCGGCGCGCTGGCCCGCCATGGCCTTGCGCAGCGCATCCACCTCCGGGCGCAACTCCTTTCGGGCCAGTCTGGAGATTTCGGCTTTCAACTCGGTGGCAAAGTTCGGCATGGACTCGATGTGTTGGTGAATCAGTGCAATTGTGATCAGAGCGCCCGCGCTAGTTGATGCGCTCGCCTTCTCGCAGGATCGCAGCCTGTTTGCCTTGCTCTTGCTGGTACGTCGTTTCAAGCTGATCGAGCGTCGCTCCCAAGGCCCGCATGTTTTGTTCGGCGATCGGCTGCAATGCATGCAGGTCGGCGCAGACAGGTTTCCAGGCCTCCTGTTCGGGAGCCACGGGCGCGCCGCCCTGGATCTGCCGGCAGCGTTGGCCAGCGATCCCGAACTCCTTCGAGAGTTCATCGGCGCGGCGTTGCAAGGAACGACGGGCATCGTCGGCCTCGAGATGGTGGCTGGTCGTGGCGTTCACGCCTTCGTTGAGGCGGACGACGATCTGCGAACGCGCAACAGAGGCATTGCCGCTCGCGTTGCCCGCCAGCGCCTGCTCCTTCAGCAAGTACTCCTGCATCTTGGCCGTGATGGCCGAGTAGCGTCTCTCCGCGGCGCCAAGCTTTTGCGTCCACTCGGCCTGCTTCGCGTTGTAGGCCTGGGCGTTCGCACGCAGCTTGTTCAAGTCTTCCAGGACACTCTGGTTCTGGACGTACTCCTGGTGACGCTTCTCGCCTGCCGCTCGCAGCGCGAGCGCCTGACGCGACTGTGCGTCCAGCGCGTGCTTCTCGCTTGCGTAAGCGTCGGCGTTGGCGCGCTGCAGCACCAGCTGAGAACTCCCTGGCAGCCCGGTCAAAGTGAGCACTGCACCGCGAAAAGTACCTGCCAGTGGGAGCGACGGAACCAACGGAATGGGCGACTTGAGCGTCAGGCTGACGGACTCGCCGTCGACTGCGCCGGTGACAGCGAACGTCGTTTCGCTCACCTGTGCAGACTTGCCGATCTCCGAAGCCTCGAACTGGCCGGTCACGTGCTGATCAGGCGTCGCTACCACCTGTAGCCAGTACACCGCGAAAGGGGTCTTCCCGAGGTAGCCGCCTGACAGCGGGTGGGCCTGGCTCGCGGCCGGTGCCGTGAGGGCGATCGTCCAACCCGCCAGCCAGGCCGAACAAGCCGCACCGCGCCAACGTCGTCCCATCCCCGCCTCCAATCTTGTGGAAAGGCGACATGATGCCGCATCTCAACACGCAGCGGCTGCCGCGCGACAGCAACCTCAGTGGACGCCGACGGCGTGTCGCAGCCTGCTGGCCGTGGGCCCCGCGCGCTCAGCAAGCTCGGGGCTCACCTTCTCAACATGGCCAAAAACGAACTGCTCGAGCCCCGCGATCAGCAGCACCACGTCCAGATCGTCCGGCTTGGTGTGCAGAGCCAGTGCGACGAGCCCGTGCACGATTTCTGCGCGGCTGGGGTAGATGCCGGCCGCAACCGAGTCGAGCAAGTCGATGGCTTCCTGGAGCGAATAGGTCATCCTGAATCCTCGGTCGGGCGGAAGTGGCGCGCGAGCATCGCGGCTTGGTGCAGGCGATCCTACGACAGACGACTGCGCCGCCCGCCGCCGCGTGGTCCGAGCGACCGCGTGCCGCGTGACGGATGCTGCAGAATGCTTGGCTTGGAGGCCCGCATGTGCTACTCGGCTCAGGTCTACGCTGACTACAAGAAGTACTGCCGCATGTTCGGCGCGACGATGTCCGTCGAGGAGTTCTATCGCGCGTTCTGGATGCGTGACAACGAACCCAAGGCACGCATCAAGATCCCCAAGGCGGTCGAGCTCAGCTTCAGCACGCCGACGACTGAGGACGAGCAGCGCATCAAGGCGCTAATCGACCGGCACAACGATACCGAGGCCTTGCGAATCGAGCAGGAGCTGTTCAAGCAGCGAACGCGCCTGGTCGCGGCAGAGCGTGTCCTTGCTGGACCGAGGCCGACGAAGAAGGCGGGGGAGGACCAGCGCATCGCCACCGACAAGATCGCCAAGGCCCAGCGTGGCCTGGCTGACCTGCGGCGCACTGACGTCCATCCACGTGATGAGCGGATCTTCCCGGGAACCTACTGCCCCGTGTTGGTCGTCGAGAACGGCGAGCTGGTCGTCATGCCGATGCGCTATCACTGCCGCCCGCATGGGAAGCCGGCGTTCTACGACGAGAAGTATCCGGGGTGCTACAACGCGCGACGAGACAATTTAGAAGGCCCGATGTGGCGCGACGTGTTCGGCTACAGCCACGGGCTGATCATTGCTGACAAGTTCTTCGAGCATGTGAAACGGCATAAGTACGAGCACCGGCCGCTGGGCGACGGCGAGGAAGAAGAGGACATGATCCTAGAGTTCAAGCCCGACGGCCTGGAGGAAATGTACGTGGCTTGCATCTGGTCGAGGTGGCAAGCCCCTGGGCAGAGCGACCTACTCAGCTTCGCCGCGGTGACCGACGAACCTCCGCCTGAAGTCGAGGCGGCAGGACACGACAGATGCATCATCCCGCTCAAGCGGGAGAACATCGACGCGTGGCTGCATCCTGAGCGCTGCGACCGTGCCGCGCTGTACGCGATCCTCGACGATCGCGAGCGGCCCTACTACGAGCATCGGTTGGCCATGGCGGCTTGATCCGGGCGGTCTACAGCATCGAGTCGCGCGGCGGCAGCGCTGGCGGATCAGCGGGTCGCACCTTGCACATCGCAATGATCTCGCGCGCGCCACCCTGATGGCGAATCTCCTCGCCCCGAATGATCCACAGCGACGTGCCTGGCCAGAAGTCGACAACCTGCCCATCAGGCACGTACACGACCAGGTGGGCGCCGCCATTGTTCCAGTCGAACTTAACGCCGGCGTTGACCAGAGACTGGCGGGCGTTGCGACGGGCGTTCGCACGACGCTCCTGATCATGCTCCTTTGCTTCGCGGCGGAGCTCGTCGATTTCGCGCGCGCTCAACTCGTCCAGCGGCACAGGCTGCGGGATTGGAGGGCCGAGGGAGAACGTGGGCATGCTTCATCGTACGCCCTTCGATCGACGGCAGCCAGCGCCCGCGCTGCTCAGTCGCAGCGTCGCGCAAAGGACGCGCTGAAACGAAAGAAGGCCCGCCGCGACATCGTCGCGTACGGGCCTTTTGGGTTGAAATTTCCGACCCCGAGGGGACGGGCTTGTCGTAGGAACGCCTGCAGTCGAGCTTGGCTCCGGATGATCGATCGCTAGATCGACCACCCGTCGGCCACGTCGGCCTCGACCTCGTGGGCGGCCACGGCATCTTCTTCCTCGCGGCGAAGACGGCAGCTGTCGCAGAGGCCGCACTGGCCAAGATACAGCTCCGTGCTGCATTCCTGGCACATCTCGACCGGGTCTTGCTGGTGACGGTGGTTCATTGTGTTTCCTTCGCAGAAAATGGCAGACGTCGAGAGCCTGCCGGCTGCTACGACGAAGCCGGTTAAGTCGGGCCAGCACACTCGCGGGACATGGCGCCCGGCGGAAGTTGCCAGTCGTCGACGAAGATGGGGTGATCGAACGTCGCGCTCATCGCGATCCGTCCCCAGTCGGTGTACGCACCGGCCAGTACCTCACCTTTGTCGGCGCGCGCGCCGATGGAGAGGTTGCGGTGGATCGTGACGCCGAACTCACGTTCGTAGTTCGCGATCTCGGTGTGCCCCTTGGGATCGAGGAAGCGCATGGTCGCGATCTGGTTATCGCTAGAAAACAGGCAGTGGGCGCAGCTCGCCCGGCCCAGTCCGATGTAGTACGCAGGGTGCGGACAGACCTTCCATCGCTTGAGGATGTCCCACACGCGCTGCTCTGGCCACGCATGCACGGCGCGCCACTGATCGAGGTATCGATCGACGAACTTGCCTCCGCGGTTGTCGCTTCGCGAGGGCTCGAAGCCCTTGTAGTGAGCGCGGTTCGCTGATTCCTCCGCGCGCTCGCCCGTGATCACCAGGCGCTTGCGGCCGTCCTGGAATATCGGGTTCGTACTGAAGTAGCGGCTTGCGCATTCGATCTTCAAGCTCGAGCTGCACCACCTGACCCGGAGGTCGGGCGACACCTGCGGGAACTTGCGACGCGTGCTGCACTTCGAGCGATCTCCACCCGTGATCAGATGGGTGCCGTCAGGCATCGGAACGGCAACGGGGGCTGTCTGCGCATTCTCGCGCAGCATCTCTCTTCGGAAGCCGCCAACGCGCCACGACTCAACGTAGCGCAGTCCGAACGCGGCGGCGAATTTGCGTGTGTAGTCCCGCGTCACCGGCCATTCCATCAGCTGGTCGTCGTCGCCGTCGACGAGATGATGGTGGATCTCGATCTTGGATCGCGGCATGCCGAGTTCGAGCAGATGCAGCACACAGGCGATCGAATCCTTGCCCCCGCTGTTGAAGCATATGGCGGACTCGTATTCATCCAGCTTCGGGATGAACTCTTCGCAGGCGGCCGGGGCCGCCTGCGGGGGTTCGTCTTCGAAGAGGTCTTGCACGGTCATCCCGTACATGGCCAACTCCCGATCAGGCAGCAAAGGCTTGCGAAGCCTTGCTGCTTGCCATCGCGACGGCGTTGCGGATGGTCACGAAGTTGACTTCGATGCCCTTCGCTTCGAGGTCGGTGCACACGCGGTGCAGCGTCTCGCACGCCTTGCGATGCTTTTCGTGCTCCGACTGGGTAGTCGGAACCGGGAAGTTGACAACCATCTTCCCGCGCCAGTAGATGAAGCCGGCGTCGTCTTGAGAAATGCCGCTCAGGTAGCCGGCCGATTCGTTGGTACGTTGACCGTTGGTCATGATGCAGTTCCTTGAAAGACGCCTGGCCACTGGGACTCAAGCAGGTTGGTGAAAGGCCACGACTAGCGTGGTGATGCGCCGAAGCGCGGGGGGAAACTGCGGACCGAGCAGTCCTCGCAAGCGCGCGGCGTGCGCTTGCGACGAGTGCCGAATCACGAAGGGCCAGGCCAGGGCCCGCCCCTCTTTCGAGCGGCGGGCCTGGACAGGCGTTGGATGAGCCCTCGTGCAAGGGCCAGGTCAGGCGGCCTGCAGCTCGCGCTGCGGCGCCTCGACGGCCTGGGGGCGGCAGTGGAACGGGTGCTTGACGATCCCGTAGACACGGTCGATCCCGTAGCGCCAGCGACCCGGCCATCCGTAGCCCAGCGCCATGCTGGGAACGACCGGCGTGCCGGGGAAGACGTCCACGTAGCCGGCGCCGTTGAAGAAGTCGTGCAGGCCGATGTGCATGCAGCCGCCGCGCATCGGCAGGGCATACGCTTGGCGCGGATCCAGCTTGAGCAGTGCAGCGACGTCGACCTCACAATGGACGACCGGCACGCTCAGTTCGGTGGAGCTCTCGATGAGGTCGATGACCTCCTCCGCTTTCAACATCGCCGGACGGGTGTAGTCATGCGCGATCTCGAAGCCACGGAGTTTTTCGCGAAGCTTGCTGCCTTGCGTCTCGTCGCGGATGAGCGCCGAGTCGATGAGGTCGAGCGTGGACACGTTGGCCCAGGTCAGGAATTTGGCCAGGCCGTTTGAGGGCACCAGGTCTTCGATCCCGCGGAAAGGGCCGCTGGAGGGCACGCGGCAATCGTCAAGCAGGGCATCGAGCGATTCCCCATCCCAGTTCGGCACCCAGCAGAACTCGGTATGCACGCCGGGCGGGATGCCGGCGGCCATGGCCTCGTCGTACTGGATCTGCTGGATCTGGTCCGTGAGGCTCTCCAACGTGGCTTGGGCGATGTCGTCGCCGGCAGATCCGAAGATCTCCGCGCAGGTCGCACGGATGAAGGAGGCGGCGTCGACGCCGAATACTCGGCACAGCTCGAGGTCTCGTTCGGTGCACATCCCGCCGGCGTCGGCGACGGCGTCTAGCGCCGCGGCGAGTGCGATCTGGCCAGGCGTCATGCCCTGGAAGCCCGCGTCGCGCCATTCCTTGATGCCGGCGCGCCAGGCCTCGAGGACGATGTCCATGTCGAATGAGTACCAGTCGATCCCGCTGAACGGGTTCGGTACCTCGTCGGCGAGCCGCGTGGCAACCATGCGCCACAGTTCGGCGAGAACCGCCTGTGCGGCGATGACGCTGGTCTGCAGCTGCTGCTTGGCGCGATCCTTGATGGACTCGACCGTCGCAGCGATGGAAGTGTTGGTGTGCATGAGCACGCTCCGTTGTGGAGGGCCCCTGCCCCCGTGGGTGCAGAAGACCCTCGGGGTGGTTGAAAGGCTGTGACTGGGCACAGCGTGACGCGGTTGGCGTCGGGGAAGCGTGCGGACATGCATCCGCGCAAGCCGGACCAGGAATCTGGGGCTTGCGCCGATGCACGAGGCATCGACGAGAGGCGGCGGGTTCAGATGAACAAGTCGCTCTGGTTCTTGGCGGCCGGCGAGCCGCCTGCGACGGCGGCCGGCGCGCCGGACAGCATCCGCTTCATTCGCCAGACGAAGTCGTCGATCGCGCCCTCGGGGGCGAGGCTTTCGACGGGCTCCTGCGCGACGACGCTCACCGGTAGGTGCGTGTCAGCGTCGCAGACGAAGTACTTGAGCTGCAGGCCGGTGCGCTCGGGCGGCTCGCTCAGTTCGAGCACCAGGCGATCGGCGACCAGTCGCGCGGTGCCGGACTCGGTCTTGAGCCCGCGTTCGGTTTCCACGTAGCCGTTGACGCCGATCTGGTACCCGAGCCCGATCAGGAAGCGCGGGCCAGCGACGACGAAGTTCTCTTTGCGGCACTCGGCGGCGGTGTTCAGTCCGCCGTAATGGTGGTGCCGCAGCGCGGCGGGCACCTTGCTGATAGCAGGCATCGTGATCCTCCTGTGACTGAAGGCAGGACCACCCCTGGCGGGATGGTGTCCCGCCAGGGAAGTTGAAAGTCAGCGAAGCGAGCGACCGGCCTACGCCGGGACGACCGCCCAGCGGTTGTAGAAGCGCTTGCCGAAGCGAAGCGCGCCCAGGTCCGTGCGCAGCACGCGATCCTCGATGTCGACGTCCACGCCAGGCGCGGGCGTCAACACGAGTTCGAATGCGCCGTGCATGTGCACCTTGGCCAGGGGGCCGATGGCGCGTTGCGGCTCGTCGACGCGCGACGCCGGATCCTCCGGGTCCAGCATGGCGTCTTCGAGTACCAGGTAGATCTGGCTCATTGCGCCGTCTCGTGCATGCGCAGCGTCATGCGCGAGTAGTTGCCGTTCTCGCCGCCCAGGTGAGCGACGCCCTCGAAGTGGACGCCATCGAGTTCGCCGGAGACGAGCTCGAGGTCGACGCCGAGGTGCTCGACGGAGAAGGTGGAAGGAAGCGTGTCGGGGGGAACGTCGAGGTAGACGGCCATGCCGAACTTGCCACGGGTGTTCAGGCGGCGGGGGCCGCGCTCGGGAAGCACGGCAAAGGCCGCGTCGATCATGCTCATGACGACTCCATTGGATGAAGCCGCGTCCACAAGTCACCGCTCCGCACGGAGGATGTGCGGACACGGGAGTGTGAGATGTGCTGCCGAACGGCAGACTGGGATGAGAGGCCGCGTAGGCTGGCGCCTCGCGACGGGGCTCCGCAGAACGGGAGCTATCGGTGATCCGATTATGCCACCGGGCGGCGGCGCTGGGCTACAAGATTACAACGGCCTGTAGCGCCTCCAATGCGCCGCAGAAGAGCCCGCCGCGCCCCAAGCTACTTCAGTTTCCGTTCCCGAGCACGCATTCGCTCGATGCGACGCGAATTGATGCCTGGCCATGTGGTGCGTCTGGTCAGGATGGCACCGGGCCGACCTAGACCGTGTGGAAAAGCATCCGCGGCGAAATGTCGTCGGTGAACTGCACTTCCTGAAGTAGATCGGAGACGGCCTCCGCGTCGAGCTCACGGGATGTTTGCAGCGCGCGGGCCCCTTTGCGGAGCAAGGCCAGGTTCTTCGCAAAGAAGTCGTGAAGGAGCGCCATGTCTTGAGCGCGCCGCCGGGCTATGGCCTCCGTTCTGCGACGACCACCTTGTTGCAGCAGCACCTCGGGATCGCACTTTGCCAGTTCGAGCCACTTCGGCCCGTCCCCGTCCGCCGACGACACGCGGTCCATTGCCAGCTGAAACCAGGGGCTCTTGAGAAGGCCCGCGTTGCGAGAGCTGGCAATCTCCGCTGCACGGCCTGCCAAACATACGAGCATTAGCCAGCGGCGGGCGTCCATGGAAAGGATCAACTCGCTCGGAAGGGAATGCGAGGTGAGACTCGTTGTCAAGGTCACCTTCGGGTCTTGCAGTTCGCGCCAAACTGCGAAGAGCAATGCGTGGCCGACCTCGTGCACGCACGTGTCTTCATCCTCCGTGGCATTGAGGTTGCGCAAGCTTCTCCACCGCGCGCAGAGAAGCGCTATCGCGATGACCGCGGGCGCCAGTTGGAGGACCAGGACGAGAGTATCTGAAACTTCCATTGTGCGGCGGTTGTGTCACGGAAATCCGAGGCGCGGGCTAGATAAGCTCGCCGATCACGATCCCGATTAGGAGCGTAGTGAACGAGAAGCGCGACTTCGGCGCGATCTCTTCCGCGGCGCGGCGCCGGGCCTCGTCTCGCATCTCACGCCGACGCTCGATTGCCCGGTCGCGCGCTCGCCACCGCTGGGCCTCTTTGACCTCGCGCCTGTACTGGGTGACGCCCACCTCGACGAGAGCCCCGAAGGTGCAGCCGATGGCGTACACGAAATGGGCCAGCATCGCCCAGACAGCGGCGCCCAATAGCAGGTACATGCCTCTGTACCAGTAGGCCAGCCACACGGCCGGAGCGGTCGTAGCCGATTCCGGCTGCATCGGCCAGTGGGCGGCCTGAGCAAGCTGGTCAACCAGCGGCGCGCCGATCCGACCCATCCAGAACAGAACGATCTGCCATGCGACGCAAAGCGACAGCAGGGCGCTCGCGACGTAGATCGAGCGCGCGATCTGCATGCGGTACGGTTGCCACCAGCGCGCCTTGTCGACCGCGACGGGCTCATTCGATTGCACCATCTGAGGAATTCCTTCTCTGTGACGATCCGTGCGACCTCGCGTTGCAACGGCTGCTGACTGGACGTTGCGGCGGCGACCGCCGGACCGCCGCTTACCCGTTGGCAGCGACGGCGTGGAGCGATCCGCTGGCGCTGAGCGCGGTGATCGCGCCGGCGCCACCCGTGGCGGTCTGGCCCTGTTCGGCCGCCACACGGTGGCGATGCGTGATGATCTCGGCGACCGGGTCGACACCGCTGCCCGGGCGAAGGCGGCGAATCACGCCCTCGATCTCGGCGCCGGCCTCCGACGCCATCTGCTCGAAGAAGGTGTGGCCCTTGATCTTGGCCGACTTGCCGATTACGAGGTACTTCCGTGCGACTACCGCATCGGCGCTCCCGCAAATCACGATGCGCTGCGCGCAGACCATGCCCTTGACCACACCGGTCTCCGTGATCAGGACGGTGCCAGCCTTGCCGTTCTCGTCGTCGTCGACGATCAGGTCCCCTTCGATCGTTCCATGGACGATCATCCCGGCGGTGCCCCGAAACGAGCCGGCGAAGACCACGCCATGCCCCACCATCGACTTGATGTTCTCGGCCTTGGCGTCGATCGCGGTGCTCATCGGGTCGAACGGCTTGTCAGTTGCCGCGACGGGCGCCGCGACGGTGACAAGAGGCTTGACCGGGGTAAGCGTGCCTTGGGCTTGAGTGGTGCTCATACGTTGCCTTTCGCTCGAAATTGGCTTTGGAGGTGGGTCAGTCCAGCTGGATGACGCCGCGGTTGGTGGAGATGCGATGGGCCTTCGGGTCGACCGCTTGGACGATCGATCCGTCCGGCAGCGCCTGATCCTTCGTGACGGCGAACTGGCCGCGCTTGCCGTTGACGAGGACCACGCTGGTGGCCGTGAGGGCCGTGATGCCCATGCTCCCGTACTTCATCTTGCGCACGCTCCCGGTGGCGGCCTTGTCCGTCGAGTCCTGCTTCGACGCCGAGCCTTGTCCCGTGCGTCCCTGCCCTCCCTCCGGTACCGTCGCTGCTTCGGTGCTCCCGGTCGCTGGCTGCCCTTGCTGCGCATCGCCGCCGAGCGCGATGAGACCGTCCTGCTGCTGGTGGGCCGCGTGAGCTGCCGTGCTCGCCGGCGCGCCGGGCGCCGGGGCTCCGCCTTTCGCCGCTGGGCCAGGTCGCTGATCGACCTTTCGTTCGTCGATCGCCGGCGGTAGGCTGGCCATCGGCGGAAGGTTGGCAGACGCGGCGGCGAGGACCGCCTCGGGGACTGGCACGGTCGGCGCCGAAGCGGCAGCAGACGCGGCCGATGCGCTCGCCATTGGCGTGCCAGCCGGAGCGGATGCCGAAACCGGGATCGGTGTCAGGCCGAACGCTGCCGCCCCGGCGCCGGAGGCCGCTGTGTCGACGGGCATCGAAGCGGCCCGAGGCAATGGGACGCTGCGCTGTCCTGCCATGTAGCTGCCAAAGCCGACAGCAACCAGGCTGGACGCAACGGCTGCGACCTTCAAGGCCGCCCTGCCCCGCGCCTGACGCTTGGGCGACGCCGGCGCACTGGGTTGGGCGGCGCGAGGTGCCACGGTCTTCGATTCCGGGCCATCCGTCGTCGGCTTGCTCGCCTCGCGGGCGCGCGGCCGGGAAGCTGCCTGCGCGGGCGCTGGCGCTGATGCCGGAGCGGTCCTCGCAGCGGCCGGCGGTGGCAGCGGGCTGGCCGACGCTCGCAGGTCCTTCGAAGGCACGTCCACCGGCTCTGACGTGCCGCGGCGGCGAAGCGCCGTCGCGATGCGCGTGCCGAAACCTGCTCGCGGCTTGGCCAGGAACTTCGGCTCGTCGACGACTTCGTCCGCGATCATGGTCGGTTGCCAGGCCGACTCGGGCTTCTCAGGGGTCGGGGCGGGCGCCGGCCCGGGCGCCTGGTTGATTTCTGGCTCGGCGGCAACCCTGGGGGCACCCGCGAACTCGCCCAGCACCAGGGCGTCCAGGCTGTCGTAGTTGGATGTCGCTTCAGTACTCATGAAATTGGCTGTCCGTGCAGACGGATGGCGATCCTAAGCCGCTTCAAAAATGGGCCCGAGAGACGCACTTTCGCGGTCAAAAGTCCACGATTCCGCGTCCCATGGACGGGCGCCGAGGCGCCGCTCCAGCAGATGACGGTGCCGGCGCGGGTGCGGCAGCAGCAGCCGGACGCGTCGGCGACGCGATGGGCGTCTGTGCGGGCGGCGCACCAGCCGAACTGGCGGTGGCGCCCGGCTGCACCGCCGCCGCCGCCGGCTCCTTCGTGGGCAGGCGAAAGCCCTCCAGGACCAGGCCCGTCGAGCGCCGCGCCGTGGCAGTGGCCTCGTCAGTCGTGTCGGCAAGCGCCTGTTCGTCCGGGGCCGGGGGCGTCGCGTAGAACTCTTCGCACAGTTCGTCCTCCAGACGGCTATCGAACAGCCGGCCATTGGCCAGGCCCTGGCGGGCGACGGCCTCGAGCGCGGCGATGTCGAGTCCGGCGTCGTCCTGCTCCTGTTCGTGCTTGCGCGCGAGCTTGACCGCCTCGGCCATCGTCACGCCGTTGAGCTCGACGTCGACGAAGTAGATGGGGCGCCAGAAGGACTTGCTGGTCGACCTCGACCGCAGCCGCAACACGAAGGGCACGCCGGCAAGACGCCCGCCGAAGGCTGCGTGGTAGCGCGCGAGCTGGGCCTCGATGTTGGTGAGGCTGTTGAAGCTGGACGTGCGCAGGATGAACCCGTTTTCGGGATGCTCCTGCCCGTCGATCTGGACATGCAGCCGGCCGAAGAACTTGCAGCGCACGCCCTCGCGCGCCGCGAACTCGCAGGCCTCGTTGCCGACGCACTCGACTTCCTCGACGCTACCGTCGGCCTCCGCACGCTTGGCGACGCCGCCGCCCGAGCTTGCGCAGACCAGGCGCTTGGACTTCAGGTCGAACGCCTGCAGGTTGGACCGGATGACCAGGTCGGGCGAGTTGAACTGGACGTGGATCGGGATTGCGCGCAGCTTGCGGTTGGCGCTGCTCTCGCCCTCGTCGCCTGCCGGGTCGGGCTGTTGGCGCTTCAGCAGGTCTCCCTGCAGGCGGTGGTCGATCA
>Ga0306920_100007512_pt1 | contig 14375 bp, 12 predicted proteins | sample flu12Cox44000170_FD_204666 | JGI IMG/M metagenome (GOLD analysis project Ga0306920, IMG submission 204666) | Lab enrichment of tropical soil microbial communities from Luquillo Experimental Forest, Puerto Rico - flux4day.12C.oxic.44.000.170 (v2)... | ecosystem: Environmental > Terrestrial >...
GCTGAAGGAGAATATCGTGAGAAATTGAATACCGAGGTCCCCGGCCGCGCGTACCGTACGGCGAAGCGCCTCTACTCCGCGCCGATGCCCTTCCGCTCGCGGCAGTCCCCGCGCCGCGGCCCAGCGTCCGTTGCCGTCCATGATGATGGCGACGTGTCGCGGTACGGCAATGGCATCGATATGCGCAGTACGCAGGAGCTCGCTCTTGGACATCCCTTTCAACCCTCAAACCGTGAGGATTTCCCTTTCCTTCGTTGCGAGCATCCGGTCGATTTCGGCAATCGACTCATCGGTAGCTTTCTGGACCTGTTCGGCAGACCGTTTGCCGTCGTCTTCGCTGATCTTGTGGTCTTTTTCCAATTTCTTGAGCACGTCCAGGCCATCACGCCGCACGTGCCGCACCGCTACGCGGGCGGCCTCGGCATACTTGTGCGCAACCTTGACGAGCTCCTTACGACGCTCTTCGTTGAGTTCAGGGATGCGCAAGCGCAACACCTGCCCTTCAGTCGACGGGGTTAGACCAAGATTCGATGCGGCGATAGCCTTTTCTACGGCATGGACCATAGCGCGGTCCCAGACTTGCACAGAAATCAACCGCGGCTCCGGAATGCTGATGGTGGCAACCTGATTGAGCGGCATATGGGTCCCATACGCCTCGACATGGATCGGCTCCAACAAGCTCGCCGACGCACGGCCGGTGCGCAGACCTCCAAGCTCCTGCTTCAACAACTGGATGGATTGCTGCATGCGGCGCTTGAGCTCGTTGAGATCATGAACTGGAGTTGCCATGGCGGCCCTCAATACGTCATCGGGCGAGGATTGCCCGCTTGTGGGCGGACTGACCCCTCACCCGCCGACAACAGTGAAGCGTCCTTTTCCGCGCAGGACATCGGCAACAGCCCCGTGCTCGCGGATCGAGAATACGATGATAGGTATATGGTTTTCCCGAGCAAGCGCAAAGGCCGTGCTGTCCATGACCCTGAGATTGCGCTCAATGGCTTCCTGATGCGTCAAGCGATCGTAGCGCTTCGCATTGCTATCTTTTTTCGGGTCCGCGCTGTAGACCCCGTCAACATTGGTGGCCTTTAGCACCGCACCGGCACCCATTTCCGCCGCCCGCAATACAGATGTTGTGTCCGTCGTGAAGAATGGATTTCCGGTACCGGCAGCAAGAACAAGCATTCGACCTTGCTCCAGATGACGCAGCGCGCGTTCTCGCTCGTAAATTTCGCACAGCTGCGGGATAACCAGCGCCGACATCGTGCGAGCCACCACCCCGGCCGCATTGAGAGCGGCCTCCATAGCAAGTGCATTCATGACGGTTGCAAGCATGCCCATCATGTCGCCGGCGACGCGCGGGATCCCCTGCCCCGATATTTTCACGCCGCGGAAGATATTGCCTCCGCCGACGACGACACCGACCGCCACCCCGAGTTTTTGTGCAGCCACAAGATCTGCGGCAATTCGATCAAGGGTTGGCTGATGAATGCCGAATTCAAGAGGGCCCATCAGAGCCTCGCCGGAGACCTTCACGATCACCCGGCGGTATATCGGCTCAACCATGACTTCTGATCCCTTCGTTGCTCCGTACGGTCACGGTCACAACGGCGGATCGGCACATCAAGTGCGTGCAGCCGCAACTTCTGCGGCAAAGTCAGCTTCCGGCCGATCAATGCCCTCGCCCAGCGCATAGCGCACAAATCCGCTGACCCTGATCGGCGAGCCGATGCGCGTCTCCGCCTCCTTTATTGCCTGCGCCACGCTCTTTTCCGGTGCATGGATATAGGCCTGGTCCAGCAGACAGACTTCTTTGTAAAAGGTCTTGAGACCAGATTCGACAATCCGGTCGACCACGTTGGCCGGCTTGCCTTGCGCCCTCGCCTTATCAGCGAGCACTTCTCTCTCACGGCGAAGGAGATCGGAGTCGAGCCCGGCAGGGTCGAGCGCCTGCGGATTGGAGGCGGCGACTTGCATGGCGACCATGCGGCCAAACCGGGCCAGTTCCTCACCCTTGGCAGTCGATTCGAGCCCGACAATCACGCCGATTTTTCCGAGCCCCTCGTCAACGGAATTATGCACGTAGTTTGCGATAACGCCTTCTCCTATCGAGAGCAAAGACGCGCGGCGCAGCGACATGTTTTCGCCGATCTTGGCAATGGTGTCGGCAATGGCTTCCGCGATGGTCAGGCTGCCGACTTTCGCGAGCTTGATCCTCTCGACGTCGGGACCGGCTGTGAGCGCCACATTCGCGATCATCTTAACGAGCCCTTGAAACAACTCGTTGCGTGCAACGAAATCTGTCTCGGAATTGACCTCGACGGCGACACCTTTGCGGTTTTCAACGGCCACTCCGATGAGACCCTCTGCGGCAATGCGGCCGGCCTTTCGAGCAGCTTTGGCGAGCCCTTTCTTTCGCAAGAGATCAACCGCCTGCTCCATGTCGCCGCCGGTTTCGTTCAACGCGCCCTTGCAGTCCATCATGCCCGCGCCCGTGCGCTCGCGAAGCTCCTTCACCATTTGCGCGCTGATCGTGACCATGACCGATATCCTGATGGGCCGATTATTCCGCCGCCAGTTCTTTGGCCTGGGCGATCCAGCCGTCCATCCGTCCGGGGAGCCCCACCTCTTCGCCGATCTTGCGTGCGGCAGCGCTGCTCAGTCCCGCCAATTGCCAGTAATGGAAGATGCCGAGATCGTTGAGCTTCTTTTCGATGGCGGGGGACATGTGATGAAGCTTCTTGAGATCATCGGCGACGCCACGCGGGCCGGAAAGCACCTCGTAGCCCGACTCTTGCGGGGCAGAAGGAAGCTCTTCGGTTACGGGTTCGGCAGCTGCGCCCGCATCAATTCCGAGCTCGCCCTGCGCGCGTGAAATGCCGTCAATCGCGGCTTTGGCGACCAGATCGCAATAAAGCGTGATGGCACGGCTCGCGTCGTCATTACCAGGCACGACAAAGCTGATCCCATCCGGATCGCAGTTCGTGTCCACAATGGCGGCGACCGGCAATCCGAGGCGCCGGGCCTCTTTGATGGCAATATCCTCCTTGTTTGTGTCGATAACAAACAAGAGATCGGGCAGACCGCCCATGTCCTTGATCCCGCCCAGCGCTCGATCAAGCTTGTCGCGCTCGCGTTGAAGTGTCAGCCGCTCTTTTTTGGTGTAACCTTGCGCTTCGCCGGATGCCAACATTTCCTCGAGCTTGCGCAGGCGAGCGATCGATTGAGAAATTGTCTTCCAGTTCGTGAGCGTGCCACCGAGCCAGCGCGAATTGACGTAATATTGCGCGCTCTTCTTCGCTGCGGCGGCGATGGCGTCCTGCGCCTGACGCTTGGTCCCGACAAACAGGATGCGGCCACCGTTGGCGACGGTGTCGCTCACCGCCTGCAAGGCGCGGTGCATCATCGGAACGGATTGCGCGAGATCGATGATATGGATGTTGTTGCGGGCTCCGAAAATGTACTCCGCCATTTTCGGATTCCAACGGTGAGCCTGATGGCCGAAGTGAACGCCAGCCTCCAAGAGCTGGCGCATGGAAAAATCAGGAAGCGCCACGTGTTTTACTCCGGTTAAGCCGCCGCGGACCCGTGTCAGGCTCCCCATTGAGGAGGGCCCACCGGATGGCTGATCAGGCCAGGTCCGCGTGAGAGATTGCCGGCCTTATATAGGCGCGCGATTGAGGGGGCAAGGAGCGCCGCCAGGCTAAATCGCTTCCACGGCCACCACGCCAGGCACGGCCTTGATGGCGCCAGCGATCTGCGGAGATACCCGAAAGCGGCCCGGCAGCTTCACCTCGACTTCGGTGCCCTCGCCCAGCATGAGAATGAGCGCAACCTCGCCCTCCACCTTCTCCTTGACGGACCCGTTGCGCGGCGGCTCCAGTCGTTTGGCTACGCTCTCGATCGGCTCCTCCCCGCGTACGAATATGCGCAGTCCCTTCGAGAGCTTTGCTGCCGCCTGGTCCAGCGGCTCAGCCATTTGAATGCGAGCCCGCACGTCTTCCCCCTGCAGCTCCGCCGAGAGCGTCAAAAGCACAGCCGCTCCGGGTTCGAGCGCATCCCGAAACTGCTGCAGGCCTTCCGAAAAGACCACCGCCTCGTAGTGGCCGCTCGGGTCAGACAATCCGACAATCCCCATCTTGCTGCCATTGCGTGTGCGCCGCTCGGTGCGCGTGACCACTGTGGCTGCGAGGCGACCCGAACTTGCGCCCGCGCGTACGGCGCGCGCAAAGTCCGCCCAGGATTGCAGGCGCAAGTGCTTTAGGGTGTGGAGATAATCGTCGAGAGGATGGCCCGTCAGGAAAAAGCCGATCGCGTCGAACTCCTTTTGCAGCCGCTCGGCGGGAGACCAGTGGTCAACGGCCGGCAGCCTGATCGCCTCGTCGGCGGCACGGCCGCCGAACGAAAACTCCAATGCGCCGCTTGCGAGGACGTCCCGCTGGCGTTGCGCGCGCGCCAGAATTGCGTCGGCGGCTGCAAACGCCCGTGCCCGATTGGATTTGAGCGCATCGAATGCGCCCGCGCCAATCAGGCTTTCAAGCATCCGCTTGCTGATGGCGCGTGGATTGATGCGATTGGCGAAATCGGACAGGTCTCGAAACGGGCGATCACCGCGCGCCTCGACGATGGCTTCGACGGCGAGGCTTCCGACTCCTTTAAGAGCGGCGAGCGAATAATGGATTCTGTTGTCTTGCACCTCGAACGCCACCCCGGAATGGTTGACCGAAGGCGGCTCCAAGCGCACCCCAAGCCGCTCGGCCTCGGAGCGAAACTCGGAGAGCTTGTCGGTGTTGCCCATGTCCAATGTCATTGAGGCCGCCAGAAACTCAATCGGATAGTTCGCTTTCATGTAAGCGGTCTGATAGGCAACAAGCGCGTAGGCCGCGGCGTGACTTTTGTTGAATCCGTAGTCTGCGAAGCGCTCGAGCAGCTCAAAGATCGTTTCTGCCTGCGTGCGATCGGTGCCGCGCTCAACGCAGCCCGATACGAACCGGTTGCGCTGCTTCTGCATTTCGCTGCGGATCTTCTTCCCCATTGCGCGGCGCAGCAGGTCTGCTTCGCCCAGCGAATAACCGGCGAGCAGCTGCGCTGCCTGCATCACCTGCTCCTGGTAGACGATGACACCGAAAGTCTCGCGTAACACCGGCTCGAGCATGGGGTGAATGTGGTCGGGCCTCTCTATCCCATGCTTGCGCGCGCAATACGTGGGGATATTTGCCATTGGACCCGGCCGATAAAGCGCGACCAATGCAATAATGTCTTCGAACCGGTCGGGCCGCATGTCGAGGAGTGCCCGCCGCATTCCCTGGCTTTCCAATTGGAAGATGCCGACCGCTTCGGCACGTGCCAGCATGGCGTAGGTCTTGTCGTCGTCGAGTGGAATGGAAGCAAGATCGACATTGATGCCGCGCTTGCGCAGCAGGTTCACCGCCGTCTGAAGCACGGTGAGTGTCTTGAGACCGAGAAAGTCGAACTTCACCAGCCCCGCCTGCTCGACCCATTTCATGTTGAACTGGGTCACGGGCATCAGCGACTTCGGATCGCGGTAGAGTGGAACCATTTCCGTAAGCGGACGCTCGCCAATCACAATGCCGGCGGCGTGGGTCGATGCGTGGCGGTGCAATCCTTCGAGCTTCTGCGCGATGTCAAAGGCCCGTTTTACCACCGGGTCGCTGTCGCGCGCGGCCTGCAGGCGCGGCTCATCGTCAATGGCGCGCAGCAGCGTGACCGGGTTGAGGGGATTGTGCGGAACGAGCTTGCAAAGCTTGTCGACCTGGCCATAGGGCATCTGCAGCACGCGCCCGACATCACGCAGCACACCTCGCGCTTGTAACGTTCCAAAAGTGATGATCTGTGCAACACGGTCTTGGCCGTAGCGCTCGCGGACATACGCGATGACCTCGTCGCGCCGCTCTTGGCAGAAGTCGATATCGAAGTCCGGCATGGTCACGCGCTCAGGATTGAGAAAGCGCTCGAACAGGAGGCCAAACCGGATTGGATCGAGGTCGGTGATCAGAAGTGCGTAGGAGACGAGCGAGCCCGCGCCCGAGCCACGCCCCGGACCGACCGGGATGTTGTTTTCCTTTGCCCATTGGATGAAGTCCGAGACGATCAGAAAATATCCCGGATATTTCATTCCCTCGATCACTTTGAGCTCGAAGGCCAGCCGATCGCGATATTCTTCAAGGGAGTGGCCTGGCGCGAGCCCATGCGCAAGGATGCGCCGTTCGAGCCCCCGCTCGGCGCGCTGGCGCAATTCAGCGCCCTCATCGATCGAGCCGCCGTTTGCGCCGACCGAGAATCGCGGAAGCACAGGTCCCTGAACCCCTGGCCGGAAGGCGCAGCGCCGGGCAATTTCGACCGTCGAGGCAATCGCCTCGGGAAGATCCGCAAACAAAGCCGTCATCTCGGCGCGGGTCTTGAACCGGTGCTCGGGCGTAAGCTGGCGCCGGTCGGTCTCCATCAGGAGCCGTCCCTCTGCAATGCAGATGAGCGCGTCGTGTGCCTCGTAATCGTCGGGCCCGGCAAAAAACGGCTCGTTGGTCGCGACCAAAGGGATGCCTTGTGAATAGGCAAGGTCGATCAGGAGCGGCTCAACATTGCGCTCCGCGGCGCTGCCATGGCGCTGGAGCTCGATATAGAACCGGTCGCCAAAGAGCCGCGCCAACGTTGCGCAACGCGACCGCGTAAGACTGCCTTGCCCGGCCAGGAGTGTTGCGTCCAACGGACCGCCTGGCCCGCCGCTTAGAGCGATCAATCCGTCGGTTTCGCCGTCAAGCCAGGCGCTCTTGACATGGGGGCCATCGTTCGGCGCGGTTTCAAGAAATGCGCGTGAATTGAGCCGAATAAGATTGCGATAGCCCCTTTCATGCGCGGCCAGGAGAACGATGCGCGGGCGCTCCACCCGAGGACTGTTGCCATTCCGGGTCGCGCTCTCCTGATCGCAAAAGTCGATAGCGAGCGCGCAGCCGATGATCGGCTGGATACCGGCGCTTGCCATCTTCTCGGAGAATTCCAGCGCGCCGAACAGATTATCCGTATCGGTGAGCGCGAGCGCAGGCTGGTGGTCGGCTTTTGCGAGCTCGGCAAGGCGTGCAATTGCCAATGCACCCTCAAGCAGGGAATAGGACGAATGCACATGCAGATGAACGAAGCCCGGCATTCAACCCTCGCGATTCGCGGATGAACAGCGAATGTGAGAAGGAAGCCGCAGCCTGTCCACGGTGAGGCCCTCGCCTCTTGTGCTAATCCCTCCGATATCCCCAAACTTTAGGCCCGCATCGCCCTGGCTCAGAGCGTCGCAATGACCTGGGCCCAGATCGCAATCATTCCGACGAAAAGAGCAAGCGAGGCAAGAACTGCAGCCTCTTCAATGAACGCCCGGAACATCGAGCCCTCCTCTTCAAATTCCCTTCATGCAAAGCCTATAGAACAAAAAGAGAACAAAGTCAACCCCTCCCCAAGGCTGGCTCCCAAGGCTGGAACGTTCGCCCTTCGGCCCCTCGCGGCAAACAGATTCGGGTCTATGGAAGCTCGACCACCATTCCCTCACGGATGGTGACGCGGCGATGCATGCGCGCTGCGATCTCCATGTTGTGCGTGGCGACCACGACCGCGAGCCCCGAAGCTTCCACGAGCTGCGTGAGCGCCGAGAACACGTGTTCGGAGGTGTGCGGGTCGAGGTTGCCGGTTGGCTCATCGGCAAGAAGAATGCGCGGTGCATTCGCAACGGCACGTGCAATTGCGACACGCTGCTGCTCGCCGCCGGAAAGCTCGGCCGGACGATGGTTGAGGCGCTCCTTGAGACCAAGATAAGAAAGAAGATCGCCGGCGCGTTTGACTGCCTCCGCCCGCGAGAGGCCGCGCACCATCTGCGGCATGACGACGTTCTCGAGGGCCGAGAACTCCATGAGCAGGTGATGGAACTGATAGACGAAGCCGATCTCGGTGCGGCGGATACGCGTGCGTTCCGAATCGGAAAGCGCCGAGGTCGCGATTCCATCGATATAAACGTCTCCCCCGTCAGGATGCTCCAGCAAGCCTGCGATATGAAGGAGCGTCGATTTGCCGGCGCCGGAGGGGGCAACAAGGGCAACCGATTGTCCCGGCCAGACCGCCAGCTCGGCCGCTTTGAGGATGTGAAGCAAGCTGTTGCCCTGGCGATAATGTCGATCAATGCGGTGCAGGAAGATAATGGGCTTTTCCCCGGCGGCCGCCGTGGAAGATGCAGACGTCCTGTTTTTTTGGTTTTGCAGCATCCCGTCGTTCATCGCTGTAGCGTCCCCACGCACCGGGAACGCGGGCAGCGGCCGGCACGGCCTGCCCACGTGGCTAGCTGAGGACGCGGGCGTACGGCGTCGTGAAGCTTTCGCACGCTCAGCAACGTTTTCTGCGCCGCGCTTTTGCGCACTCGATGCGCTTGGTCTCACTCATAGCGCAGCGCCTCGACCGGATCGAGGCGCGCCGCCCGCCAGGCTGGGTAGAGCGTGGCCAGCAATGACAATGCGAGCGCCATGACGACCACCGCGGCGGTCTCGGCACCATCGACATCGGCGGGCAGTTTGGAAAGAAAGTAGAGTTCGGGCGAGAACAGCTCGGTATTCGTGACCCAGGATATGAAGCGCCGGATGGACTCAATATTGAGGCAGATGATCAGTGCCAAGATGAATCCCACAAGGGTACCGACCACCCCGACCGAGGCGCCCGTCACCATGAACACCCGCATGATTGCGCCCTGGGTCACACCCATGGTGCGCAGGATGCCGATATCGCGGCCTTTGTCTTTGACCAGCATAATCAGGCCGGAGGTGATGTTGAAAGCAGCAACGATGACTATGATCGTCAGAATCATAAACATCACGTTGCGTTCGACCTGCAGCGCGCTGAAGAAAGTCGCGTTACGCTGGCGCCAGTCGACCATATAGATCGGCCGCCCCGCGGCATCGGATACGAGCTTGCGGTAACGCTCAACCCGGTCAGGATTATCGGTATAGACCTCGATCGCGGTGACGTCGCCCGCGCGGTTGAAATACGCTTGGGATTCTACCAACGGCATAAAGACAAAGGCTGCGTCATATTCCGACATGCCGACCTCAAACACGGCGGCCACCTTGTAGGTTTTTATTCGTGGCGTCGTTCCCATCGGCGTTACCGCTCCGCGGGGAGCAACCAGCGTCACGCTGTCGCCTGCCCGTAACGAGAGCTGATCCGCAAGGCGTCGGCCAATCGCCACGCCCTGGCCTTCGTCAAAGCCTTCGAGCGTGCCCTGGCGAATATTGTTGGCAACGGAAGGCAGCTTGCTCAGGTCGGCAGCCAAAACACCGCGCAGAAGCACGCCAGCCGCGCTGAACGGCGAGGATGCAAGGGCTTGGCCTTCGACAATCGGCGCGGCGAGCTTGATGCCTTCAACCTTGCCAACCCGCTCAGCCACGTCACGCCAATCAGTGAGTGGCGCTTCCAGCGGTTGAATCAGCAGATGCCCATTGAGCCCGAGAATTTTGTCGAGCAGTTCCTTGCGGAACCCGTTCATCACGGCCATGACAATGATCAGCGTTGCAACCCCAAGCATGATTCCAAGAAAGGAGAAACCTGCATTGACCGAAATGAACCCCTCCTGCCGCCGCGCCCGCAAATAGCGCAGCGACAGCAGCCACTCGAAGGGAGCGAAGGGATGGACGTTGCTTGGGGCCATCATTGGTCAGAGGAGCGAACAGCAAATAGCGGAAAGGAGTGCACCGCGGATCGCGTGCTCAGGATCGGTATCATATGATTCTGGCCCTTTCTTGTAGTTCCTAGAGCGGGATGATTTTTTCTTCGAATCATCATCCCGCTCTAACTTTTTGTTTGAGCATGATCTTTTTCCGAAAACCGGTTTCCACTTTTCGGGATCATGCTCTAGATGATTCCGCCCGACATTATTCGCCATTTCCCAACCGGACAATTGCATCCCCCACCGTCAACAGCTCTCGGCTCCCATCGGCACGGCGCTTGAGCTCGATCTTGCCTTCCGAAAGTCCGCGCGGACCGACCATGATCTGCCATGGAATCCCGATGAGATCGGCAGCCGCGAATTTCGCTCCCGGCCGTTGATCGAGATCATCATAGAGCACTTCGGTATTCTTCTGGGTCAGTGCCCGATAGAGCTGCTCGCAGGCCGCATCCGTATCGGCGCTGCCCTGCTTGAGATTGAGGATTGCGACCTTGAATGGCGCTACCGGCTCGGGCCATTTGATGCCCGCTTCGTCATGGAACGCTTCGATAATGGCGCCCACAAGCCTGCTCGGGCCGATGCCGTAGGATCCCATGTGAACGGGATGCTCGCTGCCGTCCGGTCCTGCCACGACCGCTTTCATCGGATCGGAATATTTCGTGCCGAAATAGAAAATGTGTCCGACCTCGATGCCGCGCGCCGAAAGGCGCTTTTCTGCGGGCAATTTTTCGAATGCCGCCGCATCGTGTTTTTCGGACGTCGCCGCATAAAGTGACGTCCATTGCTGCACGATCTTCTCAAGAGCCGAGACATCGTCGAAATTAACGTCCTGCCCCGGTACGCAAAAATCGAGATAGTCGCGATGACAATAAACCTCGCTTTCGCCGGTGGAAGCAAGAATGATGAACTCGTGGGAGAGATTGCCGCCGATCGGCCCACTTTCGGCTACCATCGGAATGGATTTGAGTCCTAGCCGCGCGAACGTGCGCAGATAGGCCACGAACATCTTGTTGTAGGAATGCCTCGCACCGGCAAAATCCTGATCGAAGGAATAGGCATCTTTCATCAGGAACTCGCGTGCGCGCATCACGCCGAAACGCGGCCTGACTTCATCGCGGAACTTCCATTGGATGTGGTAGAGATTAAGCGGCAAGTCCTTGTATGAGCGCACATAGGCGCGAAATATTTCGGTTATCATCTCCTCGTTGGTGGGCCCATAAAGAATGTCGCGCTCATGGCGATCCTTGATGCGGAGCATCTCCTTGCCATAGTCATCGTAGCGTCCGCTCTCGCGCCACAGCTCCGCCGGCTGCACGGTGGGCATCAGCATTTCCAATGCGCCGGCACGGTCCTGCTCCTCGCGCACGATCTGGCAGACTTTGGCCAACACCCGCAGTCCTAGCGGGAGGAAGGCATAAATCCCGGCGGCTTGCTGGCGAATGAGCCCGGCGCGCAGCATCAACCGATGCGAGACGATCTCGGCCTCCTTCGGCGTTTCGCGCAGAATGGGAAGGAAATATCGCGATAGCCGCATCAGGAAGCTCTATCATCGGTTCGCATTGGTTTCCCGAAAATGCAAGGCGATCAACCCTTTAAACCCGCACACCGCCGCTGCTCCGTCCGATAATGCACTGCAAAATGGGGCAAAATAACTGGCGGGGCGAAAACGCGTGAGCTCCTCGGGGGTGGCCTGGATTGGTGACAAGCGAGGCCTGATCGGATACCTTTCTGAGTATGCAGGGACAAGGGCGAAGCTCGTTGTCCGTCTGCGAGGCCGGTCTTCGGAGGAAGAAGTCCCGAGGAGAAGGATACGCCGGCCAAGCCGGCGCAAACCGGAGCGTCTCGAACGAATCTCCAAGCGAGGCGTCAGCGTAACATAGTGTACAGTAGCTTTGCGTTTTGGAGCAGGGTTCGACCCTGCTCAATTTTTATCAGTCGGGCATGCCGAGCAGGGCGGCCAGATCGCGGATATTGATCAGCCGGTAGGCGTAAACGACATACCACGCCGCAAACACGGCGCCCGCGATTATCGTGGTCCACGCGAGCTTGCGTTTAAGTCCCGGCACGGCCGGAGCGCCCGGATCGGTGCCTTGCGCGAAGCTGCCGCTCTCATGCTGACTGCGGATACCCCACGGCAGAACTGCAAACAGAACGACCCACCAGATCAGAAAATAAATTGCGATCGCGGTCACCAATGACATCGATTCCTTACCGCGGACAGATCAAATCATCCAATTAAGGTAAAGACCAAATCGAAGCAGCCCATCTGTATCGCAAAATGGCCGCCGGTGTTATGAACGTACACAAGTATGTTGGAGAAAGGGCCATGACCATGGGAGTGTTCACGTTGCGTCGTCTTGCTGTGCTGCTGTTCGCCACAGTTTGCTTCGGACTCGGATTCGGGGCCGCACCTGCCGCCGCCGGCGGATGTGGATACGGCTGTTATGCTCCGGCACCGGTCATCGTGCAGCCGTCCTGCTCCTGCTGCGGTTGCGGCGGGTCCTACGGCTACTACGGATATGGTGGATATGGCGGTTACGCTGGCTACGGATATGGGTACGCGGGCTACGGGTATGGTGGCTACGGATATGGTGCATACGGGGCCTATGCCGGCTACGACGGATACTACGGCGCCTATCGCCGCGGGTGCGGTGCACGCTGGTGCTGATCGCAAGAAACGAATAGCGCGTAGCAAATAGTGGCGGGTCGTGCGGAAGCACGATCCGTCATTCCACGTTCGTTAGAGCGGGATGATTTTTCTTCGAATCATCATCCCGCTCTAACTTTTTGTTTGAGCATGATCTTTTCCCGGAAACCGGTTCCCACTTTTCGGGATCATGCTCTAATGGCGGATAAATGACTGCTCGCCCCGCTGTCTTCTTCCCCATTCGCTATTCGCTACTCGCTACTCGCTGCTAGGCTTCCTCCAGCTCAATAAGCGTTCCGCAAAAATCCTTGGGATGAAGAAACAACACGGCCTTGCCGTGCGCGCCCTGCTTCGGCTCGCCGTCGCCCAGCACGCGCGCGCCCTTGGCTTTGAGCTCGTCGCGCGCCGCGCGAATATTGGCAACTTCATAGCAGACGTGGTGGATTCCTCCTTCGGGATTGCGCTGCAAGAATTTGGCAATTGGCGAAGCCGCGCCAAGCGGCTCGATCAGCTCGATCTTCGTGTTTGGCAAAGTGATGAAGACCGTCGTCACGCCATGTTCCGGCTGCGCTACAGGGGATGAGACCTGGGCACCGAGCGTCCGGCGATAAACGTCTGCAGCCCGCGCAATATCGGCCACGGCAATGGCAACGTGATTGAGTCGGCCGATCATGTTCTCTCCTGTCTCGTTAGGCTGGACTGACGCGGGTCATCCCTATTGCTGTCATGGGAAAAAATGTGCAGCCTTCCCTGCGCGGCGCCGCACGCGGTCGTGAACAGGCGCACGTCGAGGCATCCCGGTGCGCGTACAGTTCTGGGGCACGCGAGGATCGATTGCCACGCCCGGACCGGGCACCATTCGGTATGGGGGCAACACATCCTGCGTCGAGGTGCGCTCGGAGCGAGGAACCCTTGTCATCATTGATTGCGGTACGGGTGCTCACCCGCTCGGGCAGAGATTCGCCACGCCCGAAGCAAACCGTGTGCGCGGCCACATCCTGATCAGCCACACCCATTGGGATCATATCCAGGGGCTGCCGTTCTTCGATCCGCTGTTCGCGGCCGGGAACGAATGGGACATCTACGGCCCCAAGGGGCTGGGGCGTTCGCTGCGCGACACGCTCGCGGGACAGATGCAGTACACCTATTTTCCCATTACGCTCGATCAATTCGAATCCACCATTCGTTATCACGACCTCATGGAGGGTACGTTCGTCATCGATGATATCAGGATTTCGGCCCGCTACCTCAACCATACCGCATTGACGCTCGGCTACCGTTTGGAGGTGGATGGGGCAACCCTGGTATACTCTTCGGACCACGAGCCGCACTCACGGACGTTGGCCGGCGGCGAAGGCGAAATCACAGGACAGGACCTGCTGCATGCCGAGTTCATCAGCAACGCGGATCTTCTGATCCACGATGCGCAGTACACGGCCGATGAATACCAGAGCAAGGTCGGCTGGGGTCACAGCACCATCGAATATGTGCTGAAGCTTGCCCGGCATGCCCGGGTGAAGCGGATCGCATTCACGCATCACGACCCACTGCGCGATGATGATGCGCTCGATCTCCTGATCGAAGGCGCCCGGGCAAGCTTGTCGCGCAATGGCGGAGCCCCGCTTGAGGTTTTTGCGGCGGCTGAAGGCCAAACCTTGGAAGTAAAGCCGTCGGTTGCGGATGACACGGACCGGGCAGCGCCAGACTTTCATGCCATGACACCGGTTGCGCCGGCGCTCATCGAGCGCTCGGTGCTTCTCGGGCTCGCAGATCCGATCATGACGGCGCTCCTCTCAGACGCGATGCGGGCCGAGGGCCTTCGCATCAAGCTGTTTGCCGACCTCAATGACGCGCGCAAGCTTATTTCAAAAGAGCCACCGTCCCTTGCAATACTGGAGCACGATCCTGCGCGCATCGATGACGGAAGTTGTATCGGCACTCTGTGTCTGATTGATACTCGTCCCCGCTCGCTCGACCCGGCCGACGTCGCGCGTCTGCGCGATCTCTCAGATTTAGCAGTGC
>Ga0306920_100007514_pt1 | contig 14374 bp, 8 predicted proteins | sample flu12Cox44000170_FD_204666 | JGI IMG/M metagenome (GOLD analysis project Ga0306920, IMG submission 204666) | Lab enrichment of tropical soil microbial communities from Luquillo Experimental Forest, Puerto Rico - flux4day.12C.oxic.44.000.170 (v2)... | ecosystem: Environmental > Terrestrial >...
GGGTGTTTGCGGAAAACCGGTATTTCGACGTGTTTGTGGAGTACGCGAAGTGCAGCGTCGAAGACATCCTGGTACGGATAACGGCCATCAACCGCGGGCCGGAATCGGCCACGTTGCATCTGTTGCCGACGTTATGGTTCCGGAACACCTGGTCCTGGGGCAAGGATCTGAGAAGACCGACGGTCCAAAAAGCGCCGGGGCCTCCGGCCGCGCTGTGCGCGGAAGTGCGGCACTGGCAGTACGGGAAACGCTGGTTCCTTTGCACTGGCGCGGAGGAGTTGCTCTTCACCGAGAACGAAACGAATTTCGAGAAGCTGTTCAAGACAAAGAGCCGTGCGCCCTATGTCAAAGACGCCTTCCACGAGTATCTGATTCGTGGAAATAAAGACGCGGTGAATCCAGCTCAGTCGGGCACCAAGACCGCGGCGCACTATCCGCTGGAACTCAGCACCGGTGAGAGCCGTACCATCAAACTACGGCTCACCGATATGGATCCGCTTGGGGGAATGGACGAAAACTCGTGGAGGCTGGGCACGAGCGCTGCACCGGGAGAGCGGGGCCTTCCGCAGGGCGCGCCGGGCACAAACGACTTTGCGGAAGGATTCGACCGCGTGTTTAGCGATCGCATCAGAGAAGCGGACGAATTCTACGATGCGTGCATCAGCAAGGATCTTTCCCCAGACGCGCGGCAGGTGATGCGGCAGGCATATGCGGGGATGCTGTGGTCGAAGCAGTTTTATCACTATGACCTGCGCACCTGGCTCGATGGAGATCCCGCGGGCCCCACTCCTCCCGAAGAAAGATGGCGTGGAAGAAACAAGGAGTGGACGCATCTCTACAATGACGATGTGTTGTCCATGCCCGACAAGTGGGAATACCCCTGGTTTGCCGCGTGGGATCTCGCCTTCCACTGTATCCCGCTCGCCATTATTGATTCGGATTACGCAAAAGAGCAGCTAATTCTGTTACTGCGCGAGTGGTACATGCACCCGAACGGGCAGTTGCCTGCCTACGAATGGGCATTCGGCGATGTAAATCCACCCGTGCATGCCTGGGCGGCGTGGCGCGTTTATAAAATCGAGCGGCGCGCGCGGGGTGTCGCTGACCGCGCCTTTCTCGAAAAGGTATTTCATAAGCTGCTGCTCAATTTCACCTGGTGGGTCAATCGTAAGGACCCCGATGGCCTGAACATTTTTCAAGGAGGGTTCCTAGGCCTGGATAACATCGGAGTCTTCGACCGCTCGGCCCCACTGCCGACCGGCGGCCACCTCGAGCAGTCGGATGGAACCAGTTGGATGGGGATGTATTGCCTGAACATGCTGGCCATCGCACTGGAACTGGCGAAAGAGGATATGGCTTACGAGGACGTGGCCAGCAAGTTCTTTGAGCACTTCGTGAACATCGCACACGCGATGAACGACATCGGTGTCGACGGGAAGTCGCTGTGGGACGCCGAGGACGGTTTTTACTACGACTTGCTTCATCTGCCAAACGGCGAAGATCACTTCATGAAAATCCGCTCGATAGTTGGGCTGATTCCCTTGTTCGCGGTCGAGACACTCGAGCCCGAGATCGTGGACCGACTGCCCGGCTTCAAGCGGCGGATGCAGTGGTTTATCGACAACCATCCGGATGTGCCGGAACACATAGAAATGACACAGCGGTCTGCCCTGGGTGTGAGAAGGCTGCTGTCCCTGGCGAACCGCAAGCAGGTCAAGCGCGTGCTTACGCGGATGCTCGACGAAACCGAATTTCTTTCGCCCTATGGCATTCGCGCACTATCCCGCTACCATCTCGATCATCCGTACCAGGTGCAAGTGAACCACCATGTGAGCCAAGTGGACTATGAGCCGGCCGAGTCAACCACCGAATTTTTTGGCGGCAATTCCAACTGGAGAGGACCGGTGTGGTTTCCGGTGAACTACCTCCTGATCGAGTCGCTGCAGAAATTCCATCACTACTATGGAGAGGATTTCAAAGTAGAGTGCCCAACTTATTCGAAAAACGAGATGGATTTATGGCAGGTTTCGGCGGAGATATCCCGCCGGCTGACGAGGATTTTCCTGAGAGGCAAGGATGGAAGGCGCCCGTTTGCGGGAGCCCAGGATGTTTTCAACGTAGATCCATACTGGAGTGATCTCACTCTCTTTTGCGAGTACTTTCATGGCGACACCGGTGCGGGACTGGGCGCGGACCACCAGACCGGCTGGACCGGACTTGTAGCCAAGCTGCTGCAGCAGAGCGGAGAATAAAGGGTGTCACTACTCGGGGAAGTGCAATTCGGCAGAGAGGTGTGCGGAAACCTTGAGGAAGCGGAAAAGCGCGAGTGGCTAGTGACAAACGGGCTCGGCGGGTACGCCAGCCAGACGATCGCCGGAACAACAACGCGCCGATACCATGGATTGCTCGTGGCCGCCCTTGAGCCTCCGGCGAAACGAACCGTCCTGGTCAACAGCCTCGACGTGACCGCCCGATACCAGGGCAACGGGTACGCTTTATCGACCAACCGCTGGACTAGCGGCTTTGTCTCACCCAATGGTTATCTGCAAATCGAGAGTTTTCACCTGGAGGGTACGAAGCCGGTATGGCGCTACGCGCTGGCGGATGCGCTGCTTGAAAAACGGGTGTGGATGAAGCAGGGCGAGAACAGCTCCTTCGTTCAGTTCACGTTGTTGCGAGGGAGAAGTTCGGTTGAGCTCGAAGGAAAGGTACTGGCGAACTACCGCGATTTCCACAGCACGCTCCACGCCCAAGACCGGCAAATGCGCGTCGAACGCGTCGAGAACGGCGTAAGAGTTGTGGCGTTCGAAGGCGCGACGCCGTTTTACCTGAAAAGCACCGAAGCTTCGTTCGAGCCGCAGCGCGAATGGTATCGCGATTATTTGTTGCCTGTCGAGACCGAGCGAGGGCTCGACGACTCGGAAGACCGCCTGTACGCGGCGCGTTTTCAATGCCGCCTGGGGGTGGGCGAAAAAATTACGCTGGTTTTCACTACTGTGGAAAAGACCGGACTGGATGGAGAGCAAGCACGGGCGGAACAGGCGAACCACGAGGGGAAGCTATTCGAAGCGTGGCAGAGGCGGCATGCAAAATTCTCGCAGGTGGCCGCGGAGGATGAACCAGGCTGGCTGTGGCAGCTGGTGCTGGCGGCAGACCAATTCGTCGTCAGGCGTTATGTGAAAGACGAACTGAACGGACAAAGCATCATCGCCGGTTATCACTGGTTCAACGACTGGGGTCGTGACGCCATGATCTCGCTGCCGGGACTAACGCTCGCGACGGGCCGGCCGGAAATTGCCCGCAGGATTCTCCGATGCTGGTCGCGCTACGCCGACGGCGGGATGCTGCCGAACAACCTTCCAGAGGACGGCGGAGCACCGCGGTACAACACCGTGGATGCCACGCTGTGGTATTTCGAGGCGCTTCGTCAATACTACGAAGCCACGAAGGATCTGGACGTCATATCCGAATTGTTTGCGCTGCTGGCCGCGATCATCGACGCGCATGTTCTGGGGACGCGCTACAACATCAAGGTGGACCCGGCCGATGCGCTGCTTGTGGCGGGAAATGCCGAAGAGCAGTTGACGTGGATGGACGCAAAGGTGGGCGACCGGGTGGTAACGCCACGAACGGGCAAGCCTGTGGAGGTCAACGCGCTGTGGATCAACGCGCTGAATACGATGCTTGAGTTCGCGCGATTGCTTGGCCGGCCGGGAGAAGGCTACGCGAGGCTAGGGGAAAAGGCCGAGAGACACTTCCAGAAATTCTGGAATCCGAGGCGCGATTGCTGCTTTGATGTGATCGATATTCCCGGTGGCGGGCAGGACGCGACGCTACGGCCTAACCAGATATTTGCCGTTTCACTGCACGTGAGTCCACTTTCCGTGAAGCAGCAGCAATCGGTCGTAGATGCAGTTGCTCAAGAACTGCTTACTTCGCATGGTTTGCGCAGCTTCGGACCGTTTGAGCCCGGATACCAGGGACATTTCGGCGGAGGACCGCGCGAGAGAGATTCCGCCTACCATCAAGGAACAGTGTGGGCTTGGTTACTCGGAGCGTTCTCGCTGGCGCACTACCGCGTCTATCAGAATCGTGAAGCCGCGCAGGGTTTCCTCGAACCACTGGGCAGAGCCATCAACAGCGGCGGCCTTGGCAGCATTGGAGAAGTTTTCGACGGCGACCCGCCGTTTCTGCCCGGCGGTTGTATCGCGCAGGCGTGGAGCGTTGCCGAGACGCTGCGGGCGTGGGAAGCGCTGGGCGCCGCGAAGTGATTGGTGGCCTGGCGGCTTGTGCGGAGCGGCCGTGGCAAGGCTGTCAGCAGCGGCCCGCTGCTCCCTAACGCAGGACTGCAGCCCGGCGGCAAGATGCACGTGTTCCCGGTTGCTCAGTCGACGTGAGGGGCGAGTTCGTAGAGTTCGATCAGCACCTTGTTGGCTTTTGGCGCGGACACGAGGAAAAAATTGACGCGAGTGCCATCGGCGCCAGGGCGTGTCGCCGGATAGATTGGATTTAAGCCGAAGCGTTCGCGGAGGATTTCGGTGGCGCGGTCAACATTCTGGCAGCGCAACTCGATCTGCTGGATTCCTTCGCCGAACCTTTGCAAGTACCTGGCGATGGCGCCGTTGCCTTTCGGCTCGCGGCTGGTCAAAACGTCGAGCGAAATCCCGCCGGGAAGATGCAGCTCGAATTCCTGAGCATCCTGATCCGGGGGCACGTCGGCCAGTCGAGGCAATCCGCTGGCTTCGCGGATTTTCTGGAATCGCTCGGGCAAAACGGCCAGGCCGACAGTCACGAAAGGGTTTCCGCCTCCAAGCAGGGCGGTGAGCTCCTTATCCGACCACCACGGGAACACGGCGTGATCGGCCAAGGCGCGGCCGATGTGGTGGATTTCCGTGGCAGCGGCGACGCGGGACTCCGCGTCCGAAGCCGACATTCCGTCAATGGCTCGAGGCAATATTTCGCTCATAAATTTGCTCGCATTCTATCCAGGATCCCCCAATTACCCCTAGACCGAGGTTACTTGCAGCTTTTTCTTGGGTCCGGCCCGCCACGACAATACTATGGTAAGCAGCAGAAGCACCCCGATCACTCCCAAAGAATAAGAGACCGAGATGTGCAGCCACGGCTCCGCGATCAGTTTTACGCCGATGAAGATCAGAATCAGGGCCAGCCCGATGCCCAGATACCGGAAATAATCAAGCAAGCCCACCAGCAGAAAATAGAGAGCGCGCAATCCGAGGATGGCGAAAACGTTCGAGGTGTAGACGATGAACGGGTCGCGCGTAATGCCAAAAATCGCGGGAATAGAATCAACGGCAAAGGCCACGTCCGTCAGGTCGTTTCTAAGCATGTCGTGCACGTGGGGGGTGGCGTAGTTCGGGCCATCCTGGTGGATAAAGAAGCTGGAGCCGTGATACTCCTTGGTGAGGCGAAGATGCTTGCTGGCGAAGCGGAAAATGGGATTTTTTTCGTAGTGGACGGTCTTGTCGCGTTTCCACAACATGTGCAATCCGGTGTACACGAGGAAGATGCCGAAGAGGGCGAGGACCCAGTGAAAACGCGCCACAAGGACGGCGCCCAGGGTGATCATCAATCCACGCATGATGAGCGCACCAAGGATGCCCCAGGCCAGCACCCGGTGCTGGACGCGGTCATCGACGTGGAAGGTGCGAAAAATCACGAGAAACACGAAGAGATTGTCGACGCTCAAGGCTTTCTCGATTACATAGCCCGTGAAATATTCGAGGCCGCGCTGCTCTCCGTACCAATGCCAGACGCCCCAGCCGAACGCGATCGCGATGGCGATCCATAGCGAGCTGGCAATGAAGGCTTCCCGGACCGTAATTTTATGCGGATTGCGGTGAAAAACACCCAGATCAAAGGCCAGTGCAAGGAGGATGAAGAGGTTGAACGCTACCCACAGCAGCGGGGTGCCCATGGGAGCAGCATAACGCAGTTCCGCCGGGCATCATCCACATATCGCGATTCAGGGTTGCAAGGCGCGAGCGTCTGTCGCGTTGACATTGCTCAAGTTGAGCTGGCAGGTTTGGCCCGCCTGCACAGTGACGGCGACGTCCCAAAGCAGCCGCCGGTCGCCCGAAGGGGCATCCATTCCGAGCGTGCTGACCCAGTATTTGCCGGGCACCAGTCCGCCGACAAATGCATGGCCGTCCAAGTCGGTGTCGGCCTTGGCGGCAAGATATTTTATCTGCGCGGTGTCGGGAGCCATCTGGGCAATGCGTTTTTTGTAGTCGGCGTGGAGTTTTTCCCATTGCACGTTGGGGTTCACGCCGGTAAGTTCTAACTCAATGCCCTGAACGGTAGCAGGATGCGTTTCAATGAATTTCCTGGTGGCGGAAAGAAATTCGTCTTTTTGTTTTTGATATTTATCCGGATTCGCGGTCTTGTCCGTGTCGCGGTATTTAGGTTTGGGGATGCCCAGGGTGACCCCGCCGCTGTTAGCGCGCTCGTAGGCGTCGAAAAATTCGGGAACCTGCATAATGTCGTCGGCTGTGACCACCTTGTCGAGATCAGGCAAAGTCAGGTCAATGACCTCGTGCGCTTTGAGCCACTTTTTGAGTTCGGGCGAGACGGTCAGCTTATCGATGAACTCATCGCGGGTGGGTAGCGCATTCTGCCCTTCGACTTCCTTGATGATGTCGGCATAGCTCTTGGTGAGAACGTAGAAGGTGAATTGGCGGACGGGCTCCGGACGGGCCCCGGTGGGCGTGACGCGGGCGGTCATCTCGATGGCGCCAGTTCCAGCTTGTGCCGCCAGCGCTGAAGCCAAGGAAAGCAGGCCTCCGGCAAGCGCGAAAAGTCGCAAAGTGTGTCGCATGAGCGCCATGGTAGCAGATTGAAGAGGACGAGAAGGAGCAATTGGAAGCGAGTTGCGTAAACGGCATCGCGTGTTCCAAGGACCCTGAGCGAGACTGGCAAATTGACATCATCAGGTCTATTACGATGACGTGGCGAAACAGTTGCGCCAGGAAATTCGGCAAACGTCTTCTTTCAAAGCGGCCGTCAATCATTTTCTGCGGCTGGGTTTGCTGAATCGCAGCGGAAGCAGTTTGTTGTCCGCCCGCTTCTCTTAGGGTTGCTAGCAGGGCTCAGCTACGACAACGTGGAAGATCTTTTGGAGTCCCTGGAAGGGCGCATCCCACGAGTGATTGTCCGGGACACGAACATCTTGCTGTATGCCTGTGATTCAGGTTCGGAGAAGCACGCGAAGGCGCACGCGTCGATTGAGGAACTCTTTTCCGGGGCGCGGCGGGGGGCCTTCCCTGGCAGACAGGTCACTGCGTTCCCGTGTGTGATGACCAACCCCAGGCTCCCGGGGCGGCGTCTTGCATTGGAGGAAGGCACGCAGCTCGTTCAAAGTTGGTTCGATCAGCTCAATGTGCGGCTGCTCGCGTCGATTAATAGAGACGGAAATTGACTTCGAAGGGCACGATGGTCGGGACGGGCTTGCCGTTCGGACCGACGGCCGGCTTACAGCGCCAAGTCTTGAGGGTCTGGATCGTGTTTTCGTCGAGGCCCAAGCCGGGGCTCTTAATCACGCGGAGATTCGTGAGGCGACCATCGAGGTTCACGATGGCTTCGACAAGCACGATGCCGGAGTATTTCGCTTTGCGCGCCTCCTCCGAGTACGGGGGATTCGGCATGTAGAAGCAGCTCGGCAGGCCGACACCGTTTACGCCGGCGTGAAACGCTCCGCCACCCGTGCCGCCGCCTTCACCTGGGCCAAGGCCGCCACCGCTACCACTGCCGATGCCGCCGCCTTCGCCCGTGCCGATTCCGCCACCACCGCCAGGACCGTTCGACATGGTCACGCTAGCAGCGAGTGGATCACCGTAATTTGACAAGGGAGGATTCGCTACCTTCAGGTCTGGCGGCCCAAGCAGTGTCGGATCCATCGGTAACTTCGGGTCCGGGTTCTTGATCACCGCCGTTGGCGGAGTGAACTGCGTCATACTGAAGCGAGGCGCACGGCCCTTGGTTGCGGGCTGCGGAGAGCGGTCGCCTCCGCCACCACCGCCGCCAGCTTTATTCGCACCTGCGGGAAGCTTGGAAACGTACGGAGAAATGTCCAGAGGCGTGACATCAAGTGTTTTCTTGGCCGCCTTGGTCGGCGTACTCCAGGTAATGAGCAACGGTGTGACAAGCAGAGCGACCACGCCGGCGTGAACGGCCAGCGCAATGGCCTGAGTCCAGCCAAAATTCTCGTCCTTGGACCAGATGTCCTTTACTTTTACAGGGTGAATGCCCGGAGGCAGGGGCGCGGGCTTGGAGGGCCTGAAAAACTCCTTGAGGCGGTCCTTGAAGCTGCCGAAGTTTCCACCCCAATCGACTTCAAGGCGTTTGTTGACGACCTTTTTTGAAACCTTGGGCGCCGCAAGAAAGAACTTGAGGTTCTCGGCCATGCTTGAGCCGAACGAGTTCTTGGTGAACGGAACGTCGGAACGCTCGACAATCTTGACGGGGCGCTCGAAGAGGAACTGTTTGAAGTTCGACCAGAAGTCGTCCGGCAGCAGGTGGGCGGGAGTGCCGAACTCGGGCATCGCGGAATCTGGTACAGGGATAATTTCCGCAGGCTTCGACCGCTTGGGCCTGCTGACTTCGTCCGGAAGAAGGTTGATTGGTCCAGCCACCTTGTTTCCCTCGACTAACGTAGACTCGTTTAGACGCGGATTCTCCGCCGAAAGTTCGCTCAACCGTTAGGATTCGGGCAGACAGCGAAAAGGTTGCGCGGCCCCCAGCGGCTGACACGCCTTCGTCCTTTATTGTAACATACGTGGTTACACTGCTTTCCGAAGTTTCCCGCCGTACAACAGAGGTTGCTGAGCAAGCAGGGTCACCCAGGACCTAGCGGCGCAGAAGGGAAAATAACACAGCGCGTTTATGGAAGCCGAAACACTGGACCTTAAGAAGACGCTGAATCTGCCGAGGACGGATTTCCCGATGAAGGCCAGCTTGCCGCAAAACGAGCCCAAACAGCTGGCGGCCTGGCAGGAGTCGCGTCTCTACGAGCGCATTCTGAAAGCGCGCGAGAGCAAGCCATTGTTTGTGTTCCACGACGGCCCGCCTTATCCCACAGGCACGATTCACCTCGGCACGGGCTTGAACAAAATACTGAAAGATATGATCGTGAAGTCGAAGAGCATGGCCGGACATTATGCGCCATATATTCCGGGCTGGGATTGCCATGGTTTGCCGATCGAGACGCAGGTGGAAAAGGAACTGGGCGGAAAGGGTAAAGTGCCCCCGGCGGAGTTCCGCCAGCGCTGCCGCGAATACGCGCTGAAATACGTCGAACAACACAAGCGCGATTTCAAGAGACTCGGCATCTTTGCCGACTGGGATCATCCTTACTTGACCATGAGCCATCAGTACGAAGCGACCATTGCGAGCGCTTACCTCGATTTCATAGAGAAGGGGTATGTGTACCGCGGTCGCAAGCCGGTTTATTGGTGCATCTACGACAACACGGCCTTGGCGGAAGCCGAGGTCGAGTACGACGACCACACCAGCCCTTCGATCTGGGTAACGTTTAGGGTAGCCGGCGGCGGGAAAGGCGAAGCGGCGAAGATCGGGTCCGATGTAGCGGCGGTGATCTGGACAACTACACCCTGGACGATCCCGCATAACCGCGCGCTGGCATTTCATCCCGATTATCAATATGCCGTAGTGCGGACGGAAAAGGGAAAGCTGCTGCTAGCGGCGGAGCGCTTGACGGCTCTGCAGGCCGATTCCGACATCAAGCAAGCCGAGGTGTTGGGAACGTATTCGGGGCGGGATTTCGAAGGGATGAAGTTTCAACATCCGTTCCTGCCGATGGAGGTACCGGGAATTCTGGCCGATTACGTGACGCTCGATCAGGGGAGCGGGATTGTCCACACGGCGCCTGGACACGGCGCGGACGACTTTGTGTCCGGGCAGAAATACGGGCTTGAGGTTTATGCGCCGATCGATGACCGCGGCGTGTATCTAGAAGGCTTGCCCGAGTACAAAGGAAAAGATGTTTTCAGCGCGAATCCGATCATCGTGAAATTGCTCGGCGAGCGCGGGGCGCTCCTGGCGAACCACCCTTATAAGCATACCTACCCGCATTGCTGGCGCTGCCACAACCCGGTGATCTTCCGCGCGACCGAACAGTGGTTCATCAAGATGGATCAAGCCGCTCGCGGGGAGAGCAAGACATTTCGGCAAAAGGCGCTCGAGCAAATCCACACGGTGAAGTGGATTCCTTCCTGGGGCGAGGAGCGCATGTACGAAATGATCGAGCACCGTCCGGACTGGTGCATCTCGCGGCAGCGTTTCTGGGGCACCCCCATCATTGTTTTCTATTGCGATGCGTGCGGAACGCGGCTGGAAGATCTCAAGGCGCTGTGCAATGTGATTCGGTGGTTCGAAAAAGAAGGCGCGGACGCCTGGTACAAGCACACGGCGGAGGAATTGCTGCCCCCGGGCACGAAATGTCCGTGCGGGGCGGGCAGATGGCGCAAAGAAAACGACATTCTGGACGTGTGGTTCGAGTCCGGGTCATCCAACCTGGCGGTGCTGCACGGGAATGAGTGGCCGGCCGACGTGTATCTGGAAGGACCGGACCAGTATCGGGGATGGTTCCACAGTTCGCTGTTGATCGCGGTTGGAGTGAGGGACAAGGCGCCATACCGGGGGGTGGTGACGCACGGGTGGACGCTCGACGAACAGGGCCGGCCGATGTCGAAGTCGCTCGGGAACGTGGTGTTGCCGAGCGAAATCTGCGAGAAATGGGGCGCGGACCTGCTGCGGCTGTGGGTGGGCTCGCAGGAATATCAGGCCGACGTGAAGATGAGCGAGCGTGTGATGACGCAGCTCAGCGAAGCGTACCGAAAAATCCGCAACACGTTCCGGTTCGGGTTGGGAAACCTGTTTGATTTCGATCCAGCACTCCATGCTGTGGCCGGAGAGCGGATGGAAGAAATGGATCGATGGATGCTCGAGCGGACGGCGGACCTCGTAAAGCGCTGCCGCGAGTGGTACGCGTCGTACGAGTTCCATCGGGTTTACCATGCGATCCACGACTTCTGCGTGGTGAATTTGAGCGCGTTTTACTACGACGTGTTGAAGGACCGGCTCTACACGAAAGCGGCAAACAATCCTGCCCGCCGTTCCGGACAGACGGCCATCTGGAAAATCACAAGCGCGCTGGTGAGGCTTGCCGCGCCGCCGCTGACTTTCACGGCCGAAGAAATCTGGAAGTATCTGCCGAAAAGAGCGCAAGAACCGGAGAGTGTGCACACCGCACTTTTTCCGGAGGAGGCGGAATTGCGGACGGCGCTGCCAGCCGACAAGATCAACGCCTGGGAACTCCTCAGCAAGGTGCGGGGCGAGGTTCTGAAGGCACTGGAGTCGGCGCGCAACGAGAAGAAGTTGATTAACTCAAACCTGGAGGCGAGAGTTCTTCTCAATGCGGATCTCGAATTGAAGGCCAAGCTCAAGCACTACCTGGCGCAATTGCCGGGACTCTTTATCGTGTCGCAAGTCGAACTGCTCACACCGGGCGGTTCAGGTGATTTTCGTTCGGAGGTAGTGCCGGGCCTCGAGGTCACGGTGCTGCGCGCCGACGGTAAAAAGTGCGAACGCTGCTGGAACTATTCGACACACGTGGGTGAGAATTCGCGCTATCCCGGAATTTGCGAACGCTGCAGCGCGGCTGTCGCGGAAATTGAAAGGGGCAAGTCCTGATGCCTTGTCTCGTTTCACGCGGGCCGCGTATTCCCTGTGCTTCTCTCGCGAACTCATGAATTTGCCGCGCCGCCTTCGCTGGCTCTGGTTGACGCTGGCCGTTGTATTTCTGGATCGCGCGACAAAAGCGTGGATCGAATCGCGGCCGCCAGGCTTTTTCCCTTATGAAGTAGTGCCGAAATACTTCAACCTTATTTTTTCGCGCAATCCGGGAATAGCTTTCAGCTTTTTGTCCGAGGCTTCATCACCAGCCGTGCGAACGCTTCTGATCGCGGGCTCAATCATTATTATTGGGATCATGGCGTGGTTTCTTGTGGCGGGGCGCGACCTGAGCGCACTGAGCGCGGCGGGCCTGGCGTTGTTGCTGGCCGGAGCTACCGGCAACGTAACCGACCGTATGATTCACGGGGCGGTCACGGACTTTCTGCAGGTTTGGTTGCGGTTCTTGCCCTGGCAAATCTTTAATCCGTGGCCAACGTTCAATGTGGCTGACGCCGCGGTGACGATTGGCGCTCTTCTTCTGATATCTGATATATTATTTCCGAAGCAAGCGCGTGGCTAAATCTTAGAACAAAATCGTTTATCTGTAATTCGCTCCAGAGTGAGGGAAAGAGTCCATGGCTCCTCGTTTACCTGGTTGTTCGCGACGTGAATTTCTTGGCGGATTGATCGGAGCGGCTGCGGTCAGCGCGTTTCCGAATCCAGCTTTCGGCTTCGGCGGCACGGCCAAACCCGCGAATGTCTTCGTTCCGTATCAGTTTCCAAAAGATTTTGTGTGGGGCGTGGCGACAGCTTCCTACCAGATCGAAGGCGGATGGGACGTTGACGGCAAGGGCGAATCAATCTGGGATCGCTTTTCGCACACGGTGGGCAAGGTAAAGGGGGCGGATACCGGGGACGTAGCCTGTGATTCGTACCACCGGTACAAAGAAGATGTCGAACTCGGGAGAAAGTTGAATCTGAAGAGCTACCGATTTTCGATTTCCTGGCCGCGGATCCAGGCGGACGGCACCGGAAAGCCGAACCAGAAGGGGCTCGACTATTACAAACGACTCTCGGACACGCTGCTTGAAGCGAAAATCCAGCCGCTAGCGACGCTGTACCACTGGGACTTGCCGCAACCGCTCGAAGACAAGGGTGGGTGGCCGAACCGGGACATCGTTCAACCGTTCGTGGAGTATTGTGAAATCGTGACGAAAGCACTTGGCGACCGCGTAACGAACTGGTGCATTTTTAACGAGCCGTGGGTGTTCACCTTTTTAGGCTATGCGCGGGGAATGCACGCACCGGCGCTTAAAGATTTTGCCGCTACGATGAGGGCAACGCACGTGGTGAACCTCGCACAAGGGCAGGCGTTCCGCGCGATCAAGGCGGTCAATCCGAAATTCCGCGTGGGGACCGCTTACAGCATGTCGTACTGCCAACCGCTGACGTCGAGCGCGGAGGACAAAGCAGCGGCAGACCGCGCGCACGCGATCGGAAATGACTGGTTCCTGCGGACAGCGCTGAAGGGCGAGTATCCGAAGGCGTTTCCTGGTGAGAATCCGTTCGATGTGATGGGCGTGAAGCCGGGGGACATGGAATTGCTCAAAGCGCCCCTCGACTTCGTGGGAATCAATTATTACCGGCGGCAGCTGGTTTCTGCGAAGGAGGCCGGCCAAGGTGAAGATGCCATGGCTGTGAAGCGTGAAGATGGGACTGAAGGGCCGCTTACCGATTTTGCGTGGGAAGTGTGGCCCGACGGGTTCTACGACATGATCATGCAGGTCACGAGCGAATGCGATAAGCCCGTGATCGAGATTACCGAGAACGGTTGCTCGTACCTGGATTCACCGGATGTGCGCGGGCGAGTTCCCGACCAGCGGCGGATTGATTTCACGCGAGGTTACTTGAGCGCGGTAGGCCGCGCGATGAAGGATGGCGCGAACGTGCGCGGATATTATCATTGGAGTTTGCTGGATAACTTCGAATGGGCCGAAGGCTATGCGCAGCGATTCGGGCTGGTGTATGTGGATTTTCGCGACCAGCGGCGCATCATCAAGGATTCCGGTCATTGGTACGGAAAGCTCGCCGCGACAGGCAGCCTGACGTAGACAAATCCGTTTCGAAGGGCAGAAGAGCACGCAGCGCCGACCAGGAATTCACGCTAAACTCTCAGCGTGAAAGAAGCGGCGCATCTTCAATTCTCCATTTCCTCAGAAGTGGCGGGGCAGAGGCTTGACCGCGTTGTGGCAGCAAACTGCCCGGAACTATCGCGTACACGGGCACAGGAATTGATCGAAGAGGGCCTGGTGTTGCTGAATGGGAAGGCGGCCAAGGAGTCGCAGAAGGTGCGAGCCGGCGACACGATCGAGGTGGAGCTGCAGCCGCGGGCAGCGCTCATCGCAGAAGCGGAAGCCATTCCGCTGGAGGTGCTGTACGAGGACGACGACGTAATCGCGATCAACAAGCCGGCCGGAATGATGGTGCATGCCGGAGCAGGCAATTCGCACGGCACGCTGGTGAACGCGCTGCTGGGCCGGGGTCAATCGCTTTCGGAAACCGGCGATCCGCTGCGGCCGGGAATCGTCCACCGCCTGGACAAGGAAACCTCGGGCATCGTGCTTGTGGCCAAAAATGATTTCGCGTATGCGAAGCTAAGCGA
>Ga0306920_100007515_pt1 | contig 14374 bp, 14 predicted proteins | sample flu12Cox44000170_FD_204666 | JGI IMG/M metagenome (GOLD analysis project Ga0306920, IMG submission 204666) | Lab enrichment of tropical soil microbial communities from Luquillo Experimental Forest, Puerto Rico - flux4day.12C.oxic.44.000.170 (v2)... | ecosystem: Environmental > Terrestrial >...
GGAACCCCGGTGATCTTCTCGACAACGTCGTTGAGCGACTCCAGGTGCTGGATATTGACGTTGGAGATGACGTCGATCCCGGCCTCGAGCATCTCTTCCACGTCCTGCCAGCGCTTCTCGTGGCGCGATCCGGGGACGTTGGTGTGGGCGTACTCGTCCACCAGCGCCACCTGGGGATGTCGCGCCAGCACGGCGTCGAGGTCCATCTCCTCGAAGGAGGTACCCCGGTAGGGCAGCCGCTGGCGGGGGATGGTCTCCAGACCCTCGACCAGGGCCGCAGTGTGCGGCCGGCCGTGGGTTTCGATGAACGCCGCGACCACGTCGGTGCCGCGCTCGGCGCGCCGGTGGCCCTCGCAGAGCATGGCGTAGGTCTTGCCCACCCCGGCGGCCGACCCGAGGTAGATCCTGAGCTGACCGCGGCCCCTGGGGCCGGGCCGGCCGGGATACCTCGCGGGATCTGTTTCGCTCATCGCTCTTCCCTGCTGACAATAAGCGGTGCGGCTCAGGGCTGGTAGCGGTAGCCCATGCCGGGCTCGGTGAGCAGGTGCCGCGGGCGGTGCGGGTCGTCCTCCAGCTTGCGGCGCAGCCCGGCCATGTGGAACCGGAGGTAGTGGGTGCTGCGCTCGAACCCCGGCCCCCAGACCTCGCCGAGCAGGCGGCCGGAGCCGACCAGCTGTCCGGGGGCGCCCAGCAGGATCTCCAGCAGCCGCCACTCGGTGGGCGTGAGGTGCAGCGGTTCCGGGGCGGCCGCCCCGTCCGCCACGTCCGCCACGTCCGCCACGATGGTGTGTGCGCCCAGGTCGATCTGATGCCGGCCGATGCGGTAGGTGGTGTCACGCGGGGCGCCGCGGCGCAGCGCGGCCCGCAGCCGGGCGAGCAGCTCCTCCATGTCGAACGGCTTGGTGACGTAGTCGTCGGCGCCCGCGTCCAGCGCGCCGATCTTGTCGCCCGAGCCGGCCCGCCCGGACAGGACGATGACCGGCGCCCGGGACCAGCCGCGCAGCTCGCGGATCACGCTTCCGCCGTCGAGATCGGGAAGCCCGAGGTCGAGCAGGACCGCGTCGGGCGGGTGCCGTCTCGCCTCGGCGAGCGCCTCGCGGCCTGCCGACGCGGTCGCGACCGCGTAGCCCCGGGCGCGCAGGTTGATCCGCAGCGCCCGGAGCAGCGCGGGCTCGTCCTCCACGATGAGAACGCGGGCCCTCGCCGGGCCGACGGAAGGATCCGTGCCGGAACGGTGCGCCACTGCCATCGGCCGGGTCGCCTTCAGCTGCCCGATGACCCGGTTCCGGACGGCACCGGGTACTTCTGGTCCAGCGCGATGTTCAGCTCCAGGACGTTCACCCCTGGCTCGCCGAGGAACCCGAGAGTGCGGCCCTGGGTGTACTGGTTGATCAGCGCCTGGATGTCGGCCGGGCTGACGTGCCGGGCCGCCGCCACCCGGTCCACCTGCATGGCAGCGTTGGCTGGCGATATCTGCGGGTCGAGGCCGGAGCCCGAGGCGGTCACCGCGTTCGCCGGGATCTGGGAGACCGGCACGTGGTCGAACTTCGAGATCTGCTGCTGCCGCTGCTTGATCGTCTGGACGAACGTCGGGTTGTTCGGCCCGAAGTTCGACGCGCTGGAGTAGAGCGGGTCACACCCGTAGTCGCCCTTGGCGCCGGACACGATCGCGGCCGACGGGCGGGGCTGGAAGTACTGCGGCAGCGGGTTGCCCTTGGCGCCGGTGAACTCCTGGCACAGCAGGCTGGAGCCGACCACGCGGCCGTGGTAGCTGATCTGCGAGCCGTTGGCCTGGTGGGGGAACGCCACCTGCGCGATCCCCCACATGAGCACCGGGTAGATGATCCCGCAGAGCACGGTGAACACCAGGAGCAGGCGCAGTCCCGCGATGTGCTGCCGGACGAAGCCGGGGAGACGATTCATGTGCAAATCACCGGAATCCTGGGATGAACTGGATGATGAGGTCGATGAGCTTGATCCCGACGAACGGGATGATCAGTCCGCCGACGCCGTAGATCAGCAGGTTCCGGCGGAGCAGCGACTGGGCCGAGGCCGGCCGGTACCGTACGCCGCGCAGCGCCAGCGGGATCAGCGCCACGATGATCAGCGCGTTGAAGATGATGGCCGAGGTGATCGCCGACTGCGGGCTGTGCAGGTGCAGGATGTTGAGCTTGTTCAGGGCCGGGAACGCGACCGAGAACATGGCCGGCAGCATCGCGAAGTACTTGGCCACGTCGTTCGCGATCGAGAACGTGGTCAGCGCGCCGCGGGTGATCAGCAGCTGCTTGCCGATCTCCACGATCTCGATGAGCTTGGTGGGGTTGGAGTCCAGGTCCACCATGTTCCCGGCCTCCTTGGCCGCGGAGGTTCCGGTGTTCATGGCCACCCCGACATCGGCCTGGGCCAGCGCCGGAGCGTCGTTGGTGCCGTCCCCGGTCATCGCGACCAGCTTGCCGCCCTCCTGCTCCTTCTTGATCAGCGCCATCTTGTCTTCCGGTGTCGCCTCGGCCAGGAAGTCGTCCACGCCGGACTCGTCCGCGATGGCCTTGGCGGTCAGCGGATTGTCCCCGGTGATCATGACGGTTTTGATGCCCATCTTGCGCATCTCGTCGAACCGCTCGGAGATGCCCTCCTTGACTATGTCCTTGAGGTAGATCACCCCGAGCGCACGGGCCGGCCCGGTCCGGTCCTTCTCGGCCACCACCAGCGGCGTGCCGCCGACGGCCGAGATGCCGTCGACCATGCCGCCGAGATCGGCCGGCGGGTTGCCGCCGTTGTCCCGGACCCACTGGGCCACCGAGGAGGCCGCGCCCTTGCGCACCTGCCGGCCGTCGGCCAGGTCGATGCCGCTCATCCGGGTCTGCGCGGTGAACTCGACGAACTCGGCGCCCTTCAGCTCGCCTTCGGGCCGCTCGCGCAGGCCGTACTTCGTCTTCGCGAGCACGGTGATCGAGCGACCTTCCGGCGTGTAGTCCGCCATGGACGACAGCTGGGCCGCGTTGGCCAGTTCCTCGGCGGACACCCCGTCGACTGGCAGGAACTCGGTGGCCTCCCGGTTGCCGATGGTGATCGTGCCGGTCTTGTCCAGCAGCAGGGTGTTCACGTCGCCGGCGGCCTCGACCGCGCGGCCGGAGATGGCCAGCACGTTGCGCTGCACCAGCCGGTCGATGCCGGCGATGCCGATCGCGGACAGCAGCGCGCCGATCGTGGTCGGGATCAGCGCCACCAGCAGTGCGACCAGGATGACCAGGGTCTGCGGCGCGCCGGAGTAGAACGCCATCGGCTGCAGGCTGATGACCGCCAGCATGAAGATGATGGTCAGCGAGGCCAGCAGGATGTTCAGGGCGATCTCGTTCGGCGTCTTCTGCCGCTCCGCGCCCTCGACCAGGGCGATCATGCGGTCGATGAACGTCTCGCCCGGGTTGGAGGTGATGTGCACCACGATCCGGTCGGACAGGACCTTGGTGCCGCCGGTGACCGCGGACCGGTCGCCGCCGGACTCGCGGATGACCGGGGCGGACTCTCCGGTGATGGCCGACTCGTCGACCGAGGCGATGCCCTCGACTACGTCGCCGTCGCCGGGGATGGTCTCCCCGGCTTCGACCACGACATGGTCGCCGATCCTGAGGCTGGTACCGGGCACCTGCTCCTCGCGGGTCTCTTTCTGTCCCGGCTTCCAGTCGATCAGCCGCCGCGCCACGGTCTCCCGCTTGGTCCGGCGCAGCGACTCGGCCTGCGCCTTGCCGCGGCCCTCGGCCACCGCCTCGGCCAGGTTGGCGAAGACCACGGTCAGCCACAGGAAGACCACGATCGTCCAGTTGAAGGCCGGCTGCTTGTCGTCGAAGATCGCGGTGTACAGGGTCAGCAGCGCGCCGACCTCGACCACGAACATGACCGGGTTCTTGATCTGAACCCTCGGGTCGAGCTTCTTGAACGCGGCTGGCAGGGACTTCCAGAGGATCTTGGGGTCGAGCAGGCCGCCACCGATCCGGCCCCGCTCCTCCGTGGGCTTGCCACCCCCGGCCTCGGGGGCCTGGGGGGCGCTGGGAGTTGTGGTGACAGCCATCTCAGTGCAGTCCTTCTGCGAACGGGCCCAGCGCGAGGGCGGGGAAGTAGGTCAGGCCGACCAGGACCAGGACCACGCCGATCACCATGCCGGTGAACAGGGGCGTCCGGGTATCGAGGGTGCCGGCGCTGGCCGGCACCGGCTGCTGCCGGGCCAGCGATCCGGCCAGGCCGAGCGCGAAGATCTCCGGCGCGAACCGGCCGAACAGCATCACAAACCCGCCCAGCACCTGATACCAGGCTTGGCCGGAGGACAGGCCTGCGAACGCGGAGCCATTGTTGTTGGCCATCGAGGCGAACGCGTACATGATCTCGGTCAGCCCGTGCGGCCCCGGGTTGAAGATGGCCCGCTGCCCGATGGGCGTGCCGATCGACAGCGCGGCCGCGGTCAGGATGACCACCGGCAGGGTCAGGAAGTACAGCGCCGCGTACTTCATCTCGACAGGGCGGATCTTCTTGCCGATGTACTCCGGCGTGCGCCCGACCATGAGCCCGGCCACGAACACGGTCACAATGGCCAGGATCAGGAGGCCGTACATGCCGGCCCCGATGCCGCCGGGCGCGATCTCGCCGAGCGCGATGTCGAATAGCGCGATGCCGCCGCCGAACGGGGTCAGCGAATCGTGGAAGCAGTTCACCGAGCCGGTCGAGGTCACCGTGGTCGAGGCCGCGAACAACGAGCAGCCGGGCGTGCCGAACCTTGTCTCCGTTCCCTCGGCGGCGTGGCCCGCGAGCATCGTGGCGGTGCCGCCGGTGCCGGTGTGCGCCTCGAACAGGCTGATGCCGCCGACCGCGAGCGCCCAGATGACCACCATGACCGCGACCAGGGCGTAGCCCTGCCGGTTGTCCTTGACCATCTTGCCGAAGGCCCGGGGGGTGGCGAACGGGATCAGCAGCAGGCTGAAGATGATGAGTAGGTTGGTGAACGGGTTGGGGTTTTCGAATGGGTGCGCGGCATTCGTGTTAAACCAGCCGCCGCCGTTGTTGCCGAGATCCTTGATGCTCTCCTGGGACGCCACCGGGCCGCCCGGGATCGTCTGGTGGCCGCCGGCCAGCGTGGTCACCGTGTGGTAGGCGCTGAAGTTCTCGATCGCGCCGCCGACGACGAGCATCAGCCCGACGACCACGGCCAGCGGGATCAGCAGCCGGATGGTGCAACGCGTCACGTCCACCCAGAAGTTGCCGAGCTTGTCGGTCTTGGACCGGGTAAAGCCGCGGATCATCGCGATGGCCACCGACAGGCCGACCGCGGCCGACAGGAACTGCTGCACCATGAGCCCGGCTGTCTGCGCGGTGTAGCCCAGGGTCGCCTCGCCCGCGTAGTTCTGCCAGTTCGTGTTGGTCACGAACGAGTCGGCGGTGTTCCAGGCCGTGTCGGGCGTGACGGCGGGGAAGCCCTGGCTGTACGGCAGGTAGTGCTGCAATCGCTGTATCCCGTAGAGGAACAGCACGCTGACAAAGGAGAACGCCAGGATGCTGCGGACGTAGACCGACCACTTCTGGTCCGCGCTGCGGTCGATGCCGATCAGCCGGTAGAACCCCCGCTCGATCGCCCAGTCTTTGTCGGTGGTGAAGATGTGCGCGATGTAGTTGCCGAGCGGGACGTAGCAGGCGGCCAGAGCGGCGAACAGCAAGGCGAACTGAAGCCAGCCCGCGGCTGTGCTACTCATCAGAACCTCTCAGGAAAGACAAGGGCCACGAACAGGTAGACGGTCAGCAGGATGCCGCCGATCAGGCCGATCCAGTTCTCAGCGCTCAAAGCGCTCGACCCCCTTGACCAGCAGCCACAGCACGCCGAAAGCGACGATGGTCAGGCCGATGAAGAGCAGGTCCTGCATGGAGCCCTCCTAGGCTTCCGTGGGGTAACCGCTCCAGCCAATCCCCCGGAGCAGGCAAAACGTTCCGCCCAGGCGGGACCCATGCGTTGCGGAAGCGATCCCTAACGGAATCCATGCGGCCCCGGCGGTAAGCGCGGGCCGGCGAACCCGGCTACAGAGCCGGCGGGCTGGACGCCAGCCCGCGCACGCCGACCTCGTCGGCCCGGGCCAGCAGGTCGGCCGGATCGGCGTAGACGCGGTACGCGCCGGCCCGCTCCAGTTCCTCGCGGCCGTACCCGCCGGACAGCACGCCGATGCCGAGCGCGCCGGCCCGGCGGGCCGCCAGCAGGTCCCACACGCTGTCCCCGACCACCCACGCGTGCCGGGGCTCCACCCCGAGCCGAGCGGCCGCGGCCAGGAACAGGTCCGGGTCCGGCTTGGCCCGCCGGACCAGGTCACGGGTGATCATCGGGGCGTCCTGGGGCAGGTCCAGCATGCCCAGGGCGTGGGCCGCGGTGGCCCGGTACCCGCTGGTGGCGATGGCCCACGGCACCCCGTTCTCGGTGAGCGCCGCCAGCAGGTCGGCCGCGCCGGGCAGCGGCCCGACGGTGTCCGCCTGCGCCAGGTACTCCTCGTTGTGCACCCGCTGCAGCAGGGCGATGTCCTCCTCGGACAGCGTCCGCCCGGTCTCCCGCAGCAGCGCGGACACGAACAGCCCGCCGCTCATCCCCATTCGCCGGTGGATCCGCCAGACGGACAGGTCGATGTCCAGCCGCGACAGCGCCGCCCGCCAGGCGATCACGTGCTGGTACACGCTGTCGATGAGCGTGCCGTCCAGGTCGAACAGGAAGGAAGGAGCCGGGGGCTCGGTGTAGCTGGCCGGGTCGCCCATGCCCCGCACCCTAATGCAGCCCGCTGGGCGTACCCTGACCCGGAGCCAGCGGGGTCATGCTGAGGAGGAGGGGCCGTGGCCGCAGACGGGGACGGGGCGAAGTTCGATCACGTCGTGTCCGTTATGTTCGAGAACCGCGCCTTCGACAACCTGCTGGGCCGGCTGTACCAGCCGGGCGAGGTGCCCTCGTTCGAGGGCGCCGCCGGGAAGGTGCTGAGCAACCCGGTCCCCGACTGGGCCGCGCCGGGCACGGCCGGCGGGGTCGTGCCCTACGGGGTGGCGCTGAACCTGGATACCCCGAACCCGGACCCCGGGGAGGAGTACCCGCACGTCAACACCCAGCTATTCGGGGTCATCGACCCGCCAGGCAACCGGAGCGTCCTGTGTGAGCACATGACCGCCCCCTACAACGCGCCCGCCGACCCGGCCGCGGCGCCGACGATGGACGGGTTCGTGGCCGATTACATCAGCGCGTTCACCGCGGAGATGGGCCGCCCGCCGGCCTACGAGGAGTTCGCGCAGATCATGACCGGGTACACCCCCGAGCAGGTGCCGGTCATCTCGGCGATCGCCCGCGGGTTCGCCACCTTCGACCACTGGCACTGCGAGGTGCCCTCGCAGACGTTCGCCAACCGCTCCTTCTACCATGCCGCCAGCTCGTCGGGATTCGTGATCAACACCCCGTACGACAAGTTCCCGCTGCACAACCACGCCCCGACCATCTTCGAGCGGCTCGACGCCGCGAAGCTGGACTGGCGGGTGTACGTGGACCGGGGCATGCTCCTGTCGATCACCGGGCTGATCCACGCCTGCCGGCTGTGGGAGCACTTCGCCACGCGCTTCTCCGGCCTGGACGACTTCTTCGACGACGCCGAGCACGGGCGGCTGCCCGCCTACTCGTTCATCGAGCCGTGCCTGATCCGCGACCACAACGACTACCACCCCCCGGTCAGCTCGTGGCTGATGGACGACTCGCCCAACCCGCCGTCGCCAATCCTGAGCGGAGAGGACCTGCTGGCCCGCATCTACTCGGCGGTGCGCGAGTCGGAGACCGCCGAAGGCTCCAACTTCGCCAACACGCTGTTCCTGGTGACGTTCGACGAGCACGGAGGGAACTACGACCACGTCCCGCCGCCGCGGGCCGTCCCGCCCCACGCAGCCGACCCGCCGGGGGAGATGGGTTTCCGGTTCGACCGGGCCGGGGTCCGCATTCCCTCGCTGGCCGTGTCCGCCTACATCGACCCGCAGACCGTGGTGACCAGCCCCTACCGCAACACCTCGCTGATCGCGACGCTGCGCGCCCGGTGGGACCTCGGCCCTCCGCTGACCGACCGCGACGCCACCGCGCCCGACATCGCGCCGGTGCTGACCCGCCCCACCCCCCGGCCGCAGGAGGACTGGCCCGCGGTCACGCCCCGGCCGGTGCCCCCGCAGGCCGCCCCGCAGGTACCGGCGGGCCACCCGCTCCCGCGGCTGGGACAGCACCTGCTCGGCGCCGCCATCGCGCTGGATGCCTTCCGTAACGAGCACGTCGCCGGCCTCGACGCCAAGACCGCGACCAGCCAGGAGGCCCTCGACTACCTGAACGACCGGGCCGCCGCGCTCTACCCTGGCCTCGCCCGCCGGCCCACCTAGCGGCCTCGCCCTACTGGCCCTGCCCTCCTAGCGGCTACCTCCCGTTAACCCGCTGTTTCTTTGCTCCCGAGGGTGGCCTTCTACCCTCGGGAGGTGGTCCATGTGCGGCAGGAAGGTGGCGTTTGCGATGACGGCGCAGGCTGCGAGCGAATCATCGGGCATGGCTGACCGTGAGACCGACGGACAGACCACGTTCCACGGCACGGACCCGGACAATGCCGCCGCGGCAGCGATCAGCAAATCCGGGGCAACCAAGTGCCAGACCCGGACCCGGCTGTACCGTCACGGGGTGCTCGAGCGGGAAGGGTTCCCGGTTGCCGACATCAGCGAGTACCTGAAGGATCACTCCGCGATGGTGTGGCTGGACATGCGCGACCCCGACCATGAGGACCTCAGCGTGCTGAGCGACGAGTTCGGCCTGCACCCGGTGGCCATCGAGGACGCGGTGGCCATGCACGAGCGGCCGAAGCTGGACCGCTACCGCGGCTACTTGCTCCTCACCGCCTACGCGGTCCACCTGGACGAGGCCAGCGGCGAGCTGGCCACCAGCGAGCTCGCCGCGTTCATCACCGAGCAGGCGCTGATCACCATCCGCAAGGACGACGGCCTGGACATCGGGGCCGTGGTCGGCTACTGGGACGCGAGCCCCGACTTGGCCAAGTACGGCGTCGGCTACCTCCTGTACGGCCTGCTCGATTACGTGGTCGATGGGCATTTCGCTGCCGTTCAGGAATTGGACGACGCGATCGAGGGCATCGAGGACCGGCTCTTCGACGCAACGGCCAAGCAGGTCAGCGAGGTGCAGCGGCGCAGTTTCGAGCTGCGCAAGAGCCTGGTCCTGCTGCGCCGGGTCGTGTTGCCCATGCGCGAGGTCGTGAACTCGCTGATGCGCCGCGATTTCGCGTTGGTGAGCGAACCGCTGCGTCCCTACTACCAGGATCTCTACGATCACGTCCTGCGGGCCACCGAGTGGACCGAGAGCCTGCGCGACCTGGTGACCACGATCCTGGAGACTAACCTGACCATCCAGGGCAACCGCATGAACATCATCACCAAGAAGGTCACGAGCTGGGCCGCCATCATCGCGGTGCCGACCCTCATCACCGGGGTTTACGGCATGAACGTCCCGTATCCCGGATTCGATAAGCCCTGGGGGGTAGCGGCCGCGTTCGGGATCATGCTGGTCGGCGTGGTCGTGCTCTACGTCGTCTTCAAGCGCAAGGACTGGCTGTAGCAGGCGACGGCTCCGGACGCCCGGCTTGGCCGGACTTCACATCTGGCGCATCTGGCGCATGCGGCGTATGTCATCCTTGCTGATCAGCCAAAACACGCATATGCCGATGAAGCCTATGATAACTATCCATTTGCTGAGCTTCATGGTCTCCTCCGCGCCCAAGGCGACAGCGGGTTTCCCGTCCTGCGGAGTCCTACCCAGGAAACAGTAACCCACGAGTCGCCGTTAGCTGTTCTGGAGCACGCGCGGCCAGCCGCCTTCCTTGGCCGAGACCGTCGGCGTAAGGTAGCGATACGTCACCGTTTGCCCAGGCCGCGAGCACGGGCACTGGCCAATGCGGGGGGTCATGACAGTCAGCAGCGCCACGGGCGTCCGGTCTAAGGGCGTCGTCCTGGCGGCGATGATCTTCGCCGTAGCGATGATCTTTATCGACCAGACGATCGTGTCCATCGCGGTGCCCAGCATCCAGCGGGAACTCGGCCTGTCCAGCACCGGCGTGCAGTGGATGGTCACCGCCTACCTGCTGTCGCTCAGCGCGTTCTTCGCCTACGGCGGTCGGCTGGCCGACACGGTCGGTCACACGAAGATGGTGACGCTCGGCATCATCGTGTTCGCCGGAGCCTCGGCGCTGTGCGGCCTGACCCCGAAGGGCAGCTTCGCCGAAGCCTGGATCGTGATCTTCCGGGCCGTCCAGGGCTTCGGCGGGGCGATCATGTTCCCGGCGGCGCTGGCCATCGTGGTGCAGACCTTCCCGCTGCGCCAGCGCGGGCGGGCCCTGGCGTTGTTCTTCGGCCTCGCCGGCGGCCTGACCGCGATCGGCCCGGTCCTGGGCGGTTACCTCACCGAGTGGACCTGGCGGGCCATCTTCTGGGTGAACATCCCGGTCGCGCTCGTCGCCCTGGGGCTGCTCGCCATCTCCAGGCCGGTCACGGACCACAAGCCGGCCCGGATGGACTACCGGGGGCTGGTCCTGATCGCCGCCGGGGTGGCCTTGAGCGTGTTCGGGTTCCAGCAGTCGAACATCTGGGGCTGGCACAACCCGCTCATCTGGCTGTCGATCGTTGCCGGGCTGGCGCTCCTGGTCGTGTTCTACTTCGTCGAGAGGCGCACCCCCGAGCCGCTGATGCAGGTGAGTATCTTCAGCATCCGGCCATTCCTGGTCGAGAACATGGTGCTGTTCATCACCAACCTGGCGTTTATCCCGCTGTTCTTCTTCGCCAGCGAGTACGCCCAGATCTCGCTGGGGAAGTCGTCCTCCCAGGCCGGCGTCATCCTGCTGTTCTTCTTCCTCGGCTTCGTCATCGCCTCGCAGATCGGCGGGCGGATGCTGGACCGCGTGGGGGCCAAGCGCCCGGTCCTGCTCGGCTGCGTGCTGGGCGCGGTCGGATTCTGGCTATGGGCCCGGCACGTCACCGGGCTCAACTTCGGCGCGCAGCAGTGGTACATCGTCCTGGCCGGGGCCGGCATGGGGTTCATGCTCGGGCCGGCCAGCACGGACGCCGTCAACCGGGCCAGCCGGCTCACCTACGGCGAGGCCACCGGCATCACCCAGACGGTCCGCAACTACGCAGCCAGCATGGGCCTGGCCATCCTCGGCACCGTCCTGGTCACCGAGATTCGCAACCACGTCACCAACTCGCTGGTCGCCCTCGGCCTGCCCCGGGCCCGGGCGAGCGCCGACGCGGCGACCCTCTCCCAGTCGCACGGCGGGTCCGGCACCAGCGTGTCGGTTCCCCACTTCTTCCAGGTCGACTTCGCGCAGTCCACGCAGACCGTGCTGTATATCATGGCCGGGATCATGGCGGCGGCGGCGGTGGTGGCCCTGGTGGGCCTGCGCTTCGGACTCCAGCAGGACCTGGGCGCGGCCGGGCCGGACGCCGAAGCCAGCCGCCCGCCCGACCTGGCCGGCGCCGATGACCGGGTGTCCGGGCCGGAGGGCCCCGGCTACCGGTAGCCGGCTTCTACGATGGCCTAGTGCCCGGCCGGAACCCCGCGCCTCGCGGAGGGCGGGGCCCGAGACGCAGCGGCATCTAGGGGCGAACATGGCTGGCATCGCGCAAGGTCGCGGAGCCCGGCGCGGCGCACCGGCGGGCAGCCCGGGGCAGCGCCGGGCGGCGGGTATCTACGGCGCCATCATCACCGCGGCCATCCTGGCCGCAGCCGGGGGGAAGCTGTCCACCGCGGCCCTGGTGGTCTCGGTCGTGGTCACGCTGCTGGTGTACTGGCTCGCCGAGGAGTACGCCGAACTGCTCGGGGAGCAGACGGAAAAGGGCGTCCTGCCGACCTGGGCCTACATTCGGGAAGCGCTGGCCGCGACCTGGCCGATGGTCAGCGCGTCGTACCTGCCGCTGCTGGCGCTGGTGCTGGCGCGGCTGGCCGGGGCCTCGCCTCTCACGGCCGCCAACGTGGGGCTGGTGGTGGCGATCGTGGTGATGACCCTGCACGGCTGGTGGGCGGGCCGGGCGGCGCAGTTGCGCGGTCGGCAGCTCCTGTTCGTCACGATGGCGGCCGCGGGGCTAGGGCTCGTGATGATCTTGCTCAAGGACCTGGTCCTGCTCCACCTGCACTAAGACCGGGTCAGCGTTCGGCGGATGGGCCCAGCACCGGCTTCACGTCGATGATCGGCGTCTGGTCCAGCGCCTCCAGCGGGCGGACCAGGAGCCGCAGCCCTTCGGTCGCGACGACCTGGACCCGGTGCAGCCCGATCGGGTTAGGCCGGTCCGGGGAGCGGGTGCTGAACACCCCGGTGACAGGGCGCGCGGGATCGCCGCGCGGCCGGGTAACCAGCACGTCGCGGACGGCACGGTCAAGCCAGGTGAGCACGATGATCTCGGTTCCGGCCGCGATATCGCGCAGGCCCTCGGCGACCTCGGGCTCGAACACCAGCCACGCGCTGGGCGCGCCCTCGTCTCCCTGGCGCGGCGCCTCCGCCCGGTTCTTCAGCGGGGACTCGACCCAGCCGATCGGCACGACCCGATAGCCCGGCACGTCCGTCTCGGAATACCGCACGTACTCCGGGTACCCAGGTCTCAGCCCGAGTAATTCGGGTCTCAGCCCCGGATTTCGCGTATCTGGTGCGCCCCCGCCGCGGCCGTACCGTGGTGCTTGTGCCAGGTGAGTGACTCCACCGGGCCGTTGAACATATGGCCGCGCGGGCACTGGATCTTGGCACTCTCCAGCGGCCCGTCGGTCGACCCGACCGCGTACCACTGCTCCACCTCGGCCGGGAGTCCGCACCGAATCGCACCGTGCCGGTCCATGTACGCCGGGCAGTCCAGGAACATCACCTCGGTTCGCATTACCAGCCCCCTTCAAACCGGGCCCGCCGGCCGTCCCCCGGGCCGTACGGCGAGCCGTGTCAGATTGCGTCAAGGTGCATCAGGCTGCGATAGCCCTTACCGATAAGAGCGCCGAATCGCGCCGCCGATACACCACAGAGGGCTCGCCTCGGTTGACTCCGTACCTGAGTACGGCCGCTAACTTGTAGTCATGGCTGGACTGACGATCGGCAAGTTTGCTGCCGCGGAGGGGGTCGGCGTCGAGACCGTGCGCTTCTACCAGCGCCGGGGACTGCTGGCCCTGCCTGAACACCGGGGCCCGGGCGGCTTCCGCGAGTACTCCGAGGCGGACCGGTGGCGGCTGGCCTTCATCCGCCGGGCTCGTCAGCTGGGTTTCTCGCTCGGGGAGATCGGTGACCTGCTGGGACCGGCCGAGGCTCGCTCCACCGGCGACATCGTGCGGGCCGCCGAGGCCAGGCTCGAGGCCATTAACCGGCAACTCGGAGAACTCGCGCTGCTGCGGTGCCGGCTGCGTCGGCTGGTCCAGGTGTGCGAGCACGGTAACGGGGATGACTGCCTGGCCCTGCGCCTGGAGCCCGAACTGGCGTTGCGCCTGGAGCCCGAAACAGCACCCTGAGCCGGGGGGAGCGCGGCCCGGTTAACCTTTCACCAGCCGGGCCGTGGGCGAGCGGGACGAAGGCCGCCACGAGGCAAAAGACAGCGGGACAGGTGGGTTGATGCGAGACGCGCGGCCGGATATCGGGGCTTTCGTGGCCCTGGGTGACAGCTTTACCGAGGGTGTCGGGGATCCGTACCCGGACGGGACCGGCTACCGGGGCTGGGCGGACAGGTTCGCCGAGCGGCTCGCCGCCGACCGCCCGGGCCTGCGCTACGCCAACCTGGCGGTGCGGGGCAGGCTGCTGGGACAGGTCGCCGCGGAGCAGGTGCCCCGGGCCGTGGCCATGGGGCCCGACGTGGTCAGCATCGCGGCCGGCGGCAACGACCTGCTCCGGCCCCGGGCGGATCCCGATGCGCTCGCGCAGACGTTCGACGCGGCGGTCGCGCAACTGCGCGCGGCCAGCCGCGAGGTACTGGTGTTCACCGGATTCGACCCGCGCGCGTTCCCGCTGATCCGGCTGATCCGCGGCAAGGTGGCCGTCTACAACATGCACCTGCGCGTGATCGCCGACCGCCGCGGTTGCCGCCTGGTGGATCTCTGGTCGATGCGGGTGCTCGGCGACCCGCGCGAGTGGAGCGCGGACCGGCTGCACCTGGGCCCGGACGGCTACCGGAGAGTGGCCCTGCGGGCCTGCGAGGTCGTGGGCGTGAGCACCGACGCCGACTGGCGCGAGCCGCTGCCGCCGCGGCTGAGCCCGGAGGCGGCCCGGTTGCAAGCCATCGCCTGGCTCGCGGCGCGCAGGCTTGACGCGCGCTGGGCCAGGGAGTACGCCGT
>Ga0306920_100007516_pt1 | contig 14373 bp, 9 predicted proteins | sample flu12Cox44000170_FD_204666 | JGI IMG/M metagenome (GOLD analysis project Ga0306920, IMG submission 204666) | Lab enrichment of tropical soil microbial communities from Luquillo Experimental Forest, Puerto Rico - flux4day.12C.oxic.44.000.170 (v2)... | ecosystem: Environmental > Terrestrial >...
GGGAAGCAGCAAGCGACAAGGAGCGACACGTCGCTTTGGCGTTTCTTGTCGTACCCTGGCTGTTTCCCATAGGCACAGACCCTCTGCCCGGGCTTCGTTGTTGTCGACGCTGTGGCTCCCCTGACCCATTGGTTGGGTGTCCTAGCAGGACGACGGGAAGCCGGCTTCTTTCCAGTGCTCGCATCAGATCCTCTCTCTTTCGTACCCGGCAAGAGTTTCAGGCTCGCCGGCGGATTATTTCTCTTCTACTTGTTCTACTTTCTTGCCCGTTTGAGCCTCCGCCATGGCGACTGCTTCGCGCGCGTTCTTCTTGTCCAGGTGGATGATCACAAACTGCCCTGCACCAGCGTCGTCCGTGTACTGGATGGTGAGGAAATGCTTTTTTGAGTGAGAGAAGACAAAGAGAGGTGAGATCAAGACCGCTTCCGCATAGCGCGGCGTGGAAGTCTTCTCGTAAAGGATGTTCTTGATGCGGTCGTACTTGATGCTGAAGGCCGTGGAGCCTTTCTGGTCGAGAAAGTCCACGCTCTTCTTCTCTGTATCGAAGGACAGCGTTCCTTTGACCGCAGGCGCTGCCTTCTTTTGCCCGGCAGACGTCGCCTGCATGTATTCGGAGTGGTCAAACTTGTTTGAAGCCGGATGCATATCTTTTCCAAAAGCGGTCGAACAAGCAATCGCAAAAGCTCCGAGAAGTGCAATCATTCTCTTCATGGAAAGTCTCCTTTTTGCTGGGTCTCATCGGTCTGACGGATGGAATTCGCGCCCTGAAGTGGCGAGTCAGCTTCTAGGGAATTCCACCTTGGCATCCGAAGTTTTGTCGACCCGATATCCAGAGACGATGGCCAAGCTGGGGCCATATTACCGAGTGCGTTTTTCTCGTTTTCCGGTCTGTTTTGGAGAAGGGTCCGACAGATGCGCTGGGTTAGGTTAGACCGTGCTTCGCAGCGTAAACTTCACTAAACCACCGCGAATGGTCCAAGCCGTTAGGCGCTCGGGATGGCGAGCTCTGCCGGTCTCGCCGTGCTTTCTGCATGCGAAACGGGGGTGGGGGATCCTCTCTAAGCTCGAAGAATATCGTGTCCGATTGAGGAGACGTAGCGACCGTGGCTCAGGGTTGCGGGTGCTGGATTTCCTGAATGTTCTTCAAAAGTTTCTGGGCCAATCCATAGTTCGGATCGCCCTCCCGTGTAAGCTTCAATTCCTCTTTAGCCTTCTCGAGGACTCCCGCCTGCGCATACAAAATCCCCAGAATAATATGTGATTCCGGATGAGCTTTTTGGAAGTGCGTAATCTGGCCGGCCTTTTCTTGGTCGAGAATGCGGAACTTCGCCTCAGGACTTGGCGGGCTCGGTGCGCTGACGGATTTTCCGTCACTAAGTTGCGCCGTGACCTGCCAGAGATACGATTGACCACGGTTTAGAGGCCTGGCCGCCTTCCATTCCGTCGCGTGCAGGGGTGGGCTGGACAGCACCGGATTCAGCCTTGCATCGAAAATGGCGACCGAATAGCTTTTTGCCTTCGCCAAGGGTTGCCAGTGAAAATTGGGGCGATCATCGGCCACCACCTCGCCAATAGGCCTCAGTACTTTGAATCGTAAGGTGTCTTCCGCCGGTCCGAGAAGCACCTCCGCCGCTCCGCTACGTTGCGCTTCCTGAAGCTCTGTGGGAAGTTTGATTTCTGTATTCGCCAACGCCTCTGCAATTGCGACTTGCTCGTCGGGTGCAAGCTCCTTGACTCCAGGTAATGGATTTGCACTCCCCCCCGGCTCTACGGGACGCGTATTGGCAGTTTCCGTCGATGCTCCCTCCTTGGTAATACCCATTCGGCGTATTCCCGCGGCAATCGCCACAACAATGATGGCGCAGGTACCGAGTGCGAAGGCAATTCGCCGGGGGCTGAACCAGCGGAAGGCAAAGCGCTGCCACCAGCCGGTACGCCCTTTAGCAGAGTCTAGCTCAACTTTAAGACTATTAAGGTCACGGAGCTCCTCGGAACAAGACTGGCAGAACTCCAGGTGAGCTCTCAAAGTGCCAGCTTGTTTGTCACCCATCTTTCCGTCTACAAGGACCTCCAACTCCTCGTAGGTGAGATGTTTCCCCTTGAGATCAGCATGAGCCGAGGACACGCTCGTCTCCGCCAATGGCTTGCTTTGAAAAGCGGCCCATAACTCTGCACCGGACGCGATCCGTTGGCGGCAGTCCACGCACTCCGAGATGTGATCGTCGACCCAAAGAAGTTCATCAGGCGCAAGGCGCCTTCTTTTGTACTGGTCAATCTGCTCTTGCGATAGATGAGCTGCCATCGTTCCTCGACCGAGCCTCTCCATCGAGGGGCGTTACACTGCCCCAATATGCTACGAGGCAGGGAACATCCTTATATTACTCCGGGCTCCCTCTACTTCGTCGTGCCTCATGCGCCGCCACTCGCCGTGCCAAGCGCTCACGGGCCGATTTCCTCAAGTTGATGACCTGCTGGCGAGTAATTCCCAAGAGCAAGGCAATGTCCGCATCTTGCAAGGGAAGCTTGTTCCAAAGCGATGCAAGCTTCTCAACAGGCATTTCCAGGACCTCGGCTATTTGCCGCAAACTAGCAAGCCCCGTCAAGGTAAACAAAATCAAGGCATCGCCCGCCCGAGGGTCACGCAAGTTCAGCAACAGTGCCACGCGCTGCCGCTGTGGTAGCTGGCAAACGTCCTGCCAGAGTCGCTCGAGAAACAAACGCTGCTCGACCGTGGTTGCGATATCCACATTTGGATCCGGCAGAAGTTCACAGATATAAGCACCAGCACCGTCTTCTTCGTACTCGAATTGGTGAACAGCTTGTTGGTCTCTAATGCCCTGGAGTTCTGCGACAATAGCTACCAGCTCGTCCAGCAGAATCGGGCGAGCCTGCCAAACCAGGAGTTTGTTCACTAGTTCCGGAAGACTCATTTTGCCAGCGCTCTCGCCCAAGGCCGCTGAATTTACGAATTCAGGCAAACTAAGTTGATGCTCAAAGGCACGGTTTCGGCTGGCCAGATTTCTTGGCCATGCAGCCAAGCCACAAAGGTATTCACCGCATTCGTCTTCCCAGATGCAAAAATCCCGGTGATGGTTTAGCACGTACCTCAGCCGGTTTTTCAGCCGCGCGCGGGCCGGATACCTCATCCTCACATAGTTGTTATAAGCGTTGTAGGTTGTTGTCGCCACATAGCCACGGAAGTTCTCGATAGGTTCGCGAGCACCTGAATTTCTCAGGTTTCGCAGTCGGGAAATAAGTTGGAGTACAACTTCACTGCGAATATCTTCTTCGTCTTGAACCTCATGAGCGTGGTTCGGGGAGCAATTCGTGCGGAACTTGTAGCGTATGATGTCGCGAACTATGGGTTCCACATATTCGGCAAGCAGCCTTTCGAGGTATGCCTGTGCGCCGGCCGAACCCGCCTCGTCCAGGTATCGCTGTAAAAGGGTATCTTGATCTTCCTCACCCATCGTTGGTCCCGTTAGTGGGTTTCTTCGCCGAGCCCAAATTGCACAAGTCGGTATGCCATGCCGTTATCTGCTTGATCTCCCGGCGCCTACTTCAAAATAACGTCCCATCGACGGCCGATATGGATCACCGCCTCGACCTGTCTGGCCTGCCGTTCCGGTCCCGCGCCCTGAGACTTTGGACTACTGCGGGTCCCCCACAACGACAAATCCTGCCCAGTAGAAGGGATGCGAATACTTCTTATCGTGCAATAGTTTTGTTTCCGCTTGTTGCAAGGCACTCGCCGCAGAGAACCTGACGCCACGTTTTTCTAGAGCTTTGAGAGCCTCATGGAAATCTAGCATCAGTCTCGATGTGCTAGTGGATTCCACCTTCCACTGACTTGCAACCGTGGTAGGAACGCCGGCCACGAAGAAAGCCCAGGCGAGTCCGGTCACTCCTTCGCCCGCGCCGATAGTCCCCCTTGCTGTCTCACATGCCGAGAGCACCACGAAATCCGCTTGCAAATCCAGACGCATAATTTCCCAGGCCTCCAGCATTCCGTCCTCATGCGAGTCAGGTCCGCCCTGCGAGAGCAACACGTACGAATACATGGGGCTTCTGTCGTTCAACAGGCCGTGAGTGGCTAGGTGCAAGATCCGGAATTTTCCAGCTTCTGCCTTAAAAAGATCTTCGCGCGCCTGCGCCCCGGTGAATACTTCTGTGGCTCCCGCCCCATATAGGCGTTCGAGCGAGTGCACTTCCTGCTCAGCTTCTGGCAAGGGACCAAGCGCCTCGTTACGGTCGGCTTCGCTGGCTCGTTTGACGGTTTCCTGGCCTAAAACCGGGTTGGCCATCGCGAGCAAAAGAGGACCATCGGAATGCGGCAACCTTTTTTCCCTTCGCCCCAAGGAAGTCATTTCTCGCAGCACCGTAAGGGAAGGGGCGTAGGCCATCGCAAAATCCTCGACCACGTAGTGACCGCGGCTGGGCTGGAGCACCTGAAAAGGCATGTCCCACAGACAAAGGTCGGGGACAATCAGTAGCCTTTTCTTGCCTCGCAATTGAGCCTCTGCCGGCTTTATTAACAGATCGTAAAGGTCGCGTGCCGCAGCTCCGAATGCCAGGTTGCGGTCCGCGACTTGCTGGCGAAACTTCTTCACTCTCTTTTCCAAGTCGTCTGCTTTGATTCCTATCGGATATGCGCGCAGGTCCGAGCTCGAAGCATCATTTTCGTTAGTCGTCAGAGAAAATAATTGTGTCTCTCGCTCTCCGACGGTGAACTCGAGAATTGCCGTCTGCTTGTCGGGCAGGAGCCGTGCCGCCTCCTCCAAGGTGATCAGCTGAACCTGGCCGCGCTGAATCTTTAGTTCAGGATGTGCGATATACAGGTTCGCGCGAAAATCACTATACGTAAGCCTAGCGTCATCAAGGCGCTGCTTAAGTTTTGCCACCTCGGCCAGATCCATATTCGCGGAGGAGGCGCGTTGTACTAGTTTGTTTAAGGCCACCAGTTGTGCCTCGAGCTGCCCTTCACGCTCCCTCTCCTCAACCGTCATTGCCTTGGTAATGGGAACTTTTCCTTCCTGCAGCACGTCCAATAGCATGCGGCCCTTTCCCCGTTCCGCGTAAAGCAAGGCTTCCCCGGTGTGTTTCTCAGCGACGAGCAGCCCTACCATTTCTTGGTAAGGCGCTATTCTGTCTGTGAAGAACATTCGCTGTTCTTCCTCACCCGCGAATGTCTCCGCACGCATGGCTTCGACTGTCGCAATCGCATCAGAGAGAGCTTGTTTCGCTTGTTCGAATTGACCAAGGGCACGCAGAGTCATCCCTGCGGAAGTGCGTGAATACCAAACAATCTCGGGCTCCCCAATGGCCTTCGCCATGGCCGTAGCGCGATCGTCGAGCGCCAATGCGTCCGCGTAGTCTCCAAGATAGAAATGAGACTTTCCAAGATTGTGTAGCGTTTGCGCGATTCCGACTTTAGCTCCAATTTCTTCACGAATTTTCAGGCTCTTGTTGAAATACTCCAGCGATTTCCGATAGTCGCTTTGATCGGAGTAAAGCATCCCTATGCTGTCCAGGGCAGCAGCCGCTCCGCCCTTGTTGCCAATCTCCTCGTGGAGCATCAGCGCTTTCTGATAGTACTCCAGCGATTGCGGGTATACATTTTGCAATCGGTAGATTTCGGCAATATTTTGATAGACAGTTGCGATTGCCCCTTGGGCCTTCTGCTCCTGGAAAATCGCTAGCGCCTTCTGATACCAGAAAAGAGCCTCGGGGTAATCGTTCAATTCTTTATAAATGTTGCCGATGTTCGCCATCGCCAGGGACATTCCACGCTTGTCCCCAAGGGCCTCATTCAAACCCAACCCCTTGCGCAGGTTCTCCAGGGCGAGGCTGTATTTTCCCTGACGGTCGTGCGCTATACCGATGTTCGTATACAAGCTGGCCATGCCTCTCTTGTCGCCCGCCTCCGTAAACATGGTCATCGCGTTGTTGTAATGCGAAAGGGCTGCATCCAAGTCGCCCATGTGATCGCTCGTAACCCCCAGAAGTCGTAATGCGAGTCCCATGCGGCCCTTATCGTTCAGAGCTTGCGCAATGGCAAGACTCCGTTTGGTCGTCTCGACGGATTCCGCGCCCTTGCCCTGGTAATTGAGTACCAAGCCCAAGTTGAAAGTTGCCTCAAATATCGCAACTTGGTCTCCCAGCTTTTCGGCAACGCCCTTTGCCCATGTGTCTATGGCAAAGGCCTGATCGAGGCCTTTTGCGCTCCTTAACTCTTTTGCACGCGAAACCACGGCCAAAACTAGGGCGGGCGTGACCAGCGTTTTGTTCTCGTTTGCTAAAGCATCCCTTTTCTCGTCCGTATCAGCAGCCACAATCGCTTGTGCGAGTTTGCTTTCGTCCGAAACAGGTGAATTGGCCTGGGAACCTTCGCTTGCGGGAGCCGGTTTCTCCTGCGCCGAAAGAGACAAACACAACGCAAGGCTGGCTAAGACATTCAACAGAGAGATTCTGTCGCGTGACATACTCGTTCGTCCTAGGAATATGCTTCAGTCACAAAGGGGATATTTCCGGGAAGTTTACTCCTCCAAAATGTAAAAAATCTAGCCCCGTGCGTGCTGTCTTCGTCCTGCTGTACGATGTAATACCCAGTTAGTGGTAATATCGTCCTCAACTTCACATCGTCCCCGGTCATAGCACTCAGATCACAGCGGTTCCTCCTGAAGGGAGGGTTAACAGTGCGCCCACACTTTTCCTGCATTTTCCTTTTTCTGACTACCTTCGTAGTGGGCTGCGGCGGCCAGGGAACTCCCGCGCCCCCACCCCCTCCGACGACCACCATCACTTCCGTCACCGTCTCGCCCTCCAGTGTGAGCCTATTAGTCAAGGCCCCCCAGCAATTCACCGCAAACGTTCAGGGTACGGGAGCGTTCAATTCTGCGGTGACTTGGCTCGTGAACAGCGTGCCAGGAGGAAATTCGACGGTCGGAACAATTACGAGCTCCGGGCTCTACACCGCGCCGGCAGCTGTGCCAAGCCCGAACAACACTACGATTACCGCACAAAGCGTTCAGGACAGCACAAAATCGGGAAGCGGCACGGTGACCATCAATCCGGAGAACGTCAAAGTTAGCATATCGCCGCCTTCCGGCTCCGCTCAGCTGGGGACGACAATGCAATTCACTGCCACCGTGACCGGCACGGTAAATACCGCTGTTTTATGGAGTGCCAACACCTTTGTCGGCGGGCAAACATCCGTGGGCTTCATTGACGGGAACGGTAATTACACGGCTCCGGCAAATTTGCCGCCAAATAACCAGGTAACTGTCACAGCTACGAGCCAAGAGGACACCACCAAATCTGCCTCTGCCATCGTAACCATCCTTGCCACCGCGGGCGGCATAACCGTGACCATCTCACCACAAAACCCAACGGTGGTCTTCGATGGCTCGCAAAGCATCCAGTTCACGGCATCGGTGAGCGGCACCAGCAACACTGCAGTCACCTGGAGCGTGGACTCCCTTTCCTTCCCAACCGTCGGCCAGATTTCTCCGAGCGGACTCTTCACTCCACTCGCGTTTAATTGCTCCAATGTACCTCCCACGGGAGCCATTCGCGCGGCCTCAGCTGCTAACCCAGGCGCCCAGGCAGTGACTTTGGTGAATCTCGTTCCTCCCGCGCCGGTAATAACGGCCCTGTCGCCTCAGCCGGCTGATGCCGGGACACTCCTTCAATTGTCTGCAACCTACCCTTTTGGTGCAGCACTCACGCTGGTCTATCCCGGGCCAAACGGAACCAGCATCCCAGGCAACATAACAGGCATATCTTCGAGCGGCGTCAGCAGCCCCGTACCGCTTGGAACAGCAAGTGGGCCGCTCTCACTCGAGCAGACCTGCGTCTCGGGAGTCACCGGGTTCCAATACCCTAGCCAGCGATCGAATTCTTTACCGTTCGCCCGGCTTCCTCGTTTGCGCATCCGCGCACATCGCCAAGTCCTGACCTACGGTGAATCCACGCAGATGCTTGCGGCATTTCTCGGCGATCCGACTCCCCGACCCATTACGTGGAGCGCCTTGTTCGGAACGGTGACGCCGGCTGGCGTCTTCACGGCTGGTTCGAGCAATTGGGATAAAGTCACGGGGTGTGTCAGCGGAACACAGCAATGCGATTTCTTTGTTTTCTCCGTGATTCCGGTGCGCATTGAACCCACCGTTCCAGTTGTTCCCATCGGCGCCTTTATCCAGCTCTCAGAAGTACAAGGCACTAGCACTCTGTCACCAACCTGGAGCATCACAGCCGGAGGCGGAACGTTAAACCCCACCGGGCTCTACACGGCAGCGACTACTCTTGAAGATAGTGGCGCTATCCCCATCGCAGCCACCGCGACAGCAGGGAACGCCACAAACGCCATCGGTGTCGTCGGAGGCTTTCCGGGCGTGGTTAATCGCCTGATCGATTATCCCGACATCTCGGCCAACGCCAGCGGCCAGACCACGATTCCCACGAACCTGGCTGTAGACGGCAACAAGGTCTATGTGCTTTCGGACAATCTTCCGGGCACCGGCACCAACGGACAGTATAAGTGGATCGACACCTACGACGCGTCCGACCCTGTACACCCAGTCTGGGTTGGTGCAGTGGAAGGATTTGACGCAGACCTTGGCGACACGTTCATCCCGGCGATGAAAAACTTTGCGAGCGGCGGCTTTCTCTGGCGTGTGACCGCGCCCTCGATAATCGGTGGCGGGCCTGGCCCCGACGAAGTTGCGTTCTTCGATGCTTCCAACGGTCAGCCAATCATGAAGCAGTTCTTCACGACACAAGGAATGTGTGCCGACAGCTTTCGGCAAGGGGTGCTTATCGAGATTCCTTGTTTTACCTCAAGTGGCCAGTCGCTGTGGCAATCTTCCGTGACCGCACTTGTCTTCGATGGACGCACCGGGACCGTGTTTCCCTCCCAGATTAGCCTTGCACTCGCCAATCCCTCAATCCCCGTCGGTATCGACGGAATCGCAATTAGCGATACCCGGATGTTCCTGCTGTTCCAAGAACAGCAGAGCAATGTCTCGCTGCCTTTCTTTCTTTCCACCTATGACTTCACTACCAGCACACCGACTTTGCTCCAGACAACTCCAGCACAGGCCGGCCCCTTACTGGTGCCTGGCGAGTCCCCTGTTCGGGTCTTTGGGAATCTGCTCTTTGCGGGAGGGGGCATTTACGATATCTCGAGCGGGCTCCCGGTTTTGCTAGGACCCTCCGCCGCGGGTCTCCCGGAAGATATGAGTGGCTCGCTTGCGCTGCTAGGCCCCTTTCCAAATGACAAGTATTCTTTGGTTGACTACTCATCGCCCGCGAGTGCCAGGGTAACAAGCCTCTTGTATAACGGCGATGCATTCCAGGGGCCGGCTCGCTTCGTCGGAAATCATATCTACCTTCTCGGCTCAGGAGTGCAGATTCTCGACACGTCTGCCCAGGGTGGCCCCATTCCGCAACCCGGCCTTCAGGGAAACGGCACGTACGGCTACATAAACGATATGACCGTCGTGTATCCCAATTTCTACACAGCGGAACTAACGAATCTCGGTCCGTTCGTCACCAGTTACGACCTCAGCCAAACGCCCCCGCAGAGAATCGGCTCCTTCCCTTTGAATAATCTGAACAATGAGATACCATTCGCTCTGGTCCCTGACGGTCGCTTCCTATTTGTCGGCACCTCAACCGAACTCCTCGTCCTCGATGTTACGAATCCCGCCTCGCCTGTTAAGGTTACCTCCCTCGCGCTACCTACGAGTTCTCTCACATTGGTTGGCAACGTACTCTACGACGGCACTACAGACAACCGCCTAGTGGTGATTGACGTGACCAATCCCGCGTCTCCGGTTGTCGGAAGCTCTACAAACCTTGCGGGATACCCCAGCATTTTGCAATCAAACGGCAACCTGCTCTTGATTGCTGCGGACACTGCGGGGCTCCTTACCTTCTCCATCTCCCACCCACTTGCGCCTGTACAGCTCTCCCAATACCGGCCTTCCACGGCCGTGGAGGCAGTAGCCATCGATGGAAACCTTGCCCTTCTCGCGGCCGCGGAGGGAGGATTCGTTATTGCAGACATAACGAACCCTTCTGCGCCGGTTCTCGTCGGGCAAGTCCCACTGGCGGCGTTGACTTGTTTCGCGGACTTGCACCCAACACAATACCCTCCTGGCCTCATCTCCATCTCAATCAGGAACGGAATTGCGTATCTCGGTGGAACAAACATGGCCGGCAGAGTCTTCGGGTTCGACTACCGCCAGCCCGCACATCCGCGCCTCGTTTCCGAGGCCTCTTACGGCGACGCCATAGCGGAGTCGGTGTTTGCCATGGCTTTCTCTAACTCAGACATGTTCATCGGGGGCGATTTGTCTTCTGACCGAGTCTTTCATGTCGATATTACTCAGCCGCGAAACTTCATCCGGGAAATGTGCTTCCCGCCGCCCTTCGGCTCAAACGCAGCCACCGTTTTCCCAGAATTGCAAAAGAAATCTCTTGGGACCACTGTTTGGAAGACCAAGACACAGGTCAAGAGGGACTGGACCAAGCGCCCTTGAAGAACGACACAATGTGCTCTTCAGTTTGGCAAGGGAGAATAAAGATGCTTACACGCAAGTCCTTGCATTTCGTCTTATTTCTTATCGTCGGTGGCTTTGCAACCTCTAGTGCATTTCCTACGCCCCGACCAGGGCAGGAGGCAACCGATTATGCCTTCACTTTAACCATGGGCAGGATCTCCTCAAGGAGATGAGGTTTCACGAGGCCACTGCCGAATTCCGGGAAGCTGTCCGACTGAATCCCCAGTACGTGCCCGCGCAACAAGCCTTGGCCGTCGGTTATTTCATTACACAGAATCCTGCGTTGGCCTGGAGGCAAGTAGAGCTGCTGCGTAAAGACAACGTCAACCTACCCGAGGATTTCCTCCAGCAGCTGAGCAAAGCCCTCTCGGAAGCAGATGCCGCCAAGCAACAAGAAGAGATCGAGAAGAACTTGGCTGCAGCCCAGCAGGCAGCTTCCGAGCATCCCGACAATCCCGCGCTTCTGGCGGCCCTTGCAGCCGCCCTCAATAAGGCCGGAGACTACCCTGCGGCCCAACGCGCCGCCAATCAAGCCCTTCAGCTTGATCCCAATCAAGCCGAGGCGCATTTGCTCCTTGGAAGCATTCTCGGAGGGAGCCACCAACCTCCCAGCAGGCCATCCCACATCTGCAAATGTATCTCCAGAACGCTCCACACACACCTAAAAATCGCAAGGAACTAGCGGACGCGTATCAAATGCTGGCCAGTGTGTTCGCCCGTACGGGCCAGGAGGCAAAATCACTAGCGACCAATGAAGAAGGCTTAAATTAAAGTCCATTCCCGGCGACGACGTCATGTTGAACAATGCCGCTTGGACCTATGCAAGTGCGCAAGACGCATCCCTGCGTAACCCCGAGAAAGCTCTCGAATACGCCCGCAAAGCTGTAGCCATTTCTAAAGGCGCAAAAGCTAACTTTCTCGACACTCTCGCCGAGGCGCTTTACGCCAATGGCTTGTTCGACGAGGCTGTCGCAACCGAAAAGAAGGCACTTTCCCTGGACCCTCAAAACGAATTCTTTCCTGACCAGTTGAAGAAATTTCAGGCGGCACAGCGTCATGCCCCGCAGTCAAGACACTGAGAGCCGAGTAAAGAGGAATGTTATGCGAAGAGCGATTCTAGTTTTTGGATTCTTGTTGGCTGCTATGTTGCCGGCCTCTGCCGAAGAGTTCGTGCTGAAGGATGGCACAAAGATTCAGGGCCGCATGCTGGCCGTCAAAGGCGATAAGATCGAAGTCCAAACAGCATACGGCAAGATGCAGATTCGCCGGTCCGACATCCTTACCATCAACTTCCCGGAAAATAGCGGCACGGCTGTCTCGCAATCCTCGGGTGACCCAGAAAAGGCCACACCGGTGGATGAGAACCTCACCGGCACGGAGTACGTGAATCGCACGGGCCATTTCACTCTGACGGTGCCGATCGAATGGAAAATCAACCCGGAACTGCGTGTGGGTACTGACATGCTTGCGGCTTTGAGTTCGCGCGACAACATGCGTTTCGTCGTTGTCGAACATGAAACTTTTGCCGGCTCACTGGAGAGCTATAAAGGTTTGGTTGAAATCGCAAGCCGCCGCAATGTCAACGATTTCGAGAAGCTCTCCGAATCAAACGTCACCATCGACGGACGGCCCGGTATGCTTATCATCTTCCGGGGCACAAATCCGCGCGCCCAGAATCTTCCCGTTGAGTTTGTCGCGGCTATCGCCAATTTTGGTGGAGAGTACCTCCACGCCGTGGCTTGGTGTGTGGAGCCTCTTTTCAATGAGTCCCAGCGGACGCTGGAGAATATTCTGTTGTCTTATCACCGGGTAGGGGACAATCCTGCTGCTCCTCCATCCCCTGCCCCGGTTTCAAAGCCGCCTTCCGCCTCCAATCGGGTTTCCATCGACAGTAACGTGCAGCTCGGGAAAATTGTCGAACACGTGGAACCTGACTACCCTACCCTAGCGCGTCAAACCCGTATTCAGGGAACCGTTCGATTACACGCTATCATTGGTACTGACGGCCATGTGGAGGAGCTGGAGGTCATATCAGGCCACCCACTGCTCGTTCAAGCCGCTATGGAAGCGGTTCGCAAGTGGCGTTACGCTCCCACCACCTGGAACGGGCAACCGGTTGAGGTGGACACGACAATCGATTTCATCTTTTCTTTGGAAGAGAAAGGCCGCTCCGCCTCATCCGGCTCCGCCTAGTGCGCGAACTGGCAACCTAGGCAGGAAGCGGTAGAAGCAATGACGGCCTAAGGGAGACTCTCGAAATGGGGTCTCACTCGGGGACTCTCCCAGCTTGCCGAGCTCATCCTGAACGGTGCTCGCGGCGCTGTTGGGTAGATCAACGTCCCTTGAGTTGCGGCTCGTCCATATAAACCAAAACGAAGTCATAAACGTCGAAACTGGTGGGTCGCTGCCCGCAATAGAATATGGCGCCGCCAGCAGGGGCGAATCGGTTCCGTGAGAATTTGACCTTGTTAGAACTGCCCGCTACTTCCCGAGTGTGAGCAACTGGAACAGACCGACGACCGACCCGAAGATCTCTACCACGCCCAGAATCGGCAGCAAAATCGGCACCAAGGCCCTTTCGTCCTCGCGACTGGGATCCTGCATAGCGTCCGCCTTCGCGTAGGTGTTTCATAAACAGTAAGGCAGCGGCGTACCACCGCACATGAGAAATCGGGCCGTAGCTTCACTAACTAAAGAACAAACACGGAAAGGGAAATCCGCACGATTCGCCACAGCGACGAGCGGCGACGACGGTAAGCACCCGTTTGATACGGAGCGATGTCGCGTGGCGCAAAGCGAGCAGAGATAGCTCTCAGGCCACCTGCTCCGTGTTCCTAGGCCTCGGAGATTGGCTCGCGCTCCGAGAAACATTCTTGGTCTAACCGCAACTTCTGCCCGTCTGGCCTGTCCCGCCATGTTCAACGAGCTCCCTGCCCCATTTGCCCCGCGTCGCGCTCAGCCTCACTCAGTGGGTCTGCGCGGCGAAGAATTGAGCCATCGCAGCTGCTATCGGCTTGGGTCCCAGCACCACGGATCCGTGTGAACCGCCCTCGAGCGTTTTGTATTCGCACTGCGGAAGCACTTCCGTGAGCGCTCTGGCTCCGTCGTGAAAAAAGGGTTCGCTGTTGCTTCCTACCATCACCACCGTCGGCATATTCGCGGCCCAGCGATTTTTCGGCAGGGGCGTTCCGTTTTGCACTCCTTCAAGTACAGCCAGGTCGTACAGGGTTGTGTTCGCCATGCCAACCATCTTCAACCACCCGGGCATTGCGAATCGCATGATCGTGACGCCAAACGATGGGACGCCGACAGCTTCTACAAAGAACAGTTTTACGGCCTCGTCGCGCCGATTCGACGCTATCAATTCAGTGACTCGCCGCCGCAGGTCCGCCGTGATCGGCGGGCGGCTGGCGTCCACGATGAATGGCGGCTCGTAAAGAAAGAGCGCTTTTACTCTGCCGTTCAGGTGCGATGCAGCTTCCAACGCGAGCGCAGCGCCCGACGAGCTTCCAAACAGAAACGCCGTGTCACCCCCCTGGTCGATCAGTGCCTCGATATCCTCCACTTCCCGCTGCGGTGTGTAACGTTGCGTATCTCCGCTGCTTCCCCGCCCACGCCGGTCGTAATTGATCACCGTGTAGCGGTCGGCCAGAAGTCTTGCCAGGCGTCTTGTCGCTTCCCGGTCTGCCAGGACCGACGAGACCAGGACAACCACAGGGCCGTTCCCGGTCTTCTCGTATGCGATGGATGTTCCGTCTTTCGACGTTACAACGCCTTGCTTTGCACCTGCGGGCGCCGGTTCCGGCTT